>Ga0181337_1000073_pt1 | contig 16426 bp, 16 predicted proteins | sample Sp13VDMM15DD_FD_168302 | JGI IMG/M metagenome (GOLD analysis project Ga0181337, IMG submission 168302) | Freshwater viral communities from Lake Michigan, USA - Sp13.VD.MM15.D.D | ecosystem: Environmental > Aquatic > Freshwater > Lake | place: USA: Michigan | collected 2013-04-23 | reverse complement strand
AGCCTGCTCCACGAGATTCGTGAGCCGAGAGAACCGCGCGCCAGCCGCAGCCTTCGCTTTGAGTGGGACCATCGTTCCCTCAACCAACGCCTTGGTCACCGCGGGCGAGTTCAGCGCCTTCGCCAGCGCCGCCCCGGTCAGCTGATACGCCGCCAACGTGACCGGATCGGTCAACAAGTAACCCTGCGCCATCAAGCCGCCGACGTAGGCTGACCCGCTGGGATTGGCGTTCTCTCCAGTCTTGCGAGCCAGCGCCCAGAACCGATCCAGATCCTTGATGTAGTCAGGATCCTTGAACAGTAGTCGCTTGGTTTCCGGGCCGAGCTTCTGCCACTTGTTCGCAATAGAGGCAGTCGCCGTGAATCCGCCGTCCTTCGTGGCTTCCGCAAGCAGATCCGACAACACGGCCTTACCTACTTGTGGCAAAGACTCAGGCGCGAATCGCTGAAGCTCGCGCAGGTGCTGGACGGCAGTGTCATTCACAGCCACGGCGGCATTCGCGGTCCGCACGGGTTCCGCCTTTAGTGAATCCAGCACTTCCGCCGCGGCATACTTCTGACGCGTCGCCATTCGGCCCGTTTTCAGCGCCTCAACGGCTTCCGGACCGAGGCCAGCCGCGGCGTCGTCCACGGCCTTACTCAGCCGGCTCACCGCCGCCGCCGCGATACTCTGCCCACCCGAGCGCAGCTCAGGCATCGCCGCGCCGCGGGCCATCGACTTGATGTCACCGAGGGCCGCATCCACATCCACCAACCCGGCGAAGTCGTCGCCGTTTACCAGGCGGTCGAGCGCAACGGCCGCTCGCCCCTCGTCACCCATCAACTGGCCGGTCAATTCCTTCTTCTTGTTCAGGCGATCAAGGATCGGCTTCAGATGCGGCCGAATCGTACGCAGGTCCACGGGGGCCTTAACCTGCTCCACGGTCGGCGTGAGAGCCTTCGCGGACTGCGTGATCGGGTTGCCAGCCGCATCAATTGCTCCGGTCGATCGTTGCGTAGACGCCATCGCGCGGCCCGTGACGACAGGCTGCGCACCAGAGGCGTGCTCGATCTCTCGCAGAGTCCCGTACGCTTGATTCGCTGTGTCATCAAAGCCGCGGATCGACGCTTCCACGCCAGACCGAGCCGCTGCGCCAGCCGATTCCTTGGTCGCTGAAGGCTTATAGCCCTTAGCGGCTAGCTGTTCACCGACCGTGGCCAGTCCGGTTTGTCGAGCCTTCGCCGCTTTCGTGCCGATCACGCTGCCGGCTAGTGAGGTGCGAGTGGCGAGCTGCTGCGCCGCCCGCGGAATCGGATTCGCCGTGGCCGAGGCCACATCCACAGGAATCCCCCGGTCAAGACCCCACTTGGCTAATTCCGCCTCTGGCGTCACCGAGCCACCCACGCGAGACGGGATCTTGGCGACGACCTTCGGCGCCTGCCACGCTGCCACGCCACCAACGAGACGACCCGCCGCGCCGGCAACATCGCCCCGGCCAGCCTGCTCACCAATATCAGCCGCCAGCGGACCCACGACTGGCAAGAATGCCGCGGCACCATGCCCGGCCATCTCGGAGTACCGGCCACCGCGAAAGGCATCCACGGCCTTATCGAACTGCTGGCCCTGCTGATCATAGATGGCCGTTGCTGTGTCCACTGGATGGCGAACCGCCTGGTACATGCCCTTCGCCATCGTGACGGGATTGACCATTTGGCCCACGCCAGACGCGAACCGACCCAACGCAGAGCCTTGCGGGCCAGTTGATACCGGTACCGCTGGGGTAACCAAGTCGTCATAGATGCCGGGATACTTCGCCACGATGGCCGCTTCCAATACGGCATCATCCATGTCGTCGTACGCGCCGGGGTGCTTCTCGCGCACCATCTTGGCTAGCTGTCCACTCACTTCCTAATCCCCAGCGGATCCGCCGTGCCACCACCTACTGTGACAGTCGTGCCGTCTTCAAGCGGGCCTTGCGCCCCAGTGCCCATGCGGATCTGGTTTGCCATCAGTGCCTGCAGGTTGCGACGGGTAGACTTCGCCTTTGCCTTCCAATTGGCAGGCGTATCCGTGACCTGTGGGATCTGCTGCATGATGCGCCCCTGTTCCTGCACACCCACCGCCGCACCGGTAATCGCTTGAATGATCTGGTTCTTTAACGTGGCCGACTCAGCCGCAAAGTCTTCAAAACCCTGCGGAGCATCCGGCATCAACATCCCCGCAATCGCCGGCGCTCCACGTTCCGCCGAGTTATAGCGACCAGCCATCGGTCCAATGAACGCGTCGCCATGAGACGGATTCTTACCGTTCTGGGTATACATGCCCTCTAGACGCTCCAAGACATCGAGCGACGTTTTCCCGGCCGCCACAATCTGCGCCATCGCCGCTGGCATCTTGGGCGGAGCCGGTGTGGCCTTCGGCTGCACAGGAGGACGCATACGAAGTTCTCGCGCTTCCTTCGCGGCCATCGCTCGCCGTGCGCCTTCGTTACCTGTTTGCGCGAGATACTCCAGGAGTGCGTCACCAGTCAGTCGTGATTCCGGCGTGGGCGGTGCCTCCACCTTCGGCGGCATGATGACTTGTCCGTTGGGACCGATCATCCCGCCCATGCCCTTGATCTGCTGCTCGGTCTCGATTCCGCGACGCTGCGAGGGAGACGGCTGCAGCTCTGGGCCGTCCGACGTGCCGGGACCAAAGACATACCGCGCACGACCAGCGGCGGGGCCGGCCATCACGTCATCAACTTGGGATTCGTCAATCGGTCCGTACTCGACCTGCTCGGCAATCTCACCGCCGCGGCGGTAGGGGTCGGCCCGCTGTTTCTCTTGTGCGGCCTGAGACGCCAGTTCACGGCGCTCCACGCGATCCGCTTCGACGGACGCCAGTTGATCGCGCCGGAACGCTTCATCGCGGTCGAGTTCCGACTGCCGCATCGTCCGTGCGGCCTTCTGTTCGCCTTCCTGCTGAAGCGATCCCAGCGCCTGGCTGATCAGGTTCCCGAGGTTCATCACCCCTTGCGCCTGGACCTGGCCCTTGCGCCCCACGGCATCCGCCCGCGAGGCTCCCGCCAAGCGCACCAGATCCATCAACGTGCGCGTGTCCGGCTCATAGGCCGGGCGCACGTAGGGACGCGGGATGTAGTCCACAGCAGGACGCGGCATTACTCCGGGCCTCCGGTGGCGATGTCGGTGAGCCAGTCACCCTCTTTGGCCCACCGATTGAACAGATCCTGGAACTCCTGCGACGCCGGGCCGTACTTGGAATTCCAATCAAACTGCGAGTTGTTCAGGTTGAACGAGTTCTGCTTACTCGCGTTGTCGGACTTGTAGCCGTAGACATCTCGGCGCTGGCCGTACTGCTTGCCCCAGATGTCGGCCGCATTCCCGCGCTGTGTGTCGTACTCGGTCAGCGCCCGGTTGTAGACGTTGCCGTACTCCTGCGAGGCGAAGTTCTGGCCGTAACCCAAGATGTCCTTGAGCGTGCCGCCTGAGCGCAGCACACCCTTGCCGGCCGCCGAGCCCTCCAGCGCCTTGCGCCCCTGATCCATGCGGAACTGGAACCCCGGCTCATTGAGCATGGATTCCGCCGTGGGCGCGGCGAAGTCGCGGAAGGTAAACGCGGGGCCGGGATCGAACACGCCTGGATCGATGTAATCCGGCATGTCATACGTCGGCCATTCAAAGTTCGAGGGGCCGGTATAGCTGGACAGGCCTGGGCCTCCGGTCGAAGGTGCGTCATCGCCACCAGTTATTGGCGGCGGGGCGTCTCGCTCGTACCCATTGGACGTGCGTCGCCACCCCGGCTTGAGTTGGCCAGTGGCGGTATCGAAGATGTCGCCTTCGCCCACGCCCTGCTCGCGCCAGTATTCCAAATCCTGATACCCCGGCCGGCGCTGCTGGTTGGGATTCGTATTCGACGCCGCCATCTGCTGGCGCATCTCATCGGCCAACTGCTGCGGCGTCTTGGGTGGCGCGTACGGATCACTGTAGCTGGGCGCCTCCGGCTTACCCTGATACTCAGCCGGGTTGTTACGCAGCCAGTCGTCGTAATCGTTCGTATAATCGCGTTCCGCCATTAGCCCCTCCCCAACCGGAGCAGATCCTGCAACCGCAGCAGCGCCCGCTGGCTCGCCTCACGCCGTGGGGCGCGGCGAGCCTCCAGCTCCACGCGGTCACGCTCCTGCGCCTCCCACTGCTTTGCCCGAAAGGCTTCCTCCGCCTGCCAGCGCCGCGCCTCTTCGGCCGCCACGCGCTCAGCCTCCTGACGGCGGTAGGCTTCCTGCTCCCGCGCCATCGTCATCTGCTCGCTTAGGTTCTGCTGCTCCAGGGCCGATTGCCGATCGAGCGCCTTATTCTGTGAACGCATGCCGATCAGTCCGGTGACAGCCGGGACGCCAACCTGCGCGGCCTTCAGGAGATTCCCGAACGTCATACCCCCACCCGCGACCGTCGGCGCGGCAGCCGCAGACACCACTCCGGGCGCCGCGCCCACACCAGCCGTCCACGCGCCAGTATTCGTCGCGCCAAGTCCGAACGATGGTGCCGCCGCTGGGGCTGCGCTAGTCGCCGCCGCGCCACCGCCCATCGCTCCGAGTGCGCCAGCGCCCGTCGCTCCACCGATTACCCCCCATGCCAGCCGCGGCAACCATTTCGTGATGCCCCCATCACGCTTCGCCGCATTGCGAGCGGAGAGCGCCGCCCCCGCCGCTTGGTTCGCACGCACGCGCTGCATGTAATCCGCCCACTCGGGACTCGCCATGTCCAGATTGGACGGAGGCGCGACATAGGTGTTGTGGGTTTCGTAGGCCATTAGGCACTCGCCGCCGACGACACCACACCGAACAACTTGTAGACCATCTGCCCGGCGGTATCGCTGGCGTAGGTGGTGCTATAGCTAATCGGCGCGCCGCCATCGGCAAAAAACAGATAGTCATTGCTGTCCGTCGTCACGGCCGTGTTCCCGGTCATCGCCGGGAACGATTTCGATTTCGAGACGCCACTATCCGTCCAACTCAGCGTCGTGGTGAGGCTCGAGGTCGCCGCCCCAGTCGTCGCGGGTGTCGTCACAGCCGCGTAGTACTGAAAGATAAAGTAGCCATCGGAACTGGGCGTCACGATCGTGGTCGTGCCGATCGACGCACTCGCACCCGCACTCGGCGTGGAGACCACGGCTTGCGCAATCGGGCTGCTGTTCACGTCATCCCGCAAGTTGCGGAAGTACGTGCCCCACGGCACCGTGACGGTGAAGACCTTCTTGCCTGTCCCGTCCTCGGTGGTGACTTCCGCAATCGGAAATCGCGGATACGGCGGCTGCTGCGTCGCCATTACGCCGCCCTCTTGGCTTGTGGCACGGCATCCAGAAAGATTTGCGACAGCCGCCACGGCATCGGATCCGTGCAACTGAGCTCATACACGCGGTTGCGCGAGACACCCAACGACTGAAACCACACCAACGCGGAGTAGGCGCCAGTTTCTCCCACCTCGCACTGCACTTCGTTCCCCCACGTCCGTCCGCCATCATCCGAGTAGCGCAGCATGAGGACCGGGCTCGACCCTTGCCCTGTCAGCGGCGCATCCCCGGTCTGCAGCAGGATCGACAGCTTCCGGTGGAACACGTAGTCCTGTTCCGACACAATCGCGGGTGTCCGTCGCACTCGACGAATGTCCCGCCCATCCACGTCCGTCTGGTACTCGCTGTCCATGTCGTAGAGCGCGCCCGTTTCCCGATCCCCGATCAGGTGCTTCCCAAACGCAAACGCGTAAAACACGGGCCGGAAATAGGTGAACTCGCTCGACTGGGCGAGCCACGTCCCCACGTCCGTCCACAGACCATTGGTGAAATCAAACTGCTTGGTCGATCGAGCGGTCGGCAGCGTCAACCGAAAGAACGTGTGCCCGTCCATCCGGAACGACTCACCAACCGCGTCATCAATGCGGTCAGTCTTCACAAACTGCGACAGCTGGTACTCCAACGCGAAGTCACTGATCCGAGCCGGTTGCAAGCCCGTCGCCTGCACCACCTCGTAGTCACCGTCGTTATTCACCGACAACCACACGACCGATCCGCCGGCATTCGTGATGGAGAATGTCGCTGCGATCCCCTTATTGAAGTTCCCCGCCGGATCAGGCGCGAACGGCAGCGGAAACCCGCCGGTCGGATACCACATCTCGCCCGAGTACTGCCCCGGCAGGCAGATATAGCCCCAGGTGGTGACCTGCATCGCCTGCCAGTCGTCCGGCTGATTCGTGCGCTGGAAATAGCTCAAGGGATCCCACGTCAGCCCGTCCAGCAGGTCCGAGTAAAAGACCGTGGACGTGTTCACGTCGAACGCCAAGAAATACCCCTGCAGATAGCCGCCCTGCGTGGCCTTGCCATTCAGGTTCGTGATCTGCGTCAGTAGTAGCGTCGTCAGGTCGAGGCAGTAGCCGTTCCCGCCCGAGGTGACAAATAGTTGATTGCCGCCGCTCCCATTCGTGCAGAACGTGACCGGATTGGTATCGAGCGCGACCGTACCTAACAGCGTCGCCGTGCCCTGCTGCGCGGGATAGGTGATCTCGTAGAGGCCATCCTGCGCGACACCGAAACACCGTCCGTTCATCTCAAAGAGCCCGCGCCAGCCCACTTTCGACACCATCACGAACGTCTGCACGCCTGGCGTCGGCAGGAGCGTCACGTCCGTGGTGGCGCCCTTGGCTTCGCTCACCTCCACCGACCAGTTCATCGTGAACTCTTGGTCCGTGATCGGCGCTTGCGCGACGTACGAGCGGCCGAGCGCGTTCTTGAAAATCACCGGACTCAGCTCCCGGTCACAGGTTGTCCACTTCGGTTTTGATCGCGGCGATCACTTGGGCCTGCGTAAACGCGGCAAATGTGGTCGTCGGGTTCTGTCGCAACCGATTCAGTTCGATCGTGATCAACCGCACGAGCGCCAGCACTGGCTTGGGCCAGTTGTCGATCTCTGACTTCGCCGCGAGCGCATCCGTGTAGACCGGCGCCGCTGCCACCGCGTTATCAACCGACGTGGTATTCACGCCCGTAAAGCTCGCCTGCTCTATCTGCACCGCACTGCCCGTCCAGCGCAGATGGAAACTCCCCGCATTCGCGACGGTCAGCAGCGGCGCCAGCGTGGCCGCCAGCGTCGGCAGGTGAGGCGCGGTCGCACGATTGACGCTTCGGATCGCCATTTCCATCGGGTTACCCAATCACCTCAACCACGGCCCCACGGAACACGATGTCGTTCGCCACCGCTGTGCCGTTTTGCCCGCTGACCTTGATCACGATCGCGCCGGTCGTATCTCCCGCGGGCGTGGTGACGTCGACCCCCTGCGTGGCGCCGTTGTAGACCGCGGCCCCCACCGCCAACTGCGCTGAGGCACCGGTCCGGATCACTTCCGACTCGTAGCGCCACGATCCGCCCGTGCCGAAAATGCTCGTCCCGCGATCCCCGATCACCGTGCCCCCGAAATACAGCCGCACGGTCTTGGCATTCCCATTCGCCGCGGTCGTGCCAAACACCGTGATCCGCACGCCCTTGTTGTTGGCGTTCAGCGTGTTCGCCGGCAGGGAGTAGGTCCACAGGTCGGTTTCCGCCGTACTCGCGGGCGTGCCCGCCTGCGTGGTGTTGACCGTCAGCGCCCCAGACGGCGTATAAGTCGCCGTGCCACCGCCGGCCGGTAAGACGATCGGGGCCTGCACGACAATGGACGAGCCGTTGTAGGTGAACAGACCGGGCCAAATGAAGATTGATGACGCCATTTACTCGGTACCCGCGTAGATGTTCGAGCGCTGCCGCACTGGCACCAGCGCTAGATCCACACTCAAATCCTGCAAGCGCGTGTTCACGCGCTCCACATCGGCTTTACTCTCGCGGGCCTTGCGCTCGATCCGCGTGGCGACATCACCCGGCACCGGAAACGCATCCAGCATCTCGGCGGCAAGATTCGTGCGATAGAACCGCTTGTAACCCGGCGGCAGCGCGATCGTGTCGCTCAGCGCCACCGACTGTGCCGCGATCGGCGCGTAGAACACCCCGATCAACGTGGAGACATTCGGCACCGGCCACAGCGTCAACGTGCCAAATGGAGATGCTGCGGACGTGTAGGTCGGGTTGTAGTACCAACTCGTCGGATACGTCGCCTGATACGTCTTCTGGTTGATCGCCTGGTAGGCGTCATCCGTCAGCATCGACATCGGCAGTTCCGTGTTTGGCTGCGAGGCCGATGTGTCGATAAACCAGACGCTCGACCCCTGCATGTTCATGGTCGAAGGCCGCACGATATTGATCGTCCCGCCCGTGCCCACGGTGTAATCCGCGGTGCCGCTGGCAATCGTCCACGTCGCCCGGCGAATCGTGTGAACCAGTAGCCGATCCGTGCTCCACGCATCAATCAGCGAGTCATTGAGGACCGTGAGGGCGAAGTTTGCCTGCGCGCCGCCAGCCGTCTGGCCTTGGCCCAATACCCCCATGTCTTGGAGGCTGCCGCTAATCAGCTCGTGGACGGTCATGTCACACGTTGGTGATCGTGACGGTCGCGGTGCCGCCCCCGCCGATGGTGGTGTTGATCCGAGCCCGCACCCACATGCCGGCGCCGATCTGGATATGCACGGCTAACTTCGCGTTGCCGGTAAACCCTGAGGCCGCCTGCGAATGCAACTGGCTCCAGGTGCCGGTATACGACGGCAGATCCGACTCCTCGACGATGATGTTGCCGGTCGAGGTCGTGCCTTCGGATGTGAAGGTCAGCGTGCAGTCACGATGATTGCTCCCGAGCAACAGGAACGGCGGACTCACCACCGTATCCGCCGTCTTGCGGTCGATCAGGAAGTTGATCGGGAATTCACTACTCATGAAGGCTCCAAGGACGGGCCGAGAGGACTCCCTCTCAGCCCGTGAGGCGTGTTACGCCGGGTCGCCCCAGCTGAACTGCGTGGTGGTCACTGCCGTCGAGAGCGTGTTGCCGGCCCACCGATCATCCGTGCCGCGCACGAACATGGCCGCGATGCCGCCATTGCCCGAGTCCACATCGAACACGTTGCGGTAGACCGAGTTCTGATTCCCGCCCGTGAAGTCGATGAACACGCCCGTGGTGACGCCACCACTGATGTAGCTCATGTGGTTGTCGAACACCTTCCAGGAGTAGGCCGTTGCCAGCGCCTTGAGGTGCGTCAGGTTCGATTCGAAGAAGTTGCCGCGCACGACCGTGCCGTAGCCCGTGCCGCCCGAACCACCCGCGAGAATGGCGCAATCGGCCGTCGAGTCGAAGAACATGAACGTGTTGCCGGCGATGTCCAGAAACCCCGGCCCACCGTTGATGTAGAGCCCGTTCGCTTCACCCGTGAACCGGCAGCCGTAAATCTGCGTGCCGCCCGCGTCCGCCGTCAGGGGCGGGTCGCCGCCGCCATTGAGCCGGATGCAGCCGGTCGTGGCGCCCGTGGCCGAGTTGTTGAAGTAGATGTTTTCCACTTTCCAACTCTGCCCATTGATCGCCAGCAGGCTCCCTGTGCCACTGGTCGGACTCAACCACGTCGCACCGCCGCCATTCGGGACGCCAGAGCTCGTGGCCTGCCGCGGCTGGTTGCCGCACCCAATCAGCGCGACATCGCTGACAATCGGCGTGTTCCACTCGTAATTGATCACGCCCGACACCGCCACCACGAGGGGCTTGCTGGTGTTGTTGTTGCGGCGGTAGTTGGTCAGCGCCAGATTCAGCGGGCCCGGCGACCGAAACGCCAGCCCGGCCGACGTGCCGGGATTCCCGTCGAAGCCGTAATTGCCATCGACGTAGAAATCGGCGTTGATCTGCGTGAAACTCTGATTGATCGTCGCTTGGTCCTGAGACGTAAACGCCCCACCCGGACCGGTCAGCACACCCATGTCGTCTCCTATGCCGCCGTCTTGCGCGGCCGTCCCCGAGGCTTGTTGAGTGGCGGCACCGGCAGGTCAAGCAAATGCTCTTCGCCGTTCGCCCGGTCCGCCGCCTGAAATTCCGCCTTCGCCGGTTCGCTCATGCGCCGATCGGTATGCGCACGCTCCGCCGCGGCGACGGCAATGGTGTTGGCGATGTAGGAGTCGCGGGCCTGATCCACGTCGTCCGGGTTGTCGGTCCAGCCCTTGTTCAGCCAGTCCTGCCGTTCCCGGTCGCTGCCAACGAGCCGTGAGTCCCACTTCGGGATGTTCGATTCGGCTTCCTCGCGCTGCAGGGGCTGCTTGAGATCCAGCCCCTTCGCCCGCGCTTCATCCAGAATCGCCTGGCGCTTCCGGTCGTCCGTCCACACGCCGTAGATCGCGGCGGGATAGGGACGGTAGGCGTAGGGCTCGAATTTGAGAGGGCGGCCGTTCACCTTGAGTTCGGTCGGGCCGTTCATCTCGAAATGCAGCGCGTCGCACTCGTCCTGCGACATCTTGCCGGCGAGACCATCCGCGAGAAAACCGGGCGTGCTCATGCGTGACTCCTGAAAGAGTCGGGGCCAGTCCGCAGACCAGCCCCGAACGTGTTACGCGACGGCGACGCCGATCGCGGTCGTGGTGCCCGTGATCGCCGGAGCGGACGGGATGTTCCAGAAGCCATTGATCGCCATCACCTGCACACCGACGTTGCCGCCGGTCTGGAGCGTGATGATGTCGTAGCCGGAACCGGCATTGCCCAAGCCCACGGTCCCGTCAAACTGGATCGTGGACGCCGACTTGGCGTTGCCGAAAATGGTCAGCATGCAGCCGTCCATGTCTTTGGTCGGTGCCGCCACGGTCATCGTGAGCGCGGAGGTGCCAATCAGCACCGCCACCATGTCCGTGCCTGGCGAGGGCAGCGTGATCGCCCCTGAGGCGACGTACTGCAGCACCCGACGCTGACGGCCCGACAGCGGGTAGTTGGCCGCCGTGGTGACAGCGGAACCGGCGAACTCATCGCCCGTGCCCGCCACGACGTTCTCGGAATTGACGTGGGCCTGTGCCACGGTGCCATTCACGCCACGCTGGACGGGAATAATCGTGGGAGACGCCGCGTCGGCATCCGCCGTCTGCAACATGAATTCGTCGCCGACGCGGACATACTTGTTGCGGCCGAAGCCGGTACCGGACGTGACCCGGAGCGTGGTGTCGTTGGCGCCAATCGCGCCGTTGAGCGTGGTCGTGTTCAATGCCATATCAGTGCCCCTTTACGCCTGGATACGAGACGCCCAATCGGCGCGAATCGTCCGGAAGCCGTAGATCCAGTCCAACCGCGAGGGATGCTGATCCGTCATGATGTCGGAGCCTTCCCAGTAGCGCAGACTCATGCCCGCGCCCGGCGCCCGCACGCGTTCTGCCTTGCCCTGGTTCGGCATGATCAAGTCCGCCGACGCCATCACAAACGCGTCCTTATGGAAGCCCAACCCCTGCATCGAGGTCACACCCGACGAGCCGCGCACGTTGATCGTCGCGTTGTCGGCCGGAGAGGCCGCGACGGTCTGGAACGGACCGGAGGTGATGATTGGCGGCGAGATCGAAATAATCATCGCGCCCGTGGTGTCGCTGATCGTCTGCGTCACCACGAATTCCTGCGGGATGCCCGCGTCCTGGTAGCTCTGGACGTTGACGCCCTTCACGGCGGTCGCACCGCTGCCAATCGTGAACGTGTCGCCCTTGTTGAGCGTGGACGCGCCCGACGACCAGCCATCCGTGGTCAGCGTCGATCCGGTCTGCAGCGAGCCATTCACCAGTGGAGTACCGGCGTAGGTGCCGTAGGTGTGCGGAAAGACGTTGTTGTCCTCCCACCACTGTTTCCACTTCAGGGCGCCATCGGCCAGCATGCCCTCTTCGAGGATGTTCTTGCTCGACCCGAGGTTAAACAGCGACAGATTGGAATTGGCAATCGCGGTGCCCATCACCGAATTGACCACCATCGTGCGGCTGTCACGCGGCACGGCGGCGACCTGCGACAACAGGTCCGCGGCGCCGTAATACACGGTGTTCGCGGTCGGGGTAGTACCGGGCGTGCCGGCCGAGAAATACACGTCCTGATACAGACGGCTCAGGCCATCCTTGTCAGCCGTGTTGGCCAACTGTGTGGCGGCCGGGGTCACGAACCGTTCGCGGGTGTCCTGAATGCTCAGGGTGCCCTGTGAACTCGACCAGCCCCACGCGACGTTGGCCTGATCGGTGATCGTGACGTACACGACCTGGTTGGTGATGTTCTGCTGCTGGAGCGCCTGCCCCTTGGTGGTGACAAAACGCTGCGGCAGACGGACACCAACGGTGCCGCCGACCTTCGTGCCTTCGACGATGAATTCGTCGCTCAGCTTCTTCTGCACGCCCTTGAGGAAGCGCGTTTCGTTCTTCGCGACGCGCTGTACGTCACGGGCGATCCACAAGGGATCGATGAGAGTTGCGGGCATGGACCTTACCTCGCCGCGCGCCGAGCTTCCTGCTCCTGCCGGTTGTAGTACGCGTCAAACTCATCTTGCGTACAGGTCTTCGGATCAGGAGGGCCGTCACTCGGGGCGGCGTGCGCGCCACCGACCGGACTAATCGGGGCATGCGCTTGCGTTTTGGGCTTGACTGGGGCCGATCCGGGCGAGGCAGCTGATTCCAGTCGAGTATCGAGACGAGTGACTTCACGAAACGCGTGCAGAGGCGGCAAGTGCGCGATGCGCGTGCAGTCCTCCGGGTGTTGCGCGAGATAGGCCATGACGCGCTCGGGCGCGTCTGACTCAATGAGCGCGTCCGCCATAGGACGCGAGATCGGCAAGTCGCCAGCGGCATCAAATGCCGCCTGCAACTCGGGATTGGCCTCAACCGCCTTCGCGATCTTCTGGCCAAAGGTTTGCAACCGTTCGCGCTCGGATTGCTCACGGGCGAACTGGCGCTGGCCCTGTTCGTGCTCCTGGCGCGCCTTTTCGGCGGCCTGCTCACGGTTGGTAAATTCGGCCTTCAGGCGGTGCTCAAACTTGGCTTCCATCCAGGCCGCATACGGATCGGGCTGGTCGGCGAAGTCCTCGAGCTTTGGTGCGCCATCGGCGGGCTGCGCTTTCGGCTGGGGCGCCTCTTTGGGCTTCAGCGCGTCAATCTGCGCCTGGAACTCGGCCCGCATGCGAGCCATTTCCGCCGTCGATTCCTGCCGCACCCGGGCGGCTTCGCGCCGCGCCTCTTCGCGCTCAAAGGTCAGCGCATTGATGCGAGCGGCAGGGTCTTTGCGCTTCTGGCCCTGGGGCTTAGCCTCAGAAACCTGCTGGTCTGTCTTGGCGATCGGCTGATCGCCTGTGGCGGATGTATCGTCTGCCGGATTGGCGGACTCAGCAGGTATCTCAGGTTCGGCGGGAGTCTCGGGCGCGTCGGCAATGCCGAGCGAGGCGCGAATTTGTGCGTCCGAATTCGTGTTGGACGAGTAGGTGACGCCTTCATGGGTGACGGAGCCTACAGTCGAAGATCCCTGCACACCCCTATCGTGAAATACCTACCTCGTCTTGTCTTTTTTCAGGCACTCGAAATTCAGGGTGTTTCTCGATTGCGCGCTGCCACCAGTGCCGCGTGATCTGCTGGACGGTCATCCCCTGATATTCCGCGAACAAGCGAATATCCTCCGCCAGTGATCCGGTGGTGCGGAACACAAAGCGCTGCACGCTGCGGCGTTCGATCGCCAGCGGAGGACGGCCGCGTTTGGTGCTCATGCCATGCGAAACTGACGCTCAATAGCTGCCGACACCCGCTCACGCAAGTCACCGCGGACCCTATCCACTGTGACCCAATCGTCCCTGCGAAACGGATCCCTGGCGACTTCACGATCCGGAATGTTTCGCCCACCTCTCCTCACCACTTTCGTTACTTCCTCTTCACAGAGTGCTTCTGCGGTGCGACCACCGGAGCCGCGGGCGCCTCGTGTTCCGCTTCCGCGATCACGTCCTGCACAGCGGTCGCTTCAGGCTCCGGCTCTGTCGAAACAAACACCGGCTTGCCGTCCTGTAGCTCAATGGCTCGTGCTTTCGTCTTCATGCGCTGGCTCCATTCGTAGGTGTGGCTTTAGCTTTCGCGGCCCGTTCGGCCTGCTCGGCTGCTGCTGTTTCTGACTGCGACTGACTTTCCATCCCGTGGGCATGCTCCATCTCACTGGACGCCGCCTCACGCCCAAACTGGCTCTCGGCCTGCGCCTCAGCCAATTCGGTCTGCTGCGCCAACTGCGCGGTGTCATGGTGCCGATCCAGAGCCTTTTCCCCGTGCTCATGGCGCTGCTGGTCATCCTGCAGGGCGGCTTTCGTAGACGCATCCGCCAGCGTGCGCGCCTGCTCGGCCCGGGTCTTCTCGGCAGCGATCTGGAGCTCCACGTCAGCGTTCATGCGGGCAATCGCCAGCTTGGTCTCGTTGTCCAGCTGCGCCTTCTGCACGTCCACCTGAGCGGAAATCTGCGCCTTCTGCATCTCGGCCTGCGCCTTGATCTGGTCGGTCTCGATGACCTTCTGCTGCTCCTGCGTGACCTTCGACAACTGCTCCACCGTCGCTGCCGCCTGATCGCGCTGGGTACGCACCGTCTCAATGGTCTCTTCCTCGCCATCTTCCGGCGCCTGCAACTGCGGCGGCTGGAGCTTCTTCATGACCTGCTCGGCCTCTTCATGGCCGGGGAAGTCCTGAAAGCGCAGCCAGATCGGCAGCAGCGGCATGGCGGTTTCGGGGATGCCCTTGATGATTTCACCCAAGGCATCCGACCCCTGCATGGCGCGGGTCTTGTAGCTCTTGCCGATGGAGATGACTTGGCCGTACTTGCCTTTGGTCAGGTCGTAGTTCTTGGGCTCGGCCTTGAGGGGCTGAATACCTACCCCCTGCGGGACCTGCATCGGCCGCTTGGTCTTCGGATTGACCACAAACGGCGCATTCAGCATGACTTCGCGCCGATCGTTGTTCTCGCCCAACACTTGTGCCACTCGTCCGGGCCGGTCGTAAATCTTCGGGATCAGGTTGCACACCACCTTGGCCTCGTAGGTCATGGTGATGTCGGCCATGTTCTGCAGGAAATGCGACTGGCTCATCGCGTTCCCGTCCTGCATGGCCCCAATGGTGTCCTTCGCCACACGGCGCTTCGCCATCGCCTCCAGCGCGGTCGCATCCACCACATTCGTGCCGGTCTGGATGCTCTCCCGAGCCAACTGAATGAGGGCGATCGAGCTCGACAGGTCCACACTGGTTTCATTGCGCTTAGGGAGGGGCGCCAGCTGCCCGCCGACCATCACGGGATCGGCCTCAAGGTACGGCAGGTTGCGCACGTTGGCGAGCTGCCATTGCGCCTGGTTGGTCTTAAACTGCCCCACAAACCCGATAAACGGTGCCTTCGGACGCAAGGCATCCGTCTCGACCGCGTTGGACACCTCGTAGTTCAGCAGCCGCGCCGAGTCCGCATTGGGCTCGATCATCCCCTGCCAGCGCCGCTCAGCGTCAAACGGCTGCAGTTCCGAACCAATCACCGGAATGATCGGGATGTAGTCCCCGTTCCACGTACGCGAATCCAACACCTCAACCGCGTTGATCTTGGCCCACTTGATCACGGGTTTCTTGCGCTTGGGTCGCTGCGATCCCGCCGGCAGGTCTTCCTCCACCCATTCGGTGTAGAAGAACTCCGCCACACACACGGTATCGTTGGCCGCGTCGTACCATTTCAGCTGCCCCGACTCGCGCTCACCCGAGCTATTCAGCCGCGCCCAATTCGGCATCTGCGACTGCATGTCCAGCAAGTCATCGCTGTTCATGGTCGAGACCGACGCCTCCGGGTGCTCCCGCTTGAAGTCCGCCCGCGAGATGAACGACACGATCAGGTTGCGCCGCTGGTCGCAGAAATCTGGCTCCACCGCGAACGGATCCCAATAGACCGACGCCTGCCGCAGAATGCGCTTGATGACGATCTTCAGGTCATCCGGGTCATCCGTAGCCTCGTCGTACACCACGTCCACCCGGTAGGCACCAAAGCCCGCTTTCAGGCCGCGATCGAATCCCCACCCGCGACCAATGTAGGCCCGAGAGTCCACCTCAATCGCCCGGTACAGCCCCTGCATGATCTCGGCGGTGTCATCGTCGGCATCATGCGATTGCGGGTGGATCTGGACGCCGTAATGAGCATTGGCCCATTGGTTGTAGACGCCCTGAATCGGCTGAGCCAGCGAGGGAATCGACAGCATGGGACGAGCAGGAATTGGCACGCCCTGCACGGTCTGCCCTTGGCGCTGCGTCCGCACGGCTTCCGGCCACTGCAATTCAGGAACCTGAAACTCGAGTGCGGCGTCTTCCCGCTTACGCTGGAGCCCGAACGCTTCACTACTCAGCTTCTGGAATTCGAGCGCATCCGTGACGATCGGATCTCGCTTACTGCTATCGAACGGCATCGATCACCCGCTTCCACCACGGCCGCTCCAGCCGTGCTACCCGTGCCGACAGGTCCGCGATCAACGTGGTCTGCACATCCGGCAACTCGGTCAGCACTGTCACCTGGGC
>Ga0181337_1000072_pt1 | contig 16457 bp, 31 predicted proteins | sample Sp13VDMM15DD_FD_168302 | JGI IMG/M metagenome (GOLD analysis project Ga0181337, IMG submission 168302) | Freshwater viral communities from Lake Michigan, USA - Sp13.VD.MM15.D.D | ecosystem: Environmental > Aquatic > Freshwater > Lake | place: USA: Michigan | collected 2013-04-23 | reverse complement strand
ACGCGATCGCCGAGAGCGGGAGCACCATGCCGCCGTTCGCGCCGGGGTAGAGGGTCCACAGGGCGGTCCCGGCGGTGCCGTCGCGGATCACGCACTTGGTGATCGTGGCGGCGTCGGCCTGCAAGGCGAGGCCGGCGACGTAGTTGCGCAGACCAGACGACGGCGCGGCGATCAGGCTGCCGTCGGCGCTCAGGTCCACGTTGGCGCGCACGACGGTGACCGCGGTGCCGCCCACGAGGAGGTAGTCGAGCTGGGGATCGGTGGCGATCGAGGAGGTGATGCCGACGTTGCCGATCGTGTTGGCGCCGGCCGGAACCGCGCCCGAGAGCGAGACGGAGCCGTCGATCGTGAGCGAGCCCCCGCCGTCGTCGACCGAGAGGGCGTTGCCGCCGTCGGAGACGTTGAGGTGCCCGCCCGCGGTGACCGACAGGGCAACCTCGTCGGTCCCGTCGAAGCCGTACACGAGCCCGCCGGCGCCCCCTCCGCCGGCCGATGCCGCCGGGTAGGAGGCCGCGGGCATCGGGCGCGCCCACCGATAGACGACCACGCGGCCGTTGCCCGAGGAGCCGGCGGCGGCGAGGTAGAGATCTCCGCCCGACAGGGGCTCGGTCACCACGAAGCCGGCCGGCACTTCGATCGCGTCGCCGGTCGCGTCCTCGCGCAGCGCGGTCGCCTCGCCGGACTGAGGCGAGACGTAGACCACCTGGGCGGTGCGGTTCACGATCGTGACGGCCTGATAGGCGAAGGAGGGAAGGCGCACCTCCTCCCCCCCGAGGGGCACCAAGGCGATATGCCGCGCCGGTGGCGGGAGCGGCAGGATCAGCCCGGAGGGGCCGGCCATGACGGGGCGCGGGGAGGGATCCGGCGTGGGGGTGGGCTCGTCGCGCGGCTCGTCGGTCACGGGATCACACTCCGGGGGTGGCGGATTTGAGGAGGGCGCCGGGGGCGGGGGTGCCGAAGGCGCGCGAGGCTCCCTGGCCGATCATCCAGACGCCGACCACTCCGAGCAGGAGGAAGGCGAGCAGCTTCACGAGCCCGCCCTTCAGGAAGTCGCCGACGGCGCCGAGGGGGTTGGGGATGCTGTCGAAGATGTTGTTTCCGGGCTGCATCTCGTCCGGGATGCCGCCCGCCGGGCCCGAGGGGATGCCGCCGGGCCCGGTCGGGATCGAGCCGTCGCCGGTGATCGCGCCGCGCGCATAGATCCCCTTCACGCGCTCCAGCAGCGAGAGAGAGTCGGCGCCGAGGTGCAGGTGCGGGCCACCTTGCGTGGAGGGATCGAGCGTGCCGATCGGGTCGCCGATCGAGATCTCGTCTCCCACCTGGACGTCCTTGGTGCCGAGGTGCTTGAAGAAGAGGGAGCCGCTCGCGGTCTGGACGGTGATCCCGTAGCCGGCGAACTGCGGTGAGCCGCCGGGCTGTCCCGAGATCCGCACCACGCGCCCCGACACCGGCGAGAGGATGCGCGTGCCGGCCGACCCCATGAGGTCGTAGGCCTGGTCGCTCTGCCAGTCGCCGAGCGCGCGCGCTCCGTGGTCGGCCGGGCCCCCGCCGACCCGTAGCGGGGACTGCCGCACGCTCGGCGCCGCGGATGCCGCCGGGGCCTTGGGATCGGTCCTGCCGAGGATGCGCGCGACGTAGCCGGCGGAGTAGCTGCCGAGAGCCTCGCGGGCGTTGCCGGGCCCGGCGTTGTAGGCGGCGAGGGCGAGATCCCACGAGCCGAAGCGGTCGCGCTGCTGGCGCAGGTAGCGCGCGCCGCCGCGCAGGTTCTCGACTGGATCGAAGGGGTTGCGCACGCCGAGGCCGGCCGCGGTGCCGGGCATGAGCTGGGTGAGGCCTTGGGCGCCGGCGGGAGAGACGGCGCGCGGGTTCCACCCGGACTCGGCGCCGACCAGGCGCACAAAGAGATCCTCAGGGATCCCCTCGGCGCGTGCCGCGGCGCGTGCCGCGGCTTCGTAGTCCGACTGAGCCACGGGCCCTAGTCGAAGATCTCGGCGAAGAACTTGCCGCCGTCGCTGTACGGGCGCACCTTGGCCTTGGGGATCCCGGCCACGGCCTTATCGCGCTTGGCGGCGGTGTCCCACGGGCCCACGCGGCGCCCGCCGACCGGGCCTCGGGCCGGCGCCGAGCCGCCACGTGTGGGCGCCGGCACGACCGGCGCCGCGGTGACCGGCGGCGTGGTGGTGACCGGGGCCGGGCCGGCGGGGTTGAACACCGGCGCGAGGATCGCGGCGACGTCCTGGGCGATCTCGGAGGCGCCCGCCGGCACCTCGGGGACGGGGATCCCCTCCACGCTGCGGCGAAGGTCGGCGACGTCGTCGACGAGGTCCGAGAGGATCCCCGACGATGCGGCGTCATAGGGCACGTTTGCCGGCTCAAAGCCGGGGCCGGCGCTCGCGACCGGGGCGGGCGCGGCCGGGTCGGTCGCGGCGGCGCTCGCCGGCGCGCGCCGGCGGCTCGCGAGCACGAGCACGAGCGCCAGGGCGACGCCGGCGCCCACGATCGCGACGCGCTTTCCGCGGGGAGAGAGGTTACGAAACCAGTCCATCGGCCTACCTTTCTCTAGCGGGGCTGGGGGCCGTGGCGCGGGTTGAGCCCGCGCACGCGTGAGGGCGCCCGGTTGGGGAGCGGCAGCACGAATCCGGCGCCGCTGAGAACGGCCGGCGGGCGGCTCGCGGGGTCACGCGCGAGGGCGAGCGAGGTCACGGGCTGGTCGCCGCGCCGGCGCGGGATCATCCCCGCCGAGAGACGGCCGGCGGCGGTGAGGTCGGCGTCGAGGCTCACGAGACGATCCCCGAGTTGATCGCGCGCAGGCGCGCGGTGAACCCGGCCGGGCCCGCCGGCGTCGCGGCGGCGATGTGTGCGGCCAGGTCGAAGCGTGCCGCGCGGCGCTGGGGCCCCTCGCCGGCCGGCGAGCGGTGGAGCTTGTGGGTGTGGCTGGTACGCGCGGCCAGGCGAAGGCCGTCATCGAGCAGGCCGTCGACCAGCCGGCCGGCGAGGCGATCGACGCCGGCGACCTGGGGGTTCGCGCGATCGGAGGGGATCGACACCTCGCGCCCCCTCAGACGGGCCGGATGAACGAGCCGACCACGGTGCGGTACCCCTGGGAGAGCGAGCGGACGGCGCTCGCGAACCCGGCGTAGCGGGTCAGGATCACGACCAGGGCGATCGTGGCGAAGGTGAGGGTAAGCAGCTCGCGCAGGTTCTTGGACATGGGCCCTCCTCGGGCTAGAAGATCGGGTCGGCGGGGTCGATGAGGCGGGCGGTCGCGGTGCCGAGGGCGCCGGGCAGGAATCCGAGACGGTCGCCGTTGCCCACCACGATCACGAGGCCCATGGTCAGAACCGTGGCGCCGATGAATGACAGGGCGAGGTTGGTTGCGCTCGGGCCCGGCACCCCCGGCGTCTGGCGCGCGACGCGCGCCGCGGCGCGCCGGGCGGTGCCGCTCTTCCTGCGAGGTGAGCCCGAGCGCGGGGCGCGCGGGGCGGCGGGGGGATCGTCGGGGGCCTTGGCGGGGGCCTTGCGGGAGGGCTTTGCCTTGGGAGGGGCCAGGGCATCGGCAAGGTGCGGGTTTCGCTCCAGAAGGCGCGCGCGGGCGTCCTCAGACAATCCGGCGAGGTCGCCGGCGCTGAGGGTTCCTGGGGGGGTCGGGGCCGCGGCCATGGGCCTAGAGCGAGTCGAGGTCGATCCCGGCGAGCAGCTTGCCGGCGAGCCCGTGGCGGAAGAGGCGCGAGAGGATCGCGACTCCGAGAATCAGCATGAGGATCCCCGCGGCCACGTCAGCCGCCAAGGAGCTTTGAGCGGATCCACTCCCGCCCGCGCCCCTCTATCGCGGCCTTGGTGAAGGCGACGAAGAGGAGCGCGAGGATCACACCGGCGAGGGTCTGCACGCGGGGGGCGCCCTAGACCTTGCGCTGCACCTGGGGGACGACGAAGAGCACGATCGCGCCGACGATCAGGGCGGCGATCAGGTACTTGGGGGTCAGCTTGGGCATCGGATCCTTTCCCGTGCAGGGTCGGGGGTGTGTGGGGGGAGGGGGCTAGCCGGCTCGGACGATGCCGAGGGACTTGGCGAGCGCCGCCGTGCCGATCACGAGCACGACGTACCAGGCGGCGGGCGAGCTGCGCAGATCGAGCATGGCGCGCCCGCCGTCGGCCTCGCGGCCGGGGTCGCCGTTGGTGTTCGCCGCGGCCGTGTCCGGGTCGGTGGCGAGCGCCGGGGAGGAGGCCGATGGCCGGCCCACCAGGGCGTCGTAGCTGTAGGGGCCCATGGGGCTAGGTCAGCTTCACGAGCAGCTCGTACACCGTGTGGATCCTCGCGCCGGCGTTCACGGTGACGCTCGATTTGATGTCCACGTTGAGCTGCGGGTTGGACAGGTTCTCCACGTCGACCGCGTCGCGCGCGAGGTTCTCGGTCACGAGGTCGATCGCATACGCCGAATACGGCAGCCGGCCGCGGAACCACTCGACGTTCTGGGCGTCGAGGTGGAACGGGTTGTAGGTCCGCGGGCGCTGGTTGCTCGCGTAGACCAGGCGAACGGCATCAAGGGAGGCCGGCAGCGTGAGCGAGGCGTTGCCCTGCCCGTTGGTGATCCGCTGCCAGATCCGCGCGATCGTGCCTTGCAGGCGGTTCAGCTCGACGACCTTCTCGCCGGTGGTGGTGACCGGCTCTTCCTGCGAGGTGAGCCCGTGCATCACCGACAGGTCGGGGAGGATCATGCCGACCCCGCCCGAGCGCATCTTGCCGGTGGGGATCGAGAACCACGTGCGCAGGGGGCGGAAGTTGGCGCTCGTGATATCGAAGGTGCCGTCGCCGCCGAGGGTGACGATGTTCGCCTTCGCCGCGGTGGTCACCTCGGCGATCACCTGCGAGTTGGCCGACTGGAGGAAGAGCCCGCCGACGTTGGGGGCGGCGCTCGGGTCCATGCTGACCGGCACCTCCCACATCACGCGCAGCGTGGTCGTGCCGCCGCTGCCCGAGGTCGTGAGGGTGGAGGCCTCCAGCGAGTCGGTGATCGAGCGGTAGCGGGCCTGCCTGAGCACGTTGAGATCGACGCCGCGGCAGTTCCACGGGGTGGTCTGGCCGTTGATGCGCAGCGCCAGGCGGTCGATGATCCCATGCGGCCACTGGTCGGTGGCGGCGATCGAGCCCGAGGACCGGGTCGTCACGCTCGATCCCTCCAGCAGCAGGCGCAGGTTGGAGAGAACGCCGGTGTTGGGGGCCTCGTACTGGAAGGTCTGCGAGAAACCGGGCCAGGCGATCAGGGAGTCGACTCCCTCGTTGCGCTCGGTTTCGGCGGCGAACAGCTCGGGATTCATCTCCCACGCCGAGGCCGGCAGCAGGGAGGCGAAGGGCGTTTCGTTGGCGACGGTTGGCATGTGCGCTCCTTGGAGGGGTCAGGCGCCGACCACGGCCTGCAACCCCTCCGGGGCCCACTGAGCGACGAAGCGCAGCATCACGCCGCCGAGAATCGCCATGAGGGCCACCAGGAAGGAGAGCAGGAGGAACCGCGCGAGGAAGGAGGTTTGCAGCACGGCCGGGGGCTCCGTTTCCGGGGGTACAGGGGGGGGCGCCCTGCACGGTTACCCTCCCCGCGCGCCGGCGCTAGGGATGAGTGCTCGACCGGTCGAGCGGTCGAGCACCTACCGGAGCGCGCGCACGAGCTTGTCGGCCTCGGCGAGCTGGGCGCCCGTGAGCGGGGTGCGTAGGTGCAACCCCTCGAGGGCGTCGGCGTGCCAGAGAAAGGCATGACTCGGGCCCCCGTCGTCGGGCTCGGGGCGCGGCAGGGTGGCGAGACGCGCGCGCAGCTCGTTCCCCTTCACGCCGACCAGATCGGCGAGCCGGTCAACGTCATCGGGGCGCTTCACCTGGAACACGAAGAGGTGCTCCCACTGGTCGGCGTAGGTGCGGTCGATCAGCACCGGGAACTGCGAGCACCCGATGTGGGCGCGGCCGTGCTTTCGCCCCCGAAGCTGGTAGTTGCGCTGCTGGGGAACCTTGGCGCCCTGGGGGCTCGATGCGGTCACCTCGTCATTCCAGGTCACCACGTTCGGCCGGCGGTTCAGCTCGCGATAGAGCGACTCGTACTCGGTCACCTCGCCGGGGTCGTTGGGCACCCATCGGATCACCTCTGCGCGCCAGTCGGGCGTACCGCGCCCCTGCCAGGTGCCATGCTCGGGCATGAGTTCGTAGACGTCCTCGGGGTCGATCAGGACGCGGAGCCGGTGCCCGGAGCGCGGGCCGTATTGCGTCGCGAAGAGCCAGCGCGCGAGGGTGCTCTTTCCGGTGCCGGTCTTGCCGACGATCAGGAGGCGTTGATCCCCGCGGATCGCCGGCGCCGGCGTGGCGCTTGCCATCGGCCTAGTCCTCGTTGTGTGACGGTCCGACCAGATCCGGCGCGGCACCGATTGCCGGCACCTCGCGCCCCTGCGACCGGGCGAACCAGCAGAAGGCGGCGAGCTGCTCTAGTGCCTCGTCGACCGCGTCGCCGTCGGCCTCCGAGAGCTGGCCGGCGGCGTCGCCGAGCAACCCCGGAAGCATGGGGGCGATCATGCCGACGATGCCCGAGCTACCGGGGCCCGCCAGTGACGCCAGGAGCGATGCGACGGGCGACTCCGGCGAGGTCAGAAGGGCCGAGAGACGTGCCGGGTTGCTGGCCGGCAGGCTCGTCGCCGGCGGGCTGGTCTGCGGGCTCGTATTCATCGGTGGGGGGCTCCTCGGGTTCTGTGTCGATCGACGCCGCGCGCCAGGCGCGCTCGGCGGCAAGCGATCGGTTTGCGTGCATGACGACGGCGATTGCGGCGCCGGCGTGGGGGGCGTTGGCGTTGATCGCTGCGGCCATTCCATAGCGCTCGGTGAGGGCCGAGAGCGCCGGCATGAGCGCCGAGATCTCGTCGTCGGTCCAGCGCCAGGCCTCTGGCTCCTCGGGCGGGATGCCGCGCAGGGCGCGCACGATCTCGCCTTCCATGCGCAGCACCTGGGCGAGCACCTTTCGCCCGTCCTTGTCGAGTGCCGGAACGACGTCGAGGTCGGGGATCGGATCGAGGTCCGGCGCCGGCGGCTCCTCTCCAGGATCGAGCGGCGCGACGCCGAGAACGGGGGGCGCTGATTCGTCGGTCACGGGAGATCCCTTCCGGCTTCGGCGGCTTCGGCCGCGGCGGCGCCGGCGGGGAGCCATCCGTAGGCCTCGGCGTCGGCGAAGCAGATATAGCCGTGGCCGGGCCGGAAGGCCTCGGCGGTCACGGCGAGGGTGTGCGGGCAGCGGGCGACCATGCATGGCGCCCCTCGGAGGCCTCGGCGCTCGTCGCCGAATCGCCAGGGCCGGCAGATCACGACCGGGGCGCCCTCCATATAGCCGGCCTGCACCTTCTGATTCATCACGAGGGGGAGCCTCATCCGGCCAGCCACGATCCGAGGTCCGGCGCCGCCGGGCGCGCCGGCGGGGCCTCGGGCTCGGGCTCGGGTTGAGCCTCAGTCTGTGCCCGCGGAAGCTGCACCTCGGCTTCACGCTCGGCGGGGCTCCAGCCATCGGCCTTCGCCGGCGCGGGCTCGGCTGCCGGCTCCTCGGGCTCCTGGGCGACCGGATCGACAGGCGGCGGGGGTGGCGTGTTCGCAGGCGCCGGCGTCGCTCGCTCGGAGTAGGCGGCTTGCGCAGCAGGGTCGAGCCTCACCGGTTGCCCGCATGGGCATATCGCGCGCTGGGCCCCGACTCGCCGCAATGGCTCGGGGAGGGGCTCACCACAAGGGCAGCGGTAGGTCGGGCTATCTGACATCGCCCGCAAACAGTGATCGGCGGTCGAGCGGTCGGGTAGGTATGAGTCGTCAAGGACTCGACGACGGAACCTCGGTCTACACTCGACTCACAAAGCGAAAGTCTCGACCTGGGGGCATGACGGCATGGCGACGAATCGGCAGGAGCTTCGCCCGGCGGCGGTCGATCACCTCGCGGCGCTCGCGAGCCGCTTTCACCCGCACGCGGCGCCGGTGTGGAGCTGGGACACGAAAACCTGGTCGTGGGTCGGGCCCGACGGCCGGCACGAGGTGCTCGGGCGCGACTGGGGCTCGGCGCACCTCTCACTCGACCGGCTCGGGCGCGAGCTGCGCTGCGCCCACGGGGCCCCGCTCGTGGGCGGGCCGTGCCTCGCGTGCCGCGCCGAGATCTCCGGCCAGCTCGGGGAGCGAGCGGCGGCGTAAACCGGCCGGCGGGGTTCTGCTTTGGCACCGGCCGGCGCCGGCGGGCCTCATAGGGTTCTGCTTGTCTCCGAAAGCACCCGTTGCGCTCCGGTCGCCGCGCCCCTTTCCTAATCCCCGACGATGTTTCAGCCGAATGGAGCGGGCAAAGGTAGTCCGCGACTTGGGGGGTGAAGCCCGTGTCCACGACGACCACCAGGGGCGCACGGCCGGGCAGCGTGCCGGGCAACAAGGGTAAGCGCTACCCCGCCGAGGTTCTGACCGCCGGCGAGGTGAAGGCGCTCCTACAGGCCTGCTCACGCTCGCCGACCGGGCAGCGCAACCGGGCCCTCATCGTCACGATGTGGCGCTCGGGCCTACGGATCGCCGAGGCGCTCGCGCTCGCGCCGAAGGACATCGACTTCGACCGCGGCGCGATCGTGGTCCTCAACGGCAAGGGTGGGCGCCGGCGCACGGTGGGCATCGACCCCACGGCGCTCGCGGTGATCGAGCGGTGGCTCGATACGCGGGCCCGCGTCGCTGCAGACCGCGGTTGGCGCCCAAGCCTGCACCCGCTCTTCTGCACCATGAAGGGGACCGCGGTGCGGGCGCCCTACGTGCGCGAGCTACTCCATCGGCTCGCCGACCGGGCGGAGATCGCGAAGCGGGTCCACCCGCACGGGCTCCGCCATACGTGCGCGTTCGATCTCGCCATGGAGGGGGTGCCGGTCCACGTCATCATGCGCCAGCTCGGGCACTCCAGCCTCAACACGACGGAGCGCTACATCAGCCACGTCGCGCCCGCGCAGCTCGTGAGCGCGATGCACGCTCGCGAATGGAGCCTCTAGGGCCCCTGCGACCAGGCTGGGCCGGGCGAGAGGCTCGCCATGCCCTCATCCCCGGATGCCCTATGCGATCCAGCCTGCGTGCCGCTCGCCGGCGGGTAGGTCCGGGCCCGGCGCATGGATGCGCCGGGCTTGCCGCGCTCCGCCCGGAAGGCGTCCACCACGCTCTAGGGCCCTCTCTAGGGGAGTTGTCTCACCGATGCGACGAACCAGGCCGCTCGTGCAGGGCTTTCCGGTGGGGATGTGTCTCATTCGTGCGACATACCCCGCCCGGAGGTGTCGAGTCGGGGCGACGGGCACGAGCGGGGCCCTGCCGGGAGAAGTCCGACCGGTAGGAATACCCCCCGGCGGGGCCCGCGGCGGGGCCCCAGGGGGCGCGCAGGGGCGTCGGGAGCCGAATCAGGGCAGGGGGAGTCAACCCCCCGCCGGGCTCTACCTGTTCTCGCTACCTGCCATGAGTCGATCGAGCGTCTCGCGGGCGCTCCGCGGGCCGTCCGGGTCTGCCGGCGGCGGTCCGCGTTCGGCGCCCTCCGCGGGCACCAGGGCGTCGCCGGTGGGGCGAGCGTCCTCCAGTGGCCTCGCGGCGCTGGTTGCCCGCCAGGGGCGCCAGAGGGCGTGCCGGAGGAAGAATCGGACGCGCGTGCCGGGCCCGCGCTGGGGGCGCCCCTTGACCGCCGAGCGGTCGAGCAAGCCGAGGGCCTCAAGGCGGGCCAGGTGCCGGTAGACGGTCGCGCGCGAGCGCCCGAGGGCGTCGCGCAGGCGGGCGACGATCACGCACGGGAGCATCCCGCCCTCGTTGTGCTGCTCGCGGTCGTGGTGGCGTAGGAGATCCGAGAGTGCGTCCCACGTCGCCAGCATGTAGGGGCAGCCGTCGGCGGCGAGCAACCCGCCGACGGCCGTAGGGGTCTGTACGAAGCTCGCCGAGGCGTCGCGCCGGGAGACGACCTTTCCGGGGCTCACCCGGTGGGCCTTCCACGCGCTCACGCTCGCGCGGCCTCACCGTGGAGTGACGATCGCCGGCGCGGCGCGGCGAGCTGCTCACACCGGATGCAGGGCGGGGCGCCGGCGACGTCGCTCCTCCATCGGCCTACCGGCTCACTCACTCCGCAGAGGGCCGCGGGCGTTTTCATGCCGGGGACGATGCGCACGGCGTGAACCGTGGTGCCGGTGTCGAGCCGACCGGGCACGAGCTGGCCGGGCTTCACCCGGAAGGCGCGCCGGCGGCTCACCGGCCGGATCCGATCGCGCGGTCGGAGATCAGGAGCACGAGGCCGGCGGCGATGAGATCCTCTATCCGGCGCTCCAGCTCCACCCCCTCGGGGCTCTGGAGGTCCATGCCGCCGCAGGTCTTGCGGTAGTCGGTGAGGATCTTCCGGGCGCCGGCGGTGACGACTCCGAGCGCGAGGGCGTCGTCGTGGGGGATCATGCGACGTCCCCTAGCGTGAGCTGGCCGGGGTGGGAGTAGTGGCAGGCGGCGCGGTGGACGCGCACGCTCGGGGGGATGTCCAGGTTGAGGGCGCGCGAGGTGGTCGACCAGCCGCACGCGCACGAGAAGTAGCCGACGGTCACGGTGCGATCGTCGGGCCCGTCCTCCTGCTCGATGCGCAGGGTGATCGCGGTCCCGAGAATGAGATCGGCGACCGCGCTCACGATCGCGTCTCCGCGATGCTGCGCGCGAGGTCGGCGGCGCGGCGCTCGATCGCCTCGGCGTACTGCGCGAAGCGGCCGTCGTCGGCGATGAGCTGGGCGCGGCGCTGGTTGTGATCGAGGGTGCGGCGGGCCCTAACGCGCTGGGCGAGCACTCCGGCGTCGGTGCGGTGATCCGTGGGGCCTGTTACGGTTGGTGCCGTCATGGGAAGAGTCCTCCTGTGGCGGCAACACCATCCGCTCGGCGAAAGCGGAACCCGAGGTGGGGGAAGTCGGCGCGGTGGCCGGCTTCCCCTCTAGCCTCGGCCCACTAATCGGAGGGTCCGTTTGGCGACAAAGCGGAACCCTGAGCGGTGGAGTTGCGTTTGCGAAAAGCGCCCCTCTGCCGTGGGGAAACCCACGATCTAGGGACGTTGGTGCGTCGATCCTCACGCGACGATGCGCAGGCCGCGGGGCAGGCAGACCGGGCATGGCACCCGGTTCGTCGCCGCGCGAGCTGCGAAGGTGACGTGCGCTCGGGTCGCTCGCGCGAGGCGCGGGCAATCGAGCGTGTGAACGGTCGTGCCGGTGTAGGCGAGGGCCTCGCCGCGCGCTACCGTGGCGGCGCCGCGCTCGCGGGTTGCGGTCGCGGTGCTCACGAGCAAGATCCCCCGATTCGGGGGTTGAGGTGCGTGCCCGAACCTGGGCACGCTCGCGGGGCCCGGTCGGGGTTGCCGTCGGCGTCGAAGTGGTACCGGTCCTGCATGGGAATAGCCTCCCTTGTGGTCGATCGCTCGGCGCCGGTATCAACGGCACCCCCGATCGGGTACGCGCGACCCTAAAGCGCCGAGGCGCGATCGTCGACCAGTCGGGGCCAAGATCCCCCGATCGGGTGACGAACAGGGGTTCGCGCGCTTCACAAGGGAAAGCGCTCACGTGGCGCGCCCCGCTCGGGCGCGGTCGAGAATGGCGCGCACCTGGGCGGCGCTCGGGCGCGTGGTGCCGGTGGGGCTCTTGCGCCAGCCGTGGGCCGTCAGGACGTACCAGCTCGCCTGCTTGTGGTAGGTGCCCGAGGCGGTGCGGGTGCGGTGGAGATCTCCGACCCGCGCGGGCCGGCCGTGGTCACGGGCGAACATCTGGCCGATGTGGACCGCGATCCCCTGGAACTGGTTGTGCTGGGGGATCGAGCCGGGCGGGCGGCGGTCGAGATCTCGTTTCGTCTCGCCGCCCGGCCAGGGCTTGAAGGTGCCGTCCTTGCGCCGGCGCACGGCGCGCCGGCGCTTGGGCGTCATCTCACCCATCGGCCTACCTACGCGGCCGGGGAGCTGCGCAGGGCCGAGATCCCGGCCGGCAGCATGGCCGAGCCGGCGCCGATCATGGCGGCGCCGGCCTCGCCGGCTCCGGTGAGCGCCCAAAGGACACCCCCGCCGGCGACGAGGAGCGTGCCGCAGATCAGCTTTCCGAGGTTCACGACGTCCATCGGTCCTTCTCCTTGGTTGGGTTGGTACAGGGGGGGTCAGGCGGCGGCGCGCTCGCCGGCGAGGTCGTACTTGGCGATCAGGTGGCGCACGACGCCGGCGACCGCGCGCGGGCCGATCCAGGTGCCGCCGCGCCAGTAGATGCGGCACCCCTGGGCGGTGAGGCCGTTGCGGGCGATGTTGAGCATCGGGCCGATACAGGCGCCCCACCCGCGCATCACCTCGTGACCGGGCAGCACCAGGCGGAGCGATCCGCCGTAGGGCGGGGGCCAGGCGCCGGCGCCCGGCGCCGGAGACGCGCTCCAGGTGATCGAGGCCGGGTCGATCATGTTGGGCACGTAGTAACCGCCGGAGAGGGTGCGCCAGACTTCGAGGTGAACGTGGTCCGCTCCATCGGCCCACCATGTGACGCGCGCGATCTCCTCGCCGGCGCGCACCTCCTGGCCGACGCCGACCAGGGGGTCGACGTGGCGCATGACATAGACGATCCCGGTGCCGCGCTCGCGCACCTTGGCCGTGCCGCCAAAGATCTGGCCGGCGTTGCCGCGGCTCGCGCGGGCCTCGACGACCGACCCGCTCGCGGCGCTGCGCACCTCCGATCCGCCGGGGGCGAACCAGTCGAGGCCGGCGTGGTAGGTGCGCCCGTCGGCGTCTGGGGCGCCCTCGGGGTCCGGGTACCAGAAGGCCGATCCCCCGCGGGGCGTCGTCAGAATGGGATAGGCGTGCAAGGTGGGCCTCCTCATGGGAGCGCGCGAATGTAGGCGCGCATGACGACGAAGGGGGGCATGTTGTTGTGGGCCTCGCCGGCGCCGGCCGATCCGGTGCCGGTGCTCGATCCCGAGGTCGCCGGCGTGTCGTTGGTGTATTTCATCTCGCCGAAGCGGGCGCCGGGGTTTGCCTCGGCGACCGCGGCCGAGCGCGCGGCCGGCAGCCCGTGGGTATGGGCCGGCAACTCGTCGACGCTGAGGGTGTGGGTGGAGGCGCCCCCGGACTGCCCGAGGAGGAACTCGACGCCGAGGTCGGCGACGATGAACATGCGCCCGCGCAGGTTGGGTAGGCGGAAGTGATCGGCGTCGGAGGCCGGCGGATCCCACGAGAGGCCTTCAAGGCGCGCGGCCAGCTCGGGGAAGTCGGCGACGAGCTCTTCCTGTCCGGCGCACTCCAGCCAGCCGGCCTCGTGCAGCTCCAGGGCGAACCCGGCGTACCAGACGACACCCCCGACCGGATAGCTCGCGCGCAGGGGCGGCGTGAAGCTCGCCGCCGGCGGCGGGGGGATGTCCGAGATGAAGCGCGAGGGGTCGCCGGGGCGCCGGAAGTCGGTGCTCACCCGAGCACCCGCGCCCACTCGATCACGACGCCGGCACTCGCGCTCGCCGAGCGCAGGCGCCAGCCGTAGGCGGCGCGCACGAGGGGGATCGAGTGCGTGCCCTCGCGGAGCAGCATTTCGCTCGTCGCCGGATCCTCCCACGCGCCATGGTCGATCGTCTCCAGCACCTGCAAGAAGGCATCCCCGCCCGAGATCTCGAGGTCGATGCGCAGGAACCCCGGCAGGGGCACGTAGCGCTCAAAGGCCTCCTCGTAGACCTGGGGCACCTGCCCGCCCGAGGGGGGCGGCGCCGGCGAGGCGCCGATTGACTGGCCGGTGACGGAGCCGATCGGGCTCACCAGGATCGCCCCACGATCACGCCGAGGGCGGCGATCACCAGGCCGGCGGCGCCGTGGAGGGCGCGCCGGATCCGCCCGAGCTGGGCGCGCTCGATGCGCTCGCGCTCCTGGGCGTCGAGCAGGGCCTCCAGCTTTTCCCCCATGCGCTCTAGGGCGCCGGCGTAGCGTTCGACTGACCGGGCCAGCTCGCCGACGCGCGACAGAAGGCGCTCGGCGCGGCGCTCGGCGTCCACGCGCCAGTCCTCCAGGCGCTCCAGTCGGTCGGCGATCGGCGGGGTCACGGCAGGACCGACTCGATCCCGCGCGCGGGCCCGCGGCGCATCATCATCGCCAGGACCGCCACCAGGGCGACCGCGGCGAAGGCGCCGGCGAGCAGGTGGTAGAGGTACTCGGCGTCGCCGGGGGGGATGCGCTGGGCGAGGGAGTCGAGCAATTCGGGGCTCCTATCCGAGTCCCATGGTCAGGAGGCGCCGATGCGCCGGCCCGGCCGTGAGGGTTTCAATGACGGGGTAGGCGAGCACGACCCAATCGTCGGAGTCGCCGCGGGTAAACGAGGTGGTGACCGTCGAGGCGCCGGCCTCGGTCGAGACGGCGCCGCGGTGGCCGTTGGTGGCCGAGGATCCGACCCGCTCGCGGTTGACGCGCTCCGTCTGGCCGGCGCCCACGGTGAGAGAGACGGTCGACGTGCCGATCTGTATGCCGCAGACACCAACCACGAGCTGCCCGGCGGCGCTCGCGACATCGACGGTGGGGCCGGTCGATGTGCCCGTGGCGCTCGCGGGAGTGCCCAGAGAGAGGGCCCCATCGGCGAGCAGGTCCATCGCGCCGATCACGCAGCGGCGTGATCCCGCGGGGAAGTTCCACGCGACGGTGCGGGCGCCGGCGCTCGGGTTGAGCACGATCCACAGCTCGGCGCTCGCCGGCGTCGATCCGACGCGCTGGCCGAGCGTTGCGGCCGCTCCGTCGAGCGTCGCGGCCGAGGCGGGGTCCGAGCCGAAGTAGGAGGCGCTCAGGATCAGGGCCTTGGTGTCGGCCTCCACGGTGTGAGAGAAGGACGGGCTCGCCGAGCTGGCATCGGTGCTCGTGACGGTGCCGACGGTGATCGCCATTAGCCGACCGCCCGTGATCCCGAGATCCCGCGCGAGCCGGAGCACGCGCGCGAGCCGCTGACCGATCGACTTCCGCCGGCCACGGGCGGCGGGGGCGCCGCGACCGCGGTATAGGCGGCATAGATCGCCATGCGCTTTGCGTCGAGGCCGGTCGCGGCCCACGTGGTGAGGGGGCCGTCCGCGTAGGCGTCGGTCCCCCACCGAAGGGCGTCCGAGATCGAGGCGTGGGCGTAGCGGGCGACCTGGGATGTGGCGCCCGAGAGGACCGCCAAACGGTAGGCCGATGGGTCCAGGCGCACCGGGGATGAGAACACGAAGGGCACCCACCCCTCGGCGTCGCCGGCGTCGATGGTCACCTCGGGCGAGGTCGCAAGGAGGGCCCCAGTCGCCGCGGCGTAGATGCACCCGCGCAACACCTGCGATCCGGCGCCGGCCGAGCCGAAGCCGTCGATCCAGGCGACCAGGCGCGAGACGTCGGCGCGCTCGGAGAGATCGAAGTCGGAGCCGCGCACGCCGTTCGCGCCCATGCCCGACCAGGCGGTACCGGTGATGTTGCCAAAGCGCACGGCATCGGGCGCCGCGGTGATCGAGGGGCCCACGGGCCCGCCGGGCGCCGGCGAGCCGGGGTCGGCGTCGTAGGTCTTGGTCGCGTGGTGATAGACGAGGGTGTTTCCGCTCACGCCGGCCGAGCGGTACATGCCCTGCTTCAAGTAGGGGAAGGCGTCGGCCGCGGTGCTCGCCGGGATCGTCGCGACCGGACAGACCAGGGCCGTGTTGCCTCCGCCGATCGCGAGCTGTCGATCGACCCCCTGATAGCGCAGGGCCACGAGCCCGTTGGAGGCGCTCTTTGAGAGCACGAAGCGCAGTTGGAACCAGTGCCACTCGTCCGAGGTGAAGGGCGTCGAGAAACGCACGGTGTGCCCCCCGCCCTGGGAGGTCTTGAACTGGATCACACCCCCGCCGCTCGGGGAGGTGTTGAAGATCAGGATCGGCTGGGTGCCGCCGCCCTCCAGGTGGGTCTGAGAGAAGATCTGCCAGTCGCTTTGGAGCACATAGGAGGGGGCGAAGCGCACCCGCAGATCCATGTGGTATTCGGTGTCGAAGCGAAAGCGGTAGTCGGGCGCGGCGCCGGCGTTGTTGTCGATCGACGTCTCGCAGCGCTCGGCGTTGGCGGCGTCGCTCGCGCGCTTTTCGCCGTCGCGCATGTCGTAGGCGAGTACGACCGTCTCGCCGGTGCCCGAGGGGGGCGCCGGCGTCGTCGTCTCAAAGATCCGGGCGCCGGTGAGCGCGTGGAAGTTGCGCCACGCGGCTCGCTCGGTGAGGTCGGCGACGACCGCCACAGGCCTTACGCGGCCTGCGCGTAGACGATGCCGCCGCCCACGTTGCCGGTGCCGGTGATGTCGAGGGAAAGAAGGGTGGCCGTGCTTGGCTGCTTGATCCACGCGATCGCCGAGAGCGGGAGCACCATGCCGCCGTTCGCGCCGGGGTAGAGGGTCCACAGGGCGGTCCCGGCGGTGCCGTCGCGGATCACGCACTTGGTGATCGTGGCGGCGTCGGCCTGCAAGGC
>Ga0181337_1000071_pt1 | contig 16818 bp, 26 predicted proteins | sample Sp13VDMM15DD_FD_168302 | JGI IMG/M metagenome (GOLD analysis project Ga0181337, IMG submission 168302) | Freshwater viral communities from Lake Michigan, USA - Sp13.VD.MM15.D.D | ecosystem: Environmental > Aquatic > Freshwater > Lake | place: USA: Michigan | collected 2013-04-23 | reverse complement strand
AAGCGCCGTGTTCCTCGTAATAGGCAGCCGGGGTCGTGCCGTACTCCGCCCTGACGCACGCTTCGTATTCGGCGTATGCCGCGTCCGCGCTGGCCGTGCGGTTATTCGACCAGATCGAGAATGCGACGACGAGCCCGATGACTGCTACCAATGCGATGATGTTCTTCATATACGATTAGGATAGCAGACCCCTGCACGGAAGCAACGGGGGCCTATGTGGATAAGTGTACGGAGCCACGGAATACCGTATATACTTGCTGATATGGAAAACACCTTGCTCCTCGACTGGGAGACGACCGGGCTCGGGAACTGCCGCGGGGTCGAGGTAGGGCTCAAGGACGGGAAGACGAAACCGTTCGCGGTGCGCTGCAAACCGGCGATACCGATAGAGCTCGACGCGATGGTCGTCCATCACATCACGGAAGAGGAGGTCGCGCACCTTCCGCTCTTCGTGGATCTCCCGGAATACGCATCCGTGAAGAAGCTCATCGAGAGCCGCATCGTCGTCGCGCATAACGCGCCGTTCGATATCGACGTATGCTGGCGCGAGGGAATCTCCGTCGAGAAGTATGTCGACACGAAGGAGATAGCGAAAATCCTCTGGCCTGATGCTCCGAAGCATAAGCTCCAGCATCTCCGCTACTGGCTCAAGCTCGACGTGTCCGGAGTCGCGCATTCGGCCGAGGGCGACGTGCGAGTGCTTTCGGCTCTATGGGAACGGATACTGAAGGAGATGCCGGCTGACGAACTGGAGCGCTTCGTCCGAACCGTATAACGTCGTACGCGAGCTCGAGCGCACGCTCTCGCGTGAGCGACTTGCGCTTCGACGTCTCTTCTTCCTGCATCCATACGTGTATCGCGACGATCGCGATGAAGTCCGGGTAGCGTACGGCGACGAACGCCGGCACGTGCGCGAGGCCGAAGAGGTCGAACGGCAGCTTGCGGAGGCCGCCGTCGTCCAGCTTATGGACCACGATGTTCCCGAAGACCGCAGCCAGGGCGACGCGCTGATGCTCCTCGAGCGCGCTGAATGGTATCGAATCCTTCCCCCGGGTATGCTTCACCTCTATAGCGCATCCATGATGCGTCTTCAGGAAGTCGCGCATCCATGCGCTGACTGCTGCGTGCTGGGTTGCCTCCTGCTTTTTCATATCAAAAAGGGATATCTTCAGGTGCAATAGAGGCGAGTACCTCCGCATCACTCTCCATAGTAAAGTTTCCCGTGTCCCGCCTCCGACGCTCATCCTCGTACCAGTGGACCATATTCTCGCTCTCGGTACACCATTCGAGGTTCTCGAGGACGTTGTTCGTGCGGTTGCGATCCTTATGGTTCACGATGGGCTTTCTATCCGGATTCGGGATAAAGCATATCGCGACGAGCCGATGGATGAAATATTTCTCGTAGCGCTGATGCCCGCCGTTTCCGTCTCGCAGGAGCTTCACATAGAGATACTGATTATTATTCGGAGTCAGCTTTCGGATGCAGCCGATAACGATTCGCCCCTTCCTATCAAACCGACTGAGACTCTTCACCTGACCATGGGTGCTTATCTGGTAGCGATTTTCAAAGCCTGGAATGTCGCGCCACTCCTCGTTCATAGAAACGTATAGTGAGCCCTCGTAAGCGGGTGCATCTCATGAGCGAGCGCGCGGTAGTCCTCGGTCAGTTCCTCTCCCGCGGCGACATCCCGGAGCGTCCGCGAGCCGTCCGTATTCGGCTCGTCGCTATGGTTCATGAAGGACTGAAGCGTCTGCTCGCAATTCGGCGACATGAAAATGAAGGTATCTCTGTCGGCATGGAACGTCGTCCGATCGAGGATGAGCGCGCGCACTGCGGGATGCACGAGATGGAAGTCCTCTGCCTGCACCCGGCATTTCTTGAAACCCGGCTGATGCACAGAATGGTCCGTAATGAGCGTGCCTCGCGGTATCGTCTGGATAGCGAAGACGCCGACTCCGCCGCGCTTCGAGGGCTTGAGAGTCGCGAGGACGCAGGTGTTCAGATACTCGATATCGTTCATGGTTTCTTCGAGAATAGCATCCGTGTCAGGTAGTAAGCAGCAGTAATACACCCTGCCCCGATCGAGACGACGAGGACGATGAAGATGGCGCCGCACACGAAAGCGTAGTCGTAGATGGTCATACGTGGAGGGCTTCGTTGAAATCGCGGCCGCTCATGATGGTCTCGAACCAACGCTTGTCGATGCTGGCCTTATGATCCGTGATGAGATGGATATAGAGGTTCTTCTTCACGGCATTGTAGCGCTGCACCCGGCCCTTCCCCTGAATATAGTCGATGGAGCGGTTCGTGAGCGAAGCGAAGATGACCACGGGACAGGAGGGAAACTCCCATTCCGAGGAGACGGCCGCCTGGGCGACGATGACGGCGCTCTCGAGCGATTCAGCTTCCGTCTCTATCTCCTTCCTGTTCTCCGTCTCTCCCGTGAACTCGAATACCGGCAGCTCCGGATACGCTTCCTTGAGAGCACGAGAGATAGCCTTCACCTGCGCGGTATAGTTCGCGAACACGACCATCTTAGGGAACTCGAGCGCACGTTCGATAATATAGTCGAGCTTCCCGTTATCGAAATGATACTCCCGCTTCTCCACCTTCCCCTTGTCGAAGACGTCCTCGTAGAGCACGCCGTTCTCGACCTGATGGCGCTTCGCTCGGAGCGCGGAGTCGTCCGTGAAGCGCCCCGGGAGCGTCTTCAGTGCGGCCGCCTGCTGCGCCGTGAGCGCGAACGTCTCCTCGATGAATGACTGCTCGGGGACGTCCTTAATGTCCTCGAGGCGGAGCACCTGGCCGATATCGCGCGTCTCCGCGGCGAGGTCGTCCATGGCCTGCTGGGTACGCTTGGGCGCGTACACGATGCGATCCATAGGGAGCCGGACATAGTAGAGGTCGCGCCAGGTGCGGTACTCGCGCTTATGGCCGAGCAGGGTCGCCGCGGCATAGATGCTCATCGGCGTCTTGTTCGGCGTCGCGGTCGCCGGGATGAAACGGTCAGGCCGGCGCTCCTCGAGATACCAGAGCATCGCCTCATAAAGCTGGGACGCTTTCGGGACCCACTGCTTCGCGCGGCGGCACATCGAAGGCGACACGCCGAATAGGCGGTGCGCCTCGTCCGCGATGACCGCTTCGAAGCGCGGGAGCTTCGTATAGTCGCGACGGAAGGTCTCGTACGAGATGACGGTCGGCGGCTGCATGCCGAGGAGCTTCGCTTCCTTGAGCCATTGCTGCTTCTGCACCGTGGTCTTCGGAGCGACCACGAGGATGGCGCCGTCGTGCTTGCGGACCGTATGAAGCGCCGTACGGGTCTTCCCGGTCCCGGTCCCATACCAGAGTCCCTCGTACGGGCGCGCGGTATCGGCGAAGGCTTGCTGATGCGGGGCAATCATCATAGCTCCTTGAGATCGATCCATCGCTCGCGATACGCATGGCGCAGAAACGAGCCTATCCTATGAGGCGCGACTTCCTGCCGCGTGAATCCCATCGCGTATGCGTATTGGGAAGCCGTTATGTCTCCCTTTATGAAGGCGACGGCGAGCGCCACCTCATCTTTCGTATAAGGAATCCTGCCGCGTGTCATTCCCGGTTCCCGAGACTTCGCTTTTTTGAGTAAGTTGCTCATACCTTAGGCATCTGAGCGAGTATCTCCTCGAAGACCGCAGCAGGGATGCGCCCGCGCTCCGCGGCGCCAGCTTTCCCTTGCGTTCCCGTCTTCGATCCGCGAGAGGCGGCTTCGTGGTCCATGCAGCAGCAGTCAGGCATATGGTCAGGCTGCCGATTATGACATTCGGGGCGCGGCGTCCACCAATGCGCGTTCGTCCATACATCCGTAGGCTTCGCGCGGTCGTCGCCGTAATGACAGTACCAAATTGTGCGCCGGACCCCCCCCTGCTGCTTCAGGAAACGCTCCATGAACGAGAGGCTCCGCAGCTTGTCGCGGGGATTCTCGATGAACCACCATTTCGGCTCGCTCTTCTTGATGATGCGGAATGTCTTCTTTACGAGCGTCATCGCCATGCGCGCGCTTTCCGTCTTCGGTGTGCCGTCATGGAACCAGTTCTTCGCGATATTCATCACGCTGAATCCTTGACAGGGCGGAGAGGCCCAGAGCAGGTCGAGGTCCACGAACAGGTTATCGGGCAGCTTCAGGATATCTCCTGTAAAGGACGATTCGAATGCGGGGTCGTTGTCGATGGTATAGGTCGCGTGCCCGTGTTTCTCCATGACCTTCGAGAAGGACTGGAATCCGGCGAACAATTCTGCGGTCCGGAGCTTTCTCATATGCGTACGTTCCATGCCCGGATGACCGGCTGCCCGTCCTTATCGCCCGATGCTTCCATGAGGAGCATGCCCTCCCCGCAGAAAAGCCACATCGGTATCAGTTTGAGCCTGCGCCAGAGAGTAATCATGCTAGCGGTTGAATAGATAATGCTCGTACGTCGGCGATCCGTACGCCTTGTTCACTTCGACGAGCGGGAGGTCGAGCTCGTGCGCAGCATCGAGGCTCGCGAGATCGTCCTTCTTTGCGTCCTGCACGTCGCCATACTCCTTCTCCGTGAGCGCTTCGGTATCCTTCTTAGGCATAGCCGGCTCGACGGGCTTCGGCGCCTTAGGCTGCTTCACGACATCCTGGCCACGGTCCGGGCACTTCTTATATGTATGGCCGGACTTTCCGCACGTACCGCACTTGCGCGGCGCGCGAGCAGGCTTTGAATCATCAAATGCATGAATGCTTCCAGGAGCCATGATAGGACCTATCTTCAGGTCCGCACTCGTCTCGTATACCGTGCTCTTCGCACGGAGCAGCTCCTCTATCATCTCGTCCGCTGAGAGTTCGCGCTCGAATACGATGTTCCCTTCGTCGTCGATGATATTTATTGTTCCGCCGTATTTCATATTTTTGTATCGTTCATATTCCCGATAGGAGGCCGGAACCTCGGTTCCGACGCCCCTACGGATCTACGAAGCTATGCAGCTTCCTCTTCCTCGGCTGACTCCTCTTCCGCCGGCTCGCTCTTGCCTGGCTCGGAATAGGTTGCCGCCTTCACTGCCCACATGCAGGCCTCCTCGAAGGCGGTCTGCGCGAGCGCGATGAGGCGACGCTGCTCGCCAGATATCTCGGCTCCTTCTGGAACGAGATTCTGACAGTTGTCGATGAGCGCCGCGGTCTTCTTCTTCAGGTTCGCGACGGTCTCGTTCTCCGATGGGTTGAACGTCGCGCGTACGCGCTGCTCGCCCAAGGTCGGTGATTCACTCATAGGTCTGATAGACGATTATGCACGCTGCTAGTTGATGCCGATGCGGGAGCTCGGATAGACGATGCTTGGCCCTGCGGACAGGCTTGCTGTATCCGAACCGAATCCCTTAGGAAGCGCATCATGCTCCTCCTGGGTCATCACCTTCCATCCGGGAGGCGTACCTGGGTCGTGAGCGATGACGAGCTGTCCGAACTTCAGCACTGCGCGAAGCTGCTCGCTCTGCACCTGTACGGTGCGCTGAAGTCCGTTCACTCGTTCGAACATGCGGTCGAGCTCGTTTAGGAGCATCCTCCACTGCCCGCGGCGAAGAATGATGAGATGGAAGAAACGCATACGTCTAGTCCTTCTTATCGAACTCGCTATCAAGTGGATGGCGCTCGTTGCCGGCGAACTGAGACTTCTGGTCCTCGATTCCCTGGCGGATCGAGTTGCGAGCGTCGCGGACCTCGATGCCCTCGGCCTCACTGAGCGGGCGCGATGGCTCGAAGGTCATCGCGTTCCACTCGTTCGAGCCCTGCTCCCGGAACTCGGAAGCGAACTTCGTGAGCACGAGCGGGACCTTCGGGCCCATCTTGCGCGCGTAGTTCTTCCAGTTCCAGAGAGACGAGCCCTTGACCGTGAGCACCCGGAGCTCGAACGCGCCACGGATGAGGAGAAGGACGTAGAGGACGTATTCCTCCTGGAGCTTCGAACGCTCCTTGCCGTTCTTCGTCTCCATGTAGCGAGCCTTCAGCTCTGCGGGCGTACCCTCGGTGAGCTTCTTCCCGCCCTGGAAGAGCGGGATGACATCGTCCTCGGAGTCGTATTCCGTAGATGAGGTGTATCCGATGCCGTCCTCGAAGAACGAGAGACGCTTGCGGCGGAATGCGACCGCAGCCTCGATCTCGGAACCGAGTTCCTCAGAGTCCCAGGCCTTCTTGCCTGTCTCCTCGTCGAGCTCGTCGGTCTCCGTCTCCGCGAGGTACGTCCCTGCCGGGATGGATACCTTCTTGTTGCGGCCCGTTCCCTCGAACTGGTCCTGACTCTTGAAGCCGATGCGCGGGAGGCGCACCGACTGGAACCCGACCTCCGCAGGGAAGTCCGAACCGAGGTCGTTAGCGAGCGCTGCGCTCATCGGCTTTGCGAGTGCCGTGCTCTTCTTGTCTGTTGTAGCCATAATATTTCGTGCAGTATTTCGTGCGTTAGTGGTATTGCTTCAGCGTCTAAATGCGCTGACGGGATGGATGGCGTTCGACTTATTTCAGCTCCGATACTTTGAATCGCTTCGCATGTATCTCGGCTTCTTTATGCCTCGTACTTTCGCCGCGCGACTTGGCCCAATCCATCCATCCCGTCAAAGCACTTCTCGAACCGCACCGAGGATGGGACGGGTTATCGGAACCGACCCGTATGAAGGCGTACCCTCTGCGATACCTTTCCTCCGTCCCCTCCTCGATGCGCTTCCTCTTCCGCTATTCTAACCCCTGTACGGAGTCGCGCATAGACCCCTGTGTGGATAACAGGCAGCCGATGCGGTCATGGACCTCCTCGATGCCTTCGAGCCATATACGTTGCGCCTCGCGCTCCTCCTCCGTGGGCATAGGATACGGCGCGAGGCGAGCGATGGCCTCCTCCACGTGAGAGCACTGGAACTTCTCCTTGTTCCAGCCGCTCGACCAGAGACCCATATTCGGCCAGTAGTCGACGTACCCGACGAGGCCCCGGATGCGGTACTTGCCGGGGTGCATCTCGATCACGATGTAGCCGAGGGCTCGGATGGCGTTCTCGTTCATGACTCCTTTGCTATGCCGTGCTCATGGCCCTTCGCCTCGACGATTATGATGCGGCTTCCGCTGACGAGGTTCACGAGCGTCCCGGTCTCCGCATCCATGAGACTCACCGCATGCGGCTTCCGGGTCTTATCGTACGGGTTGTACTCCGCCTGCTCTTCCTCGCTCAACGTCTCCCAGAAACACTGGTCGGAGAGGATGTACTCCTTTCCCTTTATAGGATGGAACTTGCTCATATCTTCTTGGCGATCTCTCGCATATAGAACTCTATTAAGTACGCGACTGCCTCGTCCGACGAGGACTCCGTATGGAGGCGCCTCGACGTGGCGATGCCGTTGCATAAGTGATACACCTCATGCGCGAGCACTGAAGCGAGATGCCTCGACCACTTCAGCCGCGGGAGCCATATCATTCGATACGGTTCCTTATCGAAATCCGTCTGGAGACCTTCGCATTCCTCTTCCTCCTCGCCGGCGTCGACGTCGTACTTCTTCTGCACATACGCGCGCGCCTCGTCCCAGGTGCAGTCGCCCACGATGAGGACTTGGGTCTTGAAGGTAGATTCCTCTATTAGGAAGGCGCGGCGCTTCATGCTAGCGGCGGCATACGATGACGCCCGTTCCTCCTCCGATAAACGTCCGATCAGGCACGCCGGACTTCTTGCGTGCCGCGTTCAAGCGACGCTGCTCAGCGCGCGCCTCCTGGAGCGCTTTCGCATTCTCGCTCTCGAAGCGATTCATTTCCGGACCTGGGTATTTATTGCGGCTCATAGAGAATAGAAAGGAAGCCAGTATGCGAACGCGATACGAATCCGGCGCGGTAGCATAGCTCCCGGTCCGACGTCCTTATATGGACGGAAAACGACGAACTCGAATGCGCGCCAACCATTATCAAGGAACCGGTCCATAAGCACGTCTCGACCGATAGAGAGACGCCAGTATGTCTTTCCTTCGAGAGCAACCCCTCTATCCTTCGGCATATTTCCTATCGTCATACCCTCGATTCTATATACTGTTCCATCATCTTGCGCGTCGCCTGTATCTCCCCGCCGAGCATGAGCGCGTCGGTCATCGAGCGCGTCGTGTCGAACCGGATAGGGAGCGGTTCCTCGTCCCGGAACGCGATATGGTAGTCGTGTCCGGAGAAGTCGCCGTTATCGCGCGGGACCTTCTTCGTCGGGACCCACTCGAGATACATCTCGACGTCCTCGGGACGCACGCCGTTCGCGAGGTAGTTCATGAATGCGTAGAGCGTAAGCTGCCCGTGGCCGTCGACGCGCGCCTGGTCCCAGGGCTTCACGCCGGTCTTGAACTCGCCGATCTTCCGCTTCGTCTCCCCACAGAACGTGTCGGCGTAGCCGATGAGGGTGAAGCCGTCGAACGGGACCTTGAACGGCTGCTCGACCACGGAAAGGAGCGTCATAGGCGCCATGGGCTTGCCCGCCTCGAGCGCGTCCGCGAACGCCTTCCCGAAGATGAGCTCCGGGGTCGGCTCCTCCTCGAGGCCGAGGACGTACTTGTCGAACCACTGCCGCGGGTCCCACTTGAAGCTCGAATGCTGCGACCAGGAATAGTCGCGGCCGCGCCATATCTCTATCTGCTCAGGTGTGGGAATCATGGATCTATCTCGTTAAGGCTCTCTGCTGAAAATGGGTCGTCCTCTATCTCGCCGGCGGGGACCATCGGCGCGGCCATGTTGCCGATGACGAGCGAATCGTCCGGAATCCATACCCAGCGCTGCGACCCGCCATACGAGCGTCGGACTCTCGTGAGCTTGAGCACGCGCTTGAGCACGTCCGTTATCTGCATCTCCTCATACTTCTTCATGCTGCTCGACATGCCGCCGAGCGCTCCCACGAATACCTGCTGGACGCTGATGCCGGTCGCGCGCGCCGAGTCCGTCATGAAATGCTCGTCCCAATACCATTCGATGATGCGGTCCTCGTTCGGGTCCGAGATGCGGCGCGCCTCCTGCTGCGCGATGGTTTCTTCCTTCGGGAACTCGTATACCGTCTCGCCGGCCATGACGCGCGCATACGCTTCGGCGAAGAGCTGGTCGCGATTCGCCTCGAGCCAGGCGATGTCGGCCTCGTCCTTGAGCACCCGGACCGGGAGCCAGCGCCTATTTCCCGTCTCGTCCTTGAGGTACTCTTCCTGGTTCGTCGTCATCGCGAAGACGCAGCGGCGCGGATAGTCCTTCGAGACGCGCTCGTACGGCGCGCGGTACTTGTCGCTCTGCGTCGTGATGATGGCCTTCATCTTCTTGACCTCGGTGCGGTTCAAGGTCTCGCCCTCTGAGAACTCGATGATGGCCTTCCCCTGCATCTGCATGAAGAAGTCCTTCGAGTCGGTCGACATCGTCGTCTCGACGTGGAGCGAGAGTCCGGGGATCGCGCCGAGGATATGGAGCGAGGTACTCTTCTTCGCGCCCTGCTCGCCCTCGAGGACGAGGACATAGTCGAACTTGCAGCCCGGCTGCACGAGACGCTTCACGAGTCCCTTCATCCAGTTGGCCCCGACCGCGTTGTGGTAGATATCGTCGGCGACGCCGTACGTATGCGTGAGCCAGGTCTCGAGACGCTTCTCCTGGTCCCATACGAGACCCTGGATGAAAGAGAGTGCGGAGTCGTACCTGTTCTCCTTCGAGACGAGAACGATGGCGTCATAGACCATATCCTTACCGACCTTCTGGAAGAACGGGAACAGTATCGAGATATCGGTCTGTATGGTGATGGCGTCGGAATCCTCGAACGGGACCCATTTGCCGCCCTTCTGTATCTCGAAGACGTTCGTGAACTCGTCGAAGCGGAAGCGCCCGGCAAACGCTTCGTGATGCCGGAGGATGCGGGAGATGTTCTCCGTATTCTGCGTATACACCTTGTCCTTCTGGCTGTTGATGGTGAAAAGGAAGTCGATGCCCGCCGCGGCGTCGACTGGAGCGCGATAGGTCTCCTTCGTGGTCTTGATGGCGCCGTCGATGGAACGCAGGACGTAGTTCTTCCGGTTCTTCGGGTCCTGCGTCTTCTTGCGCTGGCCTATTGGGGACGCCAGCCATATGCGTTCCATCTGCGCCGCATCCTTCCTCGACCAGAACGCGAGGTGCGAGAGCAGCGCCGCATCCGCGCGCGAGCCGTCCTTATCATATGTGGAGGTGTCTCCTTCATAGAGCGCTTTGATGGCCTCGCCGTTCTTCGAACGGAACATCCGATCGAGCAGCTCCTCATCCGTAAAGAGCGAGCCCTCGAGAATATCCTTCGCCATCTGACGTTCCGCCGGCGCCTTCCAGGGATAGCCGATGACGCCGAGTATGGAAAGCGCCTCCTCAGGTGAGACGGTACGCACCTTCTTCGCACGCTTATGGAAGCTGACTTCGGTCCAGGTGAAGTAGCGGCCTGAGGTGTATGCCTCATACGGCGCCTTTCGGTTCCCGGTCTCCTCGAGCGAGAGCGGGTCGGAGAGCTGGAGGTAGAGATGAAGCCCGTCGCCCGATGGCGATATCTCCGTATAGGTATCCGCGACTTCGATGAGCCGGAGTATCTCCGTGGCCTTCGGACCGACGACCGCGCCGTCCTTGAGGACGTGGTCGATGTCGATACCGAGGAGCTTCTGCTCTGGCGTGAAGACGATGCCGACTCCGTCGAAGACCGCTGCGGCTTTCTTGGCGGTCGCGTAATCCGTCCAGGTTTCAGGATCCGTGGACGATGCCGGACCCGTCGTCTTCGCGGAATAGGGGACCTTGGTGATGCGCCCTTGCACCTTCTCCTTGTTCCAGACTACCCAACGCTTCTCCCGCTTCATAGGGAAAAAGCATCAGGCTGATATTCGAATGTCTTCATATGCTCGGAGAATACCATATGAGGGAAGCATGAATGCATACCCCTGTGTGGATAACTCTCATGGGTAGATATTCAGGGAAATATGGGCAGATATAGCCTTGCCTACCTTGCTGACCTTGCCTACCTCCCTTTCGAGGGGTGGACTAGGGCTTTCGTGGCGCACTTGCTGCTTATTTTTACTGTCTAGTCTACCTTGCCTACCTACTTCTTATAAAAGAGGTAGGAAAGGTAGTATAAGGGGAGCGGGGGAGGAGGAGCGCACCCCTCCGTGGGGGGTAAGTAGGGGAATGAGGTGGTCTAGGTAGGCTAGGTAGGCAAGCTCGCCCTCACGTGGCTCTACAAGGCCGTATGTTAGCTTGCCTACCTCCTAGTCCACCTCCTAGTCCACCTCCCCTTTTTCAGGTGTTTCTCATGAAAGTGAAAGAAAAATACCCCTTTCGGGGTATTTTTCCGGCCCGCATTTTATATTTCCTCAAGGGATTCGCGGACGTCTTTCGTCTATTCTACCGTATGTTCACCGGAACCTGCTTCTCCTCGATCTCAGCTCCCGGAACCTTCGCTCCGTTCTTGAGCGCGAGCAAGACTGCCTTCTCGTTCACGAGAAGGTACTCGCGGGGGATGAGATTCTCATCCGTTATCTTGAGGACCTTGTCCGTACGGAACTTGAGCATGCCGGCATCGGTTGCGACGCTCTTCTCCGGTCCCTTCACTTCGTTCATCTGACGGACCGCGGTCTCCGGCTTGAGCTTTCCCTTACCGGGTCCGACCTGCTGCGCTATCTTCGCCTTGTCGTCGGCGACGCGCTTCGTCTCGGCGGTCTGGTACGCGCCGATGCGCTGGCGCAGTCCGTCCATCGCAGCCTTCGCCGGCTTCTCGATAGGGTCGAACATTCCGCGCGCTGCCTTCAGTGCCGCGTTCAGCGGCGCGGTTATCTTCTCGCGTGCCTCGACGACGCTGTCGTAGTAGCGTCCGAGATTCGAGAGGACCTCCGTGGCCTTCTTCATATCGTCGGCCGTCTCTACTATCTGGTCTTCCGCTGCGCTGATGAGCGGCATGACCTTCTTCTCGAGCAACGCGACTTCTTTCGTCTTCTCCATATTATGTATTCAGTGAATGAGCGATTGGTATTCTCCTATATAGCGGGAGACGCTTCGATGCCTGCGAGAACGCGCTCTTTCTCTGCCTGCGCGTGTCCGGGATGTTCGTCTTCGGTCCATACCTCGACGATGCCTCCTTCCTCTTCGAAGTTGAAACTGTCGTCCTTCGCATAGAGAGGAGCGAACTCTACTTCTCCCGGGTATTCCTCTGAGAGGCGGTACGCGGATCCGTTCTTATGGTCGATGAAAGTCTTTCTCATGGGTTCGTTCTTAATTCCTTGTATAGGGATATAGTATATCCGTACAGGCCTACTGTCCATACAGTTATCCACACAAGGGTTAGGAAAGCCAGCATTTATATGGAATACTCAGGGAATGAAGTCAGCTTTCTCTAAGGCCGGTTCACGGGCCTGGAAGGGCGTCAGCGCGGAAGAGCGCTCCCGCATCCTCTCCGAACGTGCGAAGAAGGGATGGGCGAATAAGAGCAAGGCAGAGAGAAGCGAGCAGGCTCGCAAGCTCAACGCTGCGCGCTGGGGTAAGAAGGATGCTGCATGATAGTCCTCCACGCACTCCCTCCGAACTATGACCAGATCGTCGAGGCGTTCCCGGCGGTCAAGGATTCAAAGACCGTGGTCTTCACGTATTGCGGCGCTATCTATAATCCGTATCGCGGACACATCGACGAAGCGCTCGGTCTGCATGAGGCGTTGCACTCTCTTCAGCAGGATGCGATGGGACCGGGAGAGGAAGGAGCGAAGGCATGGTGGGATAAGTACATCGAGAGTCCTGCCTTCCGCTTCGATCAGGAAGCGCGAGCGTACGGCGTGCAGTATCGTCGTATCTGCGAATTGAATCGCGATAGGAATAAGCGCGCATGGTATCTCCATCGCTTCGCGCAGGACCTCTCGTCTCCTCAATACGGCAACGTCGCGACGCTCGCGCAAGCGAAGCACTTCATCATCGACTATTCAACGCTCCCTATTGACGTGTAGTACAATTCGATTACTGGATTTTCGAATCCATTTCCACACATGGCTACAGAAAAGCAAATTGCAGCAAACCGCTTGAATGCGAAGAAAGCCGGGCGAAAGCCCGGAACGAAGAACGCATCGACGCTCGAGCGTGAGGCCGTACTCAAGGAACTCCGCAATAAGGTGATGACCGCCGCGGACCAGCTCTTCGTGGCCCAGCTCACTCTTGCGAGCGGATACTCCGTCCTTTACAAGATAGAGAAGTATTGGATGGGAAGCGGGAAGAATCGCAAGCTCATGAAGAAGAAGCCGCAGCGCGTGAAGGCGCTATGGGAGGTCGAGGCATATCTGAATGGCTTGCTTGACGAGGGTGAGATGCATGAGCCGGAGGATACGTACTATTTCATCGTGATGAAGGACCCTAACAGTGCGGCTATCGACTCGCTCCTCGATCGTACCTTCGGCCGTTCTACCCAGGCCGTCGAGGTCTCGAACCCGGACGGCTCGCTCAAGACCGTCATAATCAACAGGCCAGATGTCAAAAAGCGCTGAGATAAATCTCCTGCCTAAGCAGGACGAGGCCTGGTCCCTCATCTTCGATAACCCGGACGTGCGGGATATCGGCTATGGAGGAGCCGCCGGCGGAGGGAAGACGCGCCTGGGCTGGTATGTCTCAGTCTTCGGATACGCTGAGCAATATCCCGGATGCCGCTTCGCCGTAGGCCGTAAGGAGCTCAAGACGCTGCGCATCACGACACTCGCCGAACTCTGGCTCATATTCGCCGAGCTGGGCTACCAGAAGGACCGCGACTATACGTTCAACGCGCAGGACAATATCATCAAGTTCCCGAATGGCTCGGAGATACTCCTTTTAGATACCGCATACAGTCCGCAGGACCCGGAGTACACGCGCTTCGGCTCCTTGAACCTCACCGGCGCATGGATAGAGGAGTCGAACGAGACTCCCGAGAAGGCGAAGCAGATCCTCAAGACGCGCGTCGGTCGCCATAACAAGTTCATCGTGAAAGGGAAGACCTTCATCGCGAAGGCTCTCTGGCTCGAGACGTTCAACCCGAACAAGGGGCACGTACATCGCGATTACTACAAGCCATGGAAGGAAGGGACGATGCCGAAGTATCGTGCTTTCGTTCGTGCGCTCCCGGGCGACAACCCTCATCTCCCTGCCGACTATATCGAGGGACTCAAGCGCGCGGATAAGACGACGCGCGAGCGTCTCCTCCTCGGGAACTTCGACTATGACGACGACTCGCGTCGTCTCATGGAGTACGACGCCATTCTCGACCTGCGGCATAACACGCTGCCTGGCCTCGGGAATGACGACCGTGGCCGTCCGATAAAGCCCATCAAGTACCTCATCAACGACATCGCACGCTTCGGCGGCGACAAGATAGTGTCGGGCCTCTTCGAGGACCTGACGCTCGTCGGCCTTGAGGTGAATACGTACCAGGACCTCGAGACCACGAACAAGAGCATCAAGGATCGAGCAGCCGAAGAGAGCGTGCCGTTCTCGCAGATACTTTCCGACGAGGATGGCGTCGGAGGGGGGACTATCGACACGCTCAAGGGTACGAAGGGATTCCTCGGAGGCTCGCGGCCGCTCGATATCATCGACTCGTTCAGCGGCAAGAACGTCGCGCAGAACTTCATCAACCTGCGCAGCCAGTGCTACTTCCTGCTCGCCGAGCGCGTGAACCTGCGCGAGATAGCCATCAACCTGCGCTATTTCAAGTCGAACATCGAAGGCTATACGCAGGAGAAGGCGCTCTCGGACCTCGAGGAAGAGCTGGACGCCATCAAGAAGCTCGACGATAGCGGACAGCGCACGAAGCTCGCCATCATGCCGAAGGTCGAGATGAAAGAGCAGCTCGGGCGTTCGCCTGACCTCGCCGATATCATGATGATGCGCATGATGTTCGAGCTGCGGAAGGTGTCGCCGGCGAAGTCGCGCGACCCTCTCAAGCGGAACAAGGTGCGAGTCGGACCCGTGAAGGTCCGCGTGAATCGTGCGCTCTAACCATTCATGCGGGGAGAACGGGCCTTGACTATTTAAAAGGTGCTAGAATCTACGTAAGAAATAATCACTGACACATGGCTACTAAGAAAACCGTGAAGAAGACTGCGGCGAAGGCGCCAGCAGCGAAGAAGGCTCCTATCAAGGACGTGCCTACACCGAAGGCGAAGAAGGTCGCAGCCAAGAAGGCTCCGGCGAAGAAGGTCGTCGTCAAGCGTGCGCCTGCCGCTCCTCGCTCTAAGGGCAAGGTGAAGCTCGTCCTCGAGACGGGAGGCAAGGAATACCTCATGCAGACGGACGACATCCAGAAGTCCCTCGCAGGTCTCGGTCTCGACAAGCTGAACTTCTCGACGAAGACCATCATCCGCGCATCGACGAAGGACCATAACGTCGAGAAGGTCCTCAACGTGCACGCGGCTCGCAAGATGTTCCGCCATCCGCTCACCCTCGAGATATTCGCAAGGAATCTCGGACGCGCGCTCGCCCTCTAACCCGCGATGGACCAGGACGTATACCAGTTCATAACGACGGAGACCACGAACTTCAAGACTCGTGGCGTTCCGCTGGATGACCAGTGGGAATGGTCCATGTTCGAGCACATCAAGCGCTCATTCCTCTATAAGCATTCGAAGTTCTGGAAAGGAGAGAACGATGGCTCGCGCCCGTTCAAGAACATCGTCCGCCCTATCCTGAACGTCGCGTACCGATCCGAGGGCTTCGACGTGAAGGACATCACCCCGTTCGTTAACGAGCTGAAGAACTACTATAAGAGTTTCCTCGTAAAGAAGTTCCATCCGAAGTGGGCTCGCAAGAACGACCTCGATACCTTCATCGACGAGCTGGTCGAGTCCTACGTGGACTACGGCCTCGCGCTCGTGAAGAACGTGAACGAGGTACGTCCGGAGGTCGTGAACCTCAAGACCATCGCATTCTGCGACCAGACGAATATCCTCGCCGGGCCTCTCTGTATCCTCCATCCGTACGAGCCGTCCGAGCTCATCGCGATGAAGGGCAAATGGAATGAGGATGCTATCGACCTCGCCATTCAGAAGGCGGACACTGCGAAGACGGTGCTCGCCGCGGGCGATAAGAAAGCCGAGACACCAGGCAAGCATATCGAGGTGTATGAGCTGCATATCGACGCTCCTGAGACTTGGCTCAATAAGGACAAGCCGGAGGACGCTGACAGCGCTGCTGCATACGAGCCTGAGTACACGGACTCGACGAAGTACGTGAAGCAGCTCCATATCGTGGGCTTCTACCAGAACGAGAAGAATGGAAAGAAGGAGGGTGTCTGCTTCTTCCGCGGACCCGAGAAGAAGCCGGTCTTCAAGGCGCTCAAGCGCGACGACATCTTCGGCCGCGCATGCGGATGGGGAGGAGTCGAGGAACTCTTCGAGCCTCAGACCTGGACGAACAAGTCCGAGATCGAGATAGCAGAGATGCTCGAAGTCGCGTCGATGATGATTCTCCAGACTGCCGACGAGAACCTCGCGCAGAAGAACGTCCTTACGGACCTCGAGAAGGGACAGATACTCGAGCACGAAGAGAACAAGCCGGTATCGCAGCTCGTCATCCAGCCGTTCAACAAGGCGCAGTTCGACCAGAAGGTGCAGGAATGGGAGCAGAACGCGATGATGCTCGGCTCCGCATCGGAGGGAGCACTCGGAAAGAATCCGTCCGCCGGTACGCCGTTCGCGCTTCAGGACCTCATCGTTCAGCAGGGCCAGGGCATGCACGAGTATCGCCAGGGCAAGATATCGACCTTCGTGAGCGAGCTCTATCGCGACTGGATCCTTCAGTTCCTCGTCGACGACATGAACGCAGGCCAGGCATTCATTCT
>Ga0181337_1000070_pt1 | contig 16868 bp, 40 predicted proteins | sample Sp13VDMM15DD_FD_168302 | JGI IMG/M metagenome (GOLD analysis project Ga0181337, IMG submission 168302) | Freshwater viral communities from Lake Michigan, USA - Sp13.VD.MM15.D.D | ecosystem: Environmental > Aquatic > Freshwater > Lake | place: USA: Michigan | collected 2013-04-23 | reverse complement strand
CGAATACAAAGTAAATATTAGTTATTATATTACCCCGCCCCAAGTTCCCGGGCAATACGGGCCCCATTTCCCGGCCCGCCGCAGCGTAGTACCCCGGTACTAAGGTGAACCCCAGTACTAGGTAAAATCACTTAGTCCGGACTAGGGACAAAACTAAGTATATTTCGGTACTTTAGTACTATTGACGCGTACAGGGCCATATGGTATAATTGTTGTAGAGAGGAACTACCATGAACCCCGACCCCCTGAAACTGATGCGGCTGATCGCCGACGAGATGATGATCCGGCTCCAGAAGGACGACCTACCAGACCTTCGGTACAAGCTCTTCCGGGGCTACCTGACCATCACCTTGGCGGACACCTGCAACGCACCCGCCGAGTTCGGCCCCAGAGGCACCATGCTCCCTAAGATAGGATGGACGATCCCGCAGGTGGTCGCGTGGCTGGAATCGGTCGGAGCCCGGAAACTGAAGAATGTACGTAGGGAGAAACCAACGTATTCATACTATGACTGAGGAGAACACCATGCAAACCATCAACCTTCAAGAAGTTCGAGATCTCGACGACGCCAGCCTAGACCAAGTCGCCGAGTGGGTCAAGCAAGAGAAAGCACGTCGGGGCGTATCGCTCGTCACCCCCGGCCGGGAAGTCCGAGTGGAAATTTACGGTGGTCAGTGCCTCTGCGAAGTCAAACGCATGGCCGGCACCAAAGTCCACGTCATAATCAGAGAAATCCTGACCCCCAGCCGATCGGCGCGAGTTGGAATCGGCCGTGTGTGGATCATCCCGCCGTCCGCACTGAAGGCAGCATAACGTGAAAACCACGACATTCCAATGGATGGTCCTCCGAGGCCTAGCGAGCATCATCTTCCTACTCCTCAAAAGAGGCTCCGCCGAGTGGCACGGCAAAGTCGGCCAAGCCCTCGTCGACCAGTGTGAGATGCTGAAGGACTTCGAACTGAACGAAGAGATGTCCATCAAGGGTTCGGAAGTGCTCGCCAAGCGGATGATGAAGCAGTGCAAGGGCGAAGCCCGGCAATAGTACCCCGGTACTAGGGACAAAACTAAGTATATTTCGGTACTTCAGTACTATTGACTGGTTCACGCTAATCTGTTATAATTATAACAGAGGAGATTTACCAAATGAACGCCTTAATCAAATACACAGCCCTCGCCTTCCTGATGGCCGCGATCTGGTTCTTTGTAACCTGGGAGCCTACCATCGCGATCGCGGCAATCCTGATCTCGAACGCCCTGATGAAGGTGGAACTCGTATGATCGCCTTCTGCGTAGTCGCCCTGGTTTGGGTCATCTACGAGATGACCCACCGTCCAGTCAACGAGAAGAACCCGCAACGCGGAGAGTTGATGTTCCCGGAGGACAAGTAGATGACCAAAGAGCAAATCATCCAGCTGATCAACACCAATCCCAAGGCCTGTGAACGGGCCCTGGTAGTCCTGTTCAACCGCCAGACCAGCGACGAGCAGACCATGGACGAGACCAAACACCACAACCAGCAGGGCTTCTGCCCGTACGACGCCCACAAAGGCTCCTACTACGCGAAGCTCGTGATCCGCGGCCTCCACCTCAATGACAAAGCGCTCGCGTGGTGCCGGCAAATCAGCCCGAACGGCCGACACCGCCTTGGCAAATACTGGCGCCAGCTCAATGAGGCGATCGAGGAGAAGAACGCCCGGAAGGTGGCAGCTTAGTACTTGAGTACTAAGTAGAAAAAGTTCTTGACATCTTGATGGACTTGTGCGATAATTGATTTCAGAGAGGAGATGTTATGAATAACATCACAGTAGATCAAGACGCGCTCAAGAGCATCAACCCGCCGAAGTGGCTGCCGACCAATCAGCACGCGGCCTGGAGCCAAGTTTGCCTGGACCACCCCGGCAAGTCCTACGGGGCTCTGGTGGTAATCCTGAGGAACCGTCAGAAGTAAACGGTTCTTAGTACTGGAGTACTAAGTGAAATAAAGTACTCCAGTACTATTGACTCGTGCAAGTCGGTATGATATAATACTTGTAGAGGAGATTTACCAACCATGAAACGCGACATGAACTTCGTACCAAACACCACCGAAGAGATGTGTGAACATTACTTCCTCGGTCAAGACTCGCCCGCCGCTTCGATCATCCGCACCATGATGTGCCACGGCACCGCCGAAGAGCAAGAAGACCTGCTGCAGGCCGCCTGCCTCCGCGCCATCGAGCACAATATCATCGCCAAATACGACGGCGAGAAGGGCAACTTCGGCGGACTGGTTTACGTCTGCGTCCGCTCGGTAGTATCCAACCACCTCGGCAAGAAATCACGCAATCCGGTGACGGGCCTCTGCGCCGGCTCGATCGTCGAAAACGACGAAGAGTTCGAGATGGGCCAGTTTCAACTCAGCCGCGTGTTTGCGGTGGACAGTCGGATCGACGAATCGCTCACAGCCGGCAAGAAGCTCGGTGGTCTGTACCAATACTGCAAGGACCGCTTCGCCAAGCCCGCCCATAAACGGGACCGCTCACTCCTACCGCTCTTCGAAATGCTGGCCCTCGGCGAGGAACCCAAGGACTGCGCACCGAAACTGGGCGTCACCCTCTCGACCGTCCACAACTGGATGAATCACATGAAGGAGGTCGCATGAAATCGACCCTGATCGTATTAATGGGGGCCAGCCTAGCGCTGGCCCAGAACTATCCGAGCCAGAAGGCCGAAGCCGAGAAGGCGATGGATGCATGCCGGCAAACAGGCGCCAGCCAATGCACGATCGTGGTGAACCCACCAGTCATCGGTAGCAAGAATGGAGAACCCATTTACGCCAGCGGCAATCCTATTGTTGTGCACTGGGAACGGCCGAAAGAGACACCGCAGCCCCGAGTAGTCTACTCTCCCTACGTGAGAGGGTCCCGTCGATAGTACTGGCGTACTAAGTATATTTCGGTACTTTAGTACTATTGACACATACCGGGAAATCTGGTATAATATTAATAGAGGAGATGTGATGCAAACCAACGAAACCAACGAACAGACCGAAGAGCTCAAAGGGAGCGTGTGCTTCTTCTGCGAGGGCCACGATCACGGCAACAACTTCGCGGTTCGAACCGGCCAGCAGAAATGCGATTGTGCCTGCCACAAAAAGTAGTATAGAAGAGCGTTGAGAGACGCGACCTTCACTTCGGTGAGTCACGCAAACCTCGGAGATGTCACCCCGATATGCGGAAATAGCGGAAGTGAGGATCGAGTCGCTCAGAGAGCGGAACTCCAAGGAACAGGAAAAGGATAAATACCATGAGCACCACAGCATCTTTGATCGCCACCGAACTGGACCGCAAGGCGGAACTCGTCGGTTTGATTGTACTCGCCATCGCAATGAGCGACGCGGACGGATCCGTAAGCTTCACGAAGCAGTTCGCTGACGAGTTCACGGCCGGTAATCTGGAAGAAGCGCAGCACGAAATCGAAGCCCGCATCAAGATGCTGGAACAGAGCAACGTGCCGGTCGAAGTCAAGGCGACCCGCGAACCCAAAGTGATCGACGCCGCCCAGCGCCACGCCGATACGCTCGCCAAACTGCCCGCCGAACTGGCCGCCATCGCGGACAACGGCAAGCAAATGGTCCGTCTCTTCAAGAAGACCGGAAAGACGAACGTCGCGATCGTGATTACCTACGCCGATGCCAGCAAGCGGACCTTCCGCGCGCCGACCGGAACCAACGACTTCACGGAGTCCGTTGCCCCCGTCGTCGAGGAACCCGAAGCGACCACCACGATCGGTCCGGTGGCTGCCGAAGCCCTCGAATCGTAACAAGACCGGGGTCAGGGGAGTGCCGCTCCTGACCCTTTTCACACGGCACATCTCCTCTCCTCGGAGCACTCGGCTGGTAACCGGGTGCTCCACTTGCTTTAGTACTAAGGTACTATTGACACCTACAGACCAATGTGGTATAATTAGTTATGAGCAAACCTTACCACCTTCTCACACCCGCCGAACGAACCAAACTCCGAATTGAACAGAACCAGAAGATTGCCGAGTCAGCGGCAGCTACACTCAAAGTCCAACAGAGACTCAAGAGCCAACGCGCCCAGAAAGGCGTTGAGGGAGCTGTTGCTGACCTCATCAACTGCTTCATCGAAGGCGGAGACCTAGAAACAGCAAAAGGCCTCATCGACATCAGTAAGAAGCACGGCATGCACTTCCGAGTGAGGGTCCAGAGATAGTCCCCACAAATGGGGTCCGAATTCGATACAAACAATGCCGCAATTGCATACAAACAGGGCCAGAATTACATGCAGTGGACCACACCAAAGTTCACGAATAAACCCTCGATTGCATACAGTACCGACCGCCGACTACCTACTGCACTCTCGATGACATCGCGAAAGATTAGTTGATCAGGTGAGTGGAAGTAGTATTAAGAGATGAGAGAGGAACTCAAACACAATGGCATTCCAAGTAATCAACAAAGCAGCTTCCCGGAACTCGGGCTTCGGTGGTCGAAAGGGTACATCCGGCACAGTCCGAATGGACAAGAGCGGTCGCCTCTTCCTGGCTCCCGATCTGTCAACCGATCTCGTCAGCACCGGCTTCACACACGCGAAGGTACTCGTCGATCCCGACACCAAGATGGGTGCGATTCTCCCCATCAAGACGTCCGAGTCCGGCGCCTTCAAGCTGACTCCGGTCGGCAAGACGACGAAAGTCCACTGCCTATCGTTGGGCAAGAAGAGCGGTATCGAAGTGTTCGACTGGCGAACAGTTTCCTTCGACGAGGAAAACAAGTGGTACACCTTCTCGGTGGAACCCCCGAATCAGGACTCGGTACTCGATAGTCTGAACCTGGACGAACAGCCGGAACCGGTGGTGTCCAAACCCACCACCCCTGCTCCTACCGACGAAGTGTCCCTGGACTAGTCTGGACTTCGTCTCCTACCAGAATGAAGTTGGGTGGGGTCAGCCGACCCTGCCCAATTCCCCCGCTTGCTCTCACATATTAATAGACCTTGGTTGCACCCCGCCCCAATTCCCCCGCAGTCTTCGCACGCGCAATACACACATACATATAGGCGCCCGGACCCGCTGACTAGTACTGGAGTACTAGGTAAGATCACTTAGTACCCGAGTACTAGTCGCAGCTGCTCCCGGTAGTACTTTTGTACTAAGTCTTTTCACTTAGTACTGGAGTACTAGGGTGATGGTACTTGAGTACTAAGGTGAAATAGTTCTTGACAAATGATGCTTGATGAGCGATAATTGATTCATGAACAGCCCACTGAAAAACATCTTGATTATCGGCATCATGAATGCCATGACTGAACGCCTTGGCTTGACGCTTGATTGCGGTGATCGTGGTGATCGCGTATTGATCGCTGCGGGTCACATCTTGAGCCATGATTGGAACGACACTGGACGCGTCTTGAGCATCGGCGTTGATGAGCTAGTCCGCCAGCTTGACCGCGCTCTTGATTCATGCGAGGGCATTGATGAGTGCCTCGCGCTGCCGACCATGACCGCCAAGATTGACTGGTTGATTGACGTTGGCGTGTTGATGGAGTTCTCGAACTACCGAGTTGATGAGCGTTACTCGATCGTGACCATTGATGGTCGTCTCGTGATCTGTGACCACGTTGATGCTGACGGGATCTATGAGTTGACGCCCGGCAACTTGACGCTGATCTTGTACTAGTACTTGAGTACTAAGGCGATTATTTTCTTGACAAATGATCGCCTTCGTGAGATAATTGATTCAGAAAGAGGGAATGAACATGAGACTGATCGCAGCAGCAATCGTGATGACGGGGATCTGGTGGATGTTGAACCATGCCAGCCACGCCTTGAACTTGACCTTGGCGGTGGCTCAATGATCCAACCAACCCTGTTATTGATTCCGACCGAGACGGCCGCGGTGCTTTTCGAGCACGTCATAAAGGGCCAACTGAGCGATGGGATGTGGGAGAACAGCGGCCCTACCGGCCACTGGGAGTTCTGGTCACAGACCGTCCCGCAGGTCGATGCCACGCGCCCGCCCCAGACGCTGCTCCAGTCGGCCCGCCCCAAGAAGTGTGGCTACCGTCTCGGTGCCCTGCGCTCCGTGATCCAGGAGGAGATGATCGAGGACGTCCAGAAACGGGGCTTCCCGACCTACGACGTGAAGCAGCTGATCGCTGACATGCGGGCCATCCAGAAGGGGATGCGGACCCTGGTACCGTAGTACTAAGGCCTCGATGGTACTCCAGTACTAAGTGAATTAAAGTACTGGAGTACTATTGACACGTACGCCGCCCTGTGGTATAATATTAGTAGAGGAGAGAACAAACCATGCCCAAGTCCACCCGTTGCGGAACCTGCAAGAAGCCCATTAAGGGTCACAAGCGTCGCACCGACAAGCTGATGGTATTGAAGGACGACAAGGTGCTCAAAGCCCACGCCCTGCTCCGTGCAGGCGCCCGTTGGAACAGCCCCGAAGAGCTCGACCAGATGCTCCAAATCAACGAAGAGAGGTTCTCGAAGTGAAGAAGACACTGTTACTGATGATCATGACGGCCACAATGGCCCTCGCAGACGCACCCTGGTTGGAAGAGTCCATCGAGGCAGCCTGGGACGTCCAACTGCAGTTGCGCAACGACTACGAAGCAGCCCCGGTCAGCGTCAAACCCGAGATCAAGTCTATCATCAAAGAGTTCCTACGCATCGACCTGGAAATGGACCTATCTCGCAAGCAGGACGTCATCGACCGCAGAGTGATGGAAACAGCGATCCTCGCTTTGACCAAGCTGACAGTGCGACTGCAGAACCTGCCAAAGGAACAGTCCCAGCTAGCAGACGCCTGGATCCAGCTCATCGAAGACATGCAGTTCACGAGGTCAGAGTGGGACCACTTCAACAAGTAGTCATAGCAGATGAGCCAGTCGAGCGTGACAACACACGTACGATCAGAAGGTCAGTGATCGGCAGTGTACTACTGTCTCACGTGGTACTCAGTATCCTCTCTCAGGACGGTATCAGTGTGGTCGAGGATCGGAAAGAGCCAGAGCTCAACCTCCTGGAGTACTGGTTCGATGAGATCCACTCAGTGCAACAGTACACGATCAAGATGAAGCAGCAAGCCGAGGCACCATTCAGGAAGCCCCATCTCATGTACGTGGACCACCCAGCTGTCAAAGGGAAAAGGCGAAGACTATGACTGCAGCAAAGAAGCCAGGGGCAATCAAAGAAGACACCGCAACCATCGTGTACACCGTGGATGGTAAGAAGATGGAAAGGGAGAAAGCCTTACAGCACCTCCTACATCACGGAAGGACAAAGGAAGAGGCACAACTCGTACTGGACTACCTAGCGCGAAAGGCCTACGCTGCGTCATTCACCAGTTAGGCGGAGTCATATCGCTGGCTGCGGACTCGGGAGTCCCGGCGCACACCCTCGGGGGAACGAGTATTAAATATACTTGGGGGCCCCTGCGGGTGCCAGCCTTGACCCTCCCCCGTGTTTTTACCACCAACCCCCGTGTTTTTACCACCAGTACGCCTAGAATTATTGGTCACAGGCAGGCAATCTTCGACTATCAGCCCCAACACCGACACTAATACTGACACCTGCACTTACACTAGCACCCACCACCGCACCTGCTTTAGACATAGATCTAACCTTGGTCTTAGTTCTAGTATTAACGAGCGCAGCCTCTCTAAATCCCGCCATAAGTTTTCTCGCAGAACCCCCTTCAACTTTTCTCCAGCCACCATTCCTACAATTTTTCACCAGTCCCTCCCCTAGATTTTGTTCCCGCAATTCCTACTCCTACCCCCAAGGTATAGAAGGCCATGAAAGCCCTTATCGTGATAACTCTTGCACTCGCGATGGTAGGAGGATACGTCTACCTGTCCTTCAACCGTCGCGCCGATCGGTGGAACGTGTGCCGTAGCCTAGGTCACGGGTCCGCATACTGCTTCGTCCAGGGTCAGTGGTAGGCTATGGAAGAATCGAACTGTGAGTCTTGCGGCCGTCCTGTTCCGGAATGTGAAGGAAGTCCCTGCTCTGACCGTCAAGATATCATAGATCGTAAGGCTAATAAATGCCCGAAGTGTGGTGCAGAGCTAATACTACTCTGGAGTGGCGTCAAATGCTCTACCTGCGATTGGTGGTTCTGCTACTGATATGAGAATAGGCTGGAGAATAGAACTGACTCGTCGATTCTTAGTCAGTCGCGTTTGTGCGCTAGTAGGGCACGTCAAATACCAGCCCAGGTTGACATTCGAAGGTCAGACCGGAGGACGGTACCAGCCTGGAATCGGCGGATTCTACTGTTGGCGATGCAGCAGGCTATGCTCCAAGGTATAGAAGGCCATGCAGAGTTCACTAGAAAAGCTCAAGTTGCTCCTAGACAAGATCCCGATGCAGGTATCGCTGATCCAAGCGGCTTGTCGAGACGGCAACCTGGACCAGGATGAGGTAATCGAGCGTGTCTGCTCCCTGGTCAAGAGGGAAGCCCAGATCGCCCACATTGAGGAGAACTTCCAACTCTTTGTGGACCACCAGGACCTGAAGGTCATTACCGGCACCGAGGTAAGAGCATACTTCGACCAGTATGCGAACAAGCCGGACCTGTACGAGAACCTCTGCAGTGATCTATATCTGAACCCTGAGGTCTAGGGAAGTTTTGTTCAGTTAGTAAGGCATGCCCAGCCTTCGAGAGTTAGACGCCAAGTTCCTACAACGCGAGGTAAGGGAAGGACGCACCTACCACCTCACCCAAGACATCAACCTTGAGAACGCCCACGGCCTCCAGTTCCTCTGCCCAAAGTGTTTTGAGGAGAACAAGGGACCAATCGGCACCCACTCTGTCATCTGCTGGTTCGAGGACAAGGTCCCGGAAGACGCCGACCCGGGTCCAGGCCGCTGGAACCCAGTAGGAACCTCCATCGACGATCTCAGCTTTGTTCCTGGCCGTAGGTCGCACTCAGTTCTCCTCATCGGCGGATGCGCCTGGCATGGATTCGTCACCAACGGCCAAGCGGTATGAACGGACATGATCAATGCTGTCTCCAGAGTCCCAGGCCTAGTAACTTACTTTGAGACCCAGCGAGTGGTGTTCATCGTCCTGGATCGGATGATCGACAACAACCTCATCCAGTTCACGGACAACCGAGGAACCACCCATAGCTTGGAGGCAGTATTCCTGCCTCAACACCTGCTGGAGGCCCAATTCGGCAGGGAGACAGAATGGCAGGCTTACCTGGAGAAGGTCCAGGGAATACCTCGATCCGAGCTCTGGTCCTACATCTGTTTACCACTCTCAGTCACTCGGGTATGAAGGATCAACTATGACCAAAGCCCAGAAAGACTTGGAGAAGGCCACACTCAAGAATGCACGAGCCTTCGTCAAAACCATGATGAGGGAGCAAGGGGTAAGCCGGCTCCAGCTCGCACTGAAGATGGGACTGTCGAGAGACGCTTTGGCGATCCTCCTGACGCCGAATCACCTCACGGTGAAGCTGCTGGCGCGTATCTCCTACGTCCTCGGCTACGAGGCTCGGATAGAGGTAATCAAGATGACGCCAGCGGAGGTCCTCCATGGAACAGAGCCTGGACAGCCTGCGTAAGTCCAAGAAGATGGCTGGTTTGGAGTTGGACTCCTCCAAGCGCACGCTCAAGACTCTCTTAGAGGAACAGGTGCCGAACTACTTTCCGGTAGGGGCACGGGTTAGGCTCTCTGCTGAAGGTAAGCTCACTATCCGGAAGAAGTTCCCAAACCGAGGCGTAGCTGTGGTCCGCAAGACAGACGGACCTCAGGTCTTCGTTAATTGGGAGGAAGGTGCTCCCGGAACCCCTCCAATTGCCTATCACTTTACCTTCTTAGAGAAGGTATAGAAGGCCATGGACGAGCAGAAGCCTTTAGTATCAAACTCCGCCAAGAGTAATACAATCTACAAGACTCCGGATGCTGTACCGCCCGACGATCAGGGAAGGAAGAAATCCACCTTCCTCCACATCCCAGCAGGTTTCGAGGCAGGTAAGTTCGTCGCCAAGCACCTTAAGGAGCAGCAACCGAAAGTCTTCGATACCTTCTATCCGAAGATGTACCAGGACCTGGCGGACTACCACTCACCACGAGAGGTAGCCGGGTGGTTAGGCTGGTCAGCTCTCCAGTTCGTCAATTACGGCGTTGAGAAGTCCCCCTCTGCCGTCAAACTCCTCACCCCTGCCCTGGGAGGCTTAGTCGCCAAGGGTATGCCGACCTTCTTCCTGGACCGGAACTTCCTGGAAGCCCTTAAGAGGACCGACTTCAAGGATGAGATCGACTGGACGACCATGAAGCTCCCTTACGAAGAGGGAATCATGATCCTACCGCGGAAGGCCTTTATCCATCCAAAGGATGGGGAAGTATCGTTTATCGTCTGGAGCCGCCTTAAGGAGGGTGACTACACCTTTCCATTCAGCAAACAGCCACATGCCAAGGTAATCCACGTCAAGAAGGAAACCTTTGCTATTGTGGCTATGACCGGCCGGGACGGTGTCTGGTACGACTCGTGCCTCAGTACCGAGTTCCGACCCACCCTTAAACTGAACAACATGTTCTACTTGGCGAAGGATGACGAGATCCCACCGGACAACTCCACGGACTCCGTCTTTGACGAGCCCCTGACTGAGGTAGATCTGCCGTTCGTAGAGCAGATGGGTATCATTGTCTTCGGTACTTTGCTGGCACTACTCGCCAAGCCCACCCTGCTGACCAAAGGGGAGAAGGGTAAGACCATCGTTAAGGGTGACACTAAGCGGGAGTGGTGGACTCCGAACATCGTCGGGAGGGGTTACCAGACCAGGAGGGAGCCTGGAGATGGATCCCACGCCAGCCCCAGGATGCACTGGCGACGCGGCCACTTCAGGGATCAAGCCCACGGTGCGGGTCGGGCTCTAAGGAAGCAGATCTGGCTGGAGCCGACTCTTGTCAACGCCACAGGCGAAGATGGGGAAGTAGCTACAACCTAGTATAAATAGGTGGCGGGAAGGTTGGCCTAGAAGCAGCCATCCTCTAAGGAGTGAGCTAACGTCATTGCTGGCGGACTGGCGTATCCAGAGCCCAAAAGAGATGCTTTCCTTCGTTGGGGAGTCTTAGGGTCCGGCAATGTCAACGGAGGGTTCAGTTCTTTGGCGTAACAGCACACCCGCCCAAGGAAACTATGAGTGAGATCAAAGTAGGCGATCGGGTAAGGTTTATCAGCGACAGTCCCAATAAAACCTATATCCCCTTTGTACATCAATATGGTACTGTAGTAGGGGAGAGTACCCGCCGGCACAGAGGCAAGCGCCAGCAGGAAATCGAGCTGCGTATGCTCACGGTTGAATTCAACAACCAACCTTTCACCCTGAGTGAGAAGAACTTCGAACTCGCCGCACCAACTTTACCGATGAATTCACCTTCAGAGTTCAAGGGTAAGTCCTACCGCCTGCTTATTGTGGATGACGAAGGTACCAACGTTATGGGTTGGAATCTGCATTACGCCCCACAAGACGTTGGTATCGACGATCACTACAACATAGCCAACCCGAACAACCGTATCGCCCTGGCAGTGGAGATCGCGCTAGCCCTAGCTACAGCTGATTCGAAGTAGTTGTAATGTATGTCCCACGAAGGCTCGTAATGTACCAAGGCCTAGTATACAACCATAGTCGAGGGGCTTGGGTTGACGACAGTCAACCTTGCATATGTGTAGCAGCCTACGGGGACGATAAGGATTGTATGCACTGCTGGCCCCTCCCAATGCCGTCCTGGCTGATGGATGGAGACCTATCGGAATGAACCCGCACCGCCCCACCCTCCTGGCTGAATTTGCACTGAAGCCTACATACTCGGAGTCTTTCCAGTTGAGGCAAGTACAAGTCCGAGGCAAGTGGGTAATGGCTAAGGCGTCCTGGATCCGCTATTCCGTGGACTACGGGGACCTCATCGACGGCAAAGAGCTATGGGACATGGGGATAACGGCCACCTTGCAAGTGAAGACCGACACCGCCTTTGGCATTAAGAACAAAACCATACACGTGACCAGTCAGAGTCACCTCAACCTCCAAGTTTACGCCCTGGTCCCAGCCGAAGACCTTTACCCACTACCGCACTGGTTGGAGGTAGGGGACCTGCCGGTATAAAGGGACATGGATATCAACAGCCTCCCAACACACCACCAGATCGCACTGAAGGCCTTCGCGGACAGCCAACGCGTCGAGCTGTCAGACCTGATGAAGGACCTGGAGTGGGACGAAGCCGAGGGCGCGTACTACTCCCCGATGCTGGACTGTGAGATCGCAGTAGCCATCCGAGAGAACGCGAACTAGAAGGCCATGGCCGGCCAACTCCTACTCGAAGGCGAATTCCAGATGTTTGGCCGTAAAGACGGCTCGCTTTTCATTCCCAGAGACCTCGTAATAGAGGTAACCGACGAGAATGAGAACCCACTGGAAGTGGGAGAGGCCCTGCTCTTCGAGATCACGAACAAGAACATGGACAAACCAGTCTCTAGCATCAGACTCCGTGCTAAGCAGATGATCTTCCTGAAGAAGATATCCATCCCAGCTGCCGTTTTTTCGGCCCCTTCTTGGCTGATGGATGGCTCCCTGCCCGACGAATAATCATGGTAGCGGAGCAGTGTACTGTATGCCTAGGTGACGGTTTCTTAGTAAAGGCTACAAACAATCTCAAGAGGCCTATCATAAGAGAGATTTGTGGAACTTGCCAAGGTAAGGGATACCGTGAAATCTCCTATAAAAGTCCTCCTTGGCTAACTGAAGGTTCCCTGCCCGACGAAACCGAGGTATAGAAGGTCGAGGGAGATAGACCCGCAATACGGGGAACACAGAGCCGTCTTAAAGCCTAAATACTAGTAGATGGCGCCATCGAAAGTTAAGAACCGGCAGCTAGGAGCGGACGAAAGCGTCTCGACAACGCAAGCTCAGGTGAAATCCTCCCTCTAACGATTTTATGAAACTCTTCAACTACATCCACTATCTGTACCAGAGAGCCAAACTTCATCTCTTCCACTTTGAGCAAATTTAATGGTGAAGCCCCTTAAAAGGCCATGGTCACGTAAACGGGAAGACGACAAGCAGCTATCCTTTGACTTCGACGCTCCACCTCGAAGGGACATAGGAGAGCTAGTGGCGGACCTTATTCAATCCGCCGAGAAGCTGAGGGCTGCTTACGAGAAGATGCGGGAGGTAGCCCAAGACCTCTGCGGGTGCGATCTCTCCGACTGGGACTACGAGACGGTCGAAGCTTACGTAGATCTGGCGCGCGAGCACATGAGTACCCAACTGTCCGATACTCGCCTCACTGACGGGTAATCATATGCCTGCCCTTCCGAAAGCCAGAACCTTGACTGTAAACGGAGGGATAGACACGGCCGAAGCATTCGGCATCACCCTCCTGAAGAAGCAAGGAAGAGCGGAGAAGATCCGCGCCATCCCCTGCACCCCGCTCTCCGATCCCAAAGTCACCGCCTCCAACCTAGATCTAACTATGACAATAGCCTACTGGCTCAAGATCATCGCCCTAGAGATAGCGACCCTGAATGACACCCTACTATCTTCCAAGGACGCCTCCAAGGTATAAAAGGGTATGAGCTACAACATACAGTTGCCGAACGACACACGGATCTACCAATGTCACTACGAGCCTTCTTTGAAGCAGATCGTGTTTGACGGTCCTTCGGAAGGTAACCTTCTACCGATCCAGGTCTATCCGGGTCAGTCGGTATCCGGCGCCATCATAGCGGCTCACCCCAACGCCATCGTCTGGTTATAAACTATGATCGTCGAGAGTGATGGGCCCACGATACACGCCACTCTGGCAAAGGGGGAACACGTCCAGGTCTCCCCTCATGACTCCTTCAATCGGCTAGTACGGGCCCCTTTCTCTAAACTAGAAGTAACCTTTCACGGGTTGCCGTCCGTTCCCACATCCCACGTTCTGAAGATCCTCCCAGGACCCAAAGACCCGGATGGCTACATTGGCTATGTCGAGCTTACGGCTCTCAAGGATTGTGATCTAGACATCACCTGGGAATTCAACAAGCCTGGTACCTTCGACTTCGGAACATACCCTGAGCCGGCTTGGCTGAAGGAAGGCGGTTTGCCGAAGTGAGTACCGTCAAGGCCACAACAAGCAAGTCGAGAGTTCATCGACCTGGTCAACCTCAGCAGGTTACCGTAACCTTCGACTTTGAGGCCAATGACTGGTCCGGATTTGATGATGAACGGGAAGTTATAGCTCTCGACAAGATAAAGGCCGCCATGAAGATGGGGGAGAAGTACCTCATTACTCCCACCAACGGTCAAGGGGACATCCGATACCACCAGAAAGACGAATTGGAGATAACCACCAAGGGGCGATTCACCATCCTGGAGTGGGAACATCCAACCCAATCCCCAACAATACTGGTTCACTACCTGAAGGACTACTTCACTAAGGTCATCTTCCGGGCTGAGGAAGACCTGGAGTTCGAAGCGACCCTCAGTAAGAACACCTTCATGATGGGGCAACTCATCCCACTCCCAGACAGTCCACCTTGGCTCCTCCACGGATCCCTACCAGACTAATGACCCAGCATCCAGCGCTTAATGTTTACAACGTAATTCGATCTTCTCTAGAGAAGGACCAGAGGGTCTCTATTGACATTAGCCCAGAACTAGAACTAGTACCCGAGGATTTTGAATTCCGAGTCGTCAATCTGGTGAATCCCCAACCCTTCACCAAGTACGTAACTGTTCAATACGACTACCTCTACGGGTACGTAACTACCATGCGCCTGCATGCGCTTCAGAACGTAACTGTCGAAGTCTTTGCCAAAGAACACTGTCGGCAGGGCTTCATGGTAGATGCCCCGAGATGGCTCCTGGACGGAGGCCTCCCGGGCGAATAAACTCCCATAGAGGTATGTAGGAGTTTATTATGATAGTCCCCTACGAGAAGAAGATGGCTCGTCTTCGTCCTAGACTGGAGAGAATCGTAGAAAGGGAGAGGAAGCAGAAGCAAAAGGAGAAGATATTCGCCAGGCAACTTACGCGTCTTGAGAAGGAAACTCTGCTGCGTCAAAGGAGACGAGATGAAGAGAGGCGAGCAGTAGAGAGTCGAGCCAGATACTGCAGTTGTGGCAGGAAGAAGGGAATATTCCCGTACACGCCTGGTTGTATGGAGTGTAAGGAGTCCGAATACCGCACCAAGCTAACCAGGAAGAGTGGAAGGAAGTGGGAAGATCGGGGTCCCATGTACTGGGACAACCAGGACACGGAACTAGCCCCTCTCTCACTGTTCGACCAGCATCAGGCCGAGGCCATAAGAGCTACTGGTAAGTACATAACCACCTAACATGGGAATGCCTAGGATCAAGATCGTGACCAAGACGAAGGGTATGTCTCCATCGGAGATAGAGACCTTCGAAAGGGGCAAGAAGCTTGACCGAATGTTCGCGGGAGTGCTCCGGGAAGCCCAAGGCAAGCCAACCTTCTCCAGACTTATCTTCGAGGCGGAGGGTAAATCTTTTGAAGTTATCGTCTGCAATGATACCCGCATCGCGAACTTATTCGAAGAGATAGCGAACGGTAAATGATAAACCAAGGGTACGCTAATCCTCCGGCTAAGCTGAAACTCTACGAGGGGCAGGAAGTTAAACTAGTACTGCAGGGCTATGACAAGAACAGAAACCCAGTCCCCTTCAAGGGGAGGATAACGAAATTTGACGTAAGTGTAGAATCCAATATGCCCGAAGGGCAGTCCTTAAGACACTTCGTAGAGGTATTCTATGAATACGAACACGGAGCCTCATCTACCCTCTTTCATGACCTCGTAGTAACGTCTATAACCATAAAGGCGCTAGTAGCCTGTGTGGTAAATATTCCTGAGATAGAATGGGAGCCGATGCCCCCACCCGCCACCCCTGACTGGCTCTTAAATGGTCAGATCCCTACTTAGTGGTATAAGAGCAAGAGGACCACTTGCTCACACCGAACACCCCGCCGTTTAACGACCTGACCCCTGCCGAAGACGAGAGATTGTCTATTCTTGTCGAAGAGTGCTCCGAAGTGATCAAGGCTGCGATGAAGATCCAACGCCACGGTTACGAGAGCAATAACAAAGGTCAACTACCACTCACCAACCGACAGGATCTGGAGAGGGAACTCGGGCACGTGGTCTACATCTACACGGAGATGATTAGGCAGAGGGACGTAAACCCCCTTAAGATAACGGAAAGTGCAGTGGAGAAGATGCGAACCATTGGTCAGTATACCCATCACCAGCCCTAGATGCATCTCATTGACATAATCCTTTGTATGCTGTTTGGACATCCTCGCCCAAAGAGGGGTTCTGGACCTTACATCCCACCACTCAACAGCAGCTACTGTTACAGATGCGGTCGTAATCGGGTATAGAGGACCAGGAGAATGAACAATGGCCTCACTACGCAAGATCGTATGTACCGAAGAGGGGTGCGGTAAGAAATTCCGTGAAGGCGTACCGATGCGGATGCACCTGATGCGTGCCCATCGGAAACGGGAAGACGGATCAAAGATACCGAACAAATCAGCGAAGAAGGCGAAGGGGACGTCCTCAGTTGAGGACATGGTCCTGGCGATGGAACTGGAAGCGCTGACTACCCTCAAAGTCTGTTCTAATCTGCGGGTTACCCTGGGGATGCCGCCGCGATGAGCCACCGGATGCTGGCCATGCTCAGATGGCTAGCTCGACACGATTTCACACCGGCGCTCCTGAGGAAGGCGAATCAGATCACCCTTCGAGCCTTGGTCCTAAGAGGTCTGGTTAACCGAGCAGGCATCACGGCCCTAGGCACCCAAGTCCTACAAGACTTCCAGAGAATGGAATTTGTGAGCCG
>Ga0181337_1000069_pt1 | contig 16898 bp, 16 predicted proteins | sample Sp13VDMM15DD_FD_168302 | JGI IMG/M metagenome (GOLD analysis project Ga0181337, IMG submission 168302) | Freshwater viral communities from Lake Michigan, USA - Sp13.VD.MM15.D.D | ecosystem: Environmental > Aquatic > Freshwater > Lake | place: USA: Michigan | collected 2013-04-23 | reverse complement strand
CGACGCGGAAGAGTGCGCGACGATGATGGAGAAGGTCAATGCAATCAGAGACAAGCTCGGCGCTTCCACTCGTTTTAGGATTAGCTTTACTCCTCTCTTCCCTAGTGCTTTTACTGCTCTGCAGTTTGCGCCTGCTATGGCTGCTATCAAGCATGGAGACAAGAATCTCAACCCTATCTTCGCAAAGGCAAAAGAGCTTGGTTGGGGTCGACGTTTGTCTGTCTCTGGTGAGGAACCTCTCGTCTCTAATACAATTAATCAGGGTGGACGTAATATCACCCCTCTGCTCATCAAGTCCCACTTTCAGGACGACTTCCGGTTCTACGGCAGCGTGCCGAAGGGAATGTGGCAGCGTTGGGAGCAGCGCATCGAGCAAGACCCGAACATCGACTTAGACATCATTTGGGGTGAGAAGAGCCTCGACCACATCTTCCCCTGGGAAGACATTGCCTACAGCACCTCTAAGGAAGTGCTCTGGCGTGGATACACGAAGGCAGTCGCCTTCCAAGGAGTCAGCTACTGCCTGAGCACCCGCACTGTGAAGGGTGTATGCCACGTCAACGAATGCGGCGCCTGCGATCCGAAGGGGACCGGCAAGCCGGAATTGTTCCTTATCAAGAACATCGTCGGTCGAACAGTGGCCCCGACAATCACCGCGGAGAAGATCGCAGAAGTGGCCCGTTCGCGAGAGAAGGCTTACCACCTCCGTCTCAAGTTCGAGACCACCGACCCGATTCACCGCTTCGTGATGAAGGGCTACTTCTCCTACGCCATCGCGCGAGCGTTGATGAAGTCGAACGACAAGTTCAACGATGCCTACGTTGGGGAAATAGGCCACGCTCGCATTGCGGCCGGCGCCAACCTCATGCGGGATTGGACCTTCGGCATGAACATCTATGACTTTGCGCTCTGCGAGCATATTCCGGAATCCGAACTCAAGGCGATGATCGGACCGGCCAACGAAATCCTGCGAGAGGGCAAGATCATCGACCTTCGAATGGACAACCACCTTACGGTTCTCCGATCGGATGTTGACTATGCCCTTTACACCATGTTCATCCACAACAGCGGTATGTCGTTCGACCGCATCCGTACCGATGTAGCCCGCTACTTCGAACGGAAGAACATGGGCAAGTCCAGCAAGATCAAGATTAAGGTTACCCAGGGCAAGGGTGTATTCAAGACGGAGGAACGTTCACTGCAGGGTGACGATATCCGCCAACTAGAATACGAATGGGTGCCGGAACTACGCGGCACAATCCTACGGTTCATGATCTCGGCGGGTTACAACCCGATGGGCATGCTCGAAGCGATCACCGGCCGCAAGTCCTTCCAATGGAAAGAATTCCCAATCCACTGCGATGGTTACTACCAATTGCCGGAAGATACCGGTGAGGTCGACATCTTCGCCGCACTGGAAGGCGACACTACATCCTGCACCGAGTGTAACGGTCCCCTGGAAATGGACATCTTCAGTGGGCAGAAGAACGTCTCCGGTCTCTGCATGGGCTGCTCACTCGATCAGGTACCAGTAGACCAGTCAGTCTTCTTCACGCGAGAACTTCAAGCAATATCCGTCGCGTAATCTCTGATGCCAGTTGATTTGAGGGGTTGGAAGAACACCCCCTTCTAAGGAGACCGGCACAGCATGTTCGTCACGATTAACAAGAAAGTCGTCCCAGGGGACGCATTCCTAGTAGACGCTACGATCACATTCGATACGTATGCGACGGGCGGCATTGCGATCCTGCCTTCTGACTTCAAACTGACCACGATTGACAACGTGATCTTCTCGAGCCCTCTGCTCGGCCACAAGTGGACGCCGGAATACGACCGGACCGCCGGCAAGATTATCGTCTACACCGCGGCTTCCCCGCCCGCGCAGCTGCATGACGGTGCCAGCATGGCCGGCCTCACTTTGGACGTTACCATCATCGGCAAGTAATACTTCTCCTCGCAGGACCCTCGACCGCGCCTCCTTTCCACGGGGATGGCGCGGTCTTTTCATTTCCCTTGAAGTTCTGCATTAGGCCTATTAAATTTCGACTAATCCTAAAAGCCGGGGAGAAACCCTTCAAAAACTCCGAAATTTAATAGGGATCAAGGGGCAATCTGTGGGGATGGAGGGAGACAAGTTCCTCCCTAGTGTATAGAAGGATGTGAGTTTTCAGGGTCTCGATTCCGATGCAGTCAACTACCTCCTTAGGAGGGGCTACACGGAACAACTAATCAGGAGTGAGGGGATACAAACTCTCACTCCTGGTTCGCATTTCATCGACATCCTTGACGCCCCACTCTCGACCCAAGTAGGTTTAATCTTATTCACCTGCCGAAGCATGGGTGGGGAAATAGCCGGACTGCACACCGCAGCCTGGGAGAAGAAGGAATACCGCTACTTCCCATCCGCCAGTAAAGCCTACCTACCGATCCTATACGCCTCAGAGGAAGACTTCGATCTCCTCTATAAGACACAAACCGTAGTTCTCACAGAAGGTGCCTTCGACCGAATAGCCATCAAGCGCTGTACGAAGGACGTTGCTGTCTTTGCCCGCCTGTCCAAGGGGACCTCTGGCTACTTGTCAATCCTATTGAGGAGGTATGCTAAGAGAGTGATATTAGCATTCGACCAAGATGCCGCGGGTAAGATAGGTACCGATAAAGCTGAATCCCGCATTGCAGGCGGCATTGAGATCAGTCAACTGAGACTACCAGCCAAAGACCCAGCCCACCTTCTTGAGACAAAAGGCCTTAGATTCGCCTCTAACCTGATCAACTCAAGACTAGACTCCCTGACCTTATGAGTTTACCGAACAGACACCGCCCCCGTCGCTTCTCGGAAGTGGTCGGTCAGACATCCGAAGTAGAAGTACTGAAAACCATCCTGACAAAGGACTGGAAGCCGAGTGTAATCCTGATCGGTGGACCTTATGGGAACGGAAAGACCACACTCTCGCGGCTAATCTCCAGAGCCTTGTTCTGTGAGAACCGGGAAGGATTTGAACCCTGCGGAGAATGCGAGTCTTGCCTAGCCATGGACCGAGACAATCACCCTTGCTACTTCGAGAAGGATGCGGCGAGTCATGGTCAGGTCGCAGACGTCAGAGCCCTCAAGGAAGAAATATCCTACCAAGGAATCGGCAAGCTCAGAATCTACTACTTCGACGAAGCGCATGCACTCACCAGTCAGGCTCAAGACGCCATGCTGAAGATGCTTGAAGAGGGCGTCAAGGGTGTTCTGTTCATTCTGGCAACCACCGAAGTCCATGAAGTAGCAGCGACCATCCGTTCCAGATGTATTGAACTAAAGCTCAAACTACTCACGGTAACCGAGATCCGGACTCGTCTGGAACAGGTTTGTAAGGTGGAAGGAATCGAATACGAGCCGGCAGCTCTCAGCCTGATAGGGTCCTACTTCCGGGGCCACATGAGAGACGCCCTAATCTTACTGGAACAGCTCCATAAGCTGACTGGTAAGGTGACCGAAGAGGGCGTCAGGGTCTACTTGAGGATGGACAGGACCTTGGAGGTCTACCAGCTCATCGACGAGCCTAACCGACTCCAAGCTTTGGCTAAACTAGAAGCCCTTCTCTGTAGCTACTCAGCTTCGGAACTGATCGAAGTACTCAGTGAAGTCTTCCTCAACGTCTACAAGATCAGGCTAGGGGTTACCGACTTCACCCAGCTGGACGCCGGCTGGTTAAAGAAACTCAGCCACTCCCTACCGGAGAACGTTCTGGAGAAGGTAGAGCGACTCCAAGCCATTAATACCGACTTCTCTTCGATTACTTATGCGGTCTCTGCGATAGCGCGGCAGTTGCTGGAAGGGGATCAGAAAGAAGTTAAGCCAACCGTAGGCACTCCGACCCAGCCAACCAACATGCTACGTAAACCGACAGCAGGGAGTGCTTAAATGTCATACTGGGTAGCCCACACAAGAGGTCCAAACTTCCAACTCCTGGAGAAGCGTGGATTTGTCACATTCTATCCGGAGATAGACGACTACGTCTTCCTAGAGGCAACTCCGAAGAACGAGCCTCTTCTGAAGAGGCAGCTCGAACTCTGTGTCCACTTCGTGAAGCACAAGAATGAGATCGTAACGATAACCGATGAAGAGCTCAACAAAATGAGGACTAAATCGGTTGACCAGATCGTCAAGGGCGCCGAGATCATGGCTCTCATCGGAGTCTGCGAGAACCTCGAAGGGGAGGTCTTGGAAAGGGACGGGGATAAGATCTTCTGTAGATTCCGTGGGTTCAACCGGTTCTATGAGAGGGAAGTCACCGTCACCGAAGTGGTCCTGAAAGGTAAGCTTCCACTAGCCACCTTACCAACGGCAGATTTAGTAACAGCCTAAGGTGTGGTATACAAGGTCATGAGTAACGTTCTCGTAGTCGACGGGTCAGTAATCATCTACAAACAGTTCTCGAAGGTTGGCCACCTGTCAACTACGACGGGCATTCCCACCGGCCTGCGGTACGGATTCACCCGAGCCATTCGATCCTACAAAGAGAAGTTCAAATGCTCGACTGTGGTTATCGCTTGGGATACCGGGGCGCCGATCAAGAAGGCCGACGAAGTCGACTTCCTGGACGAGTACAAAGCCAACCGTCCGACCTCGGAATCCAAACAGAAGATGTACGGTCAGCTCCAGGACCTGAAGGAACTGATAAAACTGACTAGTTGGTCCCAGGTGGAGGAGGATGGCTACGAAGCCGACGATCTCATCGCTACGGTGACTAGGAAGCTGGTCGAGAAAGACCATCGAGTAACCGTGGTGTCGACGGATAACGATATGTGTCAGCTGATATCGGACAAGGTATCAGTATTTGCACCCGGGAAAGACCCAGTCGTCAAGAATGCAGTCTGGGTGCAGAAGAACTTCGGAGTAATACCGGAAATGCTACTCTATTACCGGGCAGCGGCCGGTGACGTATCGGACAACATCCCGGGAGTAGGCTGGTCGAAATCAGTCCTGGAATCGTATGCCCAAATGCTCCTAACCGCCTCAGCCACTCTGAAAGACCCCACTCTAATGGGTTCCCCTGAGGCAATGGAAGGCCTGGCTTGGGTGGCTGCGGTGACCTTAGACGGTCAGTTTAAATCTGAAAGAGAGTCAACTTGGAGAAAGAACATTACAATGATGCGGTTGACACCGCCCGAGTCGATGACAATCACGAAGGGTGCAAAGGACCAGAAAGCGTTGCAGGAACTCTTTGTGAAGTTAGAGTTCCGAACCCTGATGGACAAGATTCCCGAGCTCTGCGCCTGAGCAAGAACTTCGACCGACTGGTTTACAAGACGGAGTGCCTGCTTAAGGAGAATTCCTTCGATCAGGCTACCTACTTGACACTGCTGCACGACCTGCGTTACGACCGCTCTTGGGAAGGGAAGACACTTCTAGGTCTGGAGAGGGCGCCAGCCGCCAAAGCCAACCACCACGATCGGGAAGGCGGTCTGATCGAACACATGTTCGAGATGTACGACTGCTTCATCGCAATGAGACGCCTGATCGAGGACCACAGCCTCGCCCACGGCATGTCCAAGGCTCACTTCGACAAGGAGTTCTCAGCTGAACGGGCCTGGAGAGCGATCCTCAACCACGACATCGAGAAGGCCTATCTTACCTTCGAGGAAATCAGAACTCCAAACGGTCCGGAACTACCTACTTGGAAGGTGGAGTACTGTAGAAACCACCCACTGAACAAACTCCTGCGAGGGGATCATAAATCCCTCTGGATCCTGGGCCAGCACGGCATCATCTTGGATGAGTTTATGATGAATACACTCTTCTGGGCCCACGGCGGATTCTCGGAAGTCCAGATGGAGGACGTGACTTGCTTTGGCAAGCTGATGTATCTCGTCGACGAGATGAGCGGTAACGTACTGGAGCGCTGCCGCAAAGGTACAATCCACTCGAGGTCAATAGTCGCGAAGTGAGACTCGGTTTCATTGGAGTCAGTGGTACCGGCAAGACCACAATCATGAACGAACTGGCCAAACGGGGTTACACCCCAATGCCGTCTCTGATCCGTGACTTCTTCAAGCAGACGAACCGGACAGAAGCGGATCAAAACAACATGCCGATCGAGGAAGTCTGGGAACTCCAGAAGTCAATCTTCGATTGGAAGGTCGAATATGATCGATTAGAGCACGAGGGGGAGACGGTCTACGACCGGACCCTTCTAGACCACTACATCTACTGCCTACAACGCTGTGGTCACATCATCCCGCCCTCGATCGAAGCGGCGATGCACATCCTGGTTAGCCAGAACCTCAATCGCTACACTCACCTCTTCTATTTCCCGAACAACCTGCTCCCTAACAGGGAAGATGGATTCCGCCAGATTGGCACAATTCAACGAGCACAGGATCTCATGATCCGAGGGTTTCTGAACGAGATTCCCGAAGAGCGTGAAATACCACTTGTCCCGATGGGAACCGTTGAGGAGCGGATAGACTATATCCTAAAGGCAGTCAAAGTAGTTCCTCCCTGGGTATTATAAACTGGGATTGGACTCCTGGCACGACGTGCCAGCCGGGTGTGGGCCGTCGAGCTGAGCGGTCAGGGAGAGTCTAGTAGCACAACAAAGAGGGGTGGTCACAAGCCACCCCTTTGGTATATAAGGTCATGAGCACCTCTTATTCAGATATGGTTATCCCTTTCGGCAAACATGCCGGATCAACCTTGGGCGATGTCCACTGGACCTATCTGAACTGGATTGTGAATCAACCCACCGAATTTAAGTACCGGGGTCAGAACTGGACGGATCTAGCTAAACTAGAGCTACAGAAGCGGAGAGATCCAACCCAAGCTCTGATCCAGGTCATGACTCAGATTGAGGAAAGCGAACCACTTCCAGTTGAGGATCTCGATCACTTCACCGAAGAACTGCCGGAATTCCTACCTAAAACAGCCCCTACCTCTACTGACCTAGGTCTGCCAGACCAGCTCGACATCCAAGTCTCAAGAAATGGGATCGATGAGATCTCAAAGGATCTAGAATTTCTCGGAAATTACATAGACCGTCATGATCCGAATGTAGGACTTTACACCTGGATGACAAACCTTGCGCGAGAGGCGTGGCTATACGGCCAAGCTGATCCATTCTCTCCGACATCTGAAGGTATGTCTATTAAAGAGTACGCGAACTGCTACTTCCGATTCAAACAATGGCCCAACAAGAAGATCCTCCTAAAATCGATAGAACGAAAATAGGAATCCCTAAATACCGGGAAGTCGAGATCGCCAAACTCCAACTGCAAGCCATCATCGACGGACTGAAGGTCCAAATAGTAAAAGAACAACTTAAGGATGAATATGACCCTGAAGGCATCAGGTGGGAGTTCATTCGTCAACTTCAATTTAGGAAGATGGAAGCCGAGGTAGCCTTAAAGGATGCTTTGAAGACACCGTCGAAACCATGTAACCTTTTCGATCGGATCATAATCCGACTCTATCTTTGGGCTACGAGCAACCAGTCGGTTACGGAGTGAATTAAATGGTCAACAGAAGAACATCAGCCTCACCAAGGGGCGTGTCAGTGAGAAGGAGCTCCGAAGTGAAAACATCGACGCGGGTTAACGTAACGAGGAGACTTACGGGTAGCCTACCAGTCGGGAACGTCTACTCCCACATCAACTGGATCCGGGCAGACGCAGTGATCAAATCAGCGTCCGGTGAAACCGTCTTCGAGCAGAAGGACGTCGAATTTCCGGACTACTTCAGCCAGACGGCAATCAACATCGCCGTTCAACACTACTTCAAAGGTCGAGCAGGGACCCCTGAACGGGAAACTTCCCTCAAGCAGGTCATTGACCGAGTTGCGGACACAATCTCGGATTGGGGCGTCAGTCAGAAATACTTCCTGTCGGAAGAGGAAGCCGCCGACTTCCGGGACGAGTTGAAGTACATCCTCGTCCATCAGATGGCGAGTTTCAACAGTCCAGTCTACTACAACGTAGGGGTGAAGCAGGAGTGTCAGGGTTGGGCTTATGACCTCATGAACGATGACGTCAAGCCGATCCAGAAGGGCGAACATCGGCCGCAGGGGTCTGCCTGCTTTATCCTGAAGGTCGAAGACAACATGGCCTCCATCCTCAACTGGTACGTTGAGGAGGGGATGGTGTTCAAATTCGGATCAGGGGCGGGCCTGAACATTTCCCCAATTCGATCCAAAGCCGAATACCTACGAGGGGGCGGTAAGCCTTCCGGTCCACTGTCCTTTGCAAAGGCAGCGGACGTCTCGGCCGGAACCATCAAGAGCGGTGGCAAGACCCGAAGAGCAGCCAAGATGCTCATCATGAACATCGACCACCCGGACATCGAAGAGTTCATTTGGTGCAAGTCCAAGGAAGAGAAGAAGGCTCGCGCCCTCATCGAGGCGGGTTACTCATCCGAATTCAACGTCGATGGTGGGGCTTACGAATCGGTCTTCTTCCAGAATGCCAACAACAGCGTGCGGGTCAACGACGACTTCATGCGAGCCTTGACCGAGAAGAAGACGATCCCTGTCAAAGCAGTCATGGACGGCCGGCCACTTACGGACAAATCGGCCGACGACCTCATGCACCAAGTAGCGACAGCAGCTTGGACTTGCGGTGATCCAGGCATCCAGTACGACAGTCAGATCAACAAGATGAACACCTGCTTGGATACGGAGAGGATCAATGCCTCAAACCCATGCTCCGAGTACATGTTCCTGGACAATACCGCCTGCAACCTGGCCTCCGCCAACCTGATGAAGTTCTATTACGTGGACGAACAGGGGAAGCCGAGCTTCAACAAGAACGACTTCCGCCACGTCTGTGAGGTTATGGCGATGGCTCAGGAAATCCTGGTTCCCAACGCCGGCTATCCTACCGAGAAGATTGCGGAGAGGTCCTACTACTATCGCACCCTGGGATTGGGCTATGCCAACCTGGGCTCCTTGCTGATGCACTACGGCTTCCCTTACGACAGTGAAGAAGGCCGGGAGTTAGCGGCAAACGTGACCTCACTAATGAGTGCTTCGGCTTACCGTATGTCGGCGGAGATTGCGGAAAGGAAAGGACCCTTCCCCAAGTTCCTGGAGAACCAACGTTCGACCGTACGGGTCATGCGGCACCACCTCCATTCTGCCGAGGCCATGGACGACTACTTCGGATCCGTTGACATCTGGGCGGAAGTCTGTGACAAGGCTATGTCCACCGGCCTTCGCAACGCCCAGATCTCCGTCCTAGCACCTACGGGTACCATCGGATTCCTGATGGACTGCGACACCACGGGTGTGGAACCGGAACTGGCCCTCGTGAAGTACAAGAAGATGGTGGGCGGTGGTCAGATGAAGCTCGTGAATTCAGGTGTCTCGGCCGCCCTGACTAATCTGGGTTACGACGAACACAACATCGAGGCCATCCTCTCATACATTCAAGAGAAGGGTACCATCGAAGATGCGCCATTCTTCCGGACCCAAGACCTGGCGGTCTTCGATTGTAGCTTCCCAGCCCAGGGATTCACCCGCTGCATTCACTACGACGGCCACATCAAGATGATGGGCGCAGTCCAGCCTTTCATTTCCGGCGCCATCTCAAAGACGGTGAACATGCCGGAAACTTCGACCGTCGAAGAGATCAAGGAAGTCTACAAGAAAGCCTGGAAATTAGGCCTCAAAGCGGTTGCAGTCTACCGCGACAACTGCAAGGCCAGTCAGCCAATGTCGACCGGCCAGGCCCTCGCCCAAGCAGCACGAGCCAAGCAACGGAAGATGCCTTCCCGTCGCCAGGCAGTCATCCATGAATTCAAGATCGGGAACCATAAAGGGTTCCTGACCATCGGGCTTTATGAAGACGGCACACCCGGAGAGATCTTTATCGACATGTCGAAAGAGGGATCCACCGTCTCGGGGTTGCTGGACTCGACCGCTATCGCCGTATCCTACGCCCTCCAATACGGAGTTCCACTCGACAAGTTCATCGAGAAGTACTCCCACATGAGGTTTGAACCTTCGGGATTCACGGGAAATCAAGACCTTCCGATAGCGGAATCTATCATCGATTACGTCTTCCGGTACCTGGACAAGGAATTCTCAATCGCGCCGAAAGTTCCAGAACTCCAACTCACTCCGGCAACGACAGGTAATCTAGACGGTCCCATCTGCGACGGTTGCGGTAACTCGATGACACGGAACGGCTCCTGCTACAAATGCGGCAACTGTGGTAAGACGAGCGGTTGTTCCTAACTGACTACCGTTGTATAGAAGAGTGGTCATAGGCTGTTCCTTTCGAGAGATTAAGACAATGAGAATACCAGATAGTTGAATTGTGAGGCCTGACGGACGGTCACGTCCTATCCTCTTTGTGTCAGACCAGTGACCCGATAGCCGACATGGCTGCGATAGGTTTGCATACGGAGGTCACTCGGTTGAAAATACCGGGACCGAAGGGCCACATATAGTAACTATTAAAATACTTCAAGACCCCGATACTGAGTATCCGGGGTCTTGTTGTTTATAGCAGACGAGGGTATGGTAGAATGTGACGATTCCCTTACCGATGCCGCCAACCGAGGACGACGAGTCCTGGGCTAGGTACATGGAATCCCTGAAGTTGAATGACAAGGAGAAGGCTCTAATCGTACTTCTCCTGAAATACGGCGACCTGAAACTGATCAGTCCGCCGTTGAACTCCACCCAGCCTGAATACCTCAATGCCCTGACCTTGGGTGACGACCACGTAGGGAACGTTCACAGGGACTCAGGTGTAATACTGAGAGAGTTGGGCTTAGTGACATACTGGACGATTTACGATCACGCGTCCAGTATGCAGATCTACAAAGCGAGGCTGAAGAAGATGCCGACAGGCGTAATAAACCAGCTTCTAGACGAGAAGGATGCCGATATCCTTCTGGAGGACATGCATGACCCCGACGAACCCCTCGAGCAAGCGCCGAGCACTCTGCTTGACGATTCTGACTGTTATAGTGGCGTTGAGTACGACTACCCTCACGATTAAGAGCCAGACTTCCTCAACCCTTTGGATGGGGACCAACCGCATCCCGTCAGTTCAAGTGATCGACCGATACACCTGCACCGGTCAGACAAAGGCTGGCGCTGACTGCACAGGCCTTGAGCTATACCGTATGGTCTTCGAAGACGGCACTCAAAAGACACTCATTGCCGTTCCAATGCCGGGCCTCATTGACACCTCGACTTCCAATTGGAAGCAAGAGCCAATCAAGATGATGCCAGTGGCAGGCTTACAGGTGACACCAGCCAAATAAGGAAGTCTTACTCGTCCGGTAGATTATGCCTTCCCTGGACATAATCTCCTGCCGAGAATCCGGCAACTCACCTTACGACCTAGGCTATCTCTCTATGATGGAGAGGGGATCTAGGATTCCCATCACCACGAGTTACATAGACAACCTGCCGGAAGAAGTTGGCATTCTGATCTCCGGTTACAATATGCCGGACGACCGTGCCGAGGATTCCTACTGCGTAATAGTGGAAGGAATGGCAGCAGCCGGCGTTAACCTCCACTGGATTGGATTCACTTGGCCAACCGGTAAAGGTTATTCTTGGGTTGTACCGAACATCACATCATGGTTTAACAAGGACACCGAGAAGACCGTTGTGATGGGCCGGGCCTCGAACTCGGGACAAATCCTTCGCGCCTTCCTCCTGCTCCTGAAGCAGGCAGGAAAGAGGGTAGTGATCATGCAGACCCACTCTCTGGGTGCACGAGTTGCCCTCGAAGCACTCAACGGTGGGGATGTGAACGTCGATCACGTTATTCTGTCGGCTCCAGCCGTGGATGATGACGTCCTGCAGAATGGGAAAGAGTACTCTCAGGCTGCGTTCTACTGCCGCTCATTCAACCTGGCGGTATCGAAGAACGACAGCGTGCTGACCAGACTGTACCGGATTACCAACTTCGGCCTGGATCGGGCCCTAGGCATATCCGGCCCCAGGAACAATAACCTCCTACCGCCAAACATCCGAACCTTCGACTTCTCAAACCACGTTAAGGGCCATTCGGAATACCGCCTCAAGCCCCAATACTTCGACACCATCCGCCTTATCAAGGACGGAAACGCCCCCTCCAAGCCGTACAATCTAGTAGCCTAAGATTGTACTATGCCTTCATTCGCAGTATAAAGGAGTGAGGACATATGGCACAGCGAACCAAGCGTAAGGGAATCTCATTTGACATCATGGAGAAGTACGCGCCGAACTTCGAGCGCGCTCTCCGGAACCACGGCCTGGAAGATGAGGCCGATGAGTTCATGGCTTCTTTCAAGAGTCTGGGTGCGGACATTGCGGAACTCCAGATCGACCCGACCTGGGGCGACGAGATCCTTGCTTCACTCGAATCAGCAGCGACTGGCTATCGAGGCAAGAAGGGTGAGATTCAGGCCTACCGTTCAATGAAGTCATCGCCGGACAAGGCGATCACCAAGAGCGTCGAAGCCTTCTTCATCGGAATCATCCCCTGGCTCAAGAAGGATGCCATCAACGGCTGGCTGTATTCCTTCAACCAGTCGACCGACGTCAAGGAAGCTTGGCTCATCACCAACATCTTCTACGTCAAAGAACGGCGCTGGCGTTCCGATGGTGAAGTTCACCGCGACCCGCCTTACGTAACTGTCGAAATGACTGCCAATGCAGCGTCTCTCGAAGACGGACGCTGGCGCGGGCTGAAGAGCACTCAGTTCTCGATCCATGAGAGTGACATCGGCAAATCCCTGACCGAAGTTCTCTTCGACAAAGGATTCCAGAAAGAATCCGCCGAACTGAAGGCGGAGTACGAACACGACCTTCAGCGATTCCAAGGATTCGTCGGCTTGCAAGGCAAGCAGTTTACCATCCACGGGAAGACCCATTCTGTGGAGAGGGAAACCAACTGGTGGGACTACCGTAACCGCAAGGTCAAGACCGCGGAAGATGAATGGGATGACCGCCGTGATGCAGCTCGAGTTGTGAACGACGAAGTGATCCTACAACGACGCATCGTGTCGACTTACAAATCCGAGTTCTGGGCGGATCACGACTGCGAGCAGTTCAACGTGGTTCCGATCCACCCTTACATTTTCTGTTTCGACATGAACCGGCACAAGAACTGTTGGGTGCACGTGTCGAACATGGACATCTATCTCTACGACAAGTCTCTACGAGAGAAGATCGTCTTGCAGGACGAGCACCGTGATCTGATCGAGATCCTGACGATGGACCTCGACATATTCAAAGAGAACGGCGACGTGATCAAGGGCAAATCAGGCGGAACCTCGATTCTCTGCGTCGGACCTCCCGGACTCGGCAAGACGCTATCCGCGGAAGTCTACGCGGAAGTCGCTCAGAGGCCGCTTTATAAGGTTCATTCTGGCGAGTTGGGAATCACTCCTGACCAGGTCGAGAAGAACCTCAAAATCTACCTGATGCGTGCAGAGCGGTGGGATGCCGCTCTTCTCATCGACGAGGCGGATATCTACATCCGTAAACGGGGCGATGACATCAACCACAACGCCATCGTGGCAACCATGTTGAAGACGCTCGAATACTTCAACGGCCTGCTGTTTATGACCACCAACCGCGAGAACGACGTCGACGACGCGGTCCTCTCCCGCATGATTGCGATCTTCAAGTTCACTACGCCGCAGGTGAAGGAACGCCGCCAGATCTGGGAGATCATGGTCAAGGAATTCGGGATCAAGGTCCAGCCGGAAGTTCTCGATCAGCTCGCCGACAAGATGGAAATCTCAGGTCGGGACATCAAACAACTCGTCAAGCTGACGGCGCGGTATGTAGAGAAGAAGAAAATCCCGTACTCCTACGAGCCCTTCCGCATCTGCTCGATGGTCCGAGGCGTCTAATTGAAGTCTGAACTAACAGTCTATCGGGGGTCCGTGCACGCAACAAATCACGGGCCCTCGACGTCTGTCCGGTCAATTGAGTTTGGGCATTCACAACAGATACTCGAAGTAGACCTGAAGACCGGCGACTTTTCCTTCCTGCCTGCTGTCGGATTGAAATGGGGTACCGACCAATCTAACAGCCTTCTGGCTGCCGCGATAGTAAGAGACTTCACCGGAGACTCACTCCCTACTCGCCACTTCACCAATCATATCTACGAGAAGATGACAAAGTCGATCCAGTCATTCCATTATGAATGGCAGATAGATGGCATGCAATTCCTTTGCCAACTGCAAGCTTACACACCCGCTGATGAATTCCTTCACGCCGCCGCTATGGACTACGGAGTTCCGTATTACGAAGTAACCGAGGCGATGCGGAGCAGTACGAAGACAAAGACGCTTGGCCTCATGTATGGGATGACAAGGCCGAAGATGACTGCTTACTTCAACAACATAGGCCTGGGAAAGAGTAAAGTCAATGATCAGCACTCCTCAATGGAAGCTTCACTTCGAGTGGATAAAGAGAACGCTGGCGAAATCTGGGTACCCGGTGGGGGAGTTAAAAGAATCCCAAGTCCTGGAGAGGGTATTACGGCTGAATCTCACCTGTCCGAAAGAGGCCTTCTGTGGATCAAGAACCGCCACTCAAGCTTGATATCTCAGTACCCGCTTGCACCGGTGCCTGCTGCCGAAGATTCGTAGTAGCGGACTGCGACAAGCCAAAGCTCCTTCAAATCCTGGCTGCTCAGCCAAACAATCACGACCTCCGCAAGATAGTGGAAATGGTAGTCCCCTCACCACGTCGAGGCGATGATAGCGAAGACATGCACTTCTTCACCTGTCGCCACTTCAACATATTCGACGGTAAGTGCCTCTCCTACGACACCCGCCCTGAGATGTGCCGCCAATACCCCTACGGAAACAAATGCTCGCATTGTGGTCAAACAGGCCTAGAACCGGTTACCTCTGCTCCTTTACCCTGGTATGTAAGGTTGGGAAAGAGGATCAATGTCACAATCAACGCCGCAAGAAACCGAATCACTCCAGGCGACCAACGTAAGACAGACTCCGTGTCAGATCTGTGACCGGTCAGGAGTTCCCCACGCTCCGGTCGACCGATCCATCTGCGAGACCTGCTGGATCCTCTCCATCGAACTCGGCCGTTGGTTCGTAATTCTCGACAAAACCCAACCTTGGACTCTAGTCCTTTATGACCAGATGCGGGCATTCCTTGCCATGCACGGGAAAGTGGGAACTCCCCGGGAAATGGAGCCCATTCCGGATCTGGAGCAGAACTTCGACCTCCTTATGAGGGATATCAGATTCTGGCTCGAAGCGGTCAAGCTGGAACGTCCATTCACTGACCGGGAAGAGCAGATCGTCAAGATGTACACCGACGCTCTCTATCGGAGAGAGAAGCCAGCACCGGTGAAGGGTAACCCAATCACCGAGATGCGAGCTGGTTACCGGGCAGCAGTCCAGCCGAGAATCACCCTCGAAGGTCTCCAAATCCTCCTGAACAACCCATCCCCTCACGATCAACCAAGCATCGCCGCAATCCAAGAAGTCGCCGAGAAGACCAACTTCGAGACGATGACGGATCTCATCACGAAGGCCTGTTTGATCTTCCTTCTTCATCATAGTGAGCGATCAAATACCAAGCAATCCTCTCCCGAACTCCTTGCACTCATCGACCGTCACCTCAACGGAGCCGGAACTTGGAAAGAAGGCTACAAACCAGCCCTTGGCATCGTCTATACCCTGATGCCTTGGATCAAGCTCCTGAATGGCAAGACCAGCCCACTCCAGAAGGATTTAGTGTCTATCCTCCGCGGCATCGACCGACATCTCCAGAAAGAGCTTCTCACCTGTTACAACCGTCTCTATGCTCATACGGATGAAGTTCGCCTCCTCATCCGCAAGGTTGAGAACGAGATCAGGGAACCCAATTACTCCCTCACCCAGACTACCTACGTTGAGTTCATGGAACTCTGCCTTAATGAGGGTATCAACACCACCCTTTCGAAAGTGGTGAACGAACCGCCGACAATGAAGATCAAACCGGACCCCTCTAATTGGACCCAGGAAGCCGTACGGGAAGAACTCCGTATTCTCATCAGCCCATGCTCCAAGATCCCCAGCTATGATGAATGTGAAGCCCGTCGAGCAGAAGTCGGCCACGAAACCGGCTCCGATCTTCTACTACACCTCGCATATTTTACCATCCAGGAATATGTCAGAATTCCCGGCGACCTGAAAGAGTTAATCTCCAAACACCTTCACATCGGCAAATACCAGTCGATCCAGTCGATGGAGTTCGTCGCACTCGGGACCATTCAGGTTCTGATGCACTACATCCGGAACCTCCAGAAACCAGACCCACGAGACATTCGATACAACACCGCGGTCCAAGGCGCCCTCTATCGCTCCATCGAATTCATCCGGAAGATCCCCAAAGAGCCGATCAACCAGGTTCGGGAGAACCTCCTCTCCCTTACCGTGATGGCATACAACGAGATCTTATCACCGACATTCAAGCTATCGTCGGATACGGACCGCCTATTGACCTCCTACCTCTCCCAGAAACACATCGACCGCGATCTAACGGGAGATAACCGCCCATCCCCCAAACGCAGCGTTCGCAAACGGACTGAACGACCGCTGCAAGACACCAACACGGTAAACCAGGATCTCGCGGATTCAGTTCACCGCCGCACCCTCCAACGCAATCTTGGCAAACAGACCGCAAAGGCAAGCAAGCCGAAAGCTATGAAGTCAACCGAGAAAGTCTCAAAGAAGATCACTAAAGCTAAGAAGAAGTACTAGGATCTAAGCTAATAACCGAAGGTTGGAAGCTAGTCCTTGGGGGTTGGAAGTAGGTCTTGCAAAGCATTGTATTAATAGCCCACAAATGGGGTTACATTTGCATGCGCTCGATGGTATGTAGCCCCCACAAATAGCCCTCCAATCGCATAGCAAATGAGGCCTCTCTCGCATACTCCCCTCAAAT
>Ga0181337_1000068_pt1 | contig 17255 bp, 22 predicted proteins | sample Sp13VDMM15DD_FD_168302 | JGI IMG/M metagenome (GOLD analysis project Ga0181337, IMG submission 168302) | Freshwater viral communities from Lake Michigan, USA - Sp13.VD.MM15.D.D | ecosystem: Environmental > Aquatic > Freshwater > Lake | place: USA: Michigan | collected 2013-04-23 | reverse complement strand
CAAGCTCATCGACCTGCTGCAGTTCAAGTGGCTCAACGACGACCTGATCGGCGAGATCCCTGGCAGCTGGAATCGACTGGTCGACGAGGGCCAACCGCTGGATGGCGCCCAGGTGCTGCACTGGACGGCTGGTGCGCCTTTCGTCAGCCCGTACTACCATAACGCACCCGGCGCCGACCTGTGGCGCGCGGAACGTCAAGCGATGGAGGGTCATCATGACTGATAAAACGAACGTTACGCCGCTTGTGCATGGACAAGTCACGGCATCAACGGCTGCAGCTGTGCACGCTCTGGACAACGCGATCGTGGCTGCAATCACTGAGGCCAAGAAGGCTCAGGTGCCGCAAGGCCTGATCGTGGGAATCATGCACGCTCACGCCCACCAAGAGACCGCGATGGTTGTGGGATGGAGCGGATCATGAGCGAGGCGCGCAACGATGGACTGCACCCGCGCCACCCCGGCGTGGGCAAGGGCACGTTCATCATCGAGGCCGAGGGCGAGGAGCTCGAGGAGGGCGGCTTCTTCGCCTTCATGAACGACGGCAGCACCAAGGTCATCCAGTGGCGCAGCGTCAACCGCATCCAGCCGACCTACGAGGCCGCGAAGACCTATGCGATCAAGCTGGCCGAGATGCTGCACAAGAGCGGCTGGACGCAGCAGCAGATCGAGGCAATCCGCTGGGACAGCGTGACCGCGGCCATCCAGCGGGTGATCCTCGACTGGAACGACAAGCTGGCAGCGGGCATCGGCGCCAGGTACGCCCGCGAGTTCAAGACCAACTGGTTGAACTGACATGTACCCGTTCAACAACTACGTCTATCACGGCAGTCGAGGCACTTACAACCCAGACAATCGGGTTGCAAGCATCGATGGAGTGTGCGTGCGTGTGCCATTCGACGTGTATGCGAGAGGCGCTCGTCTGATGCGCCTGTACGGTCGCGTCGAGCACGCGGCTGAGTACGCAATCGACTGGGCAGCGTGGCAAGTACGCAAGCAAATGGTCGTCGGGGAGGCTATGACATGCCCGAACTAGCCAACCGGCAGCACGAACTGTTCTGCCGCGAGTACGTCGCCACCCGCTTCAACGGTCGCCGGGCGGCGATCATGGCCGGCTACGACGGCGAGAACCCGAGCCACAGCGCCTGGCAGCTGCGCCAGCGCGAGGACATCCGCGACCGCATCAGGGAGCTGAGCGAGCGTGTGCTCGACGTAGCCCAGGTGACCGGCGACATGATTGTGCTCGAGGCCGCGCGCATCGCGTTCAGCGACATCCGGCAGGTCTTCGACGAGGAGGGCAACCTCAAACCGATCCACCAGCTCAGCGATGACGCCGCGGCTGCGATCGAGGGCATCGACATCGACACCCGGAGCGAGACCGAGGTCGACGAGGACGGCAACAAGAAGTTCGTCACCATCCGCACCGCCAAGATCAAGCGAGCGCCCAAGCTGGCCGCGCTGCGCCTGCTCATGGAGTACAAGCGGATGATCGGCCCGACCGAGGCAGACGCCCGCAACATGTTCGCAGGCATGGCCGCGCTCATGGATCAGCACCGGGCCGAACGTCGCCTCCAGGCGCCAGAAAAGCCCGAATGAGCCCCGGCTGCCATATGATTGCGCCTGCGCCCCCGTTCGGGCGAGGAGATTCTCATGGCATGCGACTACACGAAGCGGCTTCAATCGGGCCAGATCCCTTCACCGCGAAACTTTCGCGCCCAGGCGACCGGTGTCGGCCAGACCATCGAGCGATCGGAGCACACCGGCATGATGCGCGCCCAGCGCATTGCTGACGAGTGCAGCCCCGAATGCGCGAAGATGCTGCCCCGCTCGTTCCCCGCTCCGCGCCAGATTGGCGGGATGGGCTACGACTTCCTGAGCGGGCAGGAGCCGCCGCACGCGAAGCACACCGGCAAGCCGATGAAGGTGGCTACCACCAAGGCGGCGCCGGCCTCGAACGCAGTCGATCCGTACTGACGATCGCTGACGTAGTTCGCCGGCTGGGCGACTACGAGTTCGACCCGGTTGGCTTCGTGCGGGACATGTTCCCGTGGGGCCAGCCGGGCACCAGCCTTGCCGGCGATGTCGGGCCCGAGAAGTGGCAGGAGGAGCACCTCCAGCGCATCGGGCGCAAGCTGCTCGCTGGCGGCGACCTCGGTGCCGTGGTGGAGGAGGACGTCAGCGCCGGCCACGGGGTCGGCAAGAGCGCCGTCGTGTCCTGGCTCATCCTCTGGGCCATTTCCACCCACCCGCACACCCGCGGCGTGGTCACCGCCAACACCGAGTCGCAGCTCCGCACCAAGACCTGGGCCGAGCTGGGCAAGTGGCATCAGCTGTTCCTGGCCAAGGAGCTGTTCATGCTCACGGCCACAGCGATCTACTCGCGCGAGCCTGGTGCCGAGAAGACCTGGCGCATCGACATGATCCCCTGGTCGGCCAGCCGCAGCGAGGCCTTCGCCGGCCTGCACAACAAGGGCCGGCGCCTGCTGGTGATCTTCGACGAGGCCTCTGCGATCGACGACCCGATCTGGGAGACCACCGAGGGCGCGCTGACCGACACCAACACGCAGATCGTCTGGTGCCGCTACGGCAACCCGACCCGCACCTCAGGCTTCTTCCACCGCAAGTGCACGAAGCCCAGGCGCAACCACTACACCCGGGTGGACTCGAGGAACGTCCGCTTCACGAACAAGGGCCAGATCGACGCCTGGATCGAGGAGTACGGGGAGGACAGCGACTTCGTCCGCGTGCGCGTGAAGGGGCAGTTCCCTCGAGCTGGCGCCTCCAACTTCATCAGCCCCGAGCTATGCGAGGACGCGCGGCGCCGGGAGATCAGCCGGCATGCCTTCGAGGCGCACCCGAAGATCCTGTCGGTCGACCCGGCGCGGTTCGGCGATGACTGGTCGGTGATCACGCTGCGCCAGGGCCTCAAGGTGCACTGGCAGCAATCGCTCATGGGTTTCGACGGTGTCGACCTGGGCGGTCGCATCGCCGAGATCTGCAGGCAATTTGCCGGCATCGTGTGCGTCGTCTATGATGCCGTTGGCAACGGGGCTGACCTCGATTCGACCTTGAGGCGCATCCCAGGCTTGCCACCGTTGGTGCCTGTCATGTGGGGAGTGCCCGCAAGCGACAGCAAGCAGTACTTCAACCAACGCGCGGAGTGCTGGGGCACGATGCGGGACTGGTTGAAGGCCGGGATGATCCCCGACGACGATGAACTGTGTGACCAGTTGACGAGCTTGGACTACGGTTTCGATGCGGCTTACCGCATTCAACTGCAGTCGAAGAAGGACATCAAGCGCAACGGTGGCAAGTCACCCGACAAGGCCGACAGTCTCGCGCTCAGTTTCGTTCCAGACCTCATCAAGGTGAACGTGTCGACCGCCCGCGTGCGGGAGATCCGGCCAAGGAAGGTGGTCTGGCAGCATACGAAGTGAGACCGATATGCCCATCAATCCGCTTGTTCGCCAGCTCTCTCTGCAGCAACTGCAGGATCGCGATAAAGAGGAACCGCCGCCAGTCCGAGACCTAGTCGGCCAAGAAACCGACAGCGCACTTGCCAGCCATGTGCGCCACTCCTGGGGCCGCAACAAGCTCACCAAGCAACGCATCGACCTCAAGCTGCTCCGAGACCTGCGCGCGCGCCGCGGCGTCTACAGCCCCGCAGAGCTGGGCATGAAGCAGCAGGCCGGCGGCGTCAACATCATCTGGTACGAGCTGACCGAGACCAAGTGCCGCGCAGCCAGCGCCTGGTTCCGCGAGATCTTCATCCCCACGGGCGGTGAGCGACCCTGGGGGCTGGATACCACGCCGATCCCCGACCTGCCGCTGCCCTTCAAGAAGACCATCGTCGCCAAGAGCATCCAGCAGGCCCAGGAGGTGATGATCCAGGCTGCCCAGGCCGGTGGTGGGGCGATGCCCAAGGAAGAGTTCCGCGAGACCGTGAAGGCGCTTGGCGACAAGCTGCGCCAGGACGCCGAGCAGGCGTACAAGAAGGCCGCCAAGCGCCGCGCCGTGCGGATGGAGAACCAGATCGACGATCGCATGGCCCAGGGCAACTGGGCCAATGCCATGGACTCGTTCATCGAGGACTTCGTGACCTACCCGGCGGCGATCATGAAGGGCCCGACCTACCAGCGCCACAAGCGCCTGGATTGGGAGTCTGGCTGGAAGCCCAAGGTGGCAGACGCGCCGGCCCAGACCTGGGAGTCGGTCTCACCCTTCGACTGCTACCCGGCGCCAGGCGCCGAGACCCCGCAGCAGGGCGACTTCATCGAGCGCATGCGCTTCTGGCGCAACGAGCTGCACGCACTCAAGGGCCTGCCCGGCTACCGGGACGACCAGATCGACCTGGCGTTGCGTGCGTACCACAACGGCCACCTCGAGGGCTGGCTGTGGACTGAGGCCGAGCGCCAGCGCCTGACGCAGGAAACGATGTACATGTGGCTGTCTCCAGCCGGCGTCATCGATGCGCTCAACTTCTACGGCAGCGTGCCGGGCTGGAAGCTGGTGAGCTACGGGGTCGAGGGCATCGACACCGAAGACCTCACGCGCGAGTACGAGGTGAACGTGCTCATCTGCGGGCCGTACATCCTGTACGCCGCGCTGAACCCGCACCCGCTGCACCAGCGCCCCTACCGCAAGGCCTGCTACGACGCGATTCCAGGGGCCTTCTGGGGCCGATCGATCCCTGAGCTGATCTCCACCAGCCAGAAGTTCTGCAACGTCGCTGCATGCGCCATGGCAGACAACGTGAGCATGGCCTCGGGCCCGATGGTCTGGGTGCACATGGACAGGCTGGCCGAGGGCGAGCAGTCGCTCGAGACCGTGCCCTGGAAGACATGGATGCTCAAGGACGGGGGCATGGGGTCTGGAACGAATCCAGGGATCGGGTTTTTCCAGGCTGACGATAGAAGCGCCTCGCTGCAGCAGACCCTCGAGTTCTGGGAGCTCAAGGCCGACGACGCGTGCGGGATCCCTCGCTACACCTACGGAAACGATCAGGTGCAGGGCGCCGCGGGCACGGCCACGGGCCTGTCCATGCTGCTCAACAACGCCGCCAAGGGCCTGCGCCGGGCGGTGAGCAACGTCGACCTGAACGTGATCGCGCCGACCGTGGGCGACTGCTTCACGAACGAGATGCTCTACAACCCCGACGAGTCGATCAAGGGTGACTGCATCCCTGTGCCGCGCGGTGCAGCTGCGATCCTGATCAAGGACGTCGCACAGCAGCGTCGCATGCAGTGGCTGTCCATGACGGCCAACCCGATCGACATGGCAATCATCGGCAACCGCGCTCGAGCAATCGTGCTGCGCGAGACCGCTCAAACCCTCGAGCTTCCAGCGGAGGCGGTGCCGAGCGAGGAGGAGTTCGACGAGATGGAGAAGCAGCAGCAGGAAGCCATGGCGCAGCAGCAGCAAGCCCTCATCGAGGGTGAGCAGGCCGCGCGCGATCAGGAGTTCGAGCATCAGGTCGCCCTCAAGCAGATCGAACAGCAGGGCAAGGCCGAGGACGCTCAGAACAAGGCGATGACGGGGGTCATGACCGACGTCATCAAGAACGAGCTGGGCGCCAGCGCAACCGGTGCGCCGCCCATCACACCGCAGGGCAAGACGATGCAACGGAAAGCGGAGGAAGTGACGACCGTTTGATCCTGTAGCACAATTGCTCCAGAATGTCGCAACTCAACGAACGCCACCTCGCGGAACTCGAGCGTTTTGCCCGATTGCCAGAGGGGGCCATAGTGAAGGAGTGGCTGAGAATCCGACTCGCGACCTATGACCAGCAACTGCGCGATGCCTCAGGCGAGGACATCCTGCGGTGCCAGGGCAAGGCCAGAGCCCTCTCGGCGCTCATCGACGATTTAGAAAAGGCGGCCCAGCGCCGCGAACGTGCCCAGGCATCCTCACGATCGGTGGTGAGCAACTACCGAGCCGACGAGGAACCGCTCAGGGCATGACCTGTGGGAATCGCACGCATGCATCCCGCTCCACAGACCCGAATCCCAACCGCCTTGCGGATTGGATCGTGGAGACCTCATGCAAACAACGGCACCGAGCCAAGATCTAACGACGCGCCTACCCCGCGCAGTTCGCGAGCGTTCTGAACGCATTCGCCTGCTGCAAGAGGCCCAGGCAAATCCCAGCGCAGCCAACGCGACCCTGGGCCCTGACGGGCTACCAATCGCCGACGCCGCGTCAAACGACGAACCTCAGACACCCGCGAGCCCAGCGACATCCGCGCCGGCAGCACCGCCCACCGACCCGCGAGAGCAGTCGGTCGAGTACTGGAAGCAACGCTTCCAAGTCACTCAGGGCCTGCTGAACCAGCAGCGCGATGCGCTCGCCGAGCTCCGGAGTGAGATGAATCGTCAGGTCGCTGACCTCCAGAACCAGCTTCAGCAGCGCCAGGCCCAGCCTGTAGCTGCCAGCAACGACGACATTGACCTCACGCAGTACTACTCGCAAGAGCAGATCGACGAGTACGGGCCCGAGCAGCTGAAGACCATCGTTCGCACCAGCCTCATGGCGGCGCGGAAGGAGGCTCAAGCAGCGGTCGAGCAAGCAGTCGCACCGATCAGGCAGCAAGAAGAGGAGCGCAGTCAGCAGACGGCGCTCCAGAGCAAGCTGCAGTTCCACGCCCAGATCGCACAGCATGTGCCGGACTGGGAAGAAGTGGATGCCAGCGATGAGTGGCGCGCGTGGTTGAAGGAAGTCGACGAGAACACGGGGATGATCCGCAACGACGTCTTGATGACGAACTATCGGAACCGGAACCTCACCGTGGTCGTGAAGATGTTCAAGGAGTTCAAGGGTGGTCTGCCAGTCGCGCCGACCCCGCCGCTGACGCCGCAAGGCGCAGGACGCGCAGGGTTCACGCCGCCTGGCAATCCAGACCCAACACCGGCCCGTGGCTACCCCACGGACGCCGAGATTCGCGACTACTACAAGCGCGCGAAGCTTGGCAAGGTGAGCGACAGGGAACGTCAGGAGTTCGAAGCGAGGAGCAAGTTGCGCTAGTTCGCATAGCAACCTCAATCTGATCTTCAAGGAGTTCCACCATGCCAGTTCAACGCGCAAGCGGCATCCCCGAGTACGGCCCGGGCGGCACGATCAACTACAACCCCGAGATCTACTCGGGCAAGTTGGTCGAGAAGTTCTACAAGACGACGGTGTTCGGCGAGATTGCGTCGACCGACTATGAAGGCGAAATCGCCGGCATGGGGTCGAACGTGATCATCCGTACGATCCCCGACGTCACCGTGTCGGACTACGTCATCGGCCAAGGCCTCACTCCGCAGTACCCGCAGCGGAACAGCGTCACCCTGTCCATCTCGCAGGCGAAGAGCTTCAACGTGGCCCTGTCCACGGTGGACTCGCGTCAGTCGGATCTGGACATGGCCGACATCTTCGCCAACGACGGCAGCATCCAGCTGCGCATCGCTGCTGACGCGGACATGCTCGAGGTGATCCCCTCGGACGTTGCCGCCGAGAACAGCGGTGCCAATGCCGGCAACGACAGTGCCGACATCAACCTGGGCACCGCGGCTGCGCCGCTCGAGATCTCCTCGGTCAACGTGGTGAACCTGTTCACCAACATGGGCCAGATCCTCGACGAGCAGTCGGTCGCTGACGAAGGTCGCTGGGCGGTCTGCCCCCCGTGGCTGATCAACCTGATCAAGAACAGCGATCTGAAGATCGCATCGCTTGCCGGTGACGGGGTTTCGATCCTGCGCAACGGCAAGGTCGGTGAGATCGACCGCTTCACGATCTACCAGTCGCGCAACGTGCTCCAGCAGATCAGCCCGGCCCGGTGCAGCTATGTGCCGTTCGGTCACTCTGCCGGCCTCACCTTCGCGGCGCAGATCGTCGAGTGCCAGATGATCGATAACCCAAATGATTTCGGGTATTTGATCAGGGGATTGATGGTCTACGGGTACGAAGTGGTCGAGCCGAATTACCTCGGCACGGCAATCGTCCAGAAGTCCTCGGCCACTGGCTGATGACGCTCGAGGGGGCGGCGGGCGCCGCTCCCTCAACCTCTTCAAGGAGTGATCGCGATGAAAGTTTCCAACCCCTACGGCGCGAACGACAAGTTCAAGGTGCCGCCCGAGACCATCAACAGCGAGATGAGCCAGGCCAACAGCAAGGCCAAGGCTCGCTTCCCGCACACGCCGCTGAGCACCTCTCAGGCCAACGGCACCTCGGGCAAGATGAAGACGCGCGCCTACACGCCGGGCACGACCCCCAGCGGTTCCTGAGCACCAAGCCGAGTGGCAGTTCACGGAGTGCTGCCATTACGTTTGCCCCGGGTGGTGACATCGCCCGGGGCCTTTTCACACTGACCTGCCAATCGGAGATAACCCATGGCCCAGATCGACGCAGCAACCGAACAACGCATCGCCGAAGCCCGCGCGCGCCAGCGCCAGGACAAGAAGGTGCCCTTCCTCATTCGTGACGACGGCATGCTCTACCCGAACGTGCCCAAGGTTCGCGAGCGCGCCTCATCGCGCTTTCGCCCGTATCACGGTGACCCCAAGGCCACGCTCGACTCACGCCTGCGCTATCTGCAGGGCCTGGCGCCCGTGCGTCCGGTCACGTTCACCGAACCCGAACCATTCGACGTCGGCAAGGCAACCGCCGACGAGCTCGTCCAGTTCGCCCAGGAGCAGTGGGGCGAGCTGCTCGACCCGAGCAAGCCGGTGCGCCAGTTGCGCGAGGCGGTGATGCAGCTCTCTCAGCTGCCCGCGCCCGTGTACGGCTCTGGCATCGGGGCATCTGAAGAACCTTGATCGAGGATCCGCATGGGCACCATCGTCGTACAGGACACCATCGACAAGACGCGAGCTGATCTCGTCGATGCTGATGCCGTCACATGGTCTGATGCGGATCTGATCGAGGACTACAACGAGGCGCTGCGCGCTTTCGCCCAGATCAAGCCGGATAGCTGCCAGGTGACCGGCGCGATCCCGCTGGTTGCCGGCACCGTGCAGACGCTGCCTGCCAACGGCACCATCGTCTTCGACGTCTTCCAGAACGAGGTGAGCGAGCGGCGCATCACCCAGGTCGACGAGGAGCTGCTGGACGAGACAGCGCGCTTCTGGCCTGCTGGCAACCGGACGATCGACGTCAGGCACTTCTGCTACGACCCGCGCAACAAGAACCAGTTCAGGTGCTGGCCACCGAACAACGGTGAAGGCAGCGTGCTCGCGTCGTACGGCACCGTGCCGGGCCCGGTGGCCTATCTGGACGTCCTACCCATCGGCGACCAGTGGGAGCCCGCCATCTACACCTACATCCTCGGCGCGGCCTATCGCCGCAACACGCAGCGCCAGGATCTCACCAAGGCCACGGCATACATGGGGCGCTTCGCCCAGATGCTGGGCCTGGGCGCCGCAGCGGAAGGCGTCACCAGCCCGAAGGTCAGCCAGTCACCCGGAGAGTAAGCCATGGCAGAGATCCTGAGCCTCATGCAGGAGGTGCAGCAGGTTGTCAGGAGGTGCCCAGAGCCGACTCTTGTGCATGCCTACCTGCGCGCGGCCCGCGAGTTTTGCCGCGAGACCCGCTGGCTGCGACGCAACCTCGAGGTCGAGACCGTCGAGGGCACCCAGCAGTACGCTCTGACCCCGTCCACGGGCGAGGATGCGCTGCTCGAGGTGATCGGCTTGCGCGCTGCCAAGGGCGAGGCGCTCGAGACCCCCTTCAGCACCTGGCCCATCAACCCGGGCGACCCGACGATGTGGAACCCGGCCATTCAGGACGGCTACCCCAAAGAGTTCGCCTACCTGCCAGAGGCCACGGTCAACGTGTTCCCGGTGCCCGACCGCGCCTACCTGCTGACCTTCACGGTCGTCTGCCAGCCCAAGATCGAGTTCGAGGGCTACCCGCTGGCTGCGCTGCCAGACGATCTGGTGCGCAAGTGGGATCGCGTGTTCAGCGCCGGCGCGATCGACTACCTCATGAGCATCGATGGCCAGCCGTGGAGCAAGCCTGAGCGTGACCGTAGGCCTTATGCGCTCAAGTTCCGCGCCGGCATCAACGACGGTCGCAACGACGAGCAGCGCGCCTACAACGGTGGCAGCGCCATGACCCGCATCCGGAGGCTCTTCTAATGGCTACGCAGAAGAACAACCCGATGGGCAACGACTACACGCCGCCGGCTGCGGCGTTCGGTAGCTCGCCCGTGCCTGAGCCCCTGGTGCCACCGGAAACCATCCCCGAGACCGGCGCCGGCCCGACGCTGCTGGGCTGGAACCAGAGCAACCCGGCCAGCACCACTTGGTCGTTCGGCCAGGACGGGTACGCCGGCACCTACACGGAGGACTGACCCATGTCTGTGACCACCTACGCATCGGTCTTCTCGCTCCAGGCTCGCGGCGCCGGCAAGTGGTACGCCGAGGTCGTCCCGACAGCGGTTGTGGCCGGCAGCCTGACGCCAGAGACCCTGGTCGGAGCGACCTACCAGGCCGCGCCGTCCGACGCAGCGCCGCCCACCGACTTTGGCGTGGGCGCCTTTCCAGACGGCTCCACGACCTTCGATGGCGTGGCGCTCACGCCGATGGCCGGCTATGCGAGCGGCGACACCATCATGATCGCGGTCGACGGCGACCAGGGCCTGGTGTGGTTCGGCGTCAACGGCACCTTCACGGGTGACCCTGGCGCCGGCACCGACCCGGCCAACGCGGGCTTCCCGATGCCGGCCAACGACTACACGATCTTCGTGTCGTTCGAGCTCAACATCTTCAACCCGACCGAGGGCTGCACCTCGGTGCTCAACGCGAAGGCCTCGCAGCAGGCCTATTCGCCCCCCACAGGCTTCTCGGCATGGGAAGACGCGTGAGACCCTACATCGGCAGGTTTGCGAGCGTGGCGCCCGGTGTGGTCGTGCCTGAGCAGGCTGTCATCCGCGGCCAGGCGCTGATCGCGTCCCAGGCCGACCTGATCGTCGTCGGCCCGGTGCTCGACCACTGGTTCACAGCGCACCGCGACGCCCAGATCGGCGTGCGGATCTGCCGCACCGTGCACCACGGGTCGATTCCGGACTACGAGGCGCGCGTCGAGACCTGCTGCGCTGGCGACACCCACAAGCTGGCTGCGTTCAGGCAAGTCATCGAGACCATCAAGCGGTACTTCAACCTATGAAGCTCTCCACCCGGTCGTTCCGCGGCATGGCGCCTCGCATGACGCCGCGCATGCTGCCACCCGAGGCCTCGAGCACCGCCATCAACGCGCGCCTGCTGACCGGGGATCTGACCGCCTGGAAGGCTCCTGCGTTCGAGGAGACCTTCGCCAACGGTGACATCGTTCGCACCATCTTCAAGCTGAGCGACCGCTGGCTGTCCTTCACCGACGACGTCGAGGTGGCCCGCGGCACGATCCTGGGTGACACCGACTACCGGACGTACATCACCGGCCTGGACGTTCCGCGCTTCACGACCTACGACCTGGCCTTCAACGCCACCGGAGCGCCGCCGTACCCGATCGTCACGCGCCCGCTGGGCGTGCCTGGCCCGCAGGACATCCCGCAGCTCGCGCTGTCGGTGCCAGACGCGACCGAGGGCGGCATCACCATCATCAACCCGGGCGCCGAAGAAGGCGACGACACCGGCTGGACGCAGACGACTCCAGACCTGACGGTCTACGAAAACGGGGACATCCCCGGCATCGTGGCGCAGAGCGGCACCTTCTGGTTCTACGGTGGCACCGGCTCGAGCGGCGAGTACTACCAGTCGTTCGACACCGACACCGTGGGCGTGGCTGTTGGCCAGAACCTCACTCTGACATGGTGGCAGGCCACTGGCGCCGCCGGCAGCCAGGCCCAGCTTGGTCTGCGCTTCTTCGACAGCGGCGTCAACGTGGTGGGCGAGCAGTTCGCCGAGATGACCGCGCCGTCGCCGGCCAACACCTGGGTGCAGCGCAGCGTGACCGTGCAGATCCCTGCCGACACGGTGACGTTCCGCATCGTCATGAAGTTCCTGAACGTGGGCGGCGGCGTGACCGATGCCTACATCGACACCATCTCGCTCAATGCGGTGTCGATCGACTACACCAGCGACGGCACCGACCTGTCGACATGGACGCTGGGCCCGCAGAGCACGCAGGACAACAACTACCGTACGACGGTGCAGCAGGACATCGGCGGCACCCAGGGGTCGGTGTTCGTGTTCCGCTCCGATCGCAGGACTGGCTACATCTACCGCACGCTGGGCTACAACGACGCCGCGTCGTTCCGCGTCGAGTGGACGGGCCGGCTCAACTTCTCTGACTCGTACCTGCAGTGCGGCATCGGCACCAACACCGGCATCGGCGACGTCATCAGCGTGCGTCAGTCGCGCGTCGAGAAGCGCAGCATCAGCGGCTACGACGCCACCGCCAACGGTGCCAGCGTGCTGGCCGAGTTCGCGGGCGCCCTGAACCTGGGCACCAACTTCTTCCGCGTCGTGATCGTTGGCGCGCGCAACGGCACCAGCCAGTTCTCGGTGACGGTCACGGTCACCAACCTGTCGACCGGTGTGGTGCTGTGCGACGAGGCCAGCACGACCATGCGGGTGACTGGCGACGAGCTCCTGTTCCGCTACTACAGCGGCGGCGACAACAGCGGGCAGCGCGGCTACCTCGACGACATCCTCTCGAGCACGGTGCCCCAAGCGCCGACGAACAGCATCGAGACCCTGCTGACCTCGTACGTCTACCGCTACGTCAACGACTTTGGTGAGGCCTCGGCGCCCAGCCTGCCCAGCCGCGTCATCCAGCGCAGCGACGGTGTCACGGTGACGGTCACGACCGACACCACGATCCCGAGCGGCATCAGCGCCGAGTACGGCATCACCTTCAAGCAGATCTACCGTGCGGCCACCGGCAGCGCCGGCACCGTGTTCCGCTTCGTGGCCGAGATCCCGCTGGCGCAGGCCGACTACGTCGACTCGCTCGACGATCGCGACCTGGGCGAGGTGCTGGACTCCGAGGACTGGGATCTGCCTCCCGAGGATCTGCGCTACATCCTGGCGCTGCCCAACGGCATCATGGTGGGCGCCTCGAAGAACCAGCTGTGCTTCTCGGTGCAGAACAGGCCGCACGCGTGGCCGGTGGCCTTCCGGCTGCCGACCGACACCGACATCACGGGCCTGGGCAACATCGACAACGCAGTGGTGATCGGCACCGAGTCGTTCGTCTACACCGCCAGCGGCAACAGCCCCGACTCGTACAGCATGTCCAAGCCTGGCGCGCCGCACGCGTGCCAGTCCGCGCGCTCGTTCGCCTACCTGCTCAACAGCGGCGTGATCTTCGCGGGCCCGGATGGTCTGATGTCGGTGCGATCGGCCACCCAGGTCGTGAACCTCACCGAGGGCATCTTCACGCGCGAGCAGTGGCAGGCGCTCGACCCGACCACCATTGTCGGCGTCGCGCACGACGACATCTACTTCTTCTGGAACGGCACTGTCAGCCCAGATCCCGGCCAGCCCTTCGTGTTCCGCGACACCTTCGAGGGCGCTGCAGCCAACATCCAGACGCACACTCCGGACGTTGCACCGACCGGGTTCGAGTACCAGACAGTCGGCGCTCGAGGCCTGACGCTGACCGGCGACGGGCGCGCGCAGTCCGACGACCCGAACGATGGTGAGGCCGACTCCGCTGCGAGCTCGCCGCCGCTGTCGATCCCGCTCGAGTTCCCGTACACGGTCAACCTCAACGCCACCGCGGTCAACAGTGTCGACGAGGCGGTGCGCTTTCGGCTGACTGGCGAGACCTCGAACGACAGGATCCAGCTCGCTCTGTTCGGCGGCGCCACGACCTGCCAGGTGCGAGTCACCTACGACGTCCTGGGCAACTCGGAGACCCGCCTGTACGAGGTGCCATTCGGCACGGGCACGAAGGACATCTCGGTCGAGTTCACGGCCAGCGGCTTCTCGACGTACATCGACGGGGTGCTGCAGGGTGTGGTGACCTACCCGGTGACCATGCTCGAGGTGACCGTCATCAACCTGCAGATCGACTCGAACGGTGGCCAGCCCTCGTACGCCAACGAGGTGAGCATCGTGTCCGGAGAGGCGGTGCCAGGCTCGCAGGACGACAGCGTATCCGGCTGGGCGCTCGACACCCGGGCCACCGGCAACGGGCTGACGCGCCTGTCCATGCACGCGAGTGCTGCAGCGGTCGACATCAGCAACGACTCGCTGCACATGGTGCTCGACCAGTACACCGACGCCAGCGGCGGGCCGCAGACCGGCTTCGACACCGATGGCCAGACGCTGTACGAGTGGAACGCCTCCACCGATGTGCTGCCCTACGAGTGGAACAGCAAGCTCTTCCTGCTGCCTCACCCGATGGCGCTGCAGTGGTGCCGCGTGCGGGCCAGCGAGTACTCCGACATCGTGATCTCGTTCTTCGCCGATGGGTCGTTGCTGTACACGAAGACAGTGACCGACAACCGGGCGTTCAGGATCCGCGTGCGCCAGGACTACTCGAAGCTCACTTACGTGCTGGAAGGGTCGAGCGAAATCTACTCGGTCGAGATCGCAGACGACATCGACGAGCTGGAGTGACCTGATGCCACTCGGTCGCCCCTCAATCGTCCAGCCGGGGTCGAATGCACTGCCGGCCATCCAGCAGTTCGCGAGCAACGTGCGCGAGCGGTTTGCGTCGGTCGATGCGGCCATCGCGGCGCTGCAGGTATCTGCTGCAAATGGAGGCACAGCCGCCTCAAGCGCCGCACTGCTGTCGCTCACCAACCAGATCGCAGCCCTCACCAGGCGCGTGCTGGCGCTCGAGAACGAGGAGTTCGCGCAGATCGATGTGCCGCTCATCGGCGAGAGCGGGCTGCCCATCACCGCCAACCCGGATGCGAACGACGGCACCTCGTTCCTGATCGATGCCACCGACGACTTCACGCTGCAGCCTATCAATGGAGCCGAGTCTGGTCGCACCTACACCATCATCGTCGTCACCGAGGAGCCTCGCACGCTCACGCTCGACAACAACTACATCAGCGCGGCCAACATCACGACGGTCTCCATGGCAGCCGACAGCAGCACGCTGATCAGGGCCACGGCAAACCTCGATGAGGGCACGCAGCAGATGCTGTTCCTGTGCACGATTGACGAGAGCATGACCTTCATCGACATTCGCGGCACCGAAGATGACCTCGATGTGCGCGTGAGCGAAGACGACGACACCAGAATTGCGGAGTGAACCATGGCTAACCTCAAGATCAGCGACATGACCCCGGTGCCCACGGCACTGGATGGAACCGAGCTCCTCGAGATCTCGGTGCTCGGCTCGCCGAACCAGACCTACAGCTGCACCACGCAGGACATCGCAGACCTTGTGGTGGCAGAGTCGGGCACGCCGACCAACCCGGTCACCGGGCCGGTGTCCAGCGTCGACAACACCATCCCGAGGTTCGATGGAGTGACCGGCGACCTGATTCAAGGATCGGACGTCGTCATCAGCGACCTCGACGAGCTGTACGGGTTCAAGGCCTTCGTGGATCTCGAGACTGCGGCCAGCTACGAGTTCGTCGAGGCCGACTCGGGCATGATCAAGGAGCTCAACGACGGCACAGGGGTCACGGCAGTGCTGCCGGCCACGCTGCCGAAGGGCTTCATGGTCACCGTGATGCAGGCCGGCGCTGGAGCCATCAGCTTCATCCCCGAGAGCGGCGCGACGGTCTTGAACCGCCAGGGGCACGCCAGCAGCGCCGGGCAGTACGCAATGTGCACCCTCTACGTCCGCTCGAACAGTGGCAGCGATGCGGTGTGGGTGCTTGGCGGCGACACGGCGACCTGACCATGTTCACACTTCCATGCGGCATCGGAGCGACCAAGCCTGCTGGTGGTGGAGGCGGCGGCAGCACAACCTTCCAGTACTGGCGAATCGTCGTCACAGCCAACGACGGGGATGGCAGCTTCGTCAGCCTCGCCGAGCTGCAGTTCTACGAGTCTGCGGACGGCACTGGGACGAACCTGGCGCTGGCCGGCACCGCATCGCAAACCGGCAATGGCGCGGTCGGCCCGGCCAGCCGAAGCAACGACGACAACGACAACAGCGAGTGCGGATCCAGCCTGCCTCTGCCGTACACGCTCACCAACAACCTGGGCGCCACCTACACCCTGGGGTCTGTGGGCATCATCTCCCAGCGCAGCGTGACCGGCAGAACGCCCACGACGTTCGACATCGAGGGGTCTGCGGACGGCTCTGCGTGGTCGCCAGTGGCCTCGGTCAGTGGCTCGACCGGCTGGGGCATCAAGGAGCGGCGCGTCTTCGCGCTGTAGCCGGCAGTGATCAGCAACACCAAGTTCCTCATCGTCGAATGGCATGACCACGCAGCCGAGATCCGTCGCCTGCTGGGCACGCGCCTGGATGTCAATCTGCAAGAGATTGAGGCAGAATGCGAATGCCCTGACACGGCGCTGCTGCGTTCGGACGACGGTTACATCGTCGCCACGATGCGCGCAGTCGAGTCGAGGCTGGATCTGTTCTTGAGACTGGGCGTCGGCTACTCGCACGGCGCCTTCAGCAGAGCCGAACCGGACATCTTGTCCATCGCGCGCGACCTTGGCGCCAGCACCATCACATTCGGGCCCGGCAGGCCTGGTTGGAAGAGGTTGCTGGGGCCGCAGTGGAAGCAATCGGGCGATGAGTTCATGAGGTGTGTCGATGGCCAAGAAACCTAAGGACGTCAAGGAAACCGCGCAGCAGCGGGCAATGACCGAGCTCGCGGTCAACCGCCTGCAGGACTACAAGAAGCGGTGGGTTCCGCTGCAGGAGCAGATGCTCTCCAGGGTCATGGAGATGGGCAAGCCGGGGTCGGCTGCTCGCAAGAAGGCCCAGGGCATGGCGACGACCGACAACGCTGTCGCCTTCGCCGATGCCGGCGCCAAGCTGCAGGGGGTGCTGTCCGATAGCGGCGCACGGCCAGGCTCGAGCAAGGCCAAGCTGGCGATGGCCGGAGTCAACGACGATCAGGCTACGTCGCGCGGATTGGGCCTCACAGCAAGCGATCAGTCGGTGGATGACGCCTACCTACAGGGACTGTCCTCCATCGCCGCCTTGGGCCGCGGGCAGGGCGCGGGCGCCATGAAGGGCATGCAGGAGCAGGCCAACATGTCCGGTCGCCAGGCGCGGCAGGACGCCGAGTTCTCCGCAGCCAAGCGCGCGGGCAACGCGCAGCTGATCGGCACGGTGGCCGGCGCCGCGCTCATGTACGGCGCGGGCAGGACGGGCGAACAGATCGACACCGGGTTCGGGTCTGTTCCAG
>Ga0181337_1000066_pt1 | contig 17499 bp, 18 predicted proteins | sample Sp13VDMM15DD_FD_168302 | JGI IMG/M metagenome (GOLD analysis project Ga0181337, IMG submission 168302) | Freshwater viral communities from Lake Michigan, USA - Sp13.VD.MM15.D.D | ecosystem: Environmental > Aquatic > Freshwater > Lake | place: USA: Michigan | collected 2013-04-23 | reverse complement strand
AGGACGGCGTGGGACGCCGGCGCAGAGGTGGACGTGCCGGACGAGCTGGGGCGCCGGCTCATCGCCCGGGGCTCCGCGGAGGAGCTGAGCGCGGAGGAGCACACGGAGCGCACGAAGCCCGCGGGGCGCCGTGAGCGCGCCGTCCGCGGGAGCCGGGAGACGCGCTAGTGGCCGCCGGCGACCTCATCACGCTGGCAGAGCTGAAGGTGGCGCTCGAGACGACGTCGACGGCTTCAGACGCCGCGCTCGCGCAGCTCATCACGCAAGCCTCGAGCGCGCTCGCAGACTTCGCCGGCCGCGAGTACGTGGGCCCGGTGGCCGCGGAGGCGCGGCTCTTCAGCGTCGACGGGTGGGACACCGATTACGGCATCCCCGTGGGCGACCTCCGGACCGCGGCGGGCATCACCGCCGCGGCGCTCATCGCGGCTGACGGGACCTCCACCGCGCTGACGCCGGCGACGGCGCTCAGCGCTCTGCCGCTCTACCGGCCGGCCGGCTCCCCGGCGGAGCGCGTCCGGTTCGCCGGCGGGACCACGCCGGCCTCCGGGAGCACGCTCAGCATCACGGCGCTATGGGGATGGCCGGAGGTGCCGGAGTACGTGAAGCGCGCGGCGATCCTCACCGTGAACGCGTGGAGCCGGCGCTCGCCGGCGGCGTGGGACGCCGTGGAGGCGGAGGATGGGCGGATGCTCTACCCCTCCTCCCCGGACGGATGGGCGCTGCCGATGGCGGCGAAGCAGCTCCTCTCCCGGGACCGCCGGCGGGGGATCGTGTGAGCGCGAACCTCATCCCCGCGGTAAAGGCCGCGCTCGAGGACAATCTCCGCCCGCTGCTCGCGCCGGTGGCCGTGACGTGGGGCACGGAGAGGCAGCGCGGTGGTGGCGCCGAATGGGTGGTGATCGGTGACGTCGACGGACCTCAGCGCGCCGTGAGCCTCAGCCGGCGGGCGGAGGGGCACCGCCGTGAGCAGGTGCCCACCGTTCTCGTGCAGGTGTTCAAGCAGGGGCGCGACATCGACACTCCTCGAGCGCTCTCAGAGCGCGTGTTCGAGCTGGTCGACGTGGTGGAGACGTACCTCCGCGAGAATCCCACCGTGGGCCTCAACGGGCCCGCGCTGCCGTACGTCATCGACGCTCAGGTGGTCCGAACGGACCTGAAGGAGAGCACGGACGGCGATCAGCGCACGTCCCGCGTGGACGTGTTCGTGCAGGTGACAGGCCGCAGCTAATGGGAGGTGCAGGATCATGCGTGTGAGGTACACCGGTGGAATCGACAGCGTGCGTGTGCCGCTGCCGAATGGCCGTGTTCTCGTGGCGGATCGGCTCGAGCCGGTGGACCTCCGCGAGCTGCCGGCATTCGAGGGAGCGGCGCGTGAGGCGGACGCGCTCGCGAAGCAGCTCCTCCGTTCGGAGGAGTGGGAGCAGGTGGGCGACGAGCCGGCGTCGAAGGGCTCGAGCGACACCACGAAGCAGGGGGGTGAGTCGTGACGGTGCGCTCAGGGCTGGGCAGCGTGGTTCAGATCGGTGAGGAGGTGACGTACGGGACGTTCATCGCGCCGACCCGTGCGCTCGAGCACCGATCGGAGAGCATGACGGAAGCGATCGAGAGGATTCAGTCCGAAGGCATCCGCAAGGGGCAGCGCGTCCGGCGCACCGGCCGGTGGGCCGTGAACCGGAAGGGCGGCGCCGGCGCGGTGACGTTCGAGCTGGCATCCAAGGGGTTCGGGCTCCTCCTGAAGCACGCAATGGGCGGCGTGACGATCACCACGCCGGTTGGCTTCACGAACGCGCGCCGGCACCGGATGGTGCTGGGCGATATGGACACGCTCTCCCTCACGCTTCAGAAGGGCATCCCCGACACGGAGACGGGCACCGTCAACCCGTTCTCTTTCCTCGGCGCCGTCATCGCGGAATGGGAGCTGAGCGTCGACGTCGACGGGCTCGTGATGCTCTCCACGACCTTCGACGCGCGCGAGGTGGAGACTTCCTCACCGCTCGCGGCCGCGGCCTACCCGGCGGCGGATCGCGTGTTCGGCTATCAGGACTGCCTCGTGCAGATCGAAGGCGCGGACGTGCTCCCCACCTCCGTCTCTCTCTCGTGCTCTCACGGGCTCAAGACGGACCGCTACTACGTGAACCGGACGGTGCTCAAGCGCCGGCCGTTCCCCGCGGATCACGCGGCTCTCGGGGGCACGCTTACGTTCGAGTTCGAGTCGATGGCGGCCGTGAACCGGTGGCGCACGGCGGCCCCGGGCGCGGAGGTGCCGCTCACGTTCAGCGCGCGCGGCGCTGAGATCGACGCCGGCGTCTCGTGGTTCGAGCTGTTCGGGAACATGCCGAAGGTGCGCTTCGAGGGTGAGACGCCGACCGTCGCGGGCCCGGACGTGGTGACCCTCTCTCAGCCGTTCGTGGTGCTGGACGATGAGGTGAGCGAACCGCTGACGCTGGACTACATCACCACGGACACGACGAGCTAGGGCGCCGTCGTGGCGGCGGTTCCCTCCCGTGCGGCGGGCGTGGTCACCGTGGAGGGGCTCTCGGCATTCCGCCGGGACCTCTCCCGGATCGACCGCGACCTCGCGCGGGAGGTGCCGGCGGCGCTGAAGGATGCCGCGGAGATAGTGGCGGCGGAGGCGCGCCGGCGGGCGCCGGTGGGCTCGAGGCCGATCCCGCGGCAGCGCCGGCCGCGGCGCCGGATGAGGGACACGATCAAGCCGTTTTCCAAGGGGACCACCGCCGGCGTTAGGGTGGGGGTGGTGAGCACGTCGGGAGGCAAGGTGTATCCGTATCCACGGGTGCTCGAGTTCGGTCGCAACCGGGCTCGTGCCTTCCTCGCGCCGGCGCTCGCGGCAAAGGGGCCGGAGGTTCAGGATCGCGTTAGCGACGTGCTGGACCGGGTGGCCGACACGTGGGAACGGAGGTAGGGCATGAGCGACGAGACTCTCGAGGTACAGCTCACGGACGCTGAGGCGCAGGAGGTGGCGGAGACGGCGCCGGCGCCGACGTTCATGGTGGGCAAGCAGCGCGTGAAGCTCCTCCGCACGAAGCAGCTCACGCTAGGCGAGCTGGGATGGCTGAAGCGCGAGCGCGGCATTCGGGGGATGGTCGACCTCGAGGATGGCGTCATGGAAATGGACCCGGACGCGTGGAGCGGGCTCGTCTACCTCAGCGCGGTGCGCGAGCTGCCGGCGCTCGAGCCGGACCACCCGGACCTCGCGGCGGTGCTCGTCATGCCGCTGCTCGAGGAGGGGAATCAGCTCGTGCGGGACGCGCTGGACGCCGCGCTCGAGGCGAAGCGCGAGGAGGCCGCGAAGCTCCCCCCGGCCGTCGCCGGCGGCGCTCCGGCCCGCCGGCGGACGCGCTCCACGGCGACCCCCGGCGACTCTGGCGGCCCCACCTCGCAGAGCGCTACGGGCTGAAGCCGTGGGACCTCGAGCAGCTCAGGCCGGACGAATGGGACCTGCTCGAGCGGGAGGAGGCGAAGCGCACGGACGCGGCGGTGAGGCAGCTCCGCGAGGCCGGCGCGGAGCTGGGACGGGCAGCGGCGGAGCGGGAGAGGCGCGGCCGGGGCGGCGCGATGAGCAGGGAGGCGTGAGGTGAGCACCGCCGTTCGGCGTCTCGAGGTTCGCGTCACCGGCGACGCGCGCGACCTCTCCCGCACCTTCGCTCAGGTGAACCGGACGGTAGGGCAGAGCGACGGGCACTTCCGGAAGGCCTCGAGCGGGCTCTCCGTGCTCACCCGTGGGGCCGGCATCGCGGTGGCGGCGCTGGGCGGCGCCGGCCTCGTGGGGCAGGCCTTCAAGGCGACTCAGGCCGCCGGCAACCTAGGCGAGCAGGTGAGCAAGAGCGGGGCCGTGTTCGGGAAGGCCGCTCCGGAGATTCAGCGGTGGGGAAAGACGACGGCTACCGCTATCGGACTGAGCAACCGCGCCGCGCTCGAGGCCGCCGGCACCTTCGGGAACATGCTCGTGCCGATGGGGCTCGCGCGGGCGAAGGCCGCGGATATGTCCCGCGGGATGGTGAACCTCGCGGGCGACCTCGCGAGCTTCAACAACGCCGATCCCACGGAGGTGCTCGACTCCCTCCGCGCCGGGCTCGCCGGCGAGACGGAGCCGCTCCGCCGGTTCGGCGTGTTCCTCAACGCGGCGCGCGTGGAGGCGGAGGCGCTCGCGCTGGGGCTCGCGAAGGAAGGGCAGGAGGTGAGCGCGGCCGCCAAGGCGCAAGCGACCTACTCCCTCATCCTGAAGGACACGAAGGACGCACAAGGCGACTTCACGCGCACCTCCGGGAGCCTCGCGAATCAGCAGAGGATTCTGAACGCGGAATGGGAGAACGCTCAGGCGGAGCTGGGGCAGGCGCTCCTGCCGGCGATGACTTCCCTCGTGGGCGTCACGCGTGACGTGATCGGCGTCACGCTCGAGCACAAGGGCACCTTGGTGGAGGTGGCGAAGTGGGCCGGAATCGCCGGCGCCGCGGTGGGCACGTACGTGGGCGTGACGAAGAGCGCGGCGGCGACCTCCGCCACGCTGACGTCGATCCGCGCCGCGGCGACCGGAGCCGGCCTCGCGGCTGACGGAGCGCGGCTCTCATTCCGCGCGTTCGCTCAGGGAGGGCTTCAGGCTCTCGGCAAGGGCGGCATGGTCGGGCTCGCGCTCGCCGGCGTGGTCGGGCTGACGCTCGCCGTGTGGAAGCTCCGCGACGGGGAGAACGCCGCGACGGCGGCCGCGCGCGAGGCCGCGGCCGCGAACCGGTCGGCGGCGGATGCCTCGAGGGACCGGACGGCGGCCGTCCGCGATCAGGAGGCCGCGCTCGACTCCCTGAAGGGGGCGAACCTCGGCGTGCAGGAGGCGTCCCTCCGGGTGGAGGAGGCGACGAAGAGGGCGACGGAGGCGGAGCGCGAGCACGGCCGCGGCAGCCTCGAGGCGCGCCGGGCGGCGCTGGACCTGAAGCGGGCTCAGATCGACCTTCGCGACGCGCGCCGCGCTCAGACGGTGGAGGTGGAGAAGCAGGACAATGCGGCCGGCCGGACGGCGAAGGCTCTCCGCGATGAGGTGACGGCCGCGAAGGAAGCGGTGCGGACGAATGAGCAGCGCGTCACCGGCGTGCGAATGGGGCTCATCGCCGGCCGCGAGGCCGACAAGATCACGAAGGAGTACGCGGCCTCTCAGCGCCGGCTCAACGACGCGCTGAGCACCGCCGCGGCGCGCCACCGGCTGAACGCTCAGCGGGCCCGGGAGCAGGCCGGCGCGATCAAGGGCACCGGGCCGGCGGCCGACACGGCACGGGAAAAGCTCCTGAAGCTCGCGGACGTGGAGCTGAAGCGCGCTCAGACGCGCGAGCTAGAGGCCGGCCTCGCGGCGCTCGTGACGAGCGCGGACAAGGCGCTGAGCGCGATCCTCCGGCTCTCCTCCGCGAAGCCGGGCGCGCCGGCGGCCGATTTCTCGGACTTCAGGGCCGGCGGCGGGTACATCCGTGGGCCCCGGGGGGCGGCGCGGCAGATCACCGCGCACGGCGATGAGGTGGTGCTGAACCCCGCTCAGATCGGGATGGTGGGACGCGATCGCATTGACTCCGCGCTCATGGCGACGGGCGGCGTCATGGGCGGCCGGAGCTTCGCGGCCGGCGGGTACGTCAACCCCGTGCCCGGTGGCTCGTGGCGGTACGGGCCGGGCGCCGGCACGCACTCGAGGAGTGAGCGCGGGTACGTGTGGCAGGACGATGACGCGTGGGACATCATGGGCAGCGACGGCACCCCGGTGTATGCGGGGTTCAGCGGCACCGTGGGGCGCGTCTCCGGCTTCAACAGCGACCCCCGCTTTTGGGGACACGGGCTCTACCTTCAGGGCGGAGCGGGGACCCTGTTCTATAAGCACCTGAAGAGCGTGGCCGTGGGCGCCGGCTCGAGCGTGGAGGCCGGGCAGCTCCTCGGCACTCTCGGCTCCGGAGTGAACGGCGGGCCCCACCTCCACCTCGGCGCGCAGCCGGCGTCGCTGCTCTCCGCGCTCCGTGCCGGCGGGCCCCCGGGCGCCGGCGCCGATGGCGGGGAGGAGGGGCGCTCCACGAAGGAAGAGCTGTCACCGCTCGCGCGCGTCACCCGCGCTCTCGTGGGCACCACCGCGTTCGGTGGCAAGGGCGCCCGCGCGCTCGCCGGCGCGCTGACCACCGGGCGCACGCTGGGCTCCGTTCTCGGCAAGCGCGGCGCGTCGATCGAGGCTACCTCCGATCGGACGGGCGGCGTCGGGCTGGGCGCCGGCGAGCAGCGCGGCGTGACCCTCCGGGGGGTGGCGGCGCGGCGCAAGGCGCGCAAGGCCGGCAAGTCACCGGAGGAGGTGAGCGCGGCCGGGCAGGAGGCGGAGCGCAAGGCGGAGGTGACCGCGCTCAAGCGGCACGTGCGGAACATTGACACCGCGCGCCGCGACCTGAAGGCAGAGCAGGGCCGGCTAAACCGGAAGCTCGCGAAGATCCTCAAGCAGAAGGATGCGAAGCCGGGCACGAAGCAGGCCGCGGCTCGCGCGATCCGCGCTCAGCTCCGGAGCATCCGTCGCGAGCTAGACGAGCTGGTGGGGATGCGCGCTGAGGTGACGGCGCGGCTCGCGGAGCTGGACGAAGCGGCGGAGGGCGAGGCCTACGATGCGGCGTGGGAGGCCGGCGAGAGCGGCGACGCTGAGCCTCCTCCGTCCGCGATGGATTGGGCCGACGCGCGGATGGCTCAGGCCGGACTGACCCCCGGGCTCGAGGACGACCTAGCGGCCGCGCAGCACATAGAGGCGCTCTCCGCCGCGGACTACGCGGACGCGGTGAGGAGCAACGACCCGCGGCGCATCCGCGACGCGGCGAACGCGTGGGCTCAGGCCGCGGAGACGCGGCGGCAGATAGAGGCGACGATGGCGAACACGACGGCGCTCGAGGCGAACACGTCCGCGCTCCGCGAATCCTTCGGCGGCTCCGCCGTGTTCGACTACCGTTCGCAGCGGTACGCGGCGCTCCCCTCGAGCGACCGACTCGAGACGCTAGGGCTGGGGGTCTAGGTGCTCAGGATCGGACGGCTGAAGCTCGAGGACCCGGAGTCGTTCCCGGAGCCGATGGGGCAGAGCGTGGCGGTGGTCGGCGGAGTGCCGATGCCGGGCCCGCGCTCAGGCATCACCGTCACCGCGGCGCTAAACAGCTTCACGGACACCGGCGGGACGATGGCGGAGCGCGAGCGCGTGCGCCGGCAGCTCCGGAGCATCCTCTCGAATCTGCCGATGCGTGCTCGAGGGCTCTTCCTCGAGTGGACGGAGGACGGCGAGCAGGACGGTTGGTACGTGCCGGGCTCCGCGATGAGCGACGTTGCCGGGAGCGGCGGGCTCGCGTCGGCGTTCTGGCGCTTCGCCGGCGTGGAGCTGACCCTCTTGGGCCGGCCGCGCACGCACCGGCGCGCCGTCGACGTGGAGCTGTTCGACCTCCGGACCGGGCTCTACCCGCGCGACACGAAGGGCGTGGTGCTCTCCACGGACTTCGGGGGGATGACGCCGCTCCTGCTCTCGTGGCTCCCGGCCGCCGTGACGGACCCGGTGGTGACCGCGTACGGGCCCACCACGATCACCACGGCGCGCTCCGGCTATGACGGCGCGGAGGTGCAGGCGCTCGTGGGCGCGCAGCACCTCGCGGTGGTGAGCTTCGAGCAGACGGCCGCCAACCGCCACCGCGGAGACGTGGTGGTGCACGATCGGCGCGGCGTGCTGACGGCTCCCACGACCGCTCCGGATGCGGCGTGGGAGGAGGTGTACGGGCCGGACTGGCCGTGGTTCGGCTCCACCTCAGACGTGCCGGTGCTCGAGAACGCGCTCGTGCGCGTGCGCTACGTGAGCGCGAACACGGACGGCTTCGCGATCGACCGGTGGACCGGTTCGGCGTGGTCCGAAGAGGGCAAGGTGACGATCCGCCGGGTGGGCGACACGACGGGATTCTGCGACACGCTTGTGAGCGCGCGGCTTCACGAATGGCATCCCCACCGGGCCGTCGTCGCCGTGGTGATGCGCCGGGCGGCGGACCTCTACAGCCGGGAGGAAGTGTTCATCACGCTTCAGCGCGGTTGGAAGGGCCCCCGGTTCGAGGTGTACCCCGCGTCCGTGGCGGCCGGCACGAAGGCGGGCGCCGGCGTGTTCTACACCGTGGCCGCGGCGGACCCGGCGCCGGGGGTGGCGATCAAGCAGGACACCTCATCCGTCGCAATCAACGACGTGATCGTGGGCGGAGGCGCCACGCTGGGCGCGTCGACCTTCACCGGGGAGGATTGGGCAGCGCTCGTCTCCTCCACCTCGAGTCAGGTTCTCGCGATCGCGGTGACTCAGGCGGCCGCGACGGCGATTCACGGCGCGTTCTCTGAGGCCTACGGCGCCGGCCGGAACACGCTGGGCGTGCAGACTGCCGCTCTGACGGGCTACGTGTCGGCGCGGCTGGGCTTCAGCTCCCCGGTGGCGAGCACGCGGGTGGAGGCGGAGAGCATGACGCTGAGCGCCGGCACCACGTCCGTCGCTGACGGCGTGGCCTACGGCGGCAACGCGGCCGCCGGCACCCGGACGGCGGAGGCCGATCACGTCACGAGCACGCCGGCGTGGGCGACCTCCTCACCGGGCGTCTATCGGCTGTTCGTGCGGGTGCGGAACACGAGCGCCGGCACGCTCTCCGTGCGTGGGCGGCTGAACGGCGTCGACGCGTCACGAGGGATCGTGACCACGACCTCAACGTCGTTCGTGTGGCTCGACCTCGGCACCGTCACGGCGGGCTCCGGCGGGACGCTCGCGATCCGTGCGTGGAGGGGGTCCGCGGGAACCTTCCACGTCGACACCGTGCTACCTATCCGCGTGCAGGATCGCGCCGGTAGCGCGCCGCTCTACGATGGCCCGGGGGACCTCGGGGCAGAAACGCTCATCGACAGCCGCACGCCGCTACGCGTGGTGCCGCGGTAGAGACAGGAGGACGGAATGGCAAAGGGAGACGTGGTGGGCGTGGCCTATCATCCGGCGCTGGGCGACCCGGACGGTGTGGCGCGGCTCAGCCTCGAGGTGGAGGCGGACGCGGACGGGAACGTGATCCGGGAGAAGCCGGGCGACCCGTGCGTGTGGAGCAACGACGCCGGCGGGTGGTGCGAGGTGCGGGAGGCGACGGCCGAAGAGCGCGCCGCTGGGCTCGCGCCGGCCGGCATCATGCCGGGGCGCAAGCTGAGCAAGCAGCCTCCGCAGGTGCCGGCGGTGCTCACGCCGGAGGTGATGGCGAAGGGCATCACCGCCAAGGCCTCCGCGTTCATCGCGGCCGGGCACCCGAAGGTGGCGGAGGAGTACCTCACGAACCGGGCGGAGCGCGGCGTGCTCCCGCTCGAGCAGCTCGAGGGCATCGCCGGCGAGCTGGGGCTCCGGTTCGTGAAGCCGGACCACGTCGACACCGTCACGGAGGGCTGAAGCGTGGGATCACTCACGGACACTCTCGAGAACACGATTCTCGACGCGATCACGAACGCGAGCGCGTACACCGGCGACGCGACTCAGCATTTCGCGGCGTTCACGGCGACCCCCTCAGACGCCGGCGGCGGCACGGAGGTGACTTCCGCGAACGCGTACGCGCGCGTGGCCGTCACGTCGAACACCACGAACTTCCCCGCGGCATCCGGTGGGAGCAAGAGCAACGGCACGGCGATTTCGTGGCCGCAGGCGACGGGCTCGTGGGGCTCCGTGGTGGCGGTGGCGGCGATGAGCGCAAGCTCCGCCGGGACGATGCGCTATTGGGACGACTTCACGGGGGTGACGATCGCGAGCGGTGACGTGCTCGAGATCCCCGTGGGCGGACTCACGATCACGCTGGACTGAGGGGCGCTCGAGGTGGCGCTCATCGAACGAATCATGGGCGTGGAGGAGAGCGTGCACGGGGCGAAGGTTCCCGTGCACGCGTTCTCCGCGCTCCTCCGTGAGCGGGCCCGGGGCCGGCTCACGAACACGGAGGCGCTCGCGGAGGTGAACGCGCTGCTACCCGCGGAGGACCCCCTCCGGCCGGCTGACACCACGGAGGCCTCCGCGCTGCTCACGAGCATCACGGGGGCCGGCAACGCAACGGCGATGCTGAACCGGGCGACGCTCATAGACGACGCTTTTCTGCTCGCGGAGGCGGCCGCTCCGGGATGGAACACGCCGGCGAAGGTGCGCGCGAAGCTGGGGCTCTAGGGCGTGGGCCTCTCCGTCAAGCGGGGCACGTTCGTGGCCGCCACCGCGACGGGGAATCAGGCCGTCACGGGGGTGGGATTTCAGGGGAAGGTCCTGCTCCTACAGGCGACCCGGCAGACGGCGCACGGCACGATAGAGACGGGCGGCATGGCGCTATCGGTCGGCGCCGCGACGAGCAGCACGCAACGGTGGGCGAACGCGATCGCGGCCGACGATGCCGCGGCGACCTCTAACGCCGGCCGGCGCTCCTCCTCCACGAAGTGTCTCGTGATCCTCGCGAGCGGCGCGCCGACCGTGAACGGCGAGTGCGATTTCGTCTCGTGGGACTCTGACGGCTTCACTATCAACTGGACGGACGCTCCCGCCGGCGCGTACCTCATCCACTATTACGTGCTGGGCGGGACCGATATCACGGACGCGAAGGCCGGCACGTTCACCGGGCAGGGGACCACCGGCGGGCAGGCCGTCACGGACCCCGGATTCCGTCCGGACTTCCTGATGCTCGCCGGCAGCGCGGTGACGACTCAGGACGGCAATAGCGCTACCTGCAACCTCTTTTTGGGGATGGCATCCGCGGGCAATCAGCGGGCCGTCTCCTCCTACGCGGTGAACGACGCGGCAGCGACCATGACTTCGGTGTCGATGCAGGTGTCGACTCAGATTCTCGAGCAGCTCTCCGCGTCGGCAGGCACGGAGACGTTCCGGGCCGATATCTCATCCTTCGACTCGACCGGTTTCACGCTGAGCTGGGGCGTCACGGCCGGCACTCAGGCGCTCCACTATCTCGCGATCAAGGGCGCCCGCCACCGCGTGAACGTGGAGACGAACCGGATCACCACGACCGGCACGAAGGCGACCACCGGCACGGGGTTCACCCCGAAGGGGCTCTTTGCTACGTGGTGGAACCGGGCGGCCGGCACGACGGTGGACACGACTCAGGCGAAGCTGGGCATCGGCACCTCAGACGGAGCGGCGCACGGGCACGTGTGGGCGCGCTCGCGCGACAACATCGCGGATTCTGAGGAGACTCATCGCAGCTCGAGCACGAACATGATTGAGACGACGAATGACACCGGGAGCACCGCCACCACGGCGGGTGTCGTCTCCTCATTCGACTCTGACGGCTTCACGCTCGACTGGACCGCGGCGGACGGCACCGCGCGTGAGTTCGCGTGGTGGGCGATCGGGCCGAACGCGAAGCCGATCACCCCCGCGGTGGTGGCGACGAGCACGGTGGGCATCACGGTGCGCCGTCGCCGGCGGGTGGCTCCGGCCACGGCAGCGCTGAGCACCGTCACCGCGACGACCCGGAGGCGCCGGCGCGTCACCGGGGTGGCGATCGCGAACGCCGGCGGCGTGGTGGTCACCCCCCGGCGCCGCAAGCCTGTCACCGGCGTGGCCGTATCTGCCGTCTCTGCCACCTCAGCGGCCCCACGGCGGCGCCGGAGGGTGACGGCGGGGGTAGCGGCCGTCTCGACCGTCTCCGTCGTCATACGGCGCCGGAGGAGGGTGGCGGCCGCGGTGGCCGGCGTCTCCGCCGTCGCGGTGACCACCCGGCGCCGGCGGAGGGTGGCGGCAGCCGCGGCCGCGCTGAGCACCGTCACGGCGACGACCCGGCGCCGGCGGAGGGTGAGCGCTCAGGTTCAGGCCTCGAGCACGGTGGTGGCTACCGCTCAGGTTTCCTCCGGCGTGGTGAACGTCACCCCGGCGATCACCGCGGTGGCGGTGGTGGGCATCACCGTGCTCCGGCGCCGGCGTCTCGTGGTGGGCGTCGCGTGCACCTCGAGCGCGACGGCGAACGCGTGGCGCGTGAAGCGCGTCACCGGGCTGGCCGTCGCCGGCGTCTCGAGCGTGACGGTGGCGGGCGCGCGCCGGCGCCGGAGGGTGGCCGTGGGAGTCGCCGGCGTCTCGAGCACCGCGGTGACCACGCGCCGGCGTCGCCGGGTGGCGGCCGGCGTGACGTGCAGCTCGAGCGCTACCGTGACCACGCGCCGGCGGCGGCGGGTGGCGGCGTCCGTCGCCGGCGTCTCGAGCGCGGTGGTGACCACCCGCCGGCGCCGGCGGGTGTCCCTCGTGCTCACGGCTCAGAGCAGCGCTCAGGTGCTCGCGCGCCGGCAGCCGCGGCAGGTGCTCGTGTCCGTCTCCGCGCTCGCCGGAGTCACCGCGGTGACTCGCCGGCGCCGGCGCGTGACGGTGGGCGTGTTCGCGACCTCGAGCGCGACCGCGGGCCCCCGGCGCCGGCGGCAGCTCGAGCTGAACGTCACCGGCTCGAGCACCGTCACCGTGGTGGCATCGGCCGGCGTGACGACTCTCCCGGGGCTCGCGATAGGGTCCTACCCGTGAGCACGAACGCAAGGCGCGTCGACGCCGTCACGTACCGCTTCAGGCTCGTGCGCCCGGACCCGGACGGGGACAAGCTCGTGCTGGGCAAGCCGTACAGCGTGCTCGCGCTCCCCTCCTCCCACCTCCCGGGCTCGCCGGACTTCGCTCAGGGCACGTACAGCGTGCGCGACGGCGACGCCGGCGAGTTCTCCGTGACGTTCCCGAACGCCGCGAACGGAGAGGGCTACCTGTACCGCGAGCTATTCGACCCGGACGGGGATCGACAGTTCCTCGAGATATGGCAGGGCCGGGAGCTTGAGTTCGTGGGCGTGGTTCAGCGGGTGGACGTCGACCGCTCGAGCGTGACGGTGAGCGGGGCCGATCCCTCCGTGCTGCTCCGGAAGGCCTACGAACGGGACCGGCCGCTACAGGTGGGCCCGGTGGACCTGATTCACCTCTACACCTACGTGCCGCGCGTGCTCGTGGCCGACAGCTTCGAGGGCGCATCACTCGACCCGGCGTGGACGCTCGAGCTAATCGGACCGTCTGGCGGGACCACGACCTCCGTAGTCGACGGCGCCTTCCGCATCACGGAGACGATCGGCGGGCAGACGGTGGAGATCCGTCAGGCGCCGACCGTGGCCGGCGGCTCTTACATGGATTGGGACTTTCGGACCGTGATACGGACGGCGCCGCGAGGTGGTGACGCGTGGACGGTAGTGCTCGAGGCGCGCGTCACCGGTGGCGGCGCGGACCTCGTGCGGCTCACGCTGGACGGCGGCTTGAATCTCGTCTCCGCGCGGAGTGAGAGGTATCCCGGCGTCGGGAGCATCATTGTGGCGCCGGCGCCGATCCCGGCGGACCCCACGTACCCGTGCACGCTCAGTCTCGAGGCGCGCGGCCGGTGGGTTCGCGCCTTCATCGACGGCCGGCTCGTCGCGTTCGTGCCGAACCTCGTGCCCGTGGGGACCTTCGCCGTACAGGCGTTCCTCTCCACCACCACGAACTTCCTCGAGCTTGAGACGGTATCGGTGCTCGCGCCGCTGCCGTGGCTTCAGGGCGAGCAGAGCACCGTCGTGTATGGCGATCAGGAATCACCCGTGGAGCTGCCGTACGGCGGGCTGAAGGGGTCCTATTTCGCGGATAACGACCTCGCGGGGATCGCGGCCGGCGAGCGCCGGTATCGCATCCTCGCGCCGGACCGTGAGCCGTTCGCGGTGCGGCAGGACAAGGCGATCGACACGAACGTGCCGGCGACGCTCGCGATCCCTCCGGCCGGCGGCCCGGTAGGGGACCGGAAGCTCTCAGCGCGCTGGACCGGGAGCGTGTACCTGCCGCTCGCATCGGGCACGTCGACGGAGTTCGCCGTGCAGGCGAACGCCGGCGCGCGCCTATGGGTGGGGAACCTCGAGGGCGTACCGATCATCGACACGTGGGACTTGGGAGTGCTGGCGCTGGACACTCAGAGCGTGCTTCACTCCCTGCTCGGATCGGTCGACGGGTGGGTTCCGATCCGGCTCGAGTGGTACTCCCTCGAGAACGCGCCGGTGGTCCGGCTGGGCTTCGACCCGGACGTGACGTACACCGATCCGGGCGGAACCGTCATCACCCCCGCGTGGGGAGGGAACACGATCCCCACCACGAGCCTCTCCCCGATGGGCGTGGTCGATGAGCGCGTGCAGGGGCAATCGCACTTCGACCTCGCGTACGGCACCGCGCGCGACTACGGGCACTCCATGAGGTTCCGCCCGTGGCCGTTCGAGCACACGTTTTTCCCCGGGCTCCTGTACCCGGAGCGCCGGATGGGGCGCGACACGGACGTGCTGCTAGTGGAGGAGGAGGACGAAAAGGGCGAGCCGATCCTCACCCCCGGCCGGACACTCGACAGCTCCGATCAGGCCGTGAGGGTGCGCGGCTCCGCGAACGGGCTCAACGGGAACCGCGGCAACCTCACCGCGGACGTGATGGACTCCACGGCCGCCAAGGCCGCGCTGTTCGTCACGGAGCGCTGGGTCGACGCCGGCGAGGTAGGGGATGAGCGACTCCTCTCCTCGAGGCTCTCGCAGGAGTTGACGCTCATCGGCTCGCCGTGGGAGGAGCTGAGGGGGACGCCGCTCGCGCAGGACCGGCTAGCCGATTCGTGGCCGCTCACGGGGGCCCTCGCGGCGATGAGGTGGGAGCCGGGGGACGGCGTGCGCGTGCGCGTGCGGGACTGTGGGATAGATGACGTGCTACCGCGGCGGATCACTCAGGTAACGCGGACCTTCGGAGTGGAGGGGCGCACGGGCGCCACCGTGAGCTTCAGGAACCGGCCTCGAGGCGCGGCGCTCGAGCTGAGGCGGCTCATCCGCGCTCAGGCGGTAGCTCAGCGTTCGGTGACTCCTCAGCTCGTGACGATCCCGGGCGAGTACGCAATCTCGAATCCGATCCCGGTTAGCGCGTACGGGGCCTATACGCGGTGCCTCCTCATGCCGGGCGATGAGGTGGTGCGGGCGTACTTCCGGCTCGCGCTGAACACGGCGAACATGTCGCTTCAGCTATGGATTGGCCCGACGAACGTAACGACGGCTCTCGGCGGCCCGTGGGACCGGGCCCCGATGGAACTTGACGTGACGGCATACGCGCGCGGCTCCGGCACGGACCCCCGCGTCTATGCCTCCATGTTCAACGCCGGCGCGGGGACGACCATCACGGAGTATCAGCTCATCGTGGAGGTGCTGAGGCGACGATGACCGGAAACCGGAACACGGCAGCGGGTGGCGCGGTGGAGCGCCGGGTGAGCGGTGTCACGTGACGAGCACGAGGGGATCGGACGTGCGCCGGCGCAATCGGCGCGGGCCGGCACGGGTACTCCGCGAGTCGTGGGACGTGATTCTGAGCGTGTTCGGGCTATGCGGGGTTACGGTGACGTGGCTCTCGCCGGCGCTCGGGTTCCCGGAGCTTCAGAGCGTGACCGCGTGGGTGGTGTTCGGGGGGGCGTCCGGCATCCTCCCGGCCGGCCGCGTGGCGGAGGCGCTACTCCCGGCGGGCCGGACGACGAACGGAGACGGCGACAGATGATCCTTCACCGGGTGAAGCTGGGGCTCGTGGTGGGATGGGCGAGCGTGTCCGTCGTCGTCGCGGGGCTTCAGATGACGGGGAGGATCGGATGAGGTGGCGCCGGCCGTACGATGGGCCGGAGCGACGGCTCGAGCACCTGCCGCAGACGTACCGGGGCCCGGAGCGCCGGCGCGAGCACCGCCGGGCAGCTCGAGCGGCGCGGACGATCGCGGCGCTCGCGACGGTGGCCGTGTTCGCGGCGATCGCGGGGCTGTTCGTGCAGCTCGAGCAGGAGATCGCTCGCGCGAAGCTGGCCGACGAGACGACGACGACCGAAGGCCGCATCGTCCGGTGCGTGGTGCGCGGCGTGCTCGAGCTGAGCGCGGACCGGGCACGGCAGCGCGGCGACCAGGGCGAGCCGGTGGTGCTCCCGGACGGGAGCGTGACCACCACGGCGGAGCTGTTCGAGCGCGTGATACTTCAGCTCGAGGACGAAGATTGTCCCCCCCTCGTGGTGCCGGCGGAGAATGAGCCTCCGCCACCGGGGGGGACGGTGAGGACGCCGGCGCGATCCCGCGGCGGCTGAACGAACGGAGGAGGAACGGATGCACACACACCTAACGATCCGGCCCCGTCACGGGCTATGGGAGCCGGGGCGCTCGTCTCGGATCACGCACGTGACCGTGCATTGCACGGAGGGGGCGACCGCGAAGGGCGCGGCCTCGTGGTGGCAGAATGCGGCCGCCGGCGGCAGCGCGCACGTCGTCATTGATGACGAGTTCCTGATTCGCGCCGTCAACGACGCGGACACCGCGTACCACGCGCGGGGGGTGAACGCGTACAGCCTCGGGCTCGAGATCGTGGGCTTCGCCCGCTGGACCCGTGACGAGTGGCTCGACCACCCGGAGCGGCTCGAGGAGGCCGCCCGGATTCACGCCGGGTGGTGCAACGCGTACGCGATCCCCCTCGTGTGGAGCACGCGCGCCGGGTTCCATTCGCACGCCGGCCTCCCCGGCAACGATCACACGGACCCGGGAGACGGGTTCCCGTGGGATGCGTACGTGGAGAACGTCCGGAGCTTCCTCGAGGGCGAGCCGGTGCGCGAGGGTGGGCGGAGCCTCCGGCTCTTCCTCCCGAACGGCAAGCGGTACGGCGGCTGGACCCGGGAGGAGTCTGCCGGGTTCGACGGGCCGGCTCTCGGGCCGGTGAAGTGGCTCGCGCGCCGGCGCCGTCCGGCGAAGCCGGGCACCGTGCTGACGTGGAAGGGCAGCCGGTTCGATGACCCGGCGGACCTCCCCGCGGTGGCGCGCACGATCCTGAACCGAACGGAGGACAGATGATCGACCCGAAGGCAGCGGCCGGCACTCTCGGCGGAGCAGCGGCTTCGCTCTTGTGGATTCTCCTCGCAACGTTCGTGGACGCGGTGGAGAGGATGGACGCCGGCGACCTCGTGACCGTCACGGGCGCCACCGCGGTGCTCTTCACGGCGGTGCTCGCGTACTTCACCCCGAACCTCGCGTCGAAGCTCCTCGAGCGCGGCGCGCAGCTCGTGGCGGCTCAGCCGACCGGCACAAACGTGGAGCTGACCACGGCAATGCCGGAGGGGCGTTCCGACCCTCACGAGGGAAGCACCGGCACCACGCCGGCGCCGATGTTCACCGCTCCTCCGGGCGTGCCCACGGAGTAGAAGCGACGCCGGCCCCCGGGGAACGGAGGACCCGGGGGCCGGCTCGCCGTGTGGCCGAAGGGGCCGGACACGCGGCGTGGGCCGAATCCTACGGCGGGCCGGCTCTCCCCACCACCGCGCCACCTCTCACCGTTGCGTTACGAAACGGGGAGGAGTAGCGTCGCGGTACGAAACAGCTCACAAGGGGAGAGCGACGATGGGACGTAACTACAGGGTGACCGCGGAGAGCACGGTGGCGGAGGTGTTCACCGTGTCT
>Ga0181337_1000065_pt1 | contig 17630 bp, 37 predicted proteins | sample Sp13VDMM15DD_FD_168302 | JGI IMG/M metagenome (GOLD analysis project Ga0181337, IMG submission 168302) | Freshwater viral communities from Lake Michigan, USA - Sp13.VD.MM15.D.D | ecosystem: Environmental > Aquatic > Freshwater > Lake | place: USA: Michigan | collected 2013-04-23 | reverse complement strand
ACCGAGGCCCGCACGCTGAGCGCGGATGTCGCGGCGCAGGCCGAACTCCAGCGCGACCTCAACCGGTTCCAGAACGAGCTTTCGCAGATCGACCTCGCCCGCCAGCAGGTGGCTGGGATCGACGCTCGCCGCCAGCAGGTCGAGGACATCTACACCAAGCGCCTGGCCGAGATCGACGCGGAGGAGGCGGCGGCCACCGGCCGGATCACCGGGCTCCAGGTCGAGCTTCAGAAGTTGACCTACAACGAGGCCGACGTGCAGCGCGTCAACTCCAAGGTCTCGACGCTCCAGGCTGAGTTCAACACCGCGTCTTACGAGAAGGATCAGCGGAACCAGAAGCTCGGCGCCCTGCGCTCGCGCAAGGAAGCCTTCGACCGGAAGGCGGCGCAGTTGGAGGCCGACCGTAAGCGTTACGCCGAGGCCAAGGACCAGGAGTTCGTCTACAAGGAACTGACCAGGGCCTTCGGCAAGAATGGAATCCCGGCCCTGATCATGGACAACGCCCTGGCCGAAATCCAGAGCGAGGTGAACAAGATCATGGACCAGTTGACCGGTGGCCGGATCACGGTCGAGTTCAGCACGCAGAAGGAGTTGAAGAGCGGCAAGCAGGCCGAGACCCTGGACATCATCGTGAGCGACGCGCTCGGCGCCCGCGACTTCAACGGCTACTCGGGCGGGGAGGCGGCGCGCGTCGCGCTCGCCATTCGCCTGGCCCTGGCCAAGGTGATCAGCCGCCGCGCGGGAAAGCAGATCGGCCTGATCATGATCGACGAGATTTCCGACCTGGACACGGCGGGGGCCGACGCCTTCGCCCAGACGATCATGGGCATCGCGTCGGATTACAAGCAGATCATGGTCGTGACGCACATGCCTCATCTCAAGGATCAGTTCCCCAACGTGCTGACCATCGTGAAGGATCGCGACGGCAGTCATCTCGAATCGGAGGCGGTGCTCGCATGAAAATCGGAGACAAGTTCTACCAGTGGGTGTTCCTGCACGCGCGCAACGGCGAGCAGTTCGCAGGGCTCGTCGACGTGCCGGAAGACCTGAAGAGCGACGACCAGCATTTCAAGCGCTGCCTGGCGGCCGACCTCCTTCAGCCGAAGGTCAAGCACACGCACGCGGTCAAGGCCGAGGGCGGACCCGAGCAGGTGGTGACCGAAGAGATCGGGGCCGCCGACCGGATCATTGAGCTTCGCAACCCGCACCAGGTGATCATGCAGGCTGGCGGCGGCAAGCAGATTCTCACCTGCCTCCCGCTCAACCTCGGCGACAAGCTGATCTACCTGCGCTCGGCCGAGATCATGTTCGCGCAGTTGCTCGACGAGAAGAGCCCGATCGTCGTGGACATCCGGGCGGCTACCAGCGGGATCATCGACCCGACGGTCAAGCCCGGCGAACAGCGGACGGAAGGCGGCCTCATCCTGCCGGGAGCCACGCAGCCTTGAGCCCTCAGGAACTGGAGTTCAAGGCCAAGCTGATCTGGACGATTTGGCGCGCTGTGGACAAGCGGCTGCGCGTCAACTCGTTCACCTCGCCCTGGGCCCGGCTCACGCCAAGCCTGAAGGACGACTTCCGCAAGCTGGCGCGCAGCCGCCGGTTCGCGGCGGTGGAGACCGCGTGGCGCAGCCGCAAGCGCAAGCGCGCCAACGCCATGACCAGGAGCCCGTATCGCGAGGCGGGCCTGATCGGGACCGCCGCGCGCGGCCAGGGGCAGAAGCGTGGCTAAGTATCTACTCCGAGCCATCAAGCAGGTGGCCGTCTACGAACTCACCGGCAAGGAGAGGGTCGTGGACGCGGAGACTGAGTCGCAGCTTAACCTCAAGACCCAGGCGTTCCTCAACGAGGAGTTCCCGGGCGAGTTCGGACCCGACCCGTCGATCCAGGTCGAGATCAAGAAGACCGGCGCAGAGACGCCGATCACGGAAGTGCCAGAAGATTTCAAGCCGGTGAATCGCAACAAGATCAACCCAGGAGCCCCATTCTAATGTCGAGGAAAAGAGAAAGCTGCACGTCGTGCGGTCAGAAACTTCCGCTTGAGCACACGCATGGCCTTTGCGTTGGAACGGTCACGACGCTGACCAAGTTTTACAAGGTCGCCGGTCTGCGGCCGATGCGCCTTGCTGATCTCGATCTCAGCAGAAATCAGGCCGACAATTTTCAGAAGCTCAAGCATTGGGGTCTGATCTCCCCTCACGTCACCGAGGCCAACAGCAGAAAGCGTGGATGGTGGCGCGTGATGGAGCTTGGGCAGGACTTCGTGTGCGGGAAGGCCAAGCTCTCACAGCAGGTCGTCACGTTCATGGACAAGCAGGTCAGATTCAAGGGTCGTGATGTTGTGATTTCCGACGTGGTCGAAGGCTATATGTATCGTGGCGATTACGCCGAAGCGGCGCAGCGGCCGGACTAGCAGAATAAACTCAGGAGCCAAATTCTAATGAACGCCAGAACCCTCAAGCTGTCGAACGATCTCAGCTTCCCGCTCTCGTTGGTCACGGCCAGCGGCGTGATCTACGGAGGCAAGGGCATGGGCAAGTCCAGTCTCGGTATCGGCGTGATCCCCGAGGAGCTTGACCGCGCTGGCCTCAAGTTCTCGCTCATCGACCCGATGGGCGTGGGCTACGGCCTTCAGCACGGTGCGGATCGCGAGTCCAAGGGCATCGAGGTCCTGATCGTCGGAGGCAAGCACGGAGACATCGAGATCGAGCCCACGTCCGGCGCCGTGGTCGCCGACCTGGTGGTCGACGAGCACGTCAGCACCGTGATCGACATCTCTCGGCACAAGAACGGGAAGATGTGGAGCAAGGCCGAGAAGATCAGGTTCGTCGCCGACTACTGCACGCGGCTCTACGAGCGGCAGGGCGAGAAGATGGAGCCGCTGCTCGTGATCATCGACGAGGCTGGTCGCTTCTGCCCGCAGATGATCCCGCACGGCTCGCCGGAACTCGCGCGCTGCGTCGGCGCGATCGAGATGCTGGTCGAGGAAGGCCGCAACGTCGGCGTCGGCTGCCTGCTCATCACCCAGCGCTCCGCGCGCATGAACAAGTCGGTGTCCGAACTCGCCGACTACATGATCGCGTTCCGCACCGTGGGCCCCAACTCGGTCAGCGCGATCATGGACTGGCTGGGCGAGCACGTCGAGAAGGTCCGGCACAAGGACATCGTGGTCAAGCTCCGAGAGCTTCCGGTGGGCAGCGCTCTCGTCGTGTCCCCGGGTTACCTGAAGCATGAGGGCATCGTCCGGTTCCGCGCGCGCCACACCTTCGACTCGTCGGCCACGCCCAAGGCGGGCGAGATCAAGCGCGCGCCCGGCGCCGCGACCAAGCCCGACCTGGTGAAGTATCGCAAGCGCATGGCCGAGACCATCGAGAAGGCCCAGTTGAACGACCCGAGCAAGCTGAAGCAGAAGCTCGCGGTGGCCCTGGCCGAGAACGCGCGTCTCGCCAAGCTCAAGGCGGCGCCCGCGCTCAAGCCCGGAAAGGCCCCGGCGCTGGAGAAGGTGACGGTGACCAAGGTGGAGATCGTTCGAGTCCCGCTGCTCAAGGAGAGCGAGATCAAGCGTCTTGAGAAGTTGGTGAACGTGGCGGGTGCCGCTGCCGGTGACCTGGCGATCGGCGTGTCCGAGGTCAAGAAGGTTTTGCTCATGAACGCGAACCTGGCCCAGGTCGTGTCCGGGATCGAGAAGCGTCAGACTCCCGTCGCCCCGGTCAGGGCTCCGGCCCCGGCCGCCGCGCCGGTGCGTGACGCGCGCCATGCGCCGAGCGCCCCGCACCCCCGCATCCCGGCGCCCGCCGCTCCGATGACCGCCGCGCGCGGGACCCTGTCTACCAAGTCGGGCAAGGACCGCGTGCTCATCGCCCTGGCCCGGCGCCATCCGACTAGGCTCACGCGCGCCCAACTCGCGACGCTCAGCGGCCTGAGCATCACGTCCGGCCACTACACGAACATCCTCAGCGAGCTTCGGACCGCCGGATTCGCTGACGAGGACCACGCCGGATTCGGTCTGACGAGCGCGGGCCAGGACCAGTGCCACCAGTTCCTGGGCATCGCCCAGTCCGTGGACGAGGTCCGCGCCATGTGGCAGCAGAACCTGGGCGGCACCGAGTGGCGCCTGCTCAACTGGCTGATCCAGTCCGAGGAGGCGAACCCCGAGCGCTACTGGACGCGCGACGAGGTCGCCGAGGGCAACGGCCTGAGCACCACGTCCGGCCACTACACGAACATGCTGTCCACGCTCCGGCGCAACGGTCTGCTCGAAGAGCAGGGCTCGAACCTGCGCGTCACCCGCTCGCTGATGCCTGAAGTCATGCCCGTTTAAGGAGGCCCTATGGCCAACGAAGAGAAGAAGGAAGAAGTGATCGAAGTGCCGAAGGACTACGACCAGCCGATCCTGGAGTTCACGCACATGGTCCAGAAGGGCGAGGCGATCGTGACGTGTCGCCTGGACCTGGTCGAGCCGCTGAAGCAGGTCGGGCAGAAGGCCGGGTGCCCCGGCTGCGGCAACGCCTACTCCGTGGTCCTCGGGGCGTAGAGCAGCATCATGATCAAGTGGTCTACCACGAAGCCCGAGCCCACGGTTGAGAACCTGCGAAAGCTGGCTCACACCTACGGGATCGAGAACGAGCAAGACGCGGTCTGGATGGACGAGTTCACGTTGAAGGACGTGGACCGCCGCGTCGACGTGGTGACCATCGACCTGGGAAAGCTCCAGATCAACGGGTTCGAGATCAAGGTGAGCCGCAGCGACTTCCTGAAGGACGACAAGTGGCAGACCTATCTACGCTACTTCAACCGCTTCTTCTTCGTGACGCCGCCGGGGCTGATCAAGCCGGACGAGTTGCCGCCCGAGATTTACCTGCTCGAATGGAACATGCTGGAGGCCCCGACCAGCCGCTACGAAGACGAGGAAGGCCCCGGCAAGATCAAGTTCCGCCCCGAGTTGAAGATCGTGAAGCGCGGCAAGCGTTTGCAGCCGAGGTTTGTGAGGGAGACGTATGGAGAACATTTCTTCCACGGGATTCTTCTGGCATATATTCGGAATCTCCGCTGGCGAACTAGCCGCGAGGGCAAGCTGTGCGTCGACTGCGGTGGACTCCGCGCCGATGTCGGCCTGTCCGCATGATGATGTTGCGATCGAGTCCGAGGCGCTGGTTTGTCAGTCGCCAGCCTGCCGAAAAAATCTGTTCTAGGAGAGGTGAGATGGCCAACGAAGAAGAGACGGTGCCGGACCATCCCGGGGTCAAGCCCGAGATGCAGGCGGTGTGGAAGAAGCACGTCGCCGAGACGATCAGCGCGGACCCGGGCGAGGGGCGCCAATACGGACTCATGGTCCTGGAGCAGGTCGGGCTCATGCTCAAGGCCCTGTCCACGGGCATGGCCCCATCCGAGGTCGTGAAGCTCGTGCAGCCGAACACCACGTTCGTGATGATGGAGGCCGTGGTCAAGAACATCGCGGTGTTCAGCGTGCGGGGCGAGGACTTCCGCCTCTGGTGGAACGAGTGGCACGAGCGCGTGCACCCGTCCGACGAGCCGCCGATTCCGCTCGACCAGATGAACGAGGCGCAGCGCTCCCAGTGGGACCGGCGCTGGTTCGTGCCGGAGAAGGACGAGAAGGGCCGCGTGATCCTGGACGAGGACGAGCAGCCGCGCTACATCTGGCAGCCGCCGATCTTCACCCCGTGGCACGTCAACGTCATCGGCCGCCCGGTGGTCTTGCCCGGGACCTTCGACCCGAACATGCCGCTGACCAAGTCGCCGGACTACCAGGACAAGGTCAAGGCGATCTACCAGAAGTTCAAGCAGGAGGCGGCGGCGCCCGCCTGACATGCTCCAGCTTCGTGCCTGGCCGGAACGCGCGCTTGAGACCATCGAGGAGATGGTCCGAACCTCGATGATCGAGTGCCTTCAGGGATTCGAGCACGAGGGGCAGCGCGTGACGGCGATCCACATGAGCAGGCCGATGACGGAAATCTGGCGTGCACTCTGGGACCGGCGTGAGCGCTATCAACTGAGCCCGGCGGCCGGTGGGCCTGCGACGCGCGAAAGCACGATGTTCTTCGGCATCCCGATAGCGACCGATCGGAGCCTGGACCCGCGCGGAGGTCGTCACGGTGACGACATCGTGGGGAATATCCGCGTGGTGTCGGACGGGCACGGGAGCGACCCGGTCGAGGTGGAGATCAGGAACAGGCCGGACGCGCTGCGCTACGACATTCAGGTCAGGTCCCGACACCAGACCAGGCGGCAGTCGTTCACCTACGCCTACGTTCGTGAGGCGAGTCGCGTGGTGCACGAGAACGAGCGTCGCGAGATGCCGGTGCAGAACGTGACGACGGGAGAGTATCAGGCGCAGGAAGCGAAGCGGATGCCGAGGCCGAGGGAGATGAGCGATCTCATGATCGCGTGGCTCACATGACAAACAACTACGACAAGCACCGATGGATGAAGTGGCTGCCCGACCCGATCAAGCGGGAGGACCACAAGGTCAAGAACGTGGGGGTCGGGGACGTGGCGTTCAGCCTCTCGATCTACCCGATGAGCACCGTGCTCAACGAGCAGCCGTGGATTTTCGCCTCGAACGGCGCGGCCTCGCTCATGGCCCGCGACCAGGTGGAGTGGCGGTCGCCCGACGACAACCAGCGCGCGATGATCGAGGGCCTGTTGATCCACGAGATCAAGGGGCGCCTCTACCCGCTCGCCGCGTTCAAGCGCTGGCTCGGCCAGGGCTGGGACGGGACGCTGCCCTGCGCGTGCGCCGGGGACTGGGCCAAGAACTGCCCGGCGTGCTTCGGGATCGGAACGCGCCAGGCCAAGTGCCATTCGTGCAACGACGCCCACGACTGCGCGTGTAAGCGCTGCTCCGGCGTCGGCATCCTCTACTGCCCGGTGTGCACGCCGGGAGAGAAGTTCGAGATCAAGCCCGGCTCCTACCGCCAGGTGGTGTTCGACCGCTCGTTGCTCGCCAGGTTCCTGGCCCACGTCCCGTATGAGCCGGGGACCAGGATCAGGATCATGGCCGAAGGCCGGACGAGCCCCGTGTGGATCGAGAGAGAGGACGGATCGTGGCGCGTTGTGATCATGCCACTGCGCGAGCCTGAGCCCGGTGGCCGGGTGTCGGAGTGGACCGGTGCCTAGAATGTCAGAGCGCGTTGGCGCCTACAACAGCTTCACGGTCGGCAGCGACACGGCTGCACCCTTCCGGGTGTCGCACATGGCGCGCGCCTCCGTGGTCTGGAACGGCGTCTACTACACGCTCGACGTTCGGACGATGTCGGAGCAGGCCTCGGAGTTCAACCGGGTGAACGTGCTGGGCGTGATCACCAGCCAGCGTGCGGCGACCGAGGATGAGCGGCGCACGCCCAGGATGCAGGTGATGAACGAGCACACGGACCAGGTCGACAACTACGCGATCGCGCGCATCCACCTGAACCAGAGCGGCCCGGTCACGATGCTCGAAGCAGAGGGGATCAGGGACATGGCGTTCAGGCGCACGAACGAGACCACTGGGCAGATGAACGAGCGCGGCCTCGACGCGCTGCGCGAGTTGATCAACGAGGTGGCGCCGATCGCAGAGAAGCACCTGCCCGACCGCGAGCCGAATCTGATGGAAATCTGGAGAGACTGATGCACCACATGCACACGCAGACGATGCTCCCGCCGCTCGCGATCATGCCGCTGCCGGGGCGCAGCCACAAGATGCACCGGCTCAAGACGCTCACCCATTTCTACGACGCGGTGCTCGCCGGGTTCAAGACGTTCGAGGTCCGGTTCAACGACCGTGACTTCAGGATCGGCGACTTCCTGCTGCTCATCGACTACCACCCGGACGGCGACAACTACGGCCGGGAGATGTTCAAGCAGGTGACCTACATCTTCACGGGCGGCGCGCAGCCGTCGACGAACCGGGCCGAAGTCGAGAACGTGGTGACCGAGGGCTGGGTCGTCATGGGCCTGGCGCCGGTCCCCGAGTGGAAGCAGAAGGAGCTTTACGAGACGATCGAGGTGTTCAACAGCCACCCGGTCTGCCTGCGGATCGGCGACCTGTGGGAGACCACGCAGGGCCCGGACTCGGACAGCGCCTGGTGGATCACCGAGATCGCGGCCGACCGCCAGTCGATCAAGATCGAGCGGCAGTCCGGCCAGAAGGCGGGCGAAGAGCGGTGGGTGTCCGTCGACATGATTTCCCCGGCCACGGGCTGGGAGCACAAGAAGCGCGGAGGATGGAATGGCTGAGGCCAAGACGGAGACGCCGAAGAAGGAAGAGACGCTGGACCTGGTAAAGCGCGGCCTGCGCGAGACCATCGGTTTGACGCAAGAGGAAGTCGACGAGCTTCCGATCGACGCGGTGCTCGACGAGAAGATCGGGATGGACGAACTGGACAAGGTCGAGTTCTCCATGTGGATCGAGGAAGAGATCGACCGCACGATCGGCGACGAGGAAGAGGAGAACGCGAAGACGATGGGCGACTGGGTCAAGCTCGTCGAGGCCAAGCTGAAGTAGGCTATGGTCATGGGCATGAGACAGGAGCAGGCGAAGGACGAGGCCAAGGACTTCGTGTCCCGCAACTTCGAGCAGGTCAACGTCCTTGTCTGGGGCGTGGCCGAGAGCACGACCAAGTTCTTCGACGGGTTCCTCAGCCAGAAGCAGGTGAGCGACAAGCTGTGGGGCATGGTCACGCAAGCGCTGGAGGAGCATTACGGCAACAGCGGAAAGCTGTTCGTCGCGGTGAACGACAGCGGCCTGCGCGTCGAGGTCCACGGGTCGCTGGACTTCATCGACCTGACGAAGGACCCGCACATCGACATCTACCTTCTGCTCGGGACGACTGACGAGAAGAAGGCGCCGAAGAAGGAAGAGGAGAAGGTCGAGCAGCACCCGGCGGACCGCGCGGTCGGGGCGCTCTTGAACGAGAAGGAGGGCGGCCCCATCGGCCACACCTAACATGAACCAGAACAAACTCCAGCAGAAGCGACGCAAGCGGCAGGCCAAGCGCAAGGACGCCCAGGCCAGGGCTCGGCGCACTGGTCTCCACCTCGAACAGAAGCAGCGCAACGACGCGCACCGGGCGAAGCACGCGCACCCGCATTACCCCGGGGTCCTGTCGCAGGGCGTGCAGATCACGCCGGATCAGCCTGACGCCGAGGCCGCTCCTCTCGTCACCGGTGGCGCGCGATGATCATCGCCTCCGACATGACGAAGGCTGAGTTCCTGATCAAGCACGCGGGCGCGATCCAGGACCTGACGCAGAAGATCAAGGCCGAGGCGGCGGGCACGCTCCCCTGCCTGGGCCTGGACAAGAAGTTCGACACCCAGTTGCAGCCGCTGATCTTTGAGGCGATCGACGAGTTCTTCGCCGGGGGCGAGGGCTGCACCGGCGCCATCCGGTCGGATGACGTGTTCACCGTGGTCCTCAACCTCTACCCGGACGAGAGCAAGATTGGGATCAGCGTGTCCATTAACCTCGGCGGAATGGTGATCAAGCCTTGATCGAGTTGAAGATCGTCGGCGAGAAGGGTGCGATCTTTGACCCGGACAGGACCGTTCGCTACTGGCTGTGGCGCTGCTGGGACCCGGGCAAGCGGTTTCTCGTGTTCATCGGGCTCAACCCGAGCACGGCAGACGAGAAGGAGAACGACCCGACGGTCGAGCGCATGGAGCGTCGGGCGCGGGAATATGGTTACGGCGGCCTGATCGTGGTCAACATATTCTCCTACCGGGCGACTGACCCAGAGGACATGAAGGACTCGGCCGAGGCCGGGATCGACGTGATCGGTGAGCACAACGACTTCGCGATCCAGTCGGCGGCGTCGCTCGCCGGGATCATCGTCTGCGGCTGGGGCGCGGACGGCGGATACCTGGGCCGGTCTAAGGAAGTTCAGAAGCTGCTGGAAGGTCATGGAGAATTGCTCACACACTTGGGCTTGACCAAGAACGGGAACCCGAAGCACCCGCTCTACCTCTCCTATAAGACGAAGCCGATGCCGTGGAGAACCGCATGAGCACCGAGACCATCAACTACATGGGCCAGAAACGCCCACACATTTGCGCCCTGCTCAGCCTGGGCAATGCGCTGCTCCACCTCGGGGCGATCCCCGAGCCCTGGGACCAGGACAGCCCGGAGTTCGCTGACCTCGTGCGCCAGGCCGGGGCCGAGCACGGCTCCGCGATCGAGGAGCGCCTGGATGAGATTGAGGAGAGGTTCACCGTCCATCCGCAGTGGCCGCGCATCCGCGTCGACAAGTATCGCGCGCTGGAGATGAGCAAGGAGTTGGCGACCAAGCTCTTGGACAAGGGCGGCGTGATCTCGATCCCGATCTGGGACGACAAGATCGGGCTACACTCCGTGCTGATCATCGGGCACCAGGACGGTCAGTTCTTCAGGCTCGTGAACCGCGAGCCGTTCACTAACGGCGTGGTCAGCACCTGGACGTGGGAGGACATGGGCTTCCGCCGTTGGAACGTCCCGGTCCGCGTATACTGGAGAGCCGAGTGAGCATCGTCGACATCCTGGAACTCGTCGGCAAGTCCGAGGACGCGGGCGACGTGGGGATCAGTCTCAAGGTGTCGCGCGCGCCCATGGGCCGCAGGATGCGCGTGCTGCCCGGGCTGCTGGCCGACGTGCTCCAGTGGAACAACCCGGCGCTCGTCTACCTCCGCAACAACGCGGTGCGAGAGTGGGCGGGTCGCTCTAAGCACGCGATGCTCAGGACCTGGGCCGTGTCGCGGACGCCTGAGTCCAGGGCCGCCGCGCTCACGCTGATCAACAACACGTTCGGGGAGAAGGGATCATGACGAAGGAGTTGATGACCGCGATCGTCTGGCTGCACTGCATCGGCGATTTCTGGTTCCAGACGGACGCGATGGCCAAGGGCAAGAGCAAGTCGAACTGGTGGCTCTCGTTCCACATTGCGGTCTACTCGCTGCCCATGCTCCTTCTGGGCTGGCGCTACGCGCTGCTCAATGCGGCGATCCACTGGTGCATCGACTGGGTGACGAGCAGGCAGACGAGCAAGCTCTGGGCGGCTGGCAACGTCCGCTGGTTCTTCATCGTGATCGGCGTGGACCAGGCGCTGCACTACACCGTTTTGATCTGGACGATCGACCTATGCCGCTGACCAAGAGTCAGAGCTTTCGTCGACTGATCAGGAATCTGAGGACGCAGAACGTCCCGGCTTTGGCGCAAATACAGACGCACCCGAGAGGCAAGTGGCTCATGAACAAGGAAGAGGTGGCGGTCGGGCAGGTGTTCAAGGACGGTGACTGGCGCGTGGCCAATCCGTTTTTCACGGTGAAGGACATCAAGGCGGGGAAGGCGAGCGGCACGCGCTCGGTCGACATCGAGGGGACCAAGGCCAAGGACGGCAAGCCGCCGATCAAGGTCTCGATCAGCCTGGAGCGTCTGATCAAGACGGGGACCAGGGGCTACACCATGGTCAAGGGCGTGAACCTGACGGCGCCGCAGCCCGCGCCGGAGACCACCCCGGTCTAGGCCATGGTCTACATCCAAGGCGGCCCGATCGGGCTCACGCTGTTCATCATCTTGGTCCTGGCCATCGGCTTCGGCATCTGCTACGCCTGGTTCTGGTGGCGCTCGCGCGGTCATCAGCAGAACGTGCACAAGGTCGAGCATCTGACTGGGCTCATCGCCGAGACGCGGCGCGTGCTGGCCGAGAACGCGCCGACGGTAAACGACTTCGTCCATTGGCTCAGCAAGGAGATCGGCATCGAGTTCGCGGGCGCCGACTGGCTGCACCAGTTGACGCTGGCCGACGTTCGGAACCACGTCGAGTGCGCGGTCTTCGACCTGATCCAGGGCTGCCGGTGCGGCAACTGCACGGGGATCAGCCACGGCGGCGCGTTCTGGGTCGAGGCCACCTACACGGTAGACGGCCTGCGCCTGTCCGGGATCGTGGCCCACACGCTGATGAGCGTCGCGTTCCCCTGCTCCCCGCCCAAGGGCCCGGCGCCGCACGAGCCGCTGAAGACCAGCGTGCCCCCGAATCAGAACGTGGAGATGACCTGCGCCTGCGGCAGGCCCGTGGTCACGAGCCTGGATCACATCGGAGACGGTAAGAAGCCCAGGTGCGCGGTCTGCGTCTCGGCGGAGGGAGCCCGTGGATAAGCTCAGAGACGAGCAGTTAAAGCGCGCGATCCGCAAGCTCGGGATCAAGTGGCCTGGGGACGGCGACTATTGGTTCGGGACCGAGGTCTACATCGGGGGCAGCCACCGCGTGGTGCGCCTCGTCGAGCCGCTGGACAACATCGGACAGTTTAAGACCGACTGCGGCGGCACCTATACGGAGCGGCGCGTGGGCACGGTCATCACCCAGGACTTTCGGCCTGGTCCGAAAGGCACGCGCGCCGAGCCCGAGACCAAGGCGCGGCGCGTGCGCCAGATGGTGATCGACTACATGATGAAGCGCAAGGTCCCGCCCACGATCCTGCACATCTCGTTCGACGACCTGATGGACATGATGCGCGAGGAGCCGAGCCTGGCGCAGAGCGGAGAGGTGGGGCTGGACATCGCGCTCGTGCCTCGCGGGCAGCCGATGTCCGTGGACCGGAGGTGCGCTTGAAGCCCGCTCCTGTCAAGGCCAAGGGCGCGGTCAAGTTCCTCGGGCGCGAGGACACGGTTGTCGGCACGATCCAGGACCTGGAGGGCGTGCGGGGAGAGGACGGCGCGATCTACTCATGCTGGGAGCCGGACTGGATCGAGAAGATCAAGCTCCTGTTCGGACGCCCGCTCGTCATCGGCGTGATGAGCACCAAGCAGCCGCCGATCTGCGTCAAGGTCGGGCGCGACAAGATTGCGGTAGCGAGTGAGTCTCTGGCCGTGAGCTATACGCTCCTCGACCGCATGTTGAACAAGATCGAAAAGAGGCGAGGACTGGCATAATAGCGTTACTAGATGTATAATACTCCTACATAACATGGCTATCGCCGATTACCCGATTCCGAAGTCCTTCCTGAGGCCGAGCAGCCGGACGTGCGAGGAGCACGCGCTGTTCATGTGCAACAAGTGCATGGTCAAGGAAGTCGATCGCCTGCGCGAGATCATGGGCACGGTGGCCAACATCCTCGGCGGCCCGGTCGCCGCCATGTCCGAAGAGCTTCGCTCACGCGAGCGAGAGGAGCGAATCGAGAAAGGCGTCGAGATCATCGGCAAGGTGATGGCGGGGACTGAATGATCACGCCCGAGAAGCAGGCGCTGCTCGACTCGCTGCGCGCGCGCGTTAGAATCGGCGTCGAGATGCCGGAGATCGAGGGCCTGGGCCGGAAGAAGGCGGCGGTCCTCATGTTCTGCCGGACCCGGATGCTGGAGGACAACCGCGTTCCGACCGTGCGCGAGGTCCAGGCCGAGTTCGGCCTCCGCTCACTGAGCGCGGCGCACGCGCACCTCCAAGACCTGCGCCGCTTGAAGCTGCTGCCCGAGTTGAAGGCCACGATCGGGCTGAGCAACGCTGAGGGTCAGTTCCTTTTCGACGTGATCGAAGACCAGAAGCGCCAGATCATGCACCTGGGGAAGAGGCGTGGCTGAGTGCAAGCACGGCACCGACCCGATGGCCACCGCCCCGTGCACCGCTTGCGGCTGCTCGTGCCCGGCGTGCGGCGGCCCGACCTCGACCGGCCAGTGCTACTCGGACGGGAGCGAGAACGGGACGGCGCCGCGCTCCGAGCCAAAGTTTGTGATGGTCACGCACAGCCGGGACAACCACATGATGACCGTGGCGCTGCTCGCGGCGATCCACGCGCACGGGGGCGTCGTGACGATCGACGACCGGGCCCCGGCGATCAGCCCGCCGCCGGTCCCTGACCTCAGGGCGTTCGCCGAACACCTGGAGGCCGTGAAGAAGGCGAGCGAACCGCCGCCCAAGCCGATTCAGCCGTGGAAGCGCCAGGCCCAGTGGGGCTGGAAGAAGAAGAGGAGATAGGATGCCGCGAGGATCACTTTTGACGGACGCCCAGCGCATGGGGCTGATCTCGGGATACGTCGGAGGCGCCAAGATCAAGGACCTGATCAAGCCGCTGGAGATCAGTGAGCGCACCGGGTTCAACACGATCGCGCGCGTGGGCGTCCACCGCTGCCGGTGCGGCGACGTGCACATCAAGGACGTTGGCACCTGCGTCTGGTCCCTGGTCGACAACCAGCCGTTCTGCAAGAAGGGGACCGGCGGCCGACTCGTCGGGGTCAGCGCGTTCCGCGTCGCCATCAAGTGGAACGGCTATTCGGGCCAGGACGTGGTGGACGCGGTGCACGCGGGAAAGTTTTTCACATTCAAGAGGGAACTGGAGCTATTCACATGAACCGACAAGAGCATCTGTTCACGATCGTGGGCGAGGAGGGCGGCGAGGTCGCGCAGCGCGCGTCGAAGGTCGTGCGCTTCGGCCTGACCGAGGTCCAGCCCGGTCAGGAGCCCGGCAAGGAGAAGGACAACCGCGCGCGTCTCCTGGGCGAGGTTGCGGACCTGTGCGGCGCCATCGAACTGGCGCTGCCCGGCACGTCGATGGACGAGTTGGTCGCGGCCCTGCGCCCGGACATCGACGCGAAGAAGGTGAAGATCGAGAAGTTCCTCGAATACTCGAAAGAGGTCGGCACGCTCTCATGAAGCACTTCCCTCAAACCCGCGAGAACAACTGCGGGCAGACGTGCGTCGCGATCATCGGGCAGCGGCCGATCGAAGAGATCGAGAAGCTGATGGGTAAGCGCGGGCTGACGAACGGATCGGACGTGCGCCACGCCCTGGGCAGGCTTGGGTGGACCGTGACCGGCGCGCGCCGCGATCGGCTGTGGCCGGTGGTGCAGCACGCCGTGCTCAAGGTCAAGGGCGAGGAGCGGGTCGGCCACTTCGTGGTCAAACGTCGGAACTGGATTTTCGACCCGGCGTTCGGCAGGGCGATCGGGCTCAGGAAGTGGCTCGAACTGCTGGCGACGCGCGACGGGGGCTGGCGCGTCACGTCGTATCTCAAGATTTCAGGGAGGCAGCGTGGCTGAGAAGGGTCAGGAGTTCGCCGAGATCGGGACCGAGATCGGGAAGCTCGTGCAGGTGAAGAACGCCGCCTACGGAGACGCCTTCGCCCAGAGCGGCAAGATTCTGCGCGTGCTCTACCCGCAGGGCGTGCGCCCCGACCAGTATGAGGACATGCTGGGCGTGACCCGCGTCCTCGACAAGCTGTTCAGGATCGCGACGCAGAAGGACGCCCTGGGCGAGACCCCGTGGGGCGACATCGCCGGATACGGCATCCTGGGCGTGGCCCGGGACCGAGCGTTGAAGGAAACCAAGGAGACCGCGCAATGAACGACACGAATCTGATCGGTGTGCTGGACAAGGGCTTCGTCCGGCTGGAGGACAAGATGGGCGGAGACCTGAGCGTGGTGCGCGCCGCGCGCGTCAGCTACAAGTCTGAGCCCAAGGCGCCGGAGGACGACCTCAAACTGATCCGCTACCTGCTGAAGAACAACCACGGTAGCCCGTTCGAGCACGCGGTGTTCCAGTTCCACGTCAAGCTCCCGATCTTCGTCGCGCGCCAGTGGATCAGGCACCGGATGAGCAGCTACAACGAGACGAGCTTCCGCTACCGCGAGGCGCCCGAGGAGTTCTACATCCCGACCAAGTGGCGCAAGCAAGACGTGAAGAACAAGCAGGGCTCGGTCGTCGACTCGCCGGAGTTGAACCACGAGGACCTGTCCAAGGCTCTGCTCGTGGCGAACGAGAGCGACATGTTCCTCTACCGCCAGATGCTCAACTGCGGCGTGGCCCGCGAGATGGCGCGCATGGTCCTGCCCACGAACCTCTACACCGAGTGGTATTGGACGGTCAACGCCCGTGCGCTGATGCACTTCATCTCGCTGCGGTCGGAGAATCACGCGCAGTGGGAGACCCGGCAGTTCTCGCACGCGCTGGCCAAGTTCATGCAGCGCACGATGCCCATGACCTGGGAGGCGTTCAACACGCCGCTCGGCGAGGGGTTCATCGAGATGCAGCGAGAACTGGAGCGCCTTGAGGCGGTGGCCGCATGATCGTCATCTCCAGCGGCAAGGGCGTGACCCTCGCGTTCAAGGATGAGAAGGACCTGGACGGCGTGATCAAACACCTCCAGGGCATGAAGAAGCACAAGCGCGGTCGCGGATACCCGGCGACCTACCTGACCTACGAGCCGAATGGGGTCACTGAGAAGGAGGCGCAGGCCGAGTTGAACACGGCGCGCCGAGCCCTCGGCGACCGGAGGGTGTGATGCCCACTCGAATCCCGATTAAAGTGGCCAAGGACTTGGCCAAGGCCCAGGGCCTGAAGCAGGTGATCATCACGGCGTTCGACCACGACGGCCGCGAGCACGTCGTGACCTACGGCGTGACGAAGATCGACTGCGCGCAGGCGGCGCAGGGCGGCAACTTCGTGAAGGCCGCCCTGGGCTGGCCCGGCACCAAGTGCGGCGATGTCCCGGCGCGGATCAAGGCGCTGGAGAAGAAGGCCAAGGAGAGAGACGCGCTCTACGCGGCTGGCTGCCGCCTTATCCGGCAGGCTGGCGCGCTGATCACCACGGTGTCGATCGGCGGGCTGCTCGACGTGATCTGGCCCATGGTCCCGACCGCGACGCTCGACGGGATCATGGAGAAGCCGCTTGACCCCGAGTTGAGCACCAAGCTCAACGTGATCAAGCTCGAAGCCGACAAGCTGGACCTGACCGAGACGCCGGTGGTCAGGCTCGCGAACAAGGTCTAGGCCATGGCCAGGAAGATCGAGAAGCGCATCGAGATGGGCACGGGGCTCGCCTTCGACATGGCCGGGCGCTGGGTCGGGGTCTCGGTCAAGGACGGGTCGGTCTGCCGCAAGCTGCGCGGGCTCAAGAGTCTGACGCGGGAGTATCGCTATCACGAGGTCAGGCTCGTGGCCGAGGTCCTGAGGAAGAAACGATGATCGAGACCGAAGAGCAGAAGGCGACGCGCGAGAAGCTGGAGGCCAGGGCCCTGGTCATCTTCAGGCAGGGCGCTGAGCAGATCAGCGAGATGGCGGGCGACGTGGTCCGTGCCTGGTGTCGGGGCGACAAGATGCCGCGCATCTTCGTGGGCGAGATCACGGAGGGGATCGGCGCGAGCCTGGCGCTCGCCATGCTGAGCCCCGACCACAAGGGGATCAAGGCGATCCCCCAGGTCACGTTCTCCACGCTCCTGGACCTGGACGAGGAGCAGGAGCACGGCATCTGTGAGATCACGGCGGAGATCGGATCGGTGCCCGTGAGCCGCGCTCGCTTCAAGTTCTAGGCCATGAGCACGATGATGGACTGGGGAGGAATCTATCAGCGGTTCACTGAGAGCGTGCGCTGGCAGAACAACTTCCAAAACAACTCAGAGATCAGATTCGAGAGCGTTAGCGCCAATGACATTCCGACGAACGTGGACCTCAGCGGCGTGACCATCGACGACCTGATGGACGAGCCGAAGCGTCCTCAGCGCGTCGCGCGCGAGGAGCCGACACTGCGCGAGGTGTGGGCCGACTAATGCGTGCTCAAGTTTCGATCAGCGTGTTCTACGACTACAATGCGGACGGGGCCGCGCCTCTCGTGATCGAGGCAGGCTCCAGGTTCGGCGCTCATCGCTCTGCTGGCCACCCGATGTTCAGCACGATCCGCC
>Ga0181337_1000064_pt1 | contig 17676 bp, 18 predicted proteins | sample Sp13VDMM15DD_FD_168302 | JGI IMG/M metagenome (GOLD analysis project Ga0181337, IMG submission 168302) | Freshwater viral communities from Lake Michigan, USA - Sp13.VD.MM15.D.D | ecosystem: Environmental > Aquatic > Freshwater > Lake | place: USA: Michigan | collected 2013-04-23 | reverse complement strand
GTCACGGATCCGGATCTCAAGGTGATCTTCCCGCGGGACGGCGCGGCCGGCACGGCCATGAACGGGGTCGACCCGCCCGACATGACCCAGACGGCGTATCTCCGGCTCGCCTACATCGACGGCTACGTCTACTTCGATCACATGACGACGGCCGGGGCCGGGCAGACCTTGATCTACGAGGTCGCGGCGCAGCGCTGGTGGCTCGATCGCTACGGCCAGCCCGTGCGGAGCCGAACCAGCGAGCCCGGTGCGCAAGTCCACGATCACCTCATCGGCGCCTCCGGAGGCACGCTCGCGCAGTATCTAGAGACCCAGCTCACCGACAACGGATCGCAGATCGACTGGGCGGTGCACACGCCGTGGGTCGACGGGGGCCTGCCGCGCGTGCAGAAGCTCTTTGGCGATGTGAGCTTGGACTTCGACCCGAACGGCTCGCCGAATGGGCTGACGATCACGCCCGTCTACGACAACGCGAACAACACGCTGCCGATCATCCCGGCGGTGGGGATCAACCGGACGATCCGTGAGCCGTATACCCTTCCGCTGAATCTCGCCGACGGCGTCGATGCGCGGAACCTGGGTCTACAGATCGCCGGGGCGATGACGGCGGCGGCGACGGCCCGCCCCAAGCTCTACGCGTGGGAGCCGAGCTATCTGCTGAAGGCGGATCAGACCGCCCGCCGCGCGACCGACTGGGACGACTGCGGCTACGCGGGGGCGAAATTCATCCAAGGCGTGATCCTCCGCGCGAACACGCAGAACGCGCCGAAGGCGATCATCGTCGAGGGCGACGGCGTGCCGCAGTTGACGTTTACGGCGACCCACAACGGCGAGATCCAGGCGGCGTATCCGCTGGCGGCGACCGGCTGGGCCCCGTTCATCGCGGAGTTGGTGCGGCTGGGCGGCGGCGACGACACGCCGTGGCAGTTCCTGGACTGCCGGTGGGTGTGGGAGCCGGCGCCAGAGCAAGCCACCCAGTGGGAAACGCAGGACACCACGCATGATTTGCCGGGGTATTTTACGGTGCATGATGCGGTCATTGGCTACGCGGCCACCGCCGCCGTGCAGTGGCAGCTGACGTACACCGACGGGGCGACGTTGATCCTGACGCTGCCGTCGACCGGCGGGGCGTACGCGCGCAGCTACCACCGCATCCCGGCCAGCAAGGGCCGCGCGGTCCGCTACCGGTGGACGTCCGCGCAGCCCTTCCGGCTGTTCAAGCGGGATCTGTCCGTCCGGGTGCAGGCGTGGGGCGGCGACGGCGGGTGGATCGTCGCGCAGCCGTTTGGCGGCCCGAGCCGCGTGGACGGCGCGGCCGTGTAGGACGCGGCGGAATCGTGTACGGATCGGCTACAATCACGGCAGTCTCTCGGCGGCCGGCTGCACAGAGGAGCGCGACATGAACAACTTTTACTTCCCGGTGGTCGCCGTCGGGACGATCAACTTCCTCGAGGCCCTGGCGACGGGCGCGACGACTCCGATCAACGCGATTCCCGGCGTGCCGCCGGTGGGGAGCCGCCGGCACTACATCCGGGCGATCTCCGTCCTGGCCGTCGAGCAGATCGGCCCGACGTTCCTGTTCTTCTCGTCGGTGCCGGGGCAACCCACCACCAACGTGGACACGGACGGGTTCATCTCGGCCTTCGGGTTCGTCGACGGCATGGCCCAGCAGATGGGCGGATCGGGCCTCTGGCGCTACTACGTCGACGGCTTGCAGATCCCGTACTATGCGGCCGGGAGCGGGAACACCCTCGCCCCGCCGACGCTGAACGTCGCGCTGACGAACACGTCCGCGACGGCGAAGTCCGCCGGGGCCCCCGGCGCGCTCTCGGCGACGTTCTGGCTGCAGCCCATGTCCGGGGGAGGGAACTAACATGCGCGGATCTGTGCGCTTCCCGCGCCTGGCCGGGGTGATCGTCGCGGGGGTGCTCCTCGTGGGCGGCGCCCTCGCGGCCCAGCAGTCCAACGTGACGAATGCGGTGGTGATCGCGAGCCTGCAGGCGATGGGGCTGTTCGGCTCCGGGTACCTCGACGGCCAGCCGCCGATCTGGGACGTGCCGACGCGCCGGTACGTCCCCGGGCCGGTGATTCCGTCCGGCGGACTGGCCCCCACGAACGCGACGTACATCACGCAGATTCCCAACGCCACGCTCACGAACGAGCAGGCGCTGTCGGCGCTGGCGACCGGGCTGCTCAAGTCCACGACCGCGACCGGCGTGGTCTCGATTGCCGCCAGCGGCACGGACTACGCGCCCGCGACGAGCGGGTCGGCGGCGCTGCTCGGCAACGGCGCGGGCGGGTTCGCGAACTACGCCGGAGTGACGTGCACGAATCAGTTCCTGCGCGTGTTGTCGACGGCGATCGCCGGGACGTGCGCGAGCGTGAGCCTAACGGCGGATGTCACCGGCACGCTCGCGGCGACGAGCGGCGGCACCGGGCAGGCCAGCTACGCCGTCGGGGATCTCCTCGCGGCGACGTCGACGACGGCGCTCTCGCGCGTGGCGGCGGTGGCGGCCGGGAGCTATCTCCGCAGTGTGGGCGTCTCGACGCTGCCCGCCTGGTCGACGCTGATCCTCCCGAATACGGCCACCGCGACGCGGTTGGTCTACGCGACCAGCAACGATACGTGGGGCGAGTCCGCCAACCTCACCTACGGGGCCAACGGGCTGTACGTGGCGACCGCGGCTGGCAATGCGTCCTATACCATCGACGCCGCCGCCGGGGGCGCCGTGGCCTCCCGGGTCGTCTATGCGAAGGCCGGCACGGACGAGTGGGTGGCCGGCTACGGGGCGTTCACGGGCGGCACGCCGTTTGAGCTGGCGACCTTGACGACCTCGGCAGGGGTGCACTTGTCCCTGACGCGGGCCGGGGCGCTGCAACTGAACAACTACGGCGCGGGCACGCTCACGTCGGATGCCAGTGGCAATGTCACGGCGGTCAGCGACGAGCGGCTGAAGCGCGAGACCGGCCGCTTCGACCGGGGGCTGGACGTGATCACCCAGCTCCGCCCGATTCGGTACTACTGGAACCAGTCGACGGATCAGTCCCCGCACGACCTCACGCAGGAGTACGTCGGCTTCGGCGCGCAGAGCGTGCAGCGGCTGATCCCCGAGGCGGTGTTCCCGGTGGCGGACGGGCGGTACCTGTCGCTGCAAGACCGCCCGATCATCGCGGCGCTGGTGAACGCGGTGCAGGAACTCAGCGCAAAAGTCGATCAACTTGAAGCCGCACGGAGGACCCCGTAATGCGCGCACGGATCTATGGCGTCGTCGTGGGTGTGGTCGTGCTGGGGATCGTCCTGGGCCCCACCCTCCTCGCGCAACCGTTTCCCTCGTCCATCCAGCAAGCGATCAATCTGCTGACCACGGGCGTCACCCCGTTCACGAACCAGGGCGTCGTGACCAACGGCTACATCAACTTCGGCACGGGCCGGGGCACGACCGGGTACGGCATCCGCGACAACGCCGGCACCATCGAGATCAAGACGACGATCAAGTCGAACTGGACGCCGTTCTCGACCTCGGCGCCGGGCACCGCGACGTACATCACGCAGACCCCGGACGCGGCGCTGTCGAACGAGCAGGCCCTGTCGCTGCTGAGTACGGGCGTGTTGATCGCGACCACGTCGACGGGGGTGGTGTCCGCGTATACGGGCACCAGCTGCACCAATCAATTCCCGCGATCGCTGTCGGAAGTCGCCGTCGCGACCTGCGCCAGCGTGAATCTCGCGAGTGATACGACGTCGGTGCTGCCGGTGACCAAGGGCGGGACGAATCTGAGCCTGTACGCCGTGGGGGATCTCCTCTACGCCGACACGACGACGTCGCTCGCGCGGCTGGCGGACGTCGCGACTACGAACGTGCTGTTGTCGGGGGGCATTGGCGTCGCACCGGCGTGGGGGAAGGTCAACCTGTCGAATGCCGTCACCGGGAATCTGCCCGTGGCGCACCTGAACAGTGGGACCTCCGCGTCCTCGTCGACGTACTGGCGCGGCGACGGCGTGTGGGCGGCGGCGGGCGGCGCGCCGACGACGGCGACGTACATCACGCAGACCCCGGACGGGGGCCTCTCCGCGGAACAAGCGACGAGTCTCCTGAGCACCGGTCTGCTGATCAACACGACCGCGACGGGCGTGCTGTCCGCCTACGCGGGGACGTCCTGCGGGGCGAACACGGTCATCTCGGCGCTGTCCGCGGTCGGCGCGGCGACCTGCGGGGCGGTCGGCGTCGCGGGCGGGGGCACGGGCCTCACGAGCTACGTAGTGGGCGATCTGATCTACGCCAACGGCGCGGCCTCCCTCGCGCGCCTGGCCGACGTGGCGGCCGGGAGCTATTTACGATCCGGCGGCGTCGGCGTGGCGCCGGCCTGGTCCACGCTGATCCTGCCCAATGGCATCGCGGCGACGCGGCTGGTCTACGCGACCGGGGCGGACACCTACGGCGACTCGGCGAACCTCGCCTACGACGGGAACAATCTCGCGATGGCCGCGCCGGCCGGCAATGCGTCGGTGACCATCAACGCCAACGCCGGCGGCGCGGTCGCGGCGCGCACGACGTATGCGAAGGCCGGCACGGTCGAGTGGGTGGCCGGGTATGGTGCCTACAGCGGCGGCACGTCGTATGAACTCGGGACGATCACGACCACGCCCGGGGTCGAAGTGGCCGTCACACCCGCGGGCGCGGTGCGCTTTGCCGCGTATGGGGCGGGCACGCTCACCACCGACGCGAGCGGGAATATTACGGCCGTGAGCGACGAGCGGCTGAAGCGTGCGATCCGCCCGTACCGCGCCGGGCTGGCCGCGATCGTGCAGATCGCCCCGATCAGCTACCAGTGGGCGGCGGCCAGCGGGTTGGATCCCGCCGGGCGCTACGCGGGGTTCTCGGCGCAGAACCTCCAGCAGGCGCTGCCGGACGCGGTCGGGGAGGGCCGGGACGGGACCCTGACCCTCCAGGACCGGCCGATCCTCGCCGCGCTCGTCAACGCGATCCGCGAGCAGCAGGCGCAAATCGCCGATCTCCAGCGCCGCCTCGCGCGGCGGTAACGCCCCGCGATGCCGACCCCCTCGACGACGATCGCGCTCCCGTCGCTGGCGGGACAGATCCCGCCGGACGCGGAGACGGCGATTCAGCTGCTGCGCCAGGCGGTGGAAACACTCGGCACGCAGGTGTACACGCCCGCGGCCCCGGTGACCCTGACGCCGGCGCTCCTCGCGCAGATCAAAGCGGCCCTCGCCCCGACCGGCGCGTCGCCGTTGAATATCTTTCAGCTGCTCGGCGGGAATAGTCTCACCACCGTCAAGAGCGGCACGCACGCGCAGCGCATCGCGCTGAACCCGACCGCGCAGACGCCGGGGTCGTTGTTTTACGAGACCGATCGGGCGGCGCTGTACATCACGATCTTTCCGTCGTGGGTACTGGTGGAGCAGAATCGGCCACTGGCCGTGACGCTCGCGCCGTCGACGCTGCCGAGTGACCTGACCCTCACCGATGCCGGGTTCGTGGTCAGCGCGACGGACTTTAACCGGGTGTACCAGTGGACGGGATCGGCGTGGACGGACGCGCCGGGGGCCGACGCCCGCTTCGGGATCACGTTCTTTTCGGCGGCCCCGTCGCCCGCGGCGGGTTGGCAGATCTGCGACGGCGCGACCGTGAACCGATCGACGGCGGCGGCGGGCGTGACCGGGATTACCGTCCCGAACCTGACGGGCGCCAATCGCTTCCTGCGCGGCGGGGCCTCGGCGGGGGCCACGGGCGGCAGCGCGACGACACACACGCACACGATCGCGCCCGCGACCGTGACCACGTCCAGTCCGTCGCCCTCGAGCAGCGACTATCCGAACACGCCGGACACCGGGACTGAAGACACGACGGTCGAGGTGCAATCCGGCACCGGCGTCGAGGTCGCGGCCGAGAACCACCGGCACTTTATGGAAAATCACACGCACGGGATCGACCACCTGCACGATGTCGCGCAGTCGCCGTTTGCGTCCGGCACGCCGAGCGGGGCGGGGGGCGACGACGCCCTGCCGCCGTACTACACGGCGATTCCGTATATCCGGCTGTAGCAGTATAGTAGGGGCGGTCATTATGCCGAATTGGAGTGGTGCGGCGTCAGGCGCGGCGACCGGTGCGGCCGCCGGGAGCATTATTCCTGGGATCGGTACCGCCTTGGGCGCAGGCGTCGGGGGGCTCTTTGGCCTGTTCCGGGGGTCGAACAAGCCCACCGCCACGCCCACCGCCTCCCCGACGACAGCCGCGACACCGGCGGCCGGGGGCGGCGTGACCCTCCCCTCGTTTGAGGACCTGATCGCGTCCCTGCAGGGGTCCAGCGCTGCGACCCGTGCGAAGGGGGCGGATCTCGCCGAGCAAGGCAACGACGCGCTGGGGCCGGTGCTCGACTACTACAAGCGGCTGGTCGGGGGCGACCAGGCCACGACCCTCGCGGCAACCCAGCCCCAGCGCCGCCGGGTGACGGACCAGTACGACACCGCGCGGCGCGCGATCGAGAACTTCGGCGGCCGGGGCGGCGGCGCCAATGCCGCCGTGGCGCAGAGCCAGTTCAACCAGGCCACCGACCTGTCTACGATCAGCGCCGAGGCCCGGACCGACGCGGCGAGCACCCTCGCGGGCATGGGGACGCAGTTGACCGGGCTGGGACTGAGCGCGGATCAGATCGCCTCGGGGGATCTGAGTGCCATCATCTCCGCGGTGCTGTCGAAGTCCGGGCTGGATCTCAACCGGGATCTGAATCAGCAACAGCTGGCGCTGTCGCGGGACGGCCAGCAGGCGGCGTTGTACGGGTCGCTCGCCGAGGGGCTGGGGACGCTCCTGGGCCTGTTCTTGACGCGAAAGCAAGGGTAAGCCGATGGCGGACACCAGCCAGAACCTGACGGGGATCGGCGCCGGGCTCGCGCGCGGGCTGGCGGCGGTGTACGGCCAGAAGCGCCAGCAGGACCAGCAGGCCACGCTCGCCCGCGAGGGGCGCCAGTCCGCGCTCATGGGCGAGGCGTTCCAGCACTTGCTGACCACGGGCCGGTTCAAGTCCCCGGACGATATTATCCCCTTCGCGGAGTCGATGCTGGGCACCGGCGGGGCGACCGGCACGTCCGGCAAACGCGGCAAGGCCAAGGCCGGCGAGGTCGACCCGACCGCCCTGCTCATGCAGGTCTTGGGTCCGGCGCTCTCTGCCGGGGGCACGACGACGCCAGGCGCGGGCCCGGGGGCGTCTGAGGGGCCGCCCTCGGCACTCGCCCCGACCGGCGGCGTGCCCCCAGCTGAGGTGAGTTCGGCGGCGAGCGGCGTGGCGCCGGCGCCGGTGGTGGCCGCGCCTGGGCCGGCCGCGACGGCCCCGGGCTCGATGTTTTATAGCGACGCGGAGATGACCGACAAGGCCGTCGGCCAGGCCGGGAAGGTCCGCACCGCCGAGCGGACGGCGGACCAGGACGCGCTGATGAATCTCGCGACGCGGCTGCGCGGGCTGGACCCGACGATGTCGGTCGAGGACTCGCTGATCGCGGTCGGGCTGAAGGTGCCGAAGGATCAGTTCGGGACGGTGCCGACTGGCGGCGGCGTGTTCAACAAAGCCACCGGCGAGATCACGGAACCGCCCAGCGCGCGGGTGCCGAAGCTGACGGGTCAGCTCGGCGAGCGCATGCGGACGCTGCTGGCGCAGGCGAATCTCGACGAAGCCACGGCCACGCCCGAGCAGGTCGCCGACGCCCGAAAGCGCGCGGCGGATATGCTGCTCGAGGAAGCGACGGAGACCTCGGCGGCCAAGGAAGCGAACCTGTCGTCGATCGCCGCGAATCGCGAATTGCGCAATACGCTCCTCCGCATGCAGCAGGCGCAGGGCGGGCTGACCCCGTCGCAGGTCGCGACGGAATCCCGCGCCATGCGGACGGAGTGGGACAAGGCCGTCGCCCCGTTCAAGGAACGGCAGACGTATGTCGCGAAGTTGGATGAGGGCATCAAGCAGTTGCAGGAGAAGAAGCCCGGGTATCGGAACTCCGCGACGCAGACGATCATCAATTCCTTCAACCGGATCCTGGAAGAGGGCAACGCCGTCCGCGAGGGCGAGTACGCCCGCTCCGAGGAACTCGCGCCGCTCATGTCGCAGGTGCAGGGCTGGATCACGTCGATCACCGACGGCGGCGGCAAGATGACGGATCAGGATCTCATGGCGCTGGCCCAGCAGGGCCGCACCGTCGCGAACGCGGTCGGCGAGGTGTACGGAGCCGGGCTCGCGGATCGGCGGCAGGCGATTGAAGAGACCTTGCAGCAGTACAAGATCCCCTCGTCGCGCGTGTTCGGAAATAGCCAGATCGGCCTGCGTGGCGCCAGCGACGACAGCGCCGCGCGGCGCACGCGTGCCCGCCAGGCCATCGTCGCGGCCGGTCGGGAAGCCTCTGACGCCACGATCGACCTGTTCCTCAAGAACAACCCCGGATTCAAGTAGGATTCCCGGCGATGCCGCAGGCACCGACGCTGAACTTCGACGGGATCCCGGAGGCGCAGGCCGCCACGCCGGGCGCGAAGCCGTCGACGACGAAGCCGGCCGCCGCCGCGACGTCTCCCGCCACTCCTGATATGCCCGGCCTCAACTTCGACGGGATCCCCCCGGCCAACCGCCGGGCGATCATGACCACGAACGATCCCGTCACCCAGGTCGGGCGGTCGCTCTACGGGGCGCTCCCGCAGATCGGCGCGGCCGCGGGTACCGCGCTCGCCTCCGCCCCGTTTATCCTCGGCGCGCCCGCCACCGTCGGCGCGAGCGCCTTCGCGGCCCCCATGGCCGGCATGGTCGGCGCGGGTGCCGGCGCGATGCTCGGCCGGGGCGGCCAGTGGATCATCGATCGCGTCCTCGGCCGCGACCCGCTCCTCCAGAACCCCCGCGGCGCGGGCGAGGAGGCCACGCGCGAGATGATGACCGAGGTGGCCGGGCAGGCGGTCGCGCTGCCGGCGCGCCTGCTCAAGGGGTCGCTGGCGCCCACGACGGCCGACGCGGCCGAGCGGCTCGCCACGTCCAAGCAGTTCGGGCTGGGGATGAGCACGCCGGAGATCACCGGCGGCGGCATGGGCAAGATGGTCCAGTCGACGATCGGCGCGCGGGGCGTGACCGGGCGCGGGATTCAACAGAAGGCCCAAGACAGGACCGCCAGCGCCGCGACCAAGGCGGTGGACCAGATCCTCGACCGGGTCGGGCGCCCGGGCGGCACGCTCGCGGCCGGCGAGCAGGTCAAGGACGCCGTCGGCACGGACGTGGCGCGGGCGACGTCCGGGCTCGACGCGAATCTCAGCGCGACCTTGGGCACGCCCCGGACGGGCACGCAATCGACCGGCGCGGCCGTCAAGACCGGCGTGCAGGCGTCCCGCGACGCCCTCCGCCAGCAGGGCGCCAAGCTCGGGGAACTCGTCAAGGACGGCCCCGACGTCGACATCCGCGAGGTGAAGTCGCGGGCGCTGGGCGTGCTCCGCGACGAGATCATGCCGTATTTGGAGCGGGTCCCGGCCGAGGGCCCGAACACGCCCGAGTTCAAGAAGCTGATGCAGTTGTACAAGTCCGGCGCGCTGATCGACGTCGGGCCGGAGACCCGGAAGCTCCTCGAGGAAGCCGCGCTGGATAAATCCACGTTCGCCCCGCTGCGGCTGATCAACAAGATCCTGACCGCGAGTGATCTCATGCCGTTCCCGCAGGCGGCGCAGTTGAACACGGGCCTGCGCGAGGCAGGCAAGGGGACGGAACTCATCGCGAGTGATAAAGCCGAGGCGCTCGCGTCGCTGTTCCAGAAGGACCTGCGCGGGATCATGGGCACCACACACCCGACGTGGGACGCGGCGAGCAGCGCCTACGGGCCGAATGCCCAACTGTTCCAGTCGCGGTTCCTGCAGAACCTGATCGATAAAGACCCCGAGGCCGTGCTCGCGTCGGTGACGGGCAAGACCGGTCGGACCCAGGCGTCGCGCGCGCAGGCGCTGCACCAAACGCTGGTGACGTTGCCAAAGGAACAGGGCACCCCCGAGCAGGTCGAGGCCGGCCAGCGCGCGTTCGACACGATTCGGAGCGAGTGGCTGCGGCGGGAAGTGATCCAAGACGACCCCTTCGGGATCACCAAGCGGATCGCGCAGGTCGACCCGGACGTGATCAAGGCGTGGTTCCCGGAGCTGCGCGGCCAGGACGCGATGACGGCGGTGATCCGCGTCGGGCGGCAGTACGAGTCGAAGCTGCTGGCGGATATCGCGCAGGCGGATCCCGCGCAAGTCGTGGATCTCATCTCCCGGACGCCCTCGCGGGTCGCGGAGGCGCGGGCGAAGCTCACCCAGGCGCCGTACTCCCCCGAACTCTGGAACCGCGTGAAGCGGTCCTGGGTCGAGCAGACGCTGATCCCGCAAGACATCTCCCAGCTCGGCGCCCGGCTCGCCAAGGCCGACCCCGACATGATCGCCGCGTGGCTCCCGCCGCCGCGCCAGGGCCTGACCGCCGCCGAGAACGCGACGCGGGCGACCGATCAGTCCGGGCTCGAGATGCTCCGGCGCCTCGGCCGCGCGCTCGAGGTGCAGACGTCGATCCCCAAGCGCGGGACGTTCGAGGGCGTCGAGGCCGTGAGTATCTCGAGCGCGCTGATCACGGGCAACCTCGGCGCCGCGCTGTCGCTGGCGGCCGGCTTCGAGGGCGTGCCGGCACTGGTCTCGAAAGCCATGTACTCCCCCGCCCTGCAACGCTACCTGCTCGAGGCGGCCGACCCCGCCGCGAGCTACACGACCAAGACCGCCGCGCTGCTCCGGGCCGCGCAGGCGTTTCGCGCGGCGGGCCAGGCGCAAGGGCCGCAGGAGCCCCCGCAGCAGTGAGGCGACGCCCATGACTCCCGACGCACTGATCGCAGACAACCCCTACGGCGGCATGCGCGCCTCGCGCCCGAGCGACCGCCGCACCCGCCACCACCGCACCGCCGGCGAGTGGGGCCGGATCGTCCTCGGCATCACCGGGATCTTGGCGGGCTCCGGCGGCGCGGGGTATTATGCCGGCCTGGCCGCGATCGGCGAGCGCGTGCGCGCGGTGGAGGTCCGGCAGGACGAGCAGTACAAGGCGCTGGTGTCGAAGATCGACTCGGCGTTCGCGGCGACCGGTCAGCGCATTGATGATGTAAAGTACGACATCAACGGCGCGCGCGCGGAGATCCTGACGATCCTGCGCGCGGCCCAGTAGTCGGTAGTCGGTAACCCGAGCCAGGAGCCCTGCATGACCCCTCTGAACTTTCCGCCCCGCGACGAAGTCGTCGCGTTCGTGCGCGACCTGAACGTCAAGTACGGCGACCGCCCGGTCCTCGCGACGCTGGACCTCCTCGGCGCCGTGATCGAGCTGCGCGTCGACCTCGAGGGCCTGCTGGTCTGGATCCCCGACTACCTCCGCCTGCGCGTGATCGGGTACACGCACCTCGACGCGACCCTCGACGTCTTCGCGGCGATCGATGATATCTGGGACCCCGCGGGCGCGCCGCACAAGCGGCCCGATCCACCCACCGTGATCCCCGCGCCGGCGCCGGAGATCCCGCCCGCGCCGATCCCCCCGCCGGACGACCGCCCGGGCGTGCTCGACAACATGATCCGGTTCGCCCGGTTCTACCGCGAGCGCTGCCGCCGGATGGTCTGGGCGCCGGACGCCCGCACCACCCACGACGAGCAGATGCAGTTCCTGCGCGACACGATCCTGGAGTTCCGCGGGACCACGGGCGACAAGTCGTTTGTCATGAAGCGCGCGGACGCCGGGCGCCCCGTCTCGAACGAAGTCATCGTCTTCATGGCGGACCCGGCCAGCGGCGACTACCGCCGGTTCTGGGACTTCCTCCGCGACGCGGGCCGGTCGAACTGGACCGTGCTGGACACGGAGGCGCTGCTCGGCCGCGGGACGATCCTGCCGCCGGAGCAGCTGCTCGTCGACCCGGTCACGCTGAACACGATCGTCGGGTAGCTCGCCACTACCTGCCGCCAGGGGGTCGAGGGCCGCGCGCCATCCCCGCCCGCGCCCTCGACCCCTGCTCCCCAGATCAGCTATAGTGTCCGGCGGAGCGGAGATCCCCATGCTGAATGCCCCCCTCGTCAAGACCCTGCTGAATGTGCTGGTGCGTCGCGGCCTGTCCATGCTGGGCGCGGTCGGCGCCGGCGTGTCCGACGATTATGTGACGACGACCGTGAGCTTGCTGCTGGCCGGCGGGAATGAACTCGTCCAGGCGTGGCTGAAGTACAAGGCCGAGAAGCGCAAGCAGGTCGCGGCCGGGACGAGCGAGCCGTGAGCGGAGACGGTGGGGTGGTGATCCCCCTGCGGCCGATCACGGACGGCGCGGTGGCCGCGACGATCGCGCAGATCAAAACCGATGCACCGGCGCAGATCAAGGCCGTCGCGAACACCGCCGACGGCGGGACCGTGCGCGTCAGCGCCGAGACCCGCTGGCGCCAGCTCGAGATCGCCGGGTACGGCGGCTGGAAGCGGCGCCAGGGGTTCGAGGCGGGGGTGGAAGTCGTGAAGCGGCTGGGGCCGGGCTAGGGCGCTAGGGCTTGCCCGGTGCACGCAGGCAGCACCACAGCTCCCGTGCGACACCACCACTGCCCACGGGGTCTCGAATCTCCCGCAGTTTCACGCTGCTCTCCGCCCACGACTTGCGCGGCGGGAGATCTTTGACCTTCCACCACCCGGCGGCCCGCAGCGACGCGCCGGACTCGCCGACCTGTAAATAGGTGATCCCACACTCGTAGCCCATCGCGACGCCGATGCGCCGCATGGCCCCGTAGAGGGCTGAATTGGCATTGGCGAGCCCCGCGGTGCAGGACCGCGTGACTTCAAAGGTGGTGCCGTCGTCGTAGGCCCGTGCTGAGGGGCGTCCGAGCATCGCGACGCCTTGCAGGTCAGGGTGATCAGTACAGTACACACCGATGAAGACTTTGCCGCCGCGCGGGGGCTTGTGGTGCCGGTGGTGGGCGGCGACGTAGGCACAGAGCTGCCGGAACGACAGCGGCCGGATGCGGAGTTCCGGCGAGCCCATGGCGGCGTGGCGGAGGGGGTCCATTAGGGCGCCGGCTTCGCCAGGAAGAACGACAGCGCCCGGGACTCGACGCCTTCTTCGTCGGCCTTGCGCATGCGGCCGGTGTCGACGGCGCGGTCGATCATGTAGGAGCGGGCGGCGACCAAGGCGTCGTTGATCAGCCGCCACCGCAGCTCCGCGCGCTCGGGGGACGTCGACGTCACGATCTGCGTCAGCGCCCAGCGCGTCTCGGGGCCGATGACCCCGTCGATCTGGTGGGGCAGCATACTGACGACCCGCTGCAGCCACCGAACGGCTGTCGCCGGTCCAGAATTGATCCCAAAATCGATCAGCTGCACCCGCAGGGGCTCGTACGGGATGTTGGCGGGGGTGAACCCGGGCTTGGTGATGTACTCCTCGACGTAGATGTCCTCGGCCTCGGCGTCGCTGAGATTGCGCAGGTCGCCTACATCGACGATGGCGTTCGCGTGCGCGTTCTGTCGGAGGCGCCACGCCCGCAGCACGGGCAGCGTGATCCCCTTGTTCGTCGCCGGGTCCCACGTCCCGTCCGGCCGCTGAACCGCATCGCGCCAGCCGCCCTCCCGCTCGAGCACGTCGGTGATGATCTCGTCGGTCGTCATAGCTGGTCCTCCTCAAAAGGCAACACTTGCGTGCCGTACTTCCCCGCCCGGCTCCCGTGCGCGATGATCACGATCGACTTCGCGGGCCGGCTCGCGCCGCGGCACAGCTGACACTGCTGGCAGGTGATCTTGCGGCGGCCGGCGGCCTCCCACTCGGCGGAGGCCGGACACACGATCTCGTTCCAGCGCACGGCCTCCGCGATCGAGCCCCGCGTGCGGAACGTGCGCCAGCCGAGGTAGATCGCGAGATCCTGCTGGGCGATCGTGTCGACCGAGGCCATGCAGATCTCGCGGTAGGGCTGGGCGAGCGCGTCCCGCCACTGGTGCGTGTAGCCGGTCCAGCCGCCGGCCGTCTGCAGCAGCCACTCCCACCGCTCGAGCGGGATCGCGACCGGGTCGCCATAGGTGCCGAGTCGGATCGATCGATCAATTATGCGCGGTGGGAGATCCGACGGCGGCCAGCCCGTCAGCGCCCGCGGCTCCTTCAGCTCGCCGGCCTGCACGAACTTCCACACGCTCAGCGGCGCCCACTTCGTCTGCACGTAGCAGGCGCGCCCGAGGCCGGAGATCCCATCACCCCGGAGCGCGCAGTCCCCGCAGACGGAGCGGTCCGCGCCAGTACGTACAGCCTCGGGCGGCGGGAGATCCTCGCGCAGGATGTAGGTCTGGAGCATGTCGCCGGTCTTGGCGTTGGTCGAGGGCGTCTCGAGCCCGGTGATGATCCCGAGAATGGGACTCCCGTCTAATTGGCTCGGCCCCCTGTAGAAAATTCGGGAGTTCATAGAAACAGAGGATGCGTTTATCTGTGGTATGTTGTCAAGATGATTCGTCGTGATCTAACCGGCCAGCGATTCGGGCGCCTCGTGGCCTTGTCGGCATTCTCGCTGCGCGGCTCGGATAATCGCTCCCGCGTCTTTTGGCGTTGTCGCTGTGACTGTGGAAAGCACACCACTGTCGTCACAGATGTGCTCCGCTCGGGAGGCCAGCAGAGCTGCGGCTGCTGGCGCCGCGAGCAGACGCGTCGACGCAATCACCGGCACGGGCAACGACACACCCCAGAGTACCGCGCGTGGTGCAAGGCCAAGGCCCGCTGCAACAACCCCAACGACAACCGCTACTACTGCTACGGTGCCCGGGGCATTCGTATGTGTGCTATGTGGGAAGCTGACTTCTCGGCGTTCTTCGCCCACGTCGGCAAGCGGCCAACGCGGCGACATTCGTTGGATCGTCGCGACAACAATCGAGGTTACGAACCTGGCAACGTGCGGTGGGCGACACCGAAGCAGCAACGGCGCAACCGACAACGCTAAGGCGAGCTGCGAGGGGCCGCGGTAGAAGATTCGGCTATTCATGCCGCCCCCGCGCACTGTTCGCATAGCACCGTCGCGCCAATGCGAACCCGCCGACGTCGATAACTGCGGTGACCGCAGGAGAGTACCAACCGTGGCACGCCTACACAGGCACAGTCCGTGACCCGCACCTCGGGCCACCGACCGTACCGCCGACAGATCGTGCGGCGTTCGGCATCTGGGATAATACGACCTTTAACCTTCACGCTTGTCCGCTTCATTCTCCGCGCGGGTGCCCCAGCGCAGGTGATCTAAATCTACGCAGCGATACGTGCGATCCGCCGGGGTCCCGGTCGGGCAGCGGTGGCACGCGACGCGGCCGTCAGGCGGCCCCTCCGCTAACGTCAGCAGCACCGGCGCCACGTAGACCATGGTGGTGCCCCGGCCGCCCAGGCGCACGACAGGTCGGCGCTTCGGGGTGTGCCCGCGCGTGCGGCGCCCGTCGACGTTGTAGCCCCCGACCCACGTCGCGCAGGGCGTGGCCGGCCCGGGCATGACGATCTTGGACAGGATCCGCTCGCGGAGGGTGTCGGTGGCGTGGGGGAGGTTAGTCGGCATTGGCGATCTCGATCCAGACGACGGCGTGGCAGTCCGCTGGCGCGCACCAGCAGACGAGATCCTTGCCCCGGAGTTCGACGCGGGCGGCGGCGCGGAGGGCCTCCTGTGCCGGGAGCCACACCCACTCCCGGAACCGCGCGATGGCCTCGGCGCGATTCGAGACGCGGACCGTGCCGTGCTGCGCGCCGTCGAGGTGCGTGAAGGGGTTCCCCCACTTCGTCGGGCGCCCGACGTAGACCGCATCGGCGGGGATGTTGGGATCGCGCCGGTTATAGACCTTGGGCATTAGATCAACACCTCCACCTCGATCAACAACCACCGCGTCGCCGACTCTTGCACCGGCGTCCCCCGCACCTGGCTCCCGGGCTCGACATACGCCCAGTCAAGCGCGCCGATCCCCGACACGTTCTTCTTGTGCACGAAGTAGCGCTGCCCGGTCGACTCGTCGATTGCGAACGCGTAGGTCGGGGAGAAGCCGGCGCGCTGGACCGTGGCGGTGATCTTCTCGTCCGCCATTACACGACCTCCCCGCGCTGCTGCGCCAGCCGCCACGCGACGATGCGAGCCTGGGCGACGGTCAGCCACTCGGCTTCGAGGTCGGTGCCCAGAAAGCCTCGGTTCTCCAGCATCGCCGCGATCCCGGTCGAGCCCGATCCTACAAAGCAGTCCACGACCGTCCCGCCCGGCGGCGTGATCAGCTTCACCAGCCACCGCATGAGCGCGATGGGTTTGACGGTCGGATGCGCGTTGTGCGAGCCCGAGCCCCGGCCGGCACCCGCGCGGGGGTTGTTGAGCCCGGCGGAGCCCTCGGCGCGGCCGCCGGTCATCTCGCCGGCCGAGCGCAGCGGCAGGTGCGCGCACCCGAACTCGCGCTCGCGGAGGGAGACCTTCGGGCAGTAGAAGAATCGGCTGGGGCCGCCGCGATCCGCGCCGCGGGCGGGCACACAAACCTCCTGCCCTTGGAACTCGCCGTAGGTGTTCCGGAACTTCGGGCTCCCGCGCCGCGTCGGGTTCGCGCCCGAGGTCAACTCACCCACGGCCTCGTCGAGCAGCGTGGCGGCGGCTTCATCCAGCATGACGTTGCCGGGCCAGCGGCCCCCGTCAGGAATCGGGCTTCCGCCCGCCTCCATGTTTTCGACATACTTGGCGTCGACGCCGCCAATCCGGCACGCGTCAATGTTGATCCCGCCCGTGCCGTACATCTCATGCGCCGCCGTCGTCGTCAGCCGCCCCAGCGGCTTCCGCACGATCACGATCGGCTCCCAGCCGGGTTTCAGCGCGGTCCCGACGCCGTCGCCGAGATCCTTCGACTTCGGAAACCCCTGGCCGAACAGCCAGCAGCCCGTATCGCGGACCTCAAACCCCGCGTCTTCCAGCCCGCACGCCATCCGGTGGAAGCTGCGCGGCGCCCCGAACACGGCCGCGTGCGCGCCGGGCTTCAGCACTCTCAGCAGCTCCGCCGCCCACGACGCGGTCCACTCTTGAAACAGCCGCTGCCCGGCGAGGGTGCGGTCGTACTCGACGGCTGACGGTGACGACGCCGGCGCGCGCGACCGCCCGCGGAGATTTGGATTGTCCGAGTCGATCTGGTCGTTCGGGACGATCAGCTTCGACTCGCGGCCCGGCGCGAACGTGTCCCACTCGCGGCCCATGAAGCCAATGCCGTAGGGGGGATCCAGCACCCCGCTGTCGATGGAGTGCTCGTCGAGGTCGCGGAGGATCTCGCGGCAGTCGCCTTGGTACAGCCCTTCGGAGGCCCAGAGGTCCGCGCTCACCGCAGCGTCTCCATCGACACGCCCAGCTGCACCGCCAGCGTCGGCAGGTCGTACGCCACCCGCAGCCCGATCTCGCGCGCGTAGTCGTGCTCGCGCTGCGCGCCGGTCGACGTCTCCCAGCGGGGCATCATGATCACATGCGTGCAGCGGTCGAGCACGATCTTGTCGAGTTCGATCCACGCCGCATGCGGGAGGGCGGTCCAGCACGACGGCGGGAAGCCGTTCAGGTGCGGGCAGTGCGCCGGGATCCCCGCCTTGAGCAGGCGGAGGAACAGATCGACGCCGGCCGCGAGGTTCGACTCGATCGAGTGGCCGTCTTTGGCGGTCATCGGGCCGGATTC
>Ga0181337_1000063_pt1 | contig 17917 bp, 16 predicted proteins | sample Sp13VDMM15DD_FD_168302 | JGI IMG/M metagenome (GOLD analysis project Ga0181337, IMG submission 168302) | Freshwater viral communities from Lake Michigan, USA - Sp13.VD.MM15.D.D | ecosystem: Environmental > Aquatic > Freshwater > Lake | place: USA: Michigan | collected 2013-04-23 | reverse complement strand
GAACTCCTGAAGCCAGGGACCGAAGGGAAGAACGAGACGGACCTCCGCTTGGAGTTCACGAACGGGTCGATTATTCAGTTGGTCGGGACCGACAACATCAATCAGAATTTGATCGGGATCAATCCCATTGGGTGCCTGTTCACGGAGTATCCGGTCCAGAACCCCATGGCATGGGATCTCACCCGCCCGATCCTGGCGGAGAACGGCGGCTGGGCCTGGTTCTTGTACACCCCGCGTGGCCGCAATCACGGCTACCGGCTCTATCAAATTGCGAAGGAACACCCGAACGAATGGTTCCTCTCGCACTTGAATATCACGACCACGACCTTGCAAGACGGCATCACGCCGGTCATTACCCCAGAGTTCATCGCGCAGGAAATCGAACAGGGCATGGACCCCGATCTGGCCCAACAGGAATACTACTGCTCCTTCGATGCGCCAATGCAAGGCAGTTACTACGGGCGACTCCTGGCCGATGCGTTCCAGACTGATCGCGTCGGGTTCTTCCCGTATAACCCCAAGGTGCAAGTCCTGTCAGGGTGGGATCTCGGTGTGGACGACCAAACCGCCATCTGGTACGCGCAACTCATCGGAGACGAAATTCGGTTGATCGACTACTACGAAGCCTCCGGCGAGGACTTCTTCCACTACTTCAAGCACACGATGAATAAGCCCTGGCGGCATAGTACGGTCTATCTCCCGCATGACGCAGCCAAGACCGAATGGGGCACCGGGAAGAGTGCGGAGGAGATTGCCGTGAAGGCGTTCCGTGAGGTCAACGTCTCCGTGGTCCGTACCCCCAAGCTCGATGTGAATGAATCCATCGGCGTCGTCCGTCGCCTCTTTCCCCGCATGCGGTTCCACGACGAGACGACCGGCAAGATCCGCTATCGTGGCCACAGCGGCACCGATTGCCTCGCCAGCTTTCATAAGAAGTTCAACGAAGACAAGATGGAGTACGAGAACAAGCCCCACCATAATTGGGCCTCCCACTGTGCCTCCGCCCTCGCCACCCTCTGCCTCGGCCTCAAAGATACGCAACCCGTGCGCGTGGCCAATTTTTACCAAACCGCCTTTGATCCGATGAAAGACCGGATCGGGGAATATGAATCGGAGTTCGGTGATGATCTGAACGGCGCAGAGATTCAACGCTATTGACAGCCTGTGCATATCGGCGTAAAGGATAGTCCTAGTTCGTACTGTTCTAGTTAGAACGATTGGAGCGAGCCTCATGGGTGGGAGTACATTTAAGAATCCCATTGAAACGCTTAAGAATGTTGCCCTTAATGTCTCCACGGGTGGCCTCTATGGTGTCGCACAAGGTGCCAAGAAGGCTGTCACGACCGGAAAGATCCTTGCTGGGGCCTCTGACGCCTTGGCGAGTTATGGCCCACTTGGCAGCGTGCTCACGCCGACCCTTGGCACGAAAAACAGTTTAGCGATCCAAGCCGCGATTGCCGGTGGCGCATTAGCCGCCGCTCCATCAGGCAGCGTCCTTGGGACGAGTGCCGCCACGGGAGCGGGTGCTGGCGCGTCTGGTGGTGGCGCGGGAGCCGCCGCTGGAACAGGAACAGGGTTGACCACCGCAGAGCTTGGTATTGCTGGCACGACCGCCGCGACACCAGGCACGACTGCCGCATTGGCCGCAGGGGGCAGCGCAGCCGCAGCGCCAGCGGCGACAGGCGGGATCACCGCAGGCCAAGGACTCCTGGGCAGCACGGCCCTGACGGCGGCAGGCACCGCCTACTCTTCCGTCAAGAATAAAGTTCCCAAACTTCCTGGCGCACCGGACCCCGCCAAGATCGACCAGGCCGCCATTGATGCGGCGAATGCGGTGCAGACTGCCGATGCTGAAGCGAGACGACACAGGGCCTCGAAGCGCCAATCCTCAGTCCTCAGTAATTTCCAGGGCGCGAGTCAGATCGGGGTGAGTCCGGCCACCTTGCAACCCGCGGCACCCCGCAGATCGGTCCTTGGCTGATGGCGTTACCGAAACTCACGGTCGATCAAGTCTCCAGTCGCTTTAAGCGGTACGATCAACTCCTCCAGCGGCGGAGCACCTACGAGCAGAAGTGGCAGAACCTCGCGCATTTGATGCGTCCGTCCCGTGCCTCGATTCGCTGGCACTACACACCAGGCACCCCACGCACACAACAACTCTTTGACGGCACGGCCCTCCAAGCCTCGCACGATCTGGCATCGGCCCTCTCCGGTTCCTTTACGTCCACGGAGTTCCAATTCTTCGGCCTCAAGATGCGCTACCAACCCTTAAACGAGGATTGGGAAACGCAGATGTGGCTGGAAGAAGTCGCGCAGCGGATGTTCCTGGCGTTGCAGCAATCGAACTTTGGCAGCGAGTCGAACCAGCTCTATCAGGATCTCGTGGTGTTCGGCACCGGCTGCATGTGGATGGAATCTATTATCGCGCCGTCTGGTGGCTTCGGGGGCTTGCGCTTCCGCACGATGCCGCCAGGGAAATATGTCATTACGGAAGAATTTGATGGTACGATCCGCACGGTGGGCCGCGAGTTCTCATTGCCCGCTCATGCCTGTGTATCCCAGTGGGGAGAAGCGGTCAGCGAGAAGATTCGTGAGAAGGCCAAGCAGTCTCCTGATGACATGATTCCAGTCCTGCATACGATGCAGCCCTTCAAGGATAAGCAGAGCGACCGTCAGCAGTTTGAGTCTCGCTACTTTGAAAAGGAGAGCAAGACTGAACTGGCCGCGAAAGCCTATCGGAACTTCCGTTATCTCGTGCCGCGCTGGGATAAGGCGAGCGATGAAGAGTATGGATCGGGACAGGGCGATGTCGCCTATCCTGATACGGCCTCGTTGAATCGTGCGGTGGAGATGCGGTTCAAGCAATGGGCGAAAGCGATTGATCCGCCGATCCTGACGGTTGATGATGGTGTGATCGGGAAGCTCCGCATGACCGCTGGCACCCGGACCGTGGTGCGGAACCTGGATGCCGTGCGTGAGTTTCAGACTTCGGCCAAGTTCGATGTCGCGCAGTTCCAAGAATCGCAGTTGCGCCAGATGATCCGCAATGCCTTCTTTGCCGACCAGATCCAACTCCCTGACAAACCCTACATGACGGCCTTTGAGATCCAAAGTTTGCTGGAGATTATGCAGCGTCGTCTCGGCCCACAGCTTGGACGACTCAAAGAAGAGTATGCCAAGCCACTGCTGTCATTTGTGTTTGAGGAAATGTGGCAAGCGGGCGAGATCCCTCCGCCGCCTCCCATGATGGAGCAGGCGCAAGCGCAGGGGCTCGCCACGATTGATGTGCAGTATGAATCGCCGCTGACTCGCGTCCAGCGGACCAGTATGGTGACGGCCATTGAACGAACGCTTCAAGTAGCTGGACCTCTTGCGGCTGTAGATCCTAATGTAATAGATAATCTTGACACTGATGCCACGTTTCGTGAAATGGCAGAAGCAAATGATGTGCCAGCTAAATTATTACGGAATGTTGACTCGCGTGACCAGATTCGGCAGTCCCGTCAAGAGGCAGAAGCGGCACGAAACGAAGCGGAGATGGGTCAACTCCAAAGTGGCAACATGAAGAATATGGCACAAGCCGCGCAGGCGGCTGGCATGGTAGCGAAAGACGGGGCCACGCAATGAGTGAGTTCACCCGTGATGATCTCCAGATGGCCCAGCAGTTCGCCACGACCTTTGCAACGCCGAGTGGTACGGCGGTTCTGAAGGAACTCGATAGGATGTATCTCCTTACGAATCTTCACGTACCAGGAGACGCTTATTCTTCGCATGTCAATATCGGAGCGCATATGGTCGTCTCGGCCATCCACCAGTTGATTGCGCTTGCGCATGATCCACGGGCCATCACTGAACCTATCACCGAGGAGCCAGAATAATGTCAGATCCAGTCGCCGGACAATCAGCCTTATCCGCTGATCCAGCACCGGTCAGCAGTGCCAGTCCCGACACAACAGGTTCATCTGAGCCAGGCGTCACGAACACGAATGCGCCATCATGGTTTGACGGACTCCCTGAAGGCTTGCGAGCGAATCCCACGCTTCAGAATTTCAAGAACAAAGATATCGCTGCCGTTGCAGAGAGCTTAGTAGAATCGCAACGCATGATCGGTGGGTCGATTCGCTTGCCAGGCGAGAAGGATACGCCGGAAGATCGCACGGCAAAGCTGGAGAAAATCTATAACCAGTTGGGTCGGCCAGAAACGCCTGATGGGTATAAACTTACCGCACCTACTGCTGAATCTGGCGTGCCGTGGGATGAGGCAAAGGCCGAAGCGTTTAAGGGTGTCGCGCACAAGCTTGGCTTGACGCAGGCGCAAGTCGAAGGACTTGCCGCCTACGATGTGGAACGGAGCATGGCCGGTGCGGTTGATAGCACCCAGGCGTACAATGATTGCATGGCCAAGCTAGATCAGGAATGGGGCGCGGCCTCGAAGCAGATGCTTGGCCTCTCACGCAGGACCGCCTCAACCTTCTTCGATCAGGAGACGCTGGCTGCGATCAATAGCACGGGCTTGGCGAATAACCCAAACTTCATCAAGGCCCTAGCTCGCATGGGCAAGGATCTCATGGAGGAAGGATTGATTGTCGGTGGGCGGGAAGGGATGGGCGATGATGGCGGGATTGCGAGTCTCCAGTCTGAACTGGACAAGACGATGCAAGACCCCAAGAGCGCCTATTGGGATAAGCAGCACCCCAACCATGACGCGGCGGTGACGCGCATGGAAAGCCTGCGACGTGCGCTCGTCGAGATGACTCCCACGCGATAAGCCGCAAGGCCCGCGTGACCCTAGGGAAAGACCTAGCGTGAGGCCCACGAGACGGGCAAGGTCGGACCCTCATTGAGGATAATCCGCCGCTCACACAGTGGCTCGATGTTCATCATGAGGTACGATCATGGCAGCTTACGATTCCGTCGATCAGGCGCGGGTACTCCAGTTCCGCGCCAATGTGACTCACTTGTATCAACAGGTTGGGTCGAAACTCCGTGGCAAGACCCGCGAAGAAACCCTCACCGGCAAAGCGCATTTCTGGGAACGCTTGGCGCAGACGCCAGCCGTCCTCAAGTCCACACGACATGCCGATACCATCATGCTCGATCCGCAACACAGTCGGCGCATGGTCGTCCCTGGCGATTACGTCTGGAACGCCTTAGTCGATCAACAGGACAAGATCCGTTTGTTGATTGATCCGAACAGCGAGTACGCCATCCTGGCAGCGCGTGCGCTTCAGTTGGCCTTCGACGATGCTGTGATTGCGGCCTTTACCGCTGATGCCGCGACCGGCGAAGCGGGCGGCACCGCCGTCACGTTTGCCAACGACTATAATGGTACGCGCAGTTCGACGAACGGCGACTTCGATGTGTCGGCAGCGGCCATCACCACGCCGAACGTGATGACGGTCAAGAAGGACATGGACGAGAACGAAGTGGATTCGGACGGTCGCTATTGGATCGCCTGCCCTGCCGTATTCTCGCAACTGTTGAGTGGGTCCACACTTCCGTTGGCTGCGTCCTCTGATTACAACTCCATTAAGGCGTTGGTTCAGGGCGATCTGAATACCTGGTGCGGATTCCAGTGGATCATGTCGAATCGGTTGCCGGTGGCGGCCTCGACCGACTACTACACCTACGCATGGCACAAGTCGGCGATGGGCGTGGTGATCGGCAAAGACATCACCGCTCGGTTGAGCGAACGGGCCGATAAGGATTACGCCGTGCAATCCTACGCCTGCATGACGATGGGTGCGACGCGCATCCAGGGTGAAGGTGTGGTGCGTGTGCGTGTAGACGCTGCATTGTAACGATCCATTTCCCCCCTCTCAGGAAGGTTGCTGACGCAATCGGGGGAGGGGGCGCAGTCACATAAGAGGATATCATGGCTATTTCTGTCCCATCAAAATCCGCGAACTATACCAATTACACCGCGAGCCCCCGCACGTTTGTCCCGTCCAGCGATTGGGGCTCAAAGGTGAAGGCTAGCCACGCGAAGCTGACCTTTACCGCCGCAGGGTACACCACGGCAGGGTCGGGAGACATCGCGTTGATTCGTATGCCTGCTGGTCCTGTGCGGATCTTGTCCGACCTGTGCAGGTTGGTCTGTCCTGCCGGAACCGCGACCTCTGACCTCGACATCGGCATTTCTGCCTACACGGGCATTGATGGTGTGGCTGTGGCCCTGGATGGTGTGGCCTTAGCGGCCAGCCTTGACGTGGGCGGCGGCGCATTGGACCAAACGCTGCCGTTGCCTGCTGGCGGGTTCTTGGAAGTCAACTCGCAGAGCGGGTTCGACATTGTGTGCTCCTTTGACACGGCGAACAGTCCGGCGTCAGGGGATCTCGTGTTGAACGTCGTGTATATGGTCGGGAACTAAGGAGTCACCCGTATGAGCGTGCCCGTACCCATCTCAGATAGAGCCGGTCTGGGCACGCTCTGGGCCACCATCCGTGCGCTCACGAACGACTTTATGGATGCGACGAACCGTGGCGACACCCATGAAGCCAAGTGTCTGGAGCGCCGCTTGAATCAAGCACGACAGAAGGCGCATGCCTTGTACAACGTGAAGATCCCAGTGCACGACAAATAGGAGCCTGTACCATGAGTGTATCGGATGTGGATATCGCCAACGCGGCACTCATTGATTTGGGGTATGAGGCGATTCAGTCGTTCCTGGATGACAGTGACGAAGCGCGGGCGATGAATGCCATCTACTCGTTATCCAGGGATCGCGTTCTCGCCGCCCATCCGTGGAATTTTGCGACCAAGCGCCTATCACTTGCCGCCGCTGTCGTCACGCTCAATACCGACGAATGGGACGCCGCCTATCTGTTGCCTGCCGATTCATTGCGTGTCCTGTACATAGAGCCCAAGGGCACTCCGTTCGTGGTCGAGAATGGGTATATCCTCACGAATGTCTCATCGCCCGTGAAATGCTCCGTGATCTATCGCATAACCGATCCAGCCGTGTTCAGCGTCAGTTATATCAGCGCACTGCAATACCGACTCTCTGCCGCACTCTGTACGGCACTGACGGCTCGACGTGGCAACGCACAGGACTATTGGCGGCTCTATCAAAGCGAACTCCAAGAGGCACGCACTACGGATGGGCAAGAAGGCTGGGAGGCCCGCAACAACGATAGTCCCATCGGCTTTGCGCGAATCAATGGCAGCAATATCTCTGCGCATCAACTCACCGATGGCGAGTGGTTGTAATGGGCGTATCGCGTGTTGTTCAGAATGCGCTCAACTCAGGCGAACTCTCACCTCGCCTGATCTTACGCGAGGACTACGAGCGATACGCGAATGGGCTCAAGACGTGTCGCAACTTCATTCCACTCCCCACCGGGGGTGTCATCACCCAGTATGGTCAGCAATGGATCGCGCAGACAAAGGGTGCGGCGCTCGCGTATCTCATTCCGTTTGAGTTCAGTACCACGCAAGCCTACATGATCGAGGCTGGCAATCTCTACTTTCGCTTCTATCGTGACGGGGCCAGGATCTACGATCTGAACGGCAGCATCACGGGCATGGTCGATAATGGAACGGGGCTGATTCGTGTCACCACGAACGCGGCCCACGGGCTCTCGACTGGTAATTACGTGTACATCACCGGCACGAACGGCACGGATGAAGCGAACGGGGAATGGATTGTCACCGTTATCAGCGTCACAGAGATCGACCTACAAGGATCGACGTTCACGCACGCATGGACGAGCGGTGGCCTCTGGACCCGTCCCTATGAATTGACCACCACTTATGCCGTGGCAGATATCCCCGATATCAAGTTCGCACAATCTGCCGACACGCTGTATCTCGTGCATGCCAATTACGCCCCTCGCAAGCTTACGCGTACCAGTCATACCGTCTGGACACTCACGGCCATTACGTTCCTTGATGGGCCGTACATGGACGAAAATACGACCGCGACCACATTGACGCCATCGGCGGCTACTGGAACCGGCGTGACGCTCACGGCTTCTGCGGTGACAGGCATCAATGCGGATACGGGGTTTCAGACCACTGACGTGGGCCGCTTCATCAGATTAAAGGAAGGCTCAACGTGGGGCTACGTCCTGATTACCGGATGGACCAGCGCAACTGTCGTGACGGTTAGTGTCATCTTGACCCTGACGAACACGAACGCCAAAACCGTGTGGCGCATGGGTGCCTGGGGCGGCACGACCGTATTCCCATCCTGTATTACCATCTTTGAGCAACGGTTGTGCTTTGGACCAACCACACGAGAGCCGCAACGGATCTGGCTGTCAACGACCGGCAGTTATGAGGATATGTCGCCAAGTGCGACGAGCGGCACTGTGGCGCAGGACGATGCGCTCACGTATCAACTCGGCTCAAACAAGGTCAATACGATCCAGTGGATTATGGGCGCACAGCAGCTCTACATTGGCACGTCGGGAGAAGAGTTCACGTTAACTGGCAGCGGATTTGAAGCGGTCAGCGCCGCGACCCCGCCACTCGTCCGTTCAGGTACGACTGAAGGATCGAAGGGCATCCAACCTGTCCGTATTGGAAGCCGTGTCATCTTCGTGCAGCGCAGCGGACGAGAATTGCGCGAACTCTCCTGGAACGATAACGAGCAAACGCTTGTCACGGAAGAACTCTCTCTCGTGGCCGATCACTTCCTGCGTGCCCCACTGTCTATTGTGACGATGGCGTATCAGAATAAACCGGATCGTACCGTCTGGATTGTGCGATCGGATGGCTTACTCTTGGCCTTCTGTAACTACGTGAGCGAGAAAGTACGCGCCTGGGCGCTCATGGGCTCAACAGCGGCGTCAGGTCAATACATCTGGGTTGCTGTGATCCCTAGCGTGAATCGCCTGAACGATCAGGCTTGGTTTGTCATGAAACGAACGATAGGCGGCGTCGAGAAATACTTCATCGAAATGCAGAATCCGGATATATCGGTCCATAGTGGATTAGTGTATAGTGGGGCCGCAATCAGTAGCGTGACGGGACTCGATCATCTGAACGGACAAACCGTGAGCATCGTAGGAGATGGGGCGGTGTATGATTCGCAGGTCGTCACACGCGGACAGGTTGATCTGGCCTATGGCACCGCAGCCGGACCAGCCGCGTCCACCATTTCTGTTGGCCCTCCCATTACCCCAAATCCTAGCGTATCCACACTTGAGCCAGCCATTCGTGACCAGCAAGGGTCGTCTCGGTATAAGCGAAAGCATTGGGCCTCGCTCGCGGTTGAACTCGAAAATACGATGGGCCTGACGATCAACGGCAAGACGAAGGTGCAGTACCGTACTCCTGCTGACCCGATGGATGCCGTCGAGCCGACCTTTACCGGCACGAAGCAGATTGCCAATCTGGGTTGGTCACGAGAAGCCACGATTACATTTGAGCAGACACTCCCATTGCCTGCGACGATCTTGGGCTATTCAGGAGAGTTGGACGTTGCCGACTAGCATACAGGATGATACCGCAACCTTGGAGATGCGTCCCTATGCGCCCTACGACTTGTTCTGGCTGGATACGACCATGCCGAGAGGGTGGTTTAGCGTCGGGAGCCTCCGTCACTTGGTCGAGCCGTCCCTCTCGGTCTCGTTCATGGAACAAGAGCGGTATCTGGGAAGTGCCGGACTCTTTCAACTCTGGCCTGGCGTCTACGAAGCCTGGCTGGTCCTGCTCTCCATCCCCTCGAACCCGTGGCAGTTTATGACGCAATTACGGCAGGCCATTGAGCAGGGGCAATCCATCACCGCAGCGCATCGCATCCAAGCCTATTGCCTCGCTGAGTACACGCAGGGGCTTCGCTTGGCGCAACGGATGGGATTCACGCGAGAAGCCACCTTGCGCTGTGCGACCCCGACGAAAACGGACTTGATCGTCCTGGCGAAAGTGAGGCCCTAATGGGTGCAGGCGGTGCGGCAGTTGGGATGCAGGCAGCGTCAGGAGCCTACGGGCTCTATCAGGCCAATGAGCAGGCTGGCGTCCTTCGACAGAATGCAAGTATCGCGGAGCAGAACATCCCGTACATCCGTGCTCATGCCGCCGAGAAGGCGCGACAGCTCCAGGTCGGGAAGTACCTCACGGTGGGCAAGCAACGTGCCGGATACGGACGGGCTGGCCTCGCGCAGGGCGGGAGCATCTTTGACGTGATGAATGACACGGTGACGAACTTTAACCGTGATACCTCGTTCGTCCTTTTGGAAGGCGAACTGGCAGCGCGTGGGCAGCAACGGCAAGCCGATCTCTCGCGCTATCAGGCGCGGACAGGACTCCGTGATGCCGCCGTCAGTGGCGTTCTGAATACGGGAGCGATGTATGCCAGAAGCCGCATGCCAGCCTTGGGGTACACGCAGTATGCGCCACAGTCACAAGGACCGATACAGTAATGGAAATACCAACCTACCAGTCACGGCAAGCCGGTCCTGAGTCGAGCGGCCTGGCGCCTGCGAATCCAGGTATCGTCGGCGGCAATGCCATTCAGCAAGGACTCAGCAATGTAGCAAGCGGCTTGCTGGTCATGGCCGCACAGCAACAGCAGCAAATACAGGCCGATCAGATTTCGACCGCAGGGCGTATCTTTGGCAGCGTCAGTGCGGCGATGGATAATAAGGCGCAGGAGTTGCGGAATCGGCAAGCGGAAGCACCGATTAACCCGCGTCAGGTGGGCCAGGAGTTTCGGGACTTCACGCAGAAGCTCGTCGAAACAACCCTGTCCGCCCCAGAAGTGTCATCTGTACCGTTCATGTCAAAGTATCTGGCGACGCATCTTCCGCAAGCCTTGCACTCACGGACGCAAGCCTTCGACAGTTACACGAATGCGACATGGCAACAGTGGGATCAGTTTGAAACATCTACTGCACTTCAGGGCATGCGAGAGTCGGCGGTCAAAGATCCATCCAATGAATCGGAAATGTACCGGCAGGCACAAGCTCTGTTACGTGGCAAGGCAATGGCGGGCACGCTGACTGGAGAGCAGGCCGCGAAAGCCTGGGACGGATTCACGAATAGTGTCTCGTATGGGCGAGGGCTCTTGTTTGCGAAATCACATGCACAAGCCTGGGTCGATGCCACCACACGCGGCACGTTCCCTGACGGATTCGACGTGAGTAAGTACACGCCCGATCAGATCAAGGAATTTGACGCGGTCGCAAAAGATACACATACCTTATTCATGTCGCAGGCCACAGCGGACGATACGGCCTATCGACGCAATTTGACGGATCTCTATGAGTCAAGAAAAGGCGAGTGGCTGTCGCGCTATCTCCCGCATCAGGACGCATCGGGTAAAACTCGTCCTCCTGAACCAGTGGACAAGATTCTCTCTGAGCTGACCACGCAAGACGCACGGAGAGAACTCGGCACGCAATGGGATAGCGTCCATAGTTTTTATCATACCTACGATCTCCATCAGAAGTCGGCTGGTGGGGTCAAGCCAAGTCCCGCGCAATACAATCGGGTGCTGGAAGGCATTTACACGGGACGGCTCACCACGAATATGTCAGTGCTCAAGGAAGCCTCTGGCTACAACTTCGATATTCCCTCAACGAATGAAGTCTTGGGCAAGTTCGAGACGGAGCGTGGACACCTCGACAAGGCCACGCAGCAGCGTATCACACAAAGCATTGATGTCATTCGCGGGAAGTTCGCTCAACCTGGAGGCGCGGCGTTGGACCCTGCCGATATGTTGGGACGCATGAACACCGTCCTGACACGTCATTTCTTGTGGCTAGAAGGACTTCGCGCTAAGGGTGGGACTTCGCTGGCCGAAGCGGACTTGATAGGAACGGCACAGAAATTAGCCGATCAAGAGTATCGCAATGTGGCTGAGCATGTCATCTCTATCGTTCCACGCACCGAAGCGTCTTTGATCTATAAAACGCCAGAGGAAGCGAAGGCCGCAGCCATCAAGGGAGACATCACGGAGCGAGAGCTGACGAGTCGGTTGCAGGAGATTGAGCAGTTCCGTCAGTTACAACAGATCACGGGCGGTAAGACTCCAAAGCTTAGCCAGGGACGGTCGGAGGCGTTTAAGTAATGGCAGATCTCGACCAAACATTTACCGACGAACGAACCCGTGCCGACAGTGCGGACATTCAGCGGCGCCTTCTTGGCCGGACGTTCCAAGAGGAAATGATCCAACTGGAAGCCTCGAAGCCGTCCGCGGTGGCCCCTGAAGATATCGGCTACACACAACCTGACAACACTCGCAGTGATGCCGAAGTGGATGCGCTCCTCAAGGGACGCAAAGAGTTCACCGTTGAAGATCCTCGCGCACATGAGATTAGAAGCCAGGAACTACCAGCCTTCACGAAGGCGAAGGTAATCATGGCCGATCCGCGCATGGAATCGGTCGGAGCGGGGCTCACGACTGGCGGGGCTATAACTGGGCAACCTGAACTCATGGCCCCAGGGTTGGCGATTCTTGGCATGTCCAAGATGGCAAAGGCTGGCTTGGCGCGTCCACGGTTTAATGTCGAGGAAACCGTCCAGCGGGCCTTGAATCCCTCACCATTGGCTGAACGTGTGACGGAGGCGATCAACAGCAAGACTGCCGTACTGACTGACGTGGAGGCGGCAACCAAGGCGGAAGAACTCGTGCGGTCTGGCGGGGTGAGCCGTGACACACTGACGCACTATGCGCCTGGAACGGCCCTGACCTCTGCGCCACAGGCATTAGCCGCACAGGCCGTGCTGACGCAGGAATCTCGTTCATTTATTGACACGGCACGTGTGGCACTGGATACCAACGATCCGCAATTGGCCGATCAGGCGCTTGCGCAGTTTTCGAGGCTCCTTGATCCGGCTGGTAGCTTCTCCGGTGCCGTCACGACCACTGGGCAAACATTGCGCGTGGCCTCCAGCGCCGATATTCAGGCGCTCAATCTTCTGTTAGAGCGGAGTAGCAAGACCGGCGAAGGCATGACGCCGCTGGAGCAGTTGCGCGTGATGATGGCCGATCCGGCGACAGATCCGGCCAAGCAAGGGAAATCGCTGACGCAATCGTTCCGTAATGTCATCTCGCAAGTCAAGGAAGTGGTGGCGACTGGTAATGGTGACGCGGCGAAGGTGCTCTTACATGAACTGCGAGCAACCGTTGATGACGCCGCAAAGGTAAAAGTAGATGGGCCGAAACCAAGCGTGCCAACACCGCAAGTAGGGCCTCAACTTTCAGCAATGGCAACACGGCTGACTGAGCAGGAAAAGAAGGCGCTTAAGCAATTCTTTGCAGGATCGAAGGATCTGCCGATGAGCGATCTGGATATGTTGAAGGCGCTGGTGTCCGATACGAACCTTCAACCTGACGCGCTCATTACCGCACTGAACAATCTCAAGAAGCCTGGATGGAAGGATGGTGCTCAATACCTGCTCATTAACTCCATGCTGACGCCATCCAGCGTCTTTATTAACTTTGCGGCGACGGCGTCCATGTTGCCAGTGCATATCGCGGCCAGGTCCGCTGGTGCGAGGGTGGGCCAAGTCAGTCGTCTATTAGGGGGCAAGGCTGGAGTCATCGTGGGGGAAGATGAGGCGATGCTGCATGGCCTCTACGCCTCCTTTTGGGATAGCGTTAAGTTGGCTGGCCGTGTGGCGAAAACGAGCCGTGCCGAAATTGGCCCGAATGCGCTGAAGGAAATGGCCATCGGCACAGATCCAATTACCGCCGATGCGTTATTTGCCGGGAATACCTGGGCTAGAAAAGCGGCTGGAGTTCCTGAGTCGCACACATACAATTCCGCCTCCTACCCATTGCTCAGTCGTGCGGGCGGCGTCTCTGCGGCCATCAACTTTTTTGGAGTGGCGACAGGGTTGCCAGGTCGATTGATGTTGTCCGGCGATCAATTCATCCAATCGCTCGCCATGAATGCGGAGATGCACGCACTGGTATATCGCAAGGCGAGCGAGCAGGCTGTACGGGACGGATCGACCCTAGAGCAGTTCTATCAGTCCTACGCGCCACTCTGGCGACAGGTCCAGAAGGATCTGCCGGAAGGATTGCGTCAGGCCGGTGAGGAGTTCAGCTTGGAAGTTTCACTCAACAAAAAGGCTGGCCCCATTGGGCAGCGTATCCTTGCGCTACGAGAGGAAGTGAATCAGGCGACAGGCATCGGAGGCACTATCGCGTTGCCGTTCTATAACACGCTGGCAAACGGAGCGAAGGCGACATGGGAATTTTCCCCACTCGCTCCAGCGTCTAATGCTCTTGGACTGGTAGCCAAAACATTCAGGTCTGATATGTTCGGGGATGATCCCGTTAAGCGCGATTTGGCCGTTGGGAAATGGGCCGTTGGCTCCATGATTATGTCGAGCTTGGTATGGGCCGCATTCAACGGACGCCTAACAGGGCGGGGACCGGACAGCAAAGAATTGCAGCATGAAGGATGGGACGCGAAGGGCCTGCCCGATAGCTGGGTCTACAATACCGATACGGGGGAGCGTGTACAGATCAACCGATTGGGCATTCTCTCAAACCTGGCAGGTATGGCTGCTGACGTATCGGAAGTGTGGATGCAGGCCGATGAGCAGACACGCGCTGACATGGCGCAACTGCTCGTGACCGCGTACGTGGGCAATCTCTCATTCGACTTCCTGCAAAGTTCGACTGGCGTGACACAGGCGCTCGTCAATGGCGTGAGGCGCAAGGAGGATTTGGACATTCTCGCCAAGTCCCTCGGTGCCTTCCTGCCAATGGGCGGGACGATTCGCGCCGCAGAAAAGGCGCTGTCAGATGATCCTCCACTAATGAAGGACGCGAGAAGTTCACTCGATAAGATTTTAGCGCGGTTCCCAGGGTACGATTCTCTTGCCAAGCAGTACGGGCTAGAGCCTGTGCCAGTCCTGCGCAATCAGTTTGGCTATGCCGTGAAGCAGCCGACTGCGCTCTACGGGACGGAATGGTTTAATCCACTGTTTATTAGTGCGCCATCGCAGAATGACACGCTCCGCAAGGTGAGCGAAATCGAATTAGCGTTAGGGCTCAAGATTCAACCGCCTGCCAACATTATCGGGGATGGGAAACTGCCGCTCACCGCTCGTGAGTATGACCGCTATCAACGGTTAGCTGGACAGCATTGGGAGCAGCGCGTCGAGCAATTACTCCCGACCTTGCAACGGTCAGATTTGCCAGATCAAGTCAAGCGCGATCTCATTATGGAGCATCTAATGACGGCTCGTAGGACGGCGACTGCTGTACTCAAGGGAGAATCGCACGATTTGGTTGACGCCATGACGCAAGAAAAGGTTCAGCGATATACGCAGCCGCATACACCCAAGAAGGTCACGCGACCGCCCGCACAACAAGGAGTCACCCATGTCCCTTACATCAACTAGCAACCGCGTGGTCGCCACGGGCGATGCCGTCACGGTCCTGTTTAACTACAACAAGCTCCTGTACGACGCTGACCATTTGCAGGTATATCTCGATGCTGTACTCCAAACGACCGGCTACACGGTCAGTGGGGTGCCTGGGACTTCGACCAGCGTGACATTCGCCTCCGCCCCAGGCTCAGGGGTGCAAGTCCTCTTCTTGCGCGTCGTGCCACTCACGCAACTCTCCGTCTATGCTGTGGGTGGGGCCTTCCCAGCCGCCACCACTGAAAAGAACTTCGATCTCGCCATGATGGCGCTCCAGCAGTTCGACGAAACGCTCGACCGTGCAGTAACACTGCCAATCACCAGCACCTTGACGGCGACCGACATCCCTGATCCTGCCTTGCCTGCCAACTACGGACTTGGCCTCAAAATCAAGGGAGATGGAACTGGGCTTGATACCTTCTCGCTCAGTGCGACCCCTTATACATCGCCACTCACAACCAAGGGCGATCTGGCGGTATTCAGTACCGTGGCAGATAAACTGGCTGTAGGAACAACTACTGGAGACGTTCTTGCCGTTGATCCATCGGCGGCATATGGTCTGTCGTATGTTCCACGCGCACAACCGAATCCCATCATCAACGGCAACATGGAAATCTGGCAGCGTGGGACGACATTTGCGGCGGCGGCGACGGGAACCTATGCGGCAGATCGGTATTCGTGGGTGACATCTGGCGCTGGAGTGGTAACGATCAACCGCACCACAGATAGACCGACAGTGGTACAGGCTGGAGTCCTGTTCAATTACAGTCTTGAGGTCGATGTGACGACCGCCGATGCGTCCATAGCAGCAGGAGATTATTACGGAATTAGTCATAAGATCGAGGGATACAACTGGCGGCATTTTGCGCAGCGGATCGTCACGTTGAGCTTTTGGGTATTGTCGTCTAAAACCGGCATCCATTCTGTGGCGTTGAGAAATTATACCGCCGATAGATCCTATGTCGCGGAATACACCATCAATGTCGCAGACACATGGGAGCAGAAAACCGTCACTATTACTGCCTCGCCGAGCGCAGGAGCCTGGCAATACACGACATTGCTCGGCATAGACATTACGTGGACACTAGGTGCTGGCACGAACTCTACGACCTCATCTCTTGCCACATGGAACTCTGCCGATGATTTCGCCTCAACCAATCAAGTGAACGTCCTCGACAACACCGCTAACTACTTCCGTCTCACGGGCGTCAAACTCGAACTCGGCAGCGTGCCCACGCCGATTCAGTTCGTGCCGTTTGAAGAAGAATTGGCGCGGTGCCAGCGGTACTATCAGAAGTCGTTTCCGTACGCAACAACTCCAGCGCAGAACGCTGGAAATGTCGGGGCGGACTTGCTGTACGCACCTTTCACAGGCACTACGCAGGTTAATATCCCGGTAACATTTCAAACTCGCATGCGCACGGCACCGAGCACTGTGGTCACATATAACCCCGGCGCAGCCAATGCGGAAGCAAGGAATACGACAGATGCGGCTGACGACAATACGATAGGCGTTGCGACTACAGAGCGCGGACTGTTTATCGCGTTTGCGCCAAATGCGGCGAACACAGTTAGCGATATCCACCGTGTCCACTGGACTGCCGATGCTGAACTCTAGGAGGTCACGATGTTTGCCTGGTTGCTGATTAGCATTTTGTCTATTGTGGGGTGGGGCGGGTTTATTGGCTGGGGGAATGAACACGTCGAGAACGTGTGTCTCGCTAAGAACAATGCGCTCTTAGAAGAGCAGCGCGAGGGGCCGCTACAGGTATGCCGATGACCTCACTTGGAGACACAAGCAGGACTGTTTCCCCGAAAACCTATGCGACGGGAAGTGTTCGGATTGTCACGACTGATGGAGTTGGAGCAACGGATCTTGAAAGTATCAATGTCGTAATTTTCAGATAAATGGTATACATATCACCTACTGGGAGGATCTTATGAAGTACGTATCGTTGGTAGCCGTTGTATTCATACTGTTGGCCTATTCAGTCTCGGCATGGGCCGTCGAGGGGCGCACCGCCCCACCTGTAGCCGATAAAACCGTAACTGGCACGGCGACACTGATTAGCGCGTCTAGCCCGATTCGCTCGGCCTTAAATTGTACGAATACCCACGCCACGGTGCATGTGCGATGGGGGGACGCGACGATCACAGCATCAAGCGGTCAACAGCTTCGCGCAGGAACGGCCATAGAAATACTCAACAGCGCCGCCATTTACATGATCTCTGAAGGGGTCGATGTGACCGTCTCGTGTACAGAGGAAACGCGGTAATGACAGAGACTCGCACGGCAATCAGCCCAGCCTACGCGCTCATGGCGCTGGTCCTGATTTTGCCGATCATGCCTGCGCTGCCGTTCTGGACGGATAACACGCTATTTGCCGTCACGGCCTCCCCGCTGTACGTCTATACCGTAGGGGCGCTGGTGATGTTCTCCGCGTGGATCTGGTTGCAGGACCGATGGCTAGGCGCACTGACGGCCTGGGTCGGCATTGCCCTGCTCTGGACACCCACCGTGCATGCCTTTGAAGTGACGGAGATGCTGGTCATCAGCGCGTGTCTCCTGACGATGGCGAAGGAT
>Ga0181337_1000062_pt1 | contig 17958 bp, 17 predicted proteins | sample Sp13VDMM15DD_FD_168302 | JGI IMG/M metagenome (GOLD analysis project Ga0181337, IMG submission 168302) | Freshwater viral communities from Lake Michigan, USA - Sp13.VD.MM15.D.D | ecosystem: Environmental > Aquatic > Freshwater > Lake | place: USA: Michigan | collected 2013-04-23 | reverse complement strand
CCACGTGCTTGTGCAAATGTGAGAGTTGTGTTCCACATTGCAAAAATCTCAGAATCGAGAATATTGCCTGCGGGAACTGGCGGAGGTGCCGGGGGAGCGGGACTAGGAGGTGGCGGAGGCGGAGCAGCAACCGGAATTCTGTTTGGATTCACATACAGAACTAATGCATTGCCAAGATCATTACCAATGCTGTTAAGTTTTATAGTGTTTCCAGTTCCCGCAAGTAAAGTAGTTTCTACAAGCAGAATGCGCCACACTCCCCAAGAAGTTGTGGAGATAAAAGTTACAGGCTGTGCAACTCCATTTACAATAAGCTCGCCAAGTCTGTTTCCACTATTTCCATCATAGGCATATAAGATACCTAATAATGCAGCGCCACCTAGGCCACCATCAATACCAGCTAACTCACAAGAGCTTCCTGCTGGAGTAGCAAAATTTACAAACTGAGAAGCTGCAACTTCTGGAGGCGTGGAACCAGTTTCAAGCACGGCACCATTTGCAAGTGTGCCATCTTTCCAATAGTATGTAAGTTCAAAGGCCGGCGGCGATCCGCCATCTGATTCTTGAGTTGCATTAAATCCTTGACGCAATACTCTAAGCGCCTGTAGTTTACCAGTGAGCAAGTCAACCTGAAAGGGATACATAGTATTTCTCCCGGTAGGTTTTAGTGCTCAAAGTTAAGAGAAGTACCTTCGTGGATCATCCAATCAGTATCTACAGAAAGTTGTCCGGTGATAGTTACTGACTGATCTACAGCAAGGTCAATTGCATAGGTAGGACACTGTCCAGTAGTTTGACCAACACCTGAATTAGAAGTAGTTGGCCAAGTTACTTGTGCATTTACAGCACCTGCTGACATAAAGTCAATTAATCCCTTAACACCAACCGTACTAGTGTTTACAGGATTATAAATCTCAGTTCCACCTACTCGGCAACGGAATCTCTTATTGTTTGCATTGTTGATAACTGATTGCAACATGGTTCCAGTTAAACGATAACTAGTACCACTAATCCCACCAAGAATGCCAGGAGTGGTAACAAAAGTAACTTCTGAGGTAACAGCGCCAAGAGTACCAGAAGTGTTACCACCAGCTCCAGGATCTGTTGCATTAAAATTATTGGCATCTACGTATTGGAAATTCCTATAGAAACCTGCTGCCATTGCACCACTAGTAGGATTGAGATATACATCACATCCATTCATTGCAGCAGTTAAAGTGTGCCCAGTTTTATTGACAGCAATTGCAGTACCAGTACGAACATAACTAGGAGCTCCAGTTGCATTCATTCCATAAAGCAACTGTCTGCGGGAAGGACGAGCAATTGCTAAGATACCATTAACTGCACGCCAGTAAGTTCCACTCCAAGAGAATTCTTGTCCAGGATAGAAATCAGACAACACAACTCGCATGCCTGGAACGGCCGGAGCAGTTGCTAACATTTCTGCAGAACTTAAGCGAAGTGCACCGCCGCTGTAAGCAGGCCCAGTAACTCCCAGGAATCTGCCTTGTGCATCATATTGGAATTGCCTAACAAGCGTGCCAGAAGTTACAGTATCAGGATTACCAATTGCGGGGCCGGCAACTAAATAAGTTACAGTCCACAATAATCCATCGACTGTGTAAGTTGAAACACGACCATTTCCATCGAAGCTATTAATCTGAACATCGCTAGGTCCGCCGGCCTGGAATCCACCAACAAAGGCCACCAAATCTAATTGGTTCTCAATGTCGCCGCCGATGTTTCCCCAAAGAAGGGCGTCTACATTTCCACCCACTAAATGTGGAACACCCGCAGTATCCACACAGTATGGCCCACTACCATCAAGATAGTAGAAGAAACCACTTGCGCCCATTGTATAGCCGACAGGAATTGCCATGATTGTTTCCTAAATTAGAGATTAAAACATCCGATACATGATACCATCTTTAGCAGCGTATGGTCCGCTGCCATCTTGGAAATACCAATATCCGGCCCCACCTTGGAAGTATCCATTGTAGGTGGGAGCAATTTGGGTAACTCCGAGAAACTCAGGAACACCCGCATCACTAATGGAATATGGACCTTCATTCTCATGATTGTACCAGAATCCATTAGTGCCCATAAAATAGTTTGCTGGAATAGGCATGGAATTTTTCTCCTAACCAGATTATACAACAACATAAGAAAATGTACAGGCCCACTCTCTGTTAGCTACATCTGCATCATTATAGAATCTAAGTAACGCCCTACCTGCACCGGTTTCTCCAATAATTGCCGCCACTAAATTTAAAGCAATGCCATTACTATTTCTAGCCGCAGTACCATTAAGTTGCCTAAAACTGGCTAATGCAGAAGGTACAGGAAGAGTAATATAAATTTCTGTCTGAGTAGTTGCCGCGGTTGGATCAATACTTACAGACATAGTTACGTGAACTACATTACCTACGCGCGTCCAATATGAAACTTGCGGAGTGGACGCAGCAACATTGAGTTGATTAGTTAGAGTGGGCGTGTAAGATCCACTTGTGACATTACCAGCATTGCCCGGCTGAATAAATACTTCATTATTGGCACCAAGCTGTAATGCTGGAGTACCATTAAGTGCTTCATTACTAGTAACTGCACTGGCGCGAGTAAAGAATTTTAAACCTGTTTGATTGAATGCTCCATTCTGATAAGCAACAATCATTGCTCCGCGTCTAAAACTTCCTACGCGACTAAATGCATAACCTACTCCAAAAGCTCCGTCAACAGGAACTCCAGCAGGATTGACTACAAAGATAGTTCCTTTACCTGCTGCAGCCAATGCATCTGCAGGATCAAGTGTAGCTCCAAATACTCTTAAAGGAGTTGTAGGATCTTCAGTAATTGGGATACTATTATTTCCGCCAACAATATCTACATTGTTAACGAATTGGAAATATCCAGTGAGATATGGATTAGATCCACCTACACTCCAGATGCTCATAAGATTTACCTCTATATAAGTTTAGAATTCCGCGCCGCCCATAAGTAGCTGAGCTTTCTGAGCAAGCGGATTAGCAAGTTGACCAGCTAATCTTTCACTCTCTGGCGTGTTGGCATTCTTATATTGATTCATCATCCACTGATTGAAATTTACTTGCTTGCCACCACTAGCTGCGTAGCCACTAGCAAACTCTGCAATTGCTTCATCTTCAGGAACATTACCTGCGATAACAGAAGTTTTAACTCGCTCTGCCAAACTCATCATCTTTGATCTGTTGTATTGAGTATAGGCATGAATGCGGAAAACTGCGTCATTCACAACTGCTTCATCTAAAGGCCGCCCACCAATTAAACGTGTGGCAGTTGCCCAAGAGAAGAGATCATTTGAGGAGATAATGGTTCCCTTATTTGAAGTAGAGTATACTTTTCCGCCAGAACCAAACGCTTGCAGGGTTTGCGCTAAACCAGCCATTGGACGTGAAAGTCCATTATGTTCCAAACCTTGCAACATTGATTCCCAAACTGGGGCGCCTCCACTAATCTTAGTTGCGGTCTCTTTAACTGAGCCGAGGAACTTTCCAAACGCGCCAATAAATGGAACCTCAGCCGGCGCAGTTGGAATGACAGTTACTTGCCGGGGATTGATGTCACCTCTGGTGTAGAGATTGGTTTGAAGGATATTACTGGGGAGCCCGTATAAAAGAAACTCTCCAACATTCTTTCCGCCAATACCCAAGATTCCATCGTACAAATCTCTATGTTCCGTATTCCCAGATGCAGTTCCCACCACATGTTGATTAATGAATTGGAAGGCGGGCAAGCCCTGTAATCCAAAGAAGGTACTTTGAAGTCCCAACAACATTGCAGCATCTTTCTTGCTCCCTTCAGCAACATAGCGAAACATCTGTTGCAGTAGATTGAACTGATAAGATTGGAACAATCCAATTGCTTGTCCAATGGGACCTTGGAAAATAATAGGCCGCTGACTTGCAATAGTATTTCCCTCAACACGATTTACAAAAGTATTGATATAGCTATGCGCCTCAGCATCGCTTAACAGCCCATTCTTTTTTGCTAAAGTAGTCAATTGATCCATCACGTTTGCAGACAAGAAACGGTTCATTTCTTCCGCAAGCTGATTGCCAGTTAACTTTTCGCCAACTTCCGAGAGCTCTTTAGTTTTAGTAAAGGCCCGCTGAATTCTGCTGTTTAAATCAGCAACTGTTTCAGTTCCTTTGAGAGTAAAGTCATCAAGGATGGAATGGAATTGTGCACTGATACCTTTGATATAACCAGCTTCAGTATAGCGAGCCACAAGTTCTTTACTGCCCGGGCCCACATAAGCAGCCAGTGCATTCTTAACTAATTTTGTCGGAGCAAGTATAGAACCAACGCCACCAGGGAGATTGACTTTAGCCAACTTAGCCAGTTCGCCAGCAATCTTTGTATCTCCTGAAGCAATGGCGCGCGTGAGCTGAGTAAGTTCGGTGCCCCGTAAAACATTAGCACCAATAAAATTATTAATAGCATTGAGAGGATCAAGGCCCAGTGTAAGTTTCGAGAGCAGCGCATTTGCACCTCTTACAAACTTAGTGAGCTCGCCGCGCGGAGCAGTATGATTAACTAACAAGTCTGTAGCCGCATTGCGGTACGCTGTGTTCATTCCATACTTTTCCAACGTCTCATTGATACCAATCATCTCCTCAGGAGTTTTGCTCTTTGAAAAGATATCATTAATTCGCGCCACTACATTACTCACTGCAGAATCAAACTGTTTGTTGATTCCATAAATGAGCGGATACTCAGATACCTTTGAAATGTCGAGGGCGGTTTTAATGTAATCTGTGTACGGGTTCTTTCCTTCCCGCTCAATTTTACTAAGCGAGCCGCCAAACTGAGAGGCTTCAATCTTAGTGAATTGCTTACCTTGATCTTCCAACCAATCGAAGGCGGCCTGATTTTTCAATCTTACAAGCTCAGTAACTAACACATCCGAATCTCTCAGATGGCTTTGTAAGATATCATTGACAATCTTTTGAGGATCAGTTTTAGTATAGAACTCGCTAAAGATACCTTTGTTCTTTAGTTCACTGTTGATATAATTCTCATTCAGACTGCGCTCATATTCATACTCATGGCGAGCTTTAAACCAATCATCAGATTCTGTCTTGGTTAGCACAGAGAGTTCTGGATTGTTAAGCTTGACACTGTTGATAAGCTCATCCAGTTTACCAGCGCTAGAAGCATGCAGTAAAGTAGTGTGCCCAGAGCCAGTAACTCTAGGATCCTTCACAAATGCAAAATGAGGAAACTGCTTCAGATCGGGGCGGATTGGACGGTAAACTCCCGGATCCTTATTAGTTTGACGACCGTGAACTGCATTGAGTTCGGTCCAATTAACAGTCTTTCTACTGGTGTTCTCAATCTCAGCAACAATAGTATCGTAAGTTTCTTTATTCTTAATAGGAATAAGGTCTGCAGGATCAAAGCCTTCAAACTCATCTGCAGACTTTTCCATTTTATCCAGGGCAGATTTGCGAACCAGCGCGCGCTCTTCTCCTGGAGCAACTTTCCACAAGTCACCACTTCTAGTAACTTGTTGAGTAATCACATGATGTTCGATAGCAGCTTCGGCATTGTTTCCTAATCTTGCTAATGGTCCTTCAAGAAGATTCTGATCCACTTGCCTAAACTCTTGCTTAGCAAGTTTAGTAATCGAGCCAATTCCAGCAACGGTGCTACCAAGAGTTCCATAGTTGCTATTCTCAAAGCCGAACAAAGTTGCACCAACACCAGAAGTGTTAGCCCCCATTAATTCTTCCTGAGTGATCTTAGGAATAAGCTCGTCTAAGTTTCCAAGTGCCCGCGCCGTAACATTGCTTGCCGCAATCTCAAATTGTTTCTGCTGTTCTTTGAGATAAGTTAGCCCATCAATTACAAATCCATCCGCCATCGCATCATTAGGAATGCGACTAGAAATCTTTGCAAAGGAAGGTAAGAGCGCCGGATCAGTAACTTCTCCATTAGCTGCTAACAATCCTTTTCCTTGTAATTGCTTTGAATAAGTTTCCAAGTTGGTTTGCATAGCAAAGAAGTCCTTGCTAGGCTCCCCCAATCTAGTGCCTTCTAGCCGCGCCAACTTTGTGTTGACAATCTTTGCGATCGCTGGTGTACTGAACTCGAGAGGAACATCTGCTTTTTTAATTGTTTTTTCGATAAGGCGGTTTGCAATATCTTGCTTGGTTTCAATGATATAGTTTCGCAGCTTGTCTGCAGAGTCAAATCCCTCTTGTACGAGTTTACCAGAGTCGTCCGTGAGATTAATCGAAAGCTTACCGTCTTGGAGGGCTCTTTCAAGCAAAGGAATATCGGTTGATCGAAAAGTTGCTCCATCTGGAATCTCCTTTAATAGATAGCGCGCCCATAAATATCTGGCTTCGGCTTCTAAATGTCCTGAACCTTTGGTAAGATTGCTGGTGCTGAAACCGTCATCAACCTTGAATTTATTCTTCCGCACTGCAGCAATAGTAGCCTCTTGAAGAGACTGTCCCTTCTTTGCTAAAACAGTATCGGCCAGATTAAGTACAAGCGGCTCAGAATCTAACACCTTGCCGGCGTCTTCTCCTGTAAGTTTGAGGTACTTAACTCCCAGGGCAGTATCGGCATTACCTGCTTTTACCGAAGCCTTGAAGTCATTCTCAACTTTGGTAAATATCTTAAGAGGAGCAATTTCCTCAGTGTGCAGGAAAAGATTCATTACATCTTTAGATCCTGCACCCTTAACAGCATCGGCCACCATATTGCTAAGTTCGACGCTAGTTCCCTTAGCCATTGTATTAATGTTGTCGCGGATATCTAAATCAATCCGACGCATCTTGTCATTATACAACTTAGTGGCCGCGGCAATATTAGAATCGTCTGTGCCAGTACGTAATGGCATCACGGCAGTTTCAGCATCCTCTGCCATCAAGATGATCTTAGCTGCCGGACTAGTGCCAGGTTCAATAATTGTTCTGGAAGATAATGGTAAGAGTTTCTTCTGCTCAGCAGTTACAAGGCTTTTAATCTTTCCAAGTGAAACCGCCCCAGAAAATGCGCCGCCAATTACACCACCAAGAGCACCACCAATGGCAATGTTCTTAATGATGTCGCCAGTATCTTGCACTTCTAAGATTGGACTCTTGAAAAGTGTAGCCTGCACGGCAGTTTCAAAAGCCAGGCCCTCAAGTACATTTTGAGTAACTCCACTGGCTAGTGCCTTTACTCCAGAAGTATTAATGCTGTTAAATACATTCATGCCCTGCGTGATTTCTTTCGCAGCAGACTGAACATATAAATCAGTTTTGGGCACTAAGAGTTTGGTAGCTCTAGAAAGATTTACACCGAGTTTGCCAGTGTCCGCAGCTACCTGAAGTGCGCGTTGACCAGCATTGAGCACCTTAACTCCTGCAACACCAGGAACTAAAGAAGAAGCGATAAATCCTACAAGGTCGGCCGCTCCAGGATTCTGGCGATAATATTCTCCAAGATCTTCATCAATGTTTGCAATCCAATCACCAGTGTCTCTATCTTCTGCATCAGTTGCACCAATGAATCGACCAATGGTGGCGCCGGAATTGTAGAAACTATTGGCCCCAGATAACATTCCAGTGGCAATTAACTTACCAGCTCCGGAGAATTTATCGCTCCAAGTTTCAGGTTCAAGCCAGCTACCACCGCTGTTGTTTCCAATGTTGTGATTATCTGCTGCAACCATCCAACCAGGAACTTGCTCTGGAGTAGGAACTACACCTTCTTCATCAAACAATGCCATGATGATTCTTTCTTATCGGTAGATACCAATAGTATTCGGCTGCTTGAACAGATTATTCTTAGCTGCAAGAGCTTGGTTAAGTGCTCGTGCGTAGGCTTGTTCATCCGTAAGATTTACAACACTCTTACTTCCAAAGGTCGCGCCCGGCTTAGTTTCAATTTCCACATTGTACTTAAACCAAGAACCATCACCAGGAGGTTGAAAGCCAAAGGCAGTAAACTGTCTTGCTTCCAAATTTACCCTCACAGCATATTGATAAAGGGCCGCCCCACTAAGAGCTTCTTCATAGGAAATCTCATTCTTTTCCAAAGCATCTACAACTGCAGCAAATTGCTTTGCAGGAGAAGTGAGGTCCACACCATTCTTAAGAAGTGGAGTGTATACCTTCTCAACTACTGGCAGAGTTGCAATGTTAGGAGAGGCTTTAATAAGAGTAGGCAGGCTAGGAACATTGAAAGGATTATCAGTACCGGGAACAATCTTTTTCGAGGCTTGCGCAAGAATAGCATTCGCCCTTGTGTTAAGGGCTGTAATGTTACCTTGGACATCTTTTGGATCAAAGGGCTTTCCATCAGTACCTGCCTTCACTTGAGTCATTGCAGTTTCAAGAATTGCCTTGACTTCATTAGCAGCCGGTGGCAGATTCATACGAATGTTGGAGCCGAGGAGTGCCAAACTTTCAGCCGGCGAACTTGCATACCTTTTAACTCCAGTGCTCAGGAATTCCAAACCAACCTGGAAATCTTGTGAGAACTGGTTAGGTTTCCCAGACTTCGCCATTGCCATGGCCATCTTAGCATCTTGAGGTGTAAGATCCGGAGTATCCGCGCCCAACCTAATTTTCATGCCAGCATTAATAGCTTGCATTACAATGCTGTCATCAAGATTCTCTTTCTCCAATTTCCGGAGATTCTCTTTCCTGGCCATATCCAGATGATCTAGAGAAATCTTGATTTGCTGCTCTGCATTCTCTGCATTAGCAACTTGGAACTGTGTACTCAATGCATCTCTGGTAGCATTTAGTGCGGCCGAAATTCCCTGGGAGTTATATTGGCTTCCACGGATTTTAGCCAGATTAGCATTAATGGTCGCTAGATTCAGGGCTTTGTTTGCTTCTGCGTCAATCGTTGCAGAACTAACAGAAGTTCCAAGCGCATTCTGAGTTGCAACACTCTGTTGTGTAAGGAGGTTAGCCTCTTGAATTCTTCGGGCCAAATCATCTCCAGTTCTCTCAGATGAGTTATATTTGTTAATGTCATCATTGATAGTGAATTGATTCATCAACCATTGAACTGGGTCATCCGTCAAACCAACTGAACGTTTCTCATTAATTGCAGCCCGATGAACTGCTTGCTCTTGTCTAGTAAGTTCAAGAGCTTGGGAAAGTTCAGTGATTTTCTCAGTGGACTCTGTAAGATTTGTACCGAAGGCAGTTGCAGCCTTAAGCCGCGCCTGCTGAATTGCCAGTTCTGAGCTACCTTTGGCAACTGCAATGATAGCCTCATTAATACCCTGATTCAAAATTGTCTCAGAATTCTGCGATTCCATCTCAGCTTCGGCGGCTGAATTCTGGTAGATTTGAGTTGCAGCACCGCGGGCCTGAGTTTGGAAATTCTGGGCGGCAGCAAGAATAGGATTAATGTCAGCCATGATTATTATCCACCAATGGTAGTTTTCTTAGAGCCACTAAAATGTTCTGTGAGAAGCTTAGCTAAAGCAGTCTGTTGGGCAGGTTGCATTGCTGCAAATCTGTTGCCAGAAGTTCCACTGCGTACAGGAGTTTTAGCTCCAGAAGATCCAAGATACTCGCCAAGAGTTGTCTTGATCATCTTGTTAAACACATTGTCTAAGATTTTATTCCCTGTACTTACACCAGGAATCGCACTCATCAAGGCACCAGTTAAAGGATCTTTGCCAGTAATTGCAGCATTTAATCCACCAGCAGCACCTTTACCAATAATACCTGCAGCAGTATTGCCAACTGTGGGAGCAATAAAATCTTTTACAACTGGAGCCACACCTTTGGCAATACCGCCTGTTGCTGCACCAATTGCAATCCCCTTAAGAATGTCTTGATGAGTAAGAGCTGCCTGAGTTCCACCAGCAGCCGCGCCCGCAGCAACTGTACTACCTCCAGCAACACTGGAAGCAATTCCACCAGTCATTGCAGAAAGTCCGCCAATGACAGTAGTTTGAATAAGTTTCTCAAGCCAGCCTGGTTTATCTCTTGTCTTGTGTACATCGCTGGTAATGAGGTCACCACTCTTACCATCAAAGTAACCAACAATAGTTTCTTTAGCTGCCTTGTCTAGCACACTGCGTTTGTAAAATTCACCCTCTGGATTTGCTTCTACGGCCGCCAGAAGTTTCTTGTCTACATTAGTATTAAAGTTGTTGTCTAGATTTGCCTGCGTGACATTGTTATTTCCGGCCGCCTTCTTTTGCATACCAGTCTGGATTCCCAGAATAGTATCACCAGAATAGGCGCCCGTACGAAAATCAGTGAAGGGCGTAAGATTAGCTGAATCTCTGCCTTTTAACAGCGCAGCATAATCAAACTCTGCCATGAATTATTCTCCTTCGTCAGTTCCATACACAGGAGATTGTTCTTCGTAGCCAGTTTCCCAAAGACTTTCCCAATTAATATCCCCGCCGCCAGCACCTTGCGGAGAATTCCATTGATCCCACCACTCACCTAACTCAGCTTGTGCTTGAGAATCAATATCAGTTCCAAGAAACTGCTTGATGATTCCAGATAGTCCGCTACCAACAGACTGGCCGATGTCGCCAAGAACATTGCCAGTAGGATTACCAGTATTACCAGTAACTCCCTTAATACCTCCAGACAGAAGAGGAAGAAGTGCTGCAATGCCGCCACCTTTTAAAATAGAGCCAAGGTCAGTTTGGGAAAGAGGAGATTCTTTGGTAGTAGTCTGGGAAGTATTATCGTCTACAGTAGTTGTAGTGCCTGCTTGAGCTTTTGCAAGTTCTCCGGCCGCGCGAGTAATCAAATCATTTTTGAGCAAAAGTTTCGTGGTATCATCATAAACTCCACTCTTTGCTCCACCGGCATTAATATCTGCAATACCCCCAGCTTGACTAAGAATATCCTGGATCATCTTATCCATTCCTTCCTTAGTCACATTACTTTTGGTATTGGTAGTCTTAGTTCCAGAATTGCTAGTTTTGCTGGAGCCACCTTGCACTTGTCCAAGGATTAATTGAATAAGTGCAGTGTTGTCATTTAGAGGTTCAGCCACGGCTCAACTCCTTAGCTTCTTTGTTTGCAATAACTGTTTTGGCTACATTACCAGAAATAGTCTCAGCACTTTTGCCAATGACATAACCGCCAAGACCGAGCTGCACAATATCCCAAAGTTTGATATACTCAGCTTCTGCCAAATTCGGAGCCGCCCAACCAAACCAACGCGCTACAATTAAGGCCGCAAAAGTTAGCATAACAATCGGCCTCCAGTTAGCTGTCAGCCAATGATCTGATTCGGCTTCTGCACGAACAATACCTGCAGCGGCCGTGAATTTTGTTAACTCACCGGATTGTGTAAGTTCCAGGAGCTTTAATCTAGCCGCGTCCTTGTCCGCATCACTGGTAAAAAACTTATCAATGAGCGTAGTTCCAAGATTTAGCGCGGCGCTGATTGGATCAATAGTAGCCATCATTTTCCTTTCCAAGGAATGTGACCAAACCAAGCAGCTATACCAGTAGCAAAAGCAATAATAGCAGCTAGCGGTTTAGCTAACTTACCAATGAACTCAAGAGTTTTAAAGCCGCCACTCAATGCTTTAAACACTTCAATGATTTCACTGGTGTCAGTTTTAATTTGATCTACAGTAGCTTTTGTTTCTGCTGTAGTAACGGTATTAGTTTCAAGGTCTGCACGCAGTTTGTTAATCTGCTCTTGCAAATCAAGCTCCATACGGGACTCCATCTTTATTTGTAAGACCGGAGGCGTACTTACCGCCTTTTAACAATGATAGGACTTGCATACGATTCTTGGCATTGGGGTCTGCCCTACGGCTAATATGTACCCAAGAATGCTCTAGAATAAGCTGATCAAATACAATCAACTCTGGATAGGCAAGAATCTTTTTACAGATATCAAGAGAACTTCCATACGGAGAAATAAAATCTACCGCTTCTGCTAATCTATGCTGCGTAGTTTCAGGATTCGAGCCCACCGCAATATTGAGTTCTCTACAACGATACCAGGAATTTACAATGATAGCAGACTGTAATAAACTCCTGACTCTTTCCATAAGTTTAGCAGTGTTTTTAGCTGCTGGAAGAAGTTCAGGAGGTAGGCTATTATCAATGTTTCTGTGCTGAGTAACTTCTACTTCAGAGAGTAAGAAATGCTCAGAAACTCTCAAGGGCATTGTTGGGGTATTCATAGCGGAGGAGTTGTTCCAGTGTCAGTAGTTACAAGCACACCTAAGTTATTAACATTGACGCGCCAGTAATGTGGAGGCGCCTGAGTGTCTTTGAGATATAAACCTTCACTCAAAGATACCATGCGATCCATTTGAATAGCTATAGCAGTTAGCGCGTTATATATAAATTCAAGCTGAGCATTTAAAGTGGGATCACCTACATCTGGAGGAGTACTTGGTAATCCAAGATCAACAGTATACTCAGCCATTATTGCTTACCACTCAAGTGAAAGTCAAGGACAAATGAGTCCAAATTAAAATTCCCAGTGAGAAGAATAGAATGATTAATACCTTCAGCAGTAAACAAATAGCTCTTATTTCTGCCCGCTGACTCTTCAGCAAGGAGATAACCTGCAACTGGAGCTTGGAATGTTTTTCCATCATTTGTAGTCAAATCATAGACTCCCAGATTATTACCCGGGCTAACATTTTCAAGCCACAACTTATCTAAAGTGAGCCGCCTAGAGCGTGAGTACTGATACTTACCAAGCAAGATGCAAGCATCAATAGTGTTGTTTACATCAAAATACGGTCGGATAACATTGATGTATCCACTAGCATTCATCATTGCAATGCCAGTGTTTTCAGGACTTGGAACTGTAGAAGCTACAGCATTCCAATCAAATACTTCAATGTGATCGCGCTTTAACTTTCCATACCTACCAAGTGCAATATCGTAAACGATTGCATATTTCATCAATTCGCTTACAGAGTTGGGCCCGTAGGAAAGGATAAGATACCTGTTCCCAATCATTGTGAGCTTTTTGTTAAACGGAAGTGTTTGAACAAGCTCACTAAATGTTAATGTAGGTACATCAAAATCTTCGTATAAATTAGATTTAATGTAGTCTACCAAAGCGGGAAGGAAGGAAGTTGCAAGCGAGGAAGTAAGATTCTGCAGGCCCGCAGTAGTCCAAGCAATTTGATAATCTGAGTTTGCGTCAGATGCAATAAGCTCTTTGGAAACAAAACCACCGCTACCACGAACTTCCTGAAACTTATAAGGGTATCGTGAGTTTCCAGTATAAATCGCCGCCACCACATTAAGAGTAGCATAGATCATGAAACCAAAGCTTGTAGGAGTACAATACTTGATTTCTCCCTTAACATCTTGAACACTTGCGCCGCCGGCTCCTGTAACTAAAGAGGGCGTAAAATCTGCAATGTTAAATGACCAAGCTACGGCTGAAGCAGTATATGCAATGGCGTAACCATTGGCTGCTAACATTCCTTCTGTAGTAGTATTGTTAAGTGCAGTAGGATAGGCAAGAAGAGTAAATCCAACACCTGTCCATTGTAGCAATCTATTGATAGGAGTTAAACGCTCGTGAATATAAGAAATATTATTCAGCGTAAGTGCCATTGAATAATATTTCTCTAGTGGCACTCCTGAAGAACTTAACTGAATCCACTCATTTAAGTTATTTAGGTAGTATGAATTCAGAGTGCCCGGGCCCCCAGCTACATAATTATAAGTGTAGATAGAAACTTCTGCGCCTACAGCAGTAGATACAAGAGGTAACACATGGTACACATTAAAGTTAGTACCTGCAGGACTATACGGAGGATCAGAGATTCCTTGTACCAAACCTAAGACATAGCATATAGTTACTTTGGATTCATACCCTACACTGTTGAATCCTTCCTGAGTAGGAAGAATATTGTGCCCATAGTAGATTTGAGGAAATCCCACATCTCTATCAACATCAGCGTTGCTAGATAAAGTACGATTAAATGTTTGATCGGGCCCATTAACAATAATGGTACGCCCTTGCCAGATACTGGTGAATGGAAAACTCTTAGCAGAAAGATTAGCTCTATAAGAGATTTGTGCCATGGTAGATTCTCTTAGTAGCCGACCGCCTGGATGTTTGTCAGTTTGATCTGATTAATCTGCTCAGCATACAATCCACGCATGGCAGCTTCTTGTTCCTGATTGCCAGTAGTTTTGAAAACTGTGGCCGCGCAGTCGTAAATAATTGCCCATGGAAATTCATTCGCGATCCAACTAGAATAGCTTGCATCAGGAGTAATAAGCGGATATTGGTAAAAGCCTACAGCAAAGATTTGTGAAGCTGCCAGGGATTTGATCTGCAAAGTTAGGCCGGCCACATACACAACATTTGGCTTTTCTAATCCATACGCATCAAAAATTTGCTCCGGGGTAATTACCGTATACTCGGGCCCTATTGCAACAAACGTAGTTGGATCAACTTTACGAAGATATTTTAGAGCTCGCCAACGCGGAAAGGTTCCAGTATAGTTAAATGTCTGGAGAATTTCTGAGGTTGGAAATTGGATTGAGGCCTCGAAAATATCTTTATAATAGTAATCTGAATTGTGTGCTTTTAACGTAGCAGCCTTAAGATTGGCAGTAATGAGAGTTGCCAAATCTGGCCGCCGAGTTAAGGCGATAACTTCGGTAGACATTTCGGCAAGATTCATTACTGCCTCCTTAGATTAACGCTCAACAGCAATGATACCGGCCGGCAGAACTGGTTCCTTTAAATCTACCAGACCTGATTGCTCAGCAGAAGTTAGCCCGGCCGAAGGAACATTATCTCCGGCAAGAGCAGCTTTCCTAGCTTGCTCGGTAAGTTGGGCAAGTCGCAGTGCCTGGGAAACTCCAGACCCACCTGCCATTGCTTCTTGAACATTCTGCGTATTTCCAATTTTCCCAAGGCTTTGATCACTCTTGCCCATATCTTTCGAGGGATCAGCGGCCGCCATTTCTGCTAAGATTTGAGCCCGAATCTGCGCACGCAAGATTTGCTCAGGAGTCTGTAATTCAGAATCCACCTGAGTTTCTTGCTCATCAATAAAGATTAGCGGATGTCGTTGCTTAACAGCTTCTGTAAGTGCAGAAATGATTTCCGGATTGTCCGTTGCAAATCGACCATTCACAAACGCAACATTTCCCAGCCCGGGATTGGACATGGGAACATTGAGGTAAGGAAGAGTGGATTTGAAAAGAGTAAGCATTGTCATGATTGTTTCCTTGGGTTGAAAGAATGGGGCAGTTTGATCGGACCTACTGCCAAAAACCTCTTGGGATTATCCCGTGACAAGTTTGATTTGTTGGCCTGAATTCTGACCTCCTACACCTTGCCCACCAACTAGGCGAGTAGCAGCAAGTGCAGAAACAGAAATCTGACCATTACCATCCGGAGTTAAAACAGTAGCCGCACCGGCAGTTCTGATTGTGATGCTGGAAATATATCCCTCATCAGTAGCCAGCATGCCGGGCGGATTTAACTGGATTACAGCCATTTCCGCCCTCCTTAGATTTAACCCGCCGCCGCCGCAGTCAGTCCGTAGACAACTGCATTAGCCGGAGGATTCTTAACAACGCAAGTCATTTCCGTGGTAAGAGTTCCGCCAACAGCATCAATGCCATTGTCAGAAACATCATTCGTTCCACTCGTTGCATTGAATTCCTTGTTTTGCGTCTTGCGATCGCCAAGGTAAGCAACACGGAAAGTGGAAAGATCCACGCAAACCATCATCTTGGCCCAATCCAGATTGCTATTGAACAGCGGATGTTCAACAACCCGGAAAGTACCGCGAGCGGTGCTAAACGTACCGAATTGCAAACCATAGTGAGTTTGCCCATTTTGGATGAAGTACGTAGAATTCAGGCGGCCAATGTTATTCAGCACCTTCTTCGCAGTACCGCCAACAAACAGAACTCGCTCGTTAGCAACTTTGGGATCGGTAGATTGGTTAAACACCGGATCTAAGAATGCCTCAAGCTGGCTGTAATTCGTGGTAGCCAGAGCAGTGAAAACATTCGGAGTTGCGTAGTAGCTAGGATAGTAGGCAATGTTACCAACAATATTGATCAAACCATCCATGGTACGGAACGGTTGACCATTGCGAACACCTTGGCTCTTTTGACCAAAAAACAGAGCCTTTTCAATATCCGCAGCGTGGAAACCTGCGCAATCCAGTTTGCTTTCTGCAACATTGGAATCGCCAGCAATCATCAGGGTAGCACGAACAGTATCCGTGATCGCCCACGTATTACGGAAAATCTGGGTAAGATTGGTAATACGAACCGGATTGATAATCAGAGATTGCGGACGTAACGAACCTTCTTCAAATGCATTACCAACTTGGTAAAGATTCACGGAAGCTGCAATAGCCGCCGCAGCAACAGTACCAACAGCACGTTGCACTTGCACTTGAGTAGGCGAAACAACCGTATTAATAAGGATGTTTTCACCAGTAGTGTTCACGCGCATAACCATGCCCGGTAGGACATTAGTAGTGCTCAGAACATTAAAGAGCGTATCTCCTGCGGCTTGGCCCGCCCCAGTAAGAGTCAATTGAGGAAAGAGCATAGTTTTGGTAAAGAAACCGTGCTCAACTTGGACCGCATTCTCCGCAGCTAACATAGAAGTCATGCCAAATAACGGAGCTTGCCCAGCCGGCATAAGCCGAGTAAGCATTGCCGCAAATGACTTCTTTGCAAGGTCTTGCGTAATTTGTGCGGTATTAAAGATACCAGTGCTCATATTAGTTCCTTAAGATTATGAGGATTGTTTAGAATTACAGGAGACCTTGACCTAAACCTTGAATGGTATAAGTAGGATTGAAAGTTAACGGAATCAGCGTACCATCCGCAGTTGCAGCAGCAGACAGAGTGAGAGTTCCTGCAGCAGCATTAATACCTGCAATGGTAGTGCCACCAGAAATACCAGTTCCACTAACCAGCATCCCAACAGAAAGTTTAGACAATTGTTGAGTAGTCAGGCCACTAATAACTGCAGAGGTGTTTACCGTAGTTGCGGCAAAAACTTGCTGAGGCGTACCATTGGTAATGGTGATCAGATATTCCTTAACTGAGCTTGCGGCGACGTTCGGCAAAACTAAGGTAGCACCAACTGCTGCACCCATAGTTAAGGCAAATGCCACAGTGTTGATAAACTTGACACGCCAAGTTAAACCAACCGGAACACCTAAACTACCATCAACATTTGGAGCCACATAACCATTACCAACCAACCAGGCAATTAAAGCTGCAGAAGTAGGCGGAGTGTCCGCATAACCTGCGCCCGGGCCAGTTCGATTAATAAGCCCACCAGCTAACAATTGTGCAGTAATTGCACCAGTGCCGGCAGTAGTGAGAGATTGTAAAAGTTCCCCGGCTGCAAGAACATCACCGGGACCAATAGGACGGGCTAAATTGCCATCCATAACCATCGGCTTCGTGAGCATAAAAGTTTCCTTTAAAGAGTGAGAGATTATTCACCAATACTTTGCTTAAGAGCTTCATTACCCCAAGCTTCCCAATCAGTACCAACAGACTTCTTAGCTTTAATAGCTGCGGCTGCTGCGACCGGATCAGGTTTTGCAAACAGGGTTGAAAACTCATTTAAGTAAGTTTTCACATGATCTTTGATTTGTGCCTGCGTGGCGTTGGGATGCTTCAGTGCAAATTGCGATTCAAGAGCTTGAATTACAGGTTGCGCTGCAGGATTGTTATAAGCCGGGTTTTCTTCTCTCAGACTCTCACTCACACTTGCTTTACGAATAATTCCAGGGAGAGCTTCCAAGAATTGTTCGCGCTGCTTAACTAATGCAGCATCAATCAGTTGGGTTGTGGCTACGGTGCTTTCTCCGAAACTTGCTTGAGTCATAGTACTCATGACTTTCAGCATTTCCGCAGTTGCTTCAGCACCACCAGCTTGAATCTTAGCTAAGGATTCTGGAGAAATTACTTGGCTAAAATCCTTAGATTTCTC
>Ga0181337_1000061_pt1 | contig 18613 bp, 39 predicted proteins | sample Sp13VDMM15DD_FD_168302 | JGI IMG/M metagenome (GOLD analysis project Ga0181337, IMG submission 168302) | Freshwater viral communities from Lake Michigan, USA - Sp13.VD.MM15.D.D | ecosystem: Environmental > Aquatic > Freshwater > Lake | place: USA: Michigan | collected 2013-04-23 | reverse complement strand
TTCTTCGTCACACGGACGATTATAGTCAACCACCTTGACCGCCGCACCAGGAACCCACTCTCAGGACTCAAGGGTGGAACGATAGACTTCACAGGTCCAGGTGAAGACTTCGAACCGGGTGTAGTGAAGCTGGACAAAGTCTTCTCAACCTCACCAGAAGTAAACGAAAACTCCCTCGAACGTCACCGCCGCCTTCAACAACTCTTCACCTACGCACGAGAAAGATTCTCAAAGAACGAATCTGTTCGAGATCGCAACCTACTCACCCTCCTTAAACTCCTTCTCGAAGAAAACGAACCCAAAGACTGCGCCGTACCGCTAGGCGTAACTCCATCAACAATCTACAACTGGATTGCCCACCTGCGAACGGTCGCTGCAGGAATGGAGTGAAGATAAAGAAGTTTGGCTGAATGGTAGCCCACGGTATGAAAGAACGTGGGAATGAAAAGCCAACTCGTACCCAGGAAAGTGGTCCTGGGTTCAAGCATCAAGTTCTTTGGCCTTGACATCGGCCGTTCCGATGGTACCGAGATCTCAGTGGAATTCGAGGTACCTGACGGTATAGACGGTAAAGAGTTGAAGAAGGCCATGCTCCTGGAGAAGGAGAACCTCGACAACCTAGTACTGATCATGGAGAACGCGAAGGGCACCATGAAGGAATCCTTCTGGAAGACTTCGCGGCAGAGGTTGAAGGATGCTTACGATTCGATGCTCGGAAGGAAGAAGGTAGATGAAAGCAGTCAACCACCCGCCGAGTGAAGAGTACCACAATCAGGTAATGAGAATCTTAGAGGCGGTTTTACCGCTCAAGATTGGACTATCTGAAGATGACTCGGTATACGATCTTAGTTTCCTAAGTCAGAAGTTAGCCTTGTGCTCTTCGACAATGGAAAAGCTGAGTGAGTTCCAACTGGCCCTGACTCGGATCAATATGGACGTGATTAACGCCACGGACTACCTACGGATCCAGATCGGGACACAGGAGCGGGCCTTCAAAGACTCGGAAGAGTACAAGGAGCTTCCGCGGGATCAGAAGTCGGCTTGGTTACACAACCAGGTCGGATTGAACAAGGATCTCTTGGAAAGTTGGCAGTCACTGCGGCGAATGGTATCAGAGGTTAAGGAAGCGGTTGCGGAGAGAGTACAAACAATCAAGCGGCTCGATTCTGACATCCGACTCCATAAGGGATTGATAGAGGCGAAAGTGGCTGCAGGTGCCACCTCGCCAGACAACAGTCTCAAGTTCGACCCCTCGACAGAGGGTGACATTAAGTTAGATTAAAGGAGAAGTAAAATGGCAGACGTTCAAGAAGCTCAGGCCCCAGCGGCAGAAACCGCGGCCGTCGAAGTGGAAGAAGAGTCGAAGGGTAAGGTAGCGATCTACGAGAAGGTCGACGCTTTCGTCAAGGAAAAGACGGGCAAGCGCATCGGCAAGACCGGTGGGCGTGAAATCTTTGACATGGTCATCAACGAGATGTTCGCCCTCGCGGCCCGTGAAGGCACGGCGCGTTTCAACGGCGGATTCGGGTCCCTCCACGTTCGTGAGTACCAGGCCGGCAGCCGTCGCTTGCCGTCCGGTGCGACGACCACCTTCGGCGAGCGCGAGAAGTTGCGCTACGAAGAGGGTGTGGTGGTCAAGGCGCTCGTGGCCAATAAGGGTAACCTCGAGGAAGCCCTGAAGGCTCGCGGTTCGCGTGCTCCGAAGGAAGGTGACGCGGCGAAGCCGGCCAAGGAAGCGAAAGCTCCGAAGGCTCCCAAGCCGGCCAAGGAAGCGAAGCCGGCCGCTGCGCCTGCTGCAGCTCCTGCCCCCGCGGCCGCTGCGGCGACCGATGGCGACATCGACCTGGCGTAAACAAAACACCGCATCGCGGCCGAAGCAGTAAAGGAATGGGACCGGTATAGTTAACCGGTCCCAATTCTATTGGGACTGGAAAAGGAACAATAAGGAACATGCCAGAACCAACAACCCAGGAAGATCTAGTTACCCTAGGAGATAAGAACGTCGAACTCAGTACCTTCGACCGCTACAAAGGACGGAAAGGTCAGACGGATCTTATCGCGATCGTCAGCTCCAACCTCATCCGTGCCAACGTCCACTGGGCACAACAGAAGTCCTTCCGTTGTATCTCCACCAAGACCGAGCGAAAGATCTGCTGCGAACAGGGCGGTGAACCGTCCCAGAAGTTCGGACTCACGCTCTTCCAGTACGCCGTCGACCAAGACGGTGTGATCCTCGACGCCACCAAGTGTTCCGGCAAGGTCCGCCTCTGGCTGATCTCCGAAGCGCGATACGAAGAGTTGTCGACGATGCACAAGTCTTGGCCCCTACTCGACGGCGGCTTCGAAGCACCCCAGCACGACATCACCATCAAGTGCAAGGATGACCAGTTCCAGCGGATGGACTTCATTCCCAACCCCAAAGCCCAGTGGAAGCAGAAGGAACACTGGTACAAGGCGATCAAGGACAAGGAACTGAAGGCGAAGGAACGCCTGAAGATGGCCCTTGGCCGCGCGATGACGGAGCAGGAAATCAAGGAACTATTCGGACAATCCGCCCCCGTCCTGGGAACAACCGCCAACGCGGGAGACTTGGACATGGGCAGTGTATTAGACGAGTAGTGAAGACCTACTTAGGAATCGATCCATCTAAAAGACACACCGGGCTGGCCTTATCGAAAGACGAGGTCAGCCTTCCTGTTTTACGAGAGATAGCACCCACCGAAAGAGACCTGCTGACATCGGTACGGAGTTTGCGTATCGACCTGTACTCCTTCATGAAGGAGCATGCCGAAGGTACCACTGAACTAGTCATCGGCATCGAGAAGCAGGGTATGGGCGGTGAATCAGCTGTGATGCTGTTCAACGTCCAGATGGCGATCTTCGAGACCTTGGGCAAGTTCTGTCCGGACATAAAGGTCATCTGGCCATTACCAGGCCAGTTGAAGTCATACCTGAAGAGACTCCATGCCGTGGATATCTCCAGTAAGACCTCCATAGTGAGGTCCTGGGCTGATACGCACGGCCGCCTCTTCCCCAAGAAGAGATATTCAAGTCACCTAGTAGAAGCCTACTACATGATGCGAGCTGCAAAGGATGTGCAGGGTGGGAAATGGTCATACCGCCCGACTTCAAACGAGGACCCGACCACCCTTATCCCATTCAAAGTAGATTACGGAGTAGAATTCAATGGCCGCGTCTCCTGACATATCAGCAGTTAGAAAAGCCCTAGAGAAACACTTCAAGGAAGCCACCGAGCTCTTCCCTGACTTTACCACCATCAAGCAAATACCGGTCATACCAAGCCGGTCGACTGTGATCAACGCAGTGCTTGGGGTAGGCGGATTCCCTCGCGGCCGAGTCACTGAAGTATACGGAGAGGAATCATCGGGGAAGACGACATTCGCCATCGACACCTGTGCCTCCCTCCAGACACTCGACAAGAACGGGACAGCCCTCTTCCTGGACTTCGAGCACGCCTTCGACGCCACTTACGCCCACAACATCGGATTGGACCTGGATCCTACCCGGTTCATCTTTGCACAGCCGGAGACATTCGAGCAGGGCGCCCGTATTACGGACGAGTTCGTCGAACGGGACCTCGTTGACATGATAGTCATCGACTCTGCGGCAGCCATGACTCCGAAAGACGAGTTGGAAGGCGAAGCCGATGGAACTTCTCGAATCGGCCTCCAGGCACAGCTGATGTCGAAGTTCATGGCCCGCATGACCAAGAAGATCGGCCGCGGACGGAAGCCGGCTCTGGTTATCCTCAACCAGACACGAGCCCGTATCGACGTCAACAACGCCAGGAACAACGATCTGAACGCATCCGCAGCAGGTAAGGCCCTCCGGTTCTATGCTTCGATCCGGTTGGAGCTGACTATCGCCAAGCAGGAAGGCGACACTCAACGAGGAAGCAAGTTCATGGACCGGCTCTATACCCAGAACCGGGTGAGGGTCTCCTGCGTCAAGAACAAAGTTGCACCACCTTGGAGCAGGGCTCAACTCATCCTCGAGTATGGAAAGGGGATCAATAACCTAGCCTCTGTGGCGGAACTAGCGGAAGCCTCTCTCGGAATCATGAGCGGGGCCGGCTTCTTCAAGTACACGGGGGATACACCTGGAACAACGTTCTCCTGCAGGGGCCGGGAATCGTTCCTTGAATTGTTGACCACGACTCCTGCACTCCTCAAAGAAATCGAACACAAGGTTCTCATGAACATGAGACTCAAGCAGGCTGAAGGATTAGGGATCAAGTCAATCAATATGGGTGATCAGGCTAAGGAAATTGAGCAGGAAACACTGGTTCTGGACGATCCAACTGCCAAGGTTACAGGAATGTTAGCAAGAGGTGAGGGATTACCTGCGGAGGTCCTGGATTAAGGGACCTGATTGGGTATAGAAGGTCATGGACTCTAGACTACTGATTGTCGTTGTACTGATACTGTTCATTGTGGCTACTCTGGATGCTATGGCCGACACTAAGGTGGGTGGAATCGCGGCCATCTCGCTAGGACTTACTATCGCCACGGTGTACGTCCTGATACAGGTGTACTTCCCATGATCGTTTGGCTAGTCCAAGTTACCGCCTGGGCTCTTTCCCACAAGGGATGCGCCGACCGAATATCCTACTTGCTCGTCAAGTTGGGTATACTCAGAGACGACCCTCGGTATCCAGTTAGTTTCGGATCCCGATGCAGGAAAGGACCAGGAGTGGTATAGAAGGTCATGCCGACGTGCAAGTGCTGCGATCATAAGTTCACTCCGATCAGGTTTAACGATCCAGGCGCTTCCCGTCTGATCATGGCTCTCTGGTACATGAGACAGGACTACTGTTGGGTCTGTCTCTTTACCTTCCAGACGGAATGGGTTAACTCGGAATGGGCTGCTAATCTTGGGATTCCGACCATCTGATATGCCAGACGAGAAGATCCCAGCACCGACTCCGGACGAGCTCAAGCACTGCGTCCACTGTGGTAAGCTCGCTCGATTGACGACTGGGGCCGAGATCTACCCTCACCGGAAGGATCTCGCCCATAAGCCGATCTGGCGGTGTGACCCATGCGATGCTCACGTTGGGTGTCATCCTAAGACGGATAATCCACTGGGCAGGCCGAGCAATCGCGGTCTCCGAGCGTCGAAAAGGGCCGCGCACGAGATCTTCGATCGGATCTGGAAGAAGGGCTCCATGACTCGCTCTGAAGCCTACAAATGGTTGTCCCAGCAGCTCGGGACAGACCCAGTTCACACGCACATTGGCTACTTCGACCAGGCCCTCTGTTCCAAGGTCATCGAAGTCTGTCGATCGAGACCCTTCGACGGTATGCCAGTAGAGGAAGCCTGAGGTAACTAGATGATCTGGCACATTCTCATCGGGATCTGGTTCGGATTCGGGATAGCGGCCGCCTGGATCACGGCAATGATCTTTTACCACTTCAAGATAGCCCGGGATGTTAACTACGTCCGGGGCATGGCAGCCCTCATCATCGGGGGCCCACTCGCCCTTTGGGTCATCAAGGGGTGGATAGTGGAGATAATCACCACCGCGTTAAAGGAAGAGGTCTAAGTGTTACCATTGATTCTAGTCGTTTTCGCGTTCGTCTTGTTCGTACTGGCGGGTTTCGGGGTCCCAGCCTCCAGATACAACCTCATCGGTTTCGGGCTCGCTTGCCTGACCGGATACCTACTCTTGACGAGGTTCGCCTAAGGTGGCAGACGTCAAACTCTGTGAATGTGGAGCCAAGCTCCTACCCCAAGAGGGCGCCGGTTGCGAGTCCCGCACCTGTCCTAACTTCTACAAACGGAAGATCGCCCACCCAACTGAAGTCCCGACTCCGGACTTCCTCAAAGATCAGCCGCTGCCGTCGACCCTCCCACGTCGGATCCAATTGAACCGGCTTACCGTCGAGGAACTAGCCCTTCGTCAGGCAGTGATGATGGTTGAGGCCATAGGAGCTCACCCTCACCTCACTTCCTGTGTCATCGCATTGCAGCAGGCCCGGGATCACCTTGCAGACTACGTCGACGAGGTACCAGTCAAGTCATGAGTGACGGAGCTCGTTGCCACTACTGTCGGAAGGTTCCTTGTGTCTGTCCGGAACCAGACCCCGATCCTCCTTGGCGGGTTGGACGTAAGGTCCCTCGTCATGTCTACCGCGGAGACGAGCCCATCTTCACAGCTCCGGATGAGAAGATAGCCGCTGACGTGGTGTCTGCGATGAACACCCAGATAACCCTTCGAAGGTCATGCAGGTGGTGTGGAGGGGCCGAAGTACTCCACGACCAAGACACAGACCATTCATTTGAATTGAACCCGGAGGTCGTACCGTGATGATGTTCGACGCCACGCAAGGCCAATTCTGTATCCCGGTCATGGAGGATCAGATTATCCAGGACTGCGTCCGATTTGAGCTCCTACCGAACGGAATAGTCCGAGCCGAAGTTATCCTACGGGATAACGACGGTCAGATGATAGTCTCGATTCGTGACCCGCACAAGATATGCGTGGAGACCGCGATTTTCGAGGGTAGAGGCTATGTTATAAACAGCCCAGGCCCATATGACCCGAGCAAAGTCGCAGCTGAGTACGGGATTGAAGTAGCCCCTCCCCTGGGTATGAAGACCTAGATGACACGAGTCACGGCCGAGTACACCAACGACGGAAAGATTGCCCACCTAATCGTCAACTGGAAGGGTGAGAACATCCGGATTGAGCCGGCTGCCTCAAACGGCCCCACCCGGGAGCTACAGCGAGCGGACGAAGTGGTCCAAGCCCTGTTGACACTGGAGAGGATAAAGTCAGCATGAGGACATTCGTGTCAGTTGCATTCCGAATCCTCTGTTCCGCTATCGTGGTAGGAATGGCCTTCGGCTTCCTAGCCCTCATCTCTAAGATAGGCCAGCTAGAGGAAATCGACCGGAAGAACAACATCCGGGAGTGCATCTCACGAGGCGGAGAACCAAAATTCAAGGGGTGGGACAAAGTCTTTGACTACTGCCAGCCTGGATTCTGATATGGAAGAGGACGAGAAGCCTTGCCCGGTTTGCGGTAACGAAGAAAGGCACGGCCGAACCCGTCTCCTGACCTGTGAGTGCCCAGAACCCAAGCCCGCTAAGCCGATTTTAGAGATAAAAGGATTGGAAAGGCACACTAACTGCGACTGCAGCCAGTGCCTACCTCACACCTACTAAGGAGAGATCATGAAAGCATTCATCGAGATGGAAGGTATTAGCCAAGAGGCGTTCGCTGCTCTGTCGGTCGAATTGATGAAGCCGGAGAATCTCCGCAGCCGGGAGGTCATTGGCCAATCCATTTCGATGACCAAGATCACCCACCTGGGATGCGATAACCGCGACGAAGTGAAGGTCGCCACCGGCAACGAGATGTAATGAACGAGCCTGTACCAGTATCCAAACCAAACGCGATCAACCGAGAGATCGCCGAGATGCTCATCGAAGACATGGCCATGTACGAGCTACGTCTCGACGACGCCAATCCGGAAGTTGGTCCGGGTCTGATGATCCACGGGGCAATCAAAATGATCCTCGACAAGTACAAGATTCCGAAGGATTCCATCGACTTCGACAAGATCGCAGCTAACCTAGTCGAAAGGCGCCACTCTAATGGACGACGTTGACGTCTATCTGATGTCCAAACACCAGGCTGAGATCAAGGCAGAATCGGACCGGAAGCCTCGTCGCATGAAGCCCAACCGAGACTCTCGACCGATCGTTCTGGAACACTTCGTGGAGCATGACGAGATGCCGGAGTGTTCGATCGAGAACTTTCCTTACGTCAGGGCCTGTGAGCCAGTCGAGGATAAATAATGCCATTGAAGCCGACCATCCAGGTCCTTTACAGCTGCGTCATGTGTGGTATACAGGATAGGAAAGTGGTCATGGAGGCCCGCGGTGAGGAAACTGCCGCCGCTTGGACCAAGAAACTAGCGATCAAGCTGAAAGGTGACCACTCCATGAAGTCACCCCTTTGCCGGGCTAAGGAACTATCCAAGGTTAAAGTCCCGGTAGCAGACGCACCGGACTACCGGGTAGGCGAGCCGATCGCACCACCGAAAGAGGAAATCAACTGATGCAGGCGCTACTGGACAAGCTCTCTAAGGACGATATAGCCTTCCTGCTCTGTGTTACGCTCTTCGCCCTCTGCTTCATCGCCTACCAGTTCCGGAGGCATAAGTGAAACTATTCACCAGTGAGATCTTCCACAACTATCTCAACTCCAGGGAGCTTATCTGCCGGACGGAGAAACTGGAATTCGGTCACTATGTGATTAAGGAGTGGACCTGCCCGAAGTGGATGTTCATCTTCTGGACACTAGTGGGCGCCGCTTCCCTCTTCCTCTCAAACATTGTAGTGCAGCTCTACTTTAGAGCATGTCTGCCATGAAGAAGCCCAGATTCGAGATCTTTGAACCGCCGCCAGGATCCCTGAGTCTGGCTGCTAATCGCACCAAGAACCTTCCGCAAGGAGCCCTTGCCATCCATGAGATCCACGATCAGGACTTCCTAGTTACCCTCCGCACATCAGCCTATCTCGCAGGCGTTCAAGACGCTGCCGAACACTTCAGAACCCGTACCGAAGGATCCTACGAGGAAGAGCGATGAGTGCTACCATCGTAAAGATCGAGGAACTGGACGGACCTACTACTCCAATAAGGGAAGTTCTCAACCTTTGGAGGGTGGATCTTAGGGGATTGGGCTACAACAAACACTCCCGTACGGCTTTTACTATGCATGTGGCCTCTAGGTCCTCAAATGAGCGGGATGTAGTAAAGGAACTAAGGAATAGGTTCGAACCCAAATGGTGGGATGACAACATCGTCACTGGCCTAGAAGAGATCGGCAACCTCCACATGATAGACGGGATCCCACTCTATGAGTCTGACTAGACAAACCATCCTCAACGCCGACGTAATCAAACCGGGCGAAGTCGTCCGTTCGGCGGTCATTAACGACCCTCTTCTAACCAAGGCCATGATAGAAGGCCGTATGGCACTTACAGTGGCCAAGACCGAAAAGGTGGGCAAGTGGACTTACCAGCAGACCACTACAATCCTCATCGACGGAAGACCGTACCGAAACATGGTACTCTCCTACCAGTCAAAGCCCGGTTGGTTTACTAGGTTGCTTATGAGGTATTTCCCTAGTCTAAGGTCAGATGACGATGACCCTCTCCACATATCGATCGAACGTTGAGCAAGTACTCGCCAAGCTCAAAGAGATAGAGCAGTCGGGGTCCGCCTCTCTAGTGTCATTCAATTCGGTCGGGAACGCAGTGGTGGAGACCCATCCCGGGAAGCTTTACGTGGACTTCAAAACAGGAGATCTGGAGAAGATAGCATGATCAGTATTAAATACGTTCTTTTGGACTACACTACCCTTCAAAACTGCCTGCTCTTTACGATGGTGGTGGTTGTTCTGCTGCAGATTCACACTATCAACTTGAGTAAGAGAATCAAGAGATTGGAAACTAACTCTACCCTTCCTCAGAAAGAAACTCCCCTTCTCAGCGAGGCAAGTTACGACGATTCCCACATGTAAGATGGGGACGGTATGAAAGGTCATGGCAATTAACAAGACCCGGTGCACCTACTGCGAGAAGAGATTTGTCTCGATGGAGAGCCACCTCCGCACCTGCAAAGTAAGGGCTAGAGCCCTGGCTGAGATGCAAGACGAGATTAACCATGGATCCGGTCCTTTTCCGATCAACCCCATGCCAGACCGTGATGAAGTAGAATTCACGGACGAGCGCCTCCCTTCTCAAAGGTTGAGGCTGGAGAAGCGGGACTCCCCACTGAACCTCAAGAAGGAAGTCGAACCGCAGATGGAAGGCCGGCCGATCCTGATTCGGGTGGGTAATCACTTCCTTGATCCTAAAGACGTGGCGGTAATCCGTCAGGTCAAATCCCACAAGGACTTGTTCATCATCAAACTGCACTCCGATCCGAACCCCCAATTCCCACTATGGATGAAAGAAGCCGAAGTGGTGGAGTTACTCAGGTATTTTGATGTGAGGGAGGCCTAAATTGGAGAACAAACGACTCGAAAGATTGACGGCAAGGACCAGTTTGCGGCTCACAATGCTCATCATACTGAGCGTCGTGGGGATTATGTACTTCGACGCCTGGTACGCTCAATTCCCCTTCGTGATAGCCCTCTCAGCGCTATCAACCGTAAACGGATATAACACCTTCCTAGCGAGGGGTCCGGAAGTCAACAACATTCAGATGATCCGTCGAATGAAGGGCGGGGATTGGGTGGGTTTCCGGTCGCATCCAAGTCAGAAAGAGGCGACCTGGATGCCGGCCACACAATTCGCCCTCCTGAGGGATTCGTATTCCTCTGCCGACCAAGATTTGACGATGGTCGAGACCGAGTCGTACCCCACCAAGTAGAGTGGATGCGTCTTGCTATCCTCTTCCAGAGCATGGCAATGTACCACTCACAAAAGCAGAGTTTACTGCTAGATGCAGCGGACGTCTGTCCGGGTTGCTCTTGTAAAGCCGTCGAACTAGTGTCAGATGACCACTACCACTGTCTAAAATGCGGAGCCTGCTTCAGCCTATGATGATCTTCGGAGGTTCTCGGAACAACGGTAAGACCTACGAACTCATCGACAGGTTCAAAGCGGATCCGGACGGTATCCTGGTACTCAACACCAATGCAATGTTGGAGGCTGTACAGAAGGTCCACGGAATAGACCGAGACCAGCTGATGACCCACGCCTCCTTCCTGTCGGGAGTGTATTACTACCGGCAGAAGATCAAGAACCCTAACTTCTATATCGACGAAGCTCAGGAACTCATAGTCGCTATGATGAAGAAGATACAGGGTAATGGTGCAATCGCAGCTATCTCCCTGCCAGCATCTGGCCCACCGACAAGGGGTAAAACCCTTCAGGAGATGGAGCGGATTCGAGAGCAAATGCCTCCAACCCTCTTTGCCCAGCAATACCCGGTGGAGTTCCAATTCATGGATACATCGCCTCAGGCGAGACAGAAGGGCTGTATCTGTGGCAATCCAGCTTTCCCATACCAAGGTTGCCCAATTCACTGCCCGGACTAGTCCCATCAGGTACTTTTGATCCGCTCGGGGGTATGGGGTTCTAGAGGCTAAAGAGTAAATGAATATTCTGATTGTAGGCGATGATGGGCCAAAGTCCCACGGACTGAATATCTTGGTGGAGTTCGCCAAGAGGCAATTCGGTCAGGCGCCGCAAGTGATCCTGACTAACTCATCCCCAGCCATGGGTCGGGGTTACTCGATCAGTCCAAAAGACCCAGGACTGATGCTCAAAGACATCGAAGAACTGGCACCGAACCGGTACCAAGTCAAGACGCCACACCCAGCAGACCTCGTCTACCTGGCAATGACCCACCCGGACAGGTTCCTACGATCCGGGACCTTTGACCTCGTGCTATCGGGAGTCAATCAGGGTCCAAACGTGGGTTGGGATGTGATGCACTCAGGCACCGTCTCGATGGCGGTCATAGCAGCGACCCAATTCCAGGCGTGCGGCTTTGCGTTCTCGCAGGATATGAAGAACGTTAACTCACACGAGTGGCCGGAGAATGGATCCCCGGAAGAGATCCAGTATTACCGAGCGGCAGAACTTTACCTGCCCGAAATCCTGCAGGAATATGAAGTCATAGCCGGGGAATGCTGGAACTTCAACTTCCCAGCCTTACAGGGTGAGGAGCGAGCTCGTGGTATAGTGACGACGAAGATCGCCAACTACTCGAACTGGAAAGATCGCAGGGACTCATCCTTGCCCATTACCCCTCAGCTCGACGATGACATACAGAAACTAGCTGCCGGCAACGTGACGGTATCTCAGATTGAACTGAAGTTAAACCCCAACCTGAGGTAGCAAATGAAGATAGCATACAAGGTAGTACCTTTACAGGTACTCTCAGCTTCCACTCTACAATCTCTTCTGAACAACGAAGGCACCTCAGGGTGGGATCTGGTTGATATTACGAGAGTGGAGCCCACTCCTCAATACCTTGTAACTTTCAAGAAAGAAGTCGCCGGCGAGCCACTTCCATTCGAGGACTTACCACCCATCGAACAGGTCCTCGCTCCGATTACACCAGTCGTGGATTCCAAACCCATCCAAACGACAGTCTTCCCACCGGAACCTCCACCACCCCCGGAGCCTGAGAAAGAAGATCCAGACCAGGCCCTTTACGAGGAAGGATGGCTGCCGGACGAGAAGGGTGGATGGCAAGATCCACTAGCCACAGAAGAGCAGCTGGTTTCCAAACCCTTCGGCCGATACACCAGGGACGAAGCAATTCGAATCATCGGCGCGAGGACTCAGAGTGCTAATTGAGACAAACCTTCAATTCCTACAACTAGCATCCGCGGGAAAGTGTGGCAATACGCCAAGGATCTGGCTCTCGATAGAAGAAGTGTTGAAGGATCCAAACCCTCCAGTCGCCGTCTTCATCTCCACTTTCACTTGGAACCATTTCCGAGTCTACCATCAGACCAGATCCGACCTGAAGAACTGGTTGAGGATGGCAGAAGACAACGATGGGATACTGACCCATCCGACACGGCCGAACACAACAGCGAAGATCGATGAGATCTACCTGATGGAGAATCCGGACGTAACCAAACAGGAATCAGTCGACGTGTTCCAATTCGATTGGGTGCCCGAGGATAGATGGTTGAAGTGGGCCATCTCGAACCAACCCTGGGGTGCAACCAAGAGGGCGGGACTTACAAGCATAGCCGAGGGTCTGAAAGCCCTCACAATCCTCAAACACCACTTGAACAACCACTTCTACGACCTCGAAGACCTACAGGAGTCCTACCCAACTGGGATCGTTGAAGCGACCCTCTTTCCATGGCGTGGCGGATTCTACAACCGTAACCTCTTGATTTGGGAAGTGAGGAACTACTAACGTGGGAGACGAAGTACCTCTCCCTCTGGAGAAGGAATCCATCCCCAAGCAGTGCCCGGTATGTAAGGAAGGACACGATCGGCGAGGTGAACTGTGTTGGGTCTGCAACAGACTGAAGACGTCAGCCGTTGCGGAATCGCGCGGTTACATAGGAGAGTCGGAATATGATAGCTGACAACATAACGAAACTGAAGTCCTTGGCAAAGAGACTGGATTGGTCGGACGAAGAACTCCTTTCGGAAGCGGTGGAGTCAGGCTTCCTCGAACTGGGTCAGACGCTCGAAGATCTAGGCGAAGAGAAGAGTACGGCCTTCGTTGAACACGTTGAAGAGGAACTCAACCTGGACGACGAGGATGACGACGAGGATGACGACGAGGATGACGAAGACGATCCCCTCGACATGGAAGACGATGACGACTACGACGAAGACGAGGATGACGACGAGTAATGGAACTCACCCTTGCAGGTCTGTTCGAAGACGTCCAGAAGAAGGCGATGGAGTCGAAAGCCACCAACCCCTTCACGCGAGCGCGTGACGCTTACAACCCAATCTGGTCCGAAGTTATGGACAAGCCGAACGCAGTTCAACAAGCTCAAGTCTTGGGAACCAAGGTCGGGGAACACTACTCCAAATGCCGCAAGCCCGATTGCTACTTCCCTAAGATTGACCCCACGAAATGGGCCACTCCGACATTCTTCATCGCCATCCTGGAAGCTATCCTCCGGGAATACACCGACCCGGACGCCAAAGTCATAGTCGAGTGGTGGAGATCCACTCCAGAAGCGCAAGTGCTGTCCGACTTGCGATACATCGCCTTCTCATCTAGCTATAACTGCCTACTGGCCAACACCCTGGCTCTCAAGGAACAGCTCATCGACCCGCGGTAATGCTACTCGACATATCAAAAGCAGCGTTCTTCTTCCAGCAGGCCTCAAGCGGCATGCCTTTGGACGAGACAACAGACTCCTGCATCGAGTACCTCACTAACCTCCGTCGAATGAGTCAAGCCATCGCAGGGAGCGGGGAATCAACCCCGCTCCTGAAAGGCTTGGATGAATTCCTGAAGACTCAGGCAGACTACGTGATCCGAACGGAAGTTGCACGCCTCCAATCCCGAGCCTTGATATTCAAGTTCGAAACCCTCACCGATAGAATGGTGAAAGCCATCCAGATAATCCAAACCAAGGTCCCTTCCCGTCTCATAGACGGACTCGGCTTTGAGGACCTGGAGAAACTGGCCAAAGACAACAAGATGGAGCTCGTCCCACTCGACGACTTCGAACCGATCCCACTTCCGGACAACCTTAAAGACGCCCAAGAACATCCACGGGTCAACGTAAATGTTAACATGGGGTCGACGGACACGGCCAAACTCATCGCCGACATCATATCAAAGATGCAACAAGCGGATCCTACTGCCGGAGCTGACGACTGGGTAACGAACTTCCCTACAGCGGGAACTCCAATGTTGCCAGGATCTGAAGTCTACGCCAACTACCCAATCCTTAGTCAATTCCCACCCTTACCGAAGCAGGTTCAGGATCACATTAAGAGGATCAACTCTCTTATTGAGAGGAAGGTCAACCCGAAGATGATCCGGCCGGAGATCGAGAAGCTGAAGAGTCGACTCGCTGGTTTGAGTGTAGAACCTCACTTAGTAGAGGTATTGCTGAATAACATGTCAGCGATAGCGCTCTAACACCTTGAAAGTAGCCCTCCAGAACTTCCAATCAATCCGCAGTGTGACCCTCCTCTTGGAGGGGTTCTCGGTTATAACGGGTAGGTCCAACCTAGGCAAGTCTGCTCTGGCACGAGCAATCGCTGGAGCCTTTTACGGGATACCAGGAGACTTCTTCGTTAGTGCTGGTACGGACCGATCTGCGGTTGGGGTCAAGTTGAAAGACGGCAACCTGCTGGAGTGGTATAAGGTCCGGCAGGGGAAGAACTCACCCGGTAAAGACACCAACATTAAGATCAACGGTCAGAAGGCAACTAAGATCGGTCGGGAGCACGCGACACTGACCGAGAAACTGGGTGTCAAAGAGATAAAGACCACTTACGCTGCCCTCCGCCCGCAGTACGCCGCGCAGTCCGACCTCCCATTCCTATTATCAGAGAATCCCGCTACGGTAGCGGAACTGCTCCAAGTCCTGGGTAGGGTGGACGTAGTTACGGAAGCCCAGAAGAGGGCAAAAGGCGACCTTCGGTCCAACTTAGACGAACTTAGGTTAAGGGAAGTAGACCTAGACCAGGCGAAAGACCTTCTTAAGAAGCTGGACGGGACAGACAAGATAAGACTTTCACTGACCCAGCTACAGGAAGAGGAGAAACTGATCGAGGTCAAACAGACCAGCCTGGAACAGCTCAAACTACACAGTCAGAGACTCCTTTCACTCTCGAAGAGGGAGGTACCACCTTCCCCCCAAGTTACAGCCCCCGCTCACCTGTCAACTCTCAGTATCCTCACAAGGATCAGACAACTCAAGCCAGCATCTATACCTACCCTACCAAGATTCGAGACTTCGAGGCACTTACCGTCTATAGACCAATGCCACCAACTTGTGACCATCCGGAAGGAACTCACCGACCTTAAGGGCGAAATGAGTCTTATAGACGGAATGAAGGCAGCCCTGATGAAGAATAAGCAAGAGATGGAACAGGAGTTGGGATTATGCCCAACCTGTGGGAGGACCTTTGAAGGTAACGCAGCTCACTGCTAAGAATCCTGACGAGATCCGTGTAGTGTCTATATCAGACGCTCACATGTCACCCTTCAACCCAAAGTCATGGAAGGCCAACTACTGGGAGCACACCAGAGACGGCATCCAACAGGTACTCAACTACGCGAAGAAAGTCCAGGCGGACGCTGTAATCTGGCCCGGTGATCAGTACCACCTCAAGACACCGGCAAGGAACCCACTTTACTTCGTATCAGAGACCATCGACCTTCTCCTTAGCTCGGGAATACCGAACTACGGTATCGGAGGTAACCACGACTTCAAGATGGGGTCGAGGGATGGTCTCAAAGGTCAACCCCTCGAAATCCTGATCAAGTCTGGAGTATTCAAACTCCTCGACGATGAAGAACTAGTCATCACCACCGGGAAGACTTCAGTAAAGATAGCCGGAGAATCCTACAATCACAGCAAGGCAGAAGGTTGCCGAGATAAGAAGAAAGACGGTGCCGACCACCTCGTAGTCTTGGGTCACTTCTGGTTCGGTCAGACTACCGGAGAATTCTTCGGTGAGCCAATGTATGGGCCGGACTGGTTAGGGAAAGGGGAGGCCGACATCTATGACATTGGTCACCACCATCTGGATCAGGGTATCCAACACTTCGACGGTAAGGCCTACATCGTAGTTGGATCCATCAGCCGTACGGGTTCCCACTCCAATGATCTGGAGAGACGGCCGGCAGCCTCAGTACTGACATTCAAAGGGCAAAACAGAGAGATAAACGCGATCCGTCCGAAGGTATTACCCATCGGAGAAGCCCTCGACTTGGAAGTGCGCGAGAAAGTGAAGCGAGAAGAGAAGGAGATGAAGGCATTCATCGAGAACCTCAAATCGACCAACTTAGGTGCCGCTGATCCAGTTCAGGCAATCGCGGAATTGGACCTTCCAAAGGAAGTCCAGGACCGTGCCCTTAAATACCTTGAACAAGCAGAATCAGAATGACCACCTGGAATAAACCAATATCCTGGTCTAAGTTCAAACTGGCGATTGACTGCCCAAAGCAGTTGAAATACACCATCGACCGAGAGCCGGTGGCGGAAACCCGTCAGAACTACTACATGGAACTGGGTACCATCACCCAGTTTGTCTTCGAGCAGATCTTCAACCAGGGAATCAATCAAAAGCCAGGTGGGGACAAACTCTCGACCTACCAGAAGTGCACCGAGATAGTCTTCAAGTCTAAGTGGTACGCCGCCCGCCAGATTACCTACCCACTTGGCAAGTCAGAAGACACCCTCAAAGAGGACGTCCGAGCGGCAGTAGTCCGGGGTTGGGAGATATTCACCAAGCTGAAGCTGGTAAACAAGCCCATCCGTTCAGAAGTGAAGTGGACTTCCACTTTCCGGAACATGAGGCTGTTCGCCCTCATCGACTTCGTGTACGAAGGTAGCAACTCCATCTATTTATTCGACGGGAAGGGCCATGCCGAGAAGAACGCTGACCCACGCCAGCTCTTCTTCTATGCGCTAGCCGTGCAGTCATCGAACAAAACGGTGGGTGGGGGCGGGTTCATTTACTGGAAGCACGACTACGAGAAACTAGACCTCAGTCCAGCCTCGATCAAGGAATTTGTCGACGGTGAGTTCGTCGAGGGTCGCAAGGTGATGGAGCAACTAGTCAGAGGCGTCGAATCCCTACCCGCTAAGCCAGGAAAAGCCTGCAAGTTCTGTAACTGGAAGTTCGTATGTCCAGATTCAACAGAACTAAAGCCTCCCGCAGATCATACTTTACCGGATCAAGTAGGATTCAAAAGTGATTAGTCTGGTATGGTGGGAAGATGGCGACTGAGGCTGACTACATAGAGCTAACTAGGAAAGTGACATCCCTAGACCGAAGGCGGGCAGTTCTAGAAAGTCAAGAAGAAGCAAAGACCAGGGAGAGGGACACCCTCCTCTCCAAACTGAAGGAACTCGGCATCGACCCGGAGAAGATCGACGACGAGATTAAACGCCTGGAAGCGCTTGTCGAGAAGGACTTCTCCGAGCACCAAACCAAGGTTGACGAGTTCGAGAAACAACTTACGGCATTGGAGGGTGGGGTAGTCCAACCAACACCGCCACCTCCGGCAGAACCACCCGTTCAGAATCATTCTGACGTAGAATTCGAATAGTGAGGATCCTTTGACCAAATTCACAGTAGAAATGGCCGACCTGCGTAAGCACATTAACTTTGTGCGGAATGGACTCGGGAGCTCCAAGACGGACCTCGCAGTGATGATGTTCCGTTTTGACATATCAGGGAACAAGGCCACCATCTTTGCGGCGAACAAGGAAGTGTTCTGCCGGACCGAGATGAAGATCACCCGCTCCGCCGAGGATAACACGGACGGATTCTTCGGGGTGTTGGGAGCCAAGATCGAACAGCTCAACGCCAAAGTCGAAGTGGAGCAAGTACACTTCGTCTCCGACGACGCGGAGAACCTCGAAGTTCAGGCTGGCTACCTGACGGTCAACTTCGAACTCTATGACAGCTCATCCCTACGGACCATCAAGGATGGTGTCAACGAACACCTCACGATGGAAGGGCCAGCCATCCCCCGATCAGCGATCGAAGAAGCCCTCGTCTGCGGCAAGATCTGCACCCTTGCATCCTCGACCAAGCTCGACATCAACCACGTCGAACTGCGGAACGGGAAGGTCCTCTCTTCGGACGGCCGCAAGGTCATGATCTACAGCCACGACGGCCTGGTAAAGGAAGCTGCCCTCAAGGTGCCGTCCTCATCCATCGCGGACGTTATCGGCGCCATCAAGAACATGGCCGAAGCGGACACCATCCAGGTTATCGAAGGCAAGTCCTACTACTACCTCAAGGGAGTGGGGAACAAGTTCACGGTCGGCGTGCGGAAGGTTGAGCGCTCCTTCCCGCAGGTCGAAGACAAGGTGGCCTCGACCGAAGGCGCCACTGATGAAGTCTCCGTCGACAAGAAAGTCCTCGAAACGATGTTGAC
>Ga0181337_1000060_pt1 | contig 18667 bp, 42 predicted proteins | sample Sp13VDMM15DD_FD_168302 | JGI IMG/M metagenome (GOLD analysis project Ga0181337, IMG submission 168302) | Freshwater viral communities from Lake Michigan, USA - Sp13.VD.MM15.D.D | ecosystem: Environmental > Aquatic > Freshwater > Lake | place: USA: Michigan | collected 2013-04-23 | reverse complement strand
CAACGGCCGCATGGTCTACGACGTCAGCGACATGGTCCTCTACTCGGCAGCCCTCGGCGACCAGCTGCCCGACTGGCCCGGCCCCATCGTCGCACCGCCGCCGGGCCTGCCCGACACCACCGGGCCGCGCCTCGAGCTAACCGTCGGCAACGACCTCACGTGGCGTCTCGACTTCCCCGACGACGACGCGGCCTCCGTGCTCCTCGGCGTGGCGGGCGACCCGGTCGAGCCGGTGGAGGTCCTCGACATCCAGGGGCCGACGATCCTCGGCCGCTTCGACCCGGCCGCCTTCGTCGCTGGCCGCACCTACTGGGCGTGGGCGATCGCCCGGGACGCGGCGGGCAACGAGACCGTGCTCCCCGGCGGCCGCCCCTTCACGCCCGTCGCCGTCGAGCCCCCCCCTCCGCCCCCGCCGCCGACCGACCCGTGCGCGGCGATCGCCGCCGAGCGCGACCAGCTGCGCCTCGAGCGCGACCAGGCGCGCGCCGGCCGCGATGACGCCCTCGCCGCGGCCGCGCAGGCAACGCGCACCCTGGCCGCGATCCGCTCCGGCGTGGCTGCGGCCGTGCAGCGGCACGTCGACGACGTCGCCTCTGTGCTGGATATCGCGTGATGTCAACCCGTGCACCATGGCCCGGTGAGGGCCGGGGAGAGCAGGAGTGAATGAGCGACCCGAACTCCACTACAGAGCACGACCCGCACGGGATGTCCGAACCGCCAGAACCGCCGCCGCAGACCGCCACGGCCTCGCGTGTTCAGGAAGTGCTGCGCCTTGGTGGAGGGCTGATCGCGGTCACTCAGTCGATCCTCTTCCCGCTCATCGGCATCCCGATCTCCCTGCCCGCTCTGACGCTCGCGGGGACGATGATGGCCGCCGGCCAGGCCGTGAAGATCACGCGCGAGAGGAAGTCGTGACCTGGATCCGCGACTGGTCCGCCCCGCTCGCCATCGGGCTCGTCGGCATGGTCGTGACGGTCGCCACCCTGCTCGTGTTCGGTCCGACCCTATGAGGCGCGTCTCGGATGTCCCCGCTCGGCACCGGCCGATGCGGTGGCTCAGGATCCACAGCGACGTCATCGCCATCTTCGCCATGACCTCGCTGATGCTCTTCGGCGTCTACCAGCTCGGGGCGCAGCAGGACGACCGGCGCGGCCAGGTGGACGTGGCGGCGTGCGAGCGCGGGAACGTGCTGAACGACTACCTCGCCTTCGACAACTCGGAGTCGATCCTCGTGCTGCGGGCCAGCCTGCAGGCGTCCCCCCAGCAGGGACTCAGCGACCGCGAGCAGCGCGCGCGGGAGGAGTCATTGGCCCGCCGCCTGATGGTCCAGAAAGTGCTCGTCCCGTACCCGTGCGACACCCTCAGATAAGGGGAAGACCGATGACCCTGACCACGATCGTCCTCATCCTCGTGGGGCTTGCAGCCCTCATCTTCATCGTGAGGCGCTGATGCCGACCATCGCAGATCAGGTCGTGGCGATCGCGCGCGCAGAGGTCGGCGTCGCCGAGACGCCGATCGGCTCGAACACCGGGCCGCGGGTGCTCGAGTACCAGCGCGCCACCGCCCTCGCCGGGACCGGCTGGCCCTGGTGCGCCGCCTTCGTCGAGTGGGCGTGGGAGACCGCAGGCCTTCTCGACCACCCTGCCAACCCGTCGACGTACTGGATGTGCCGCATCGCGGCCGGTCGCGACGAGCTCGTGGACACGCCGAAGGTCGGCGGCGCGATCATCTGGTGCGGAACCCACGTCGGCCTCGTCGTCGGCCTGGGCGTCGGCGTCGTCTATACCGTCGAGGGCAACGCCTCCGACCGGGTGATGGAGAAGACCCGCGCGACCGCCGGCGCCCGCTTCATCAACCCGAAGGGCCTCGGCGAAATCTCCGAGCCCCCGCGCATCTACTGGATCGACGACCCCGGCGCGGAGTACGTCGTGAAGGGCCCGTGGGACCGGGAGGCCTACGCCGAGAACGCGAAGGCCAGCCTCTCCGACGCGCTGCAGCGTCGCGCGGACGTCCTGCGCACCGGCGACGGCCGCTGGGTCCTGCGCATCGGCGATGACCCGCGCCGCGGCCCCTTCCTCGACAAGGAACGCCGCGACGAGGTGCTCGAGATCCTCTCGCGCTCCCTCGGCCGGCCGCTGATCCCCCGCTCGACGGTCTCCGCGCCGTCGTCTGCCACCCCCGCCGGGTCCGCAGAGGACCTCGGCAAGACCGACTGACAGGAGCCCCACAATGAGGAAGTTCCTCGCCCCGAACCGCATCGCCGTCTATCTGACAGCGATCGCCTCCCTCGCCACGGCCCTCGTGCCCGTCGTCGAGGACCTCGACACCCAGAGCACCACCACCCTCGCGGTCGGGCTGGCCGGCCTGGTGGCCGTCGTGGCGAAGTGGTTGACCGGCTGGCAGGCGCACGAGGCCCGCGAGGCCGAGGCTCTGCAGCGGGTGGAGACCGCCGAGCCGGCGCCGACGACGCCGACGGACGTGCCGCGGTAGATCAGGCCGCGGGCCCCGGGCGCTGGAAGATCAGCATCAGCCCGCTCACGCTGCCGCCGCGCGTGACGAGGCTGGTGACCTGGGTCTCGACCGCCCACCCGAGCGACCAGCCGTCGGCGGCGCGGTCGTTGAGGACCAGCTGCACGTAGTCCTCTGAGAGGGCGTCCCCGACCAGCTTCTCGCGAACGACGTCAACCCGGTACTCGACCGCCTGCTGTCCGCGCCGCTCAGCGATGCGCTGTCTGAGCGCCGCCGGCTCCTCGCCCTTCATCTCCTCGGCGCGCGCGCTGAGGCCCCCTAGGAAATCAGCCATGGCAGCGACCCTGCCACGGGGGCGGACCGGACGCGCCCGCCCGTTGGGATAGGTTCCGACGTCCGACCGTACGGAATCGCCAGAACGGCCACTCGTGGCGCTGCCCGCGTCCGCCGGCCGTGGGAGCATCGGCGCCCGGGCATCGCCTCCCCTCGGACCCGCCCGGCGAGTGAGGGGGTGTGGGGTGACGTGGAGCGATGCGGACCGGCGGGCCCTGCAGGACGTGGCACGGGCGGCGCGTGAGGCGGCGGCGCGGGAGGGGGTGAGCCCCGATGTCGCCGCGTGGCTCGAGCGGATGGCCGACGCGGTCATGGTCCCTCATGGGCGACGTGAGCAAGCTCCTCGGCAGCCCGGGCAGCGCTCCTAGGGGGAGGCGTCGGGTCGTCGGTGAGGCCGAGCAGGTAGTCGGTCGAGACACCAAGGATCACGGCGTAGGCGACCAGCCGCGGGACGCTCGGGCTCTGCACGGTGCCGGTCTCGACGCGGCTCACCTCCGTGGTGCTCGCCTTGATGCCTCGTCCTCGTAGCCGGTCGACCAGGTCAGGCTGACTCATCCCGAGTCGCTTCCGCTGCTGGGCCACACGCCCCCCGAACGCCGTAGGCATATCTGCATAGTCGTGGCTCAAGGTCGTGCCCACAACGGCCGATATGCGTTGCATGGTTGCACTACGCATATCTGCGTTGTACGGTGCCGACATGCAACTGAGCCCCGAGCGCGTGAAGGCCGCCCGCGAGGTCGCGAACCTCTCGCAGCGCGCCGTCGCCACGGCGGCCGGCGTTTCCATCGACACAGTCCGCCGCGCTGAGAACGGGCTTCACGAGCCCGGTGCCAACGCGCTCGGCCGGATCGCCACCGCTCTCGGCGTCTCGATCGACTCGCTCTTCATCCATGAGCCGGACCGTAGAGAAGCCATCTCGGCCCGTGGGGAAGTCGCGTGACGCCTACACACACCACGCCCCGAGGGCTGCCTACCACAGCAGCGGCCCCGGGGCGCGCACAGGGAGGGTACCTCATGCCCAGGACCGGGAGGCCGAAGACCGGCGCCGGCCACCGCGACGACGCGATGCTCGACATCATCGACGCCCGCGGCCGTCTGGCCGACATCATCCGCAAGCGCCAGGAGCACTACCGCGCCGAGCGGGACATGCTCACCGAGATCGACGAGTTCCTGCGCGACACCTCCTTGTCGTGGCGCTACGGCGAGATCACCGACGGCATGGTCGCCGACGCCGCGCAGGCGGCCTCCTGATGGGCGACCACGACGCCCTGCCGCCCTTCCTCGAGGAGTGGCTGGTCCCTGACATGACCGACGGCCAGGTCGCCTGGCACCTGGCGATGGCCGCCCTCAGCGGCGTCCGCCGGCGCGTCGAGCACGAGGGTCTGACCCGCGACTCGTCGATGGCCTTCCTCGAGCGCGTCAACGACCTCTCCATGGCCCTCTGCCAGTGCAACGCCGAGCGCGAGGCGGGTGCGGCGTGAAGCGGCTCCTCATCACCGACTCCATGACCGCGATCTCGGCCGACGCCTACCGCGTCAGCGAGGGCGCGGCGGGCCTCGGCGAGGCGATCGCCCACCGGGCGGGCTTCGGCCGCGCCGACGGCCAGGCCGGCTATGTGATCCTCGTGCGTCTGACCGGTGAGGTCGAGGCGCACTCGGACTGGTCTCGCTGGGGAGACGCCACCATGCGCGCCGCGCACCACTGGCTCGCCGAGCACTTCGACGAGCACCCGCACGGCGGTGAGCTGAACGTCGAGGCGCTCCGCCTGGCGATGGAAGTGCCGGCATGAGCGCCGACTACTACATCGAGGTCGACGGCGTTCCTACGCCGGCGAAGTTCGACGAGACGATGGGCGCCTGGGCCGACAAAGAGGCCCGCCGCGTCGGGTCCGACGAGATCGGCGAGGCGTGGGTCTCCACGGTCTTCCTCGTCATCAACCACGCCTTCAGAGACGGCCCGCCCCTCGTCTACGAGACGATGATCTTCGGCGGCGAGCACGACCAGTTCTGCGACCGCTACTCGACCCGCGAGGCAGCCGCGGCCGGGCACGCGCGAGTCTGCGAGGCCCTCCGCGCCGGCCAGTCCCCGGATCGGGTGCCGGCATGAGCGCCACGCACGGGTTCTCCATCGCCGGCGTGGTGGCCGCGGCCGCACACCAGCACGACGCGCCCGCCCGCCTGCGCGACGACCTCTGCCCGATGTGCGGCCGGCGCCCGAGCGTCTGCGCCTGCGACCAGTTCGACATGGATCTGCGCGGCGCGCATGACGGGCCCGCCTCGTACGCCTGGCTCGCCGAGCGCGAGGCCACACGGTGAGCCGGCGAGCCGATTACCCCCGTGCGGGATCGCCCCTGATCTCCGAGCGCCGCGCCGGGCATGACCGCCTGCGCCGCGCCTGCGCCAACCTCGCCGGCTTCGCGACCGTCGTCGCGGTTGGTTACCTGGCGTTCTCCTTCACCGCCGCCTGGCTCGCCGAGCGGATCGTGCCGTGAGCAAGCCCGCCGTCACTGCTCCGGTGCGCCGCCGCAACCACGGCCGCGGTCACAGCTACATCGACGCCGAGGGCCGCAAGGTCCCGGGCGTCACGACGATCATCAGCTCGGGCGCCCCCAAGGACGCGCTGGTCGGCTGGGCCGCGAACACCACGGCCTCCTACGCGGTGGACCACTGGGACGAGCTAGCCGAGATGAAGCCCTCTCAGCGGCTCAAGGCCCTCCAGGGCGCACGCTTCGCCGACCGCGACGCCGCCGCCAACCGCGGGACCGCCGTGCACGGGCTGGCCGAGCGCCTGGTCAAGGGCGAGGAGGTCCAGGTGCCCGAGGAGCTTGCGGGCCACGTGGACAGCTACGTGCGCTTCCTCGACGAGTGGGACGTCCAGCCGCTCGAGGTCGAGTTCGTGGTGGTGTCCTACCGCTTCGGCTGGGCCGGTACCGGCGACCTGATCGCCGACCTGCGCCACCCCGAGGACCCCTCCAAGCGTGTGCGCTGGGGCCTCGACATCAAGACCAACCGATCCGGGATCTTCGGTGAGGTCGCCTGGCAGCTGTCGGGCTACTTCCTCGGGGCGGACGTGCTGCTCGACGCCGATGGCGGCGAGCGCCCGATCCCCCCCTGCGACCGCTACGGAGCCGTCCACGTGCGCGCCGACGGCTACGACCTCATCCCGGTGGAGGTCACCGCCGACCAGCTGCGCGAGCTGCGCTACGTGCAGCAGGTCGCGGCGGCCGTCGAGCGCGCCAACGAGTACGTGGGTGAGCCGCTGCGGCCCCCCATCCGCCAGGAGGCCACCGCATGAGCACGGGAAGCGACCTCGTCCGCCTGCCCACCACCGTCGTCGAGCACCGCGCCCCCGCGGTCGTTCGCGATACCGTGGACGGCTGGCTCACCATGTTCGAGCCGGTCGCACGGCTCGCCGAGTCGATCGCCCAGACCGAGTTCGTGCCGGCGGGCCTTCGCGGCAAGCCGGCTGCGATCACCGCGGCGATCCTCTATGGCCGCGAGATCGGCCTCGGCCCGATCCAGTCCCTGCAGAGCATCGACGTCATCGACGGACGACCTGCCGTGTCGGCGGAGATGGGGCGCGCGCTGGCGCTCGCCGCCGGCCACGAGCTGTTCGTGGAGGAGTCGACCACCACCCGGTGCGTCGTGCGCGGCCGGCGCGTGGGCTCGCGCGAGTGGGTCACGGTCACCTGGACGATGGACGACGCCAAGCGCGCCGGCCTCGAAGGGCGGCCGAACTACCGCAAGCACCCGCGCCGGATGCTCCAGGCCCGCGCCACGGCCGAGCTCTGCCACCTGCTGTTCTCGGACGCCCTCGGCGGGATGCCCTTCACGCTCGAGGAGCTGTCGGACGACTCCGATGTCGCCGGCAACGTGGGCGCCGCGCAGCCCGCCCGCACGGCCCAGCGCGGCCGCCGGGCCCAGCGCCCCGCGGAGCTTCCGCCCACCACCACCCCTGCGCCCGCCGATGACGCCTCACCGCCCCTTCCGGGCGACGAGGGCTTCGCGGGGGCGCAGGGGGAGGAGGCGCCGGCCGATGGCGACGGTGAGCCCATCGCCACCAAGGAGCAGGTGAAGAAGCTCCAGACGGTGTTCAGCAAGATCGACGCCGGCGATCGCGACGAGCGGCTGCGCATCGCCACGGCGATCCTGCGCCGCCCCGTGACGACCGCCAACGACCTCACCAAGGCCGAGTGCAGCACGCTCATCGACACGCTGGAGAAGGTCGGCGAGGGCGACGGGGCGGCAGATCGCCTGCGCGCCCTGGTGGACGCCACCGAGGCGCACGAGGAGCAGGGGGCGCCGGAGCTTCCGCCGGCTGACCCGGTCGACGCCGACTGATGGCACACGCGACCATCAAGATCGACCTCGTCGGTCTCAACGAGTTCGAGGCGCTGGTCGATCGCTGCCAGGACTACGAGGACGCGCTCCGATCGGCAGCGTCCCACGCTGCCGACACCCGTCGCCGACTCCGCTCTCTCGCCTTCACCATGGAGGAGGAAGCGGTACTCCGCCTCGAGGAGATCGAGGACCGCGCCCTCGGCGTGATCGACAAGTGGGCGCGCCGCGATAGCGGGCGGGCGTGACCTCCACCCTCGTCAGCCGCGATGAGGTTGCCCGCGTCGGCGCCCTGGTGCGCGCGGCCGATCGCATCGACGCGGCGCACACCGACCGCGGCGAGGTGATCGCGCTGAACGCCTACGCGCCGGTCGCCCTGGTGCGGTTCGCGTGCGGGTGCGTCGCCTACGTCCCGCTGCGTCGTCTCATCTTGGATCAGGGCCCCACCATGACCGCGTGCGAGGTCGCCGGCTGCGGCCGCCCGCGCTGGGAGGGCCCCTACTGTCCGAGCCACCCGCGAGGTGCTCCGACCGGTGCGTCGTTCGAGCCGAAGGCGCAGGCCACCCATGACGGCCGATTCCATCCGCACGCCCAGAGCGGACGCGCTGACATCGACGACCTGGGCAACCATGGCGCGACGGGGGGCCCCCCTTCCCCCAACGCGCTCCAGCCGCGGGCGACCGGGACGGCCGCGGCACGGACGGGGGTGGGCGGTTCGCACAGGCCGCTCGCCCCCGTCCGCAGGACCTGGACGGCCGGCGAGATCACCCAGGCGCTCACGGCATGGGCCGCCGAGCACGGCAGGGCGCCGAGCTTCGCCGACTGGAAGTACGCCGACCCCGCGGGCCGCCGCCCGACCGCCTCGACCGTCCGCGACCACTTCGGCTCGTGGCTCGCCGGGCTCACGTCGGCCGGCCTCGAGGCGAGGTCCTCTGCGCCCAAGAGCCGCTGGACCCGCGAGGCCATCATCGAGGCCATCCGCGCCCACCACGCGCGCACCGGCCAGGCGCCGTCGCGCCGGGGGTGGGCGGAGAAGTCCGACGCGCACCCGTGGCCGGCGACGGTGGTCGCGGTGTGCGGGTCGTGGTCGGACGCGATTCGCGAGGCCGGCTTCGAGCCCGCCCGTCCCGGCCGCCCACGACGGCGCCAGAGCACGTGAGCGATGCCCTTCCCCGTCATCGGCTGGGACCCGGCCAGGACCGCGACGCGCGATCCGCGGGTGCCGGTGACCTGCCCATGGTGCTTCGGCGCGAAGGTCCTGTTCGAGCGCATCGACCCGCACTTCGCGCCCTGGGAGCTCGTGCCGGTCGTGTGTCGGCGCTGCGAGGGCCAGGGCGTCGTCCGTATCGAGCGACGACGAGGAGCACGATGATCCGCCGCCTGTCGATCGCCGGCGCGGTGGCCCTGGCGGCCGCCACTCCGGGTGGCGCCGCCGGCGCCGACGCCCGGGTGGCCACGCTGCCCGCCGGCGTCTCACACGTCCCGACGATCCAGCGCATCTACCCCGAGCTCTGGCGTGCCGAGCTCGCCCGCAAGGATGGCGTCTCGTGGGAGCGCCTGCGCCGCGCGGCCCGCACCGCGTGGATGCGCTCGCACCCCTGCGCGACCGCGACCCTCGCCCGCCTCTACCGCCTCGGCGCCCGGTCGTCGTGGGACACCATGGTCGCGGTGTGGCGGTGCGACCGGGTGAACCCCGGCCACCTCGCCTTCATGCGCTGCATCCCCGAGCATGAGGGCGGCTACGGCGCCCCCGACGTCCGCTTCGGGGGGCGCACGGGGAACCCGACCCCGCACGGGCTCGGCAACGTCGTCATGGGCCACCTGCAGCTGCGCCCCGCCTGGTACCGCGGCGCGATGGCCGGGCGGCCCGGGACGTACCTCCTGCCCGATCGGTGGGACGACGCCCTGTACGAGTGGGCGCGCAACCCCGTGAACCAGGCCAGGGCGACCGCGCCCCTCGGCCCCGAGCAGTACGCGACCCGCTCGCGCTGCTCATGAGCGACCTCGTGATCGCCGTGTTCGGCGTCGCCGGAGTGCTGATGGCCGCGCTCTGGCTCTACCGCGCCACGCGCAACCTGGTCGACCACACCGACCCCGGCCGCGGCTGGGGCGCCAGCTTCGACGAGTTCTACAGCCACCCCTACTCACAAAGCGGCCCGGCGGCGCAGTCACGCCCCGGGCCCGGCGCGATCCCCAAGGAGGACCACGCACCATGAACCCTAACCCGCTCGTGCTGACGGCATCCATCGCCGCCGCCCTGGTGCTGCCCGCCGCGGCCGCTGCCCACGACGCCGCAGCCGTCCCCAGCTGCACCGCCGCGGTCGTGACCGGGACGCTCTTCGCGCCCGGCCCGAACCCGGTCCAGGTGACCGTGACGACTGCGAGCGCCGAGGTGGTGACCACCACGGTCGTCCTCGCCAACGGCGTCCCGGTAACCGTGCCCTACGTGCTCTCGCCGGGCGCCCATGAGGTGACCGTCTGGCTCTCGTGGACCCTCCCCGATCACGCCCGCCGGCCGTTCGTGGCCGGCCGGGCGAGCGTCGTCTGCCCCACGCCCGCCCCGGAGCCGCCGGTCGCCGAGGAGGTTCCGGTGGTGACCACCCCGGGCACGCCCGTCACGCCCCCCGTCACGCCACCGAAGGAGGGCGGACGAAAGAAGCCGACGCTCCCGCTGGTGCCCAAGCGCACCGAGCGCGTCCTGCGCGCGATCGCCTGCAAGCGCGTCGGCGGCCGCGGCTACTCGATCGTGCGGATCACCGTGCGATGGAGCCGGGGTAGGGAGGTCGTCAAAACCAGGACGGCCGACGTCGTCCGTCCCGGCCGCGTGTGCACCCCGCCTGCGGTCACTGGCTGATGACCTCCTACGAACTGCACCTGCTGGGGCTGGCCGTGGAGGAGAGTCGGAAGCAGTGCCTTTGGCTCCAGACGACACCCGACGGGATGGTCGAGGTGTCCCGGTTCAACCACGCGCAGCGCGAATCCCTGTGGGAGTTGGTTGGGCTCAACGAGACCGGCCTCTCCCACCTCCTCGGGAAGCTCGGCGTCGAGGTGCCGGAGCGTCCGAGCGAGCGTCAGGTGAACGCCGCCTACCTGGACGCCGTGCCAGTCGCTGACGCGGCCCCCTGTTCTTGGGCGGTTGGCCGCCTCCGCGACATCTACGCCCGCGAGCCGCTGACCGTCCTCGCGCTGCTGGAAGGCGGTGCGTCGTGAGGGGCGTCGCCATCGGCCTCCCGCTGGCTCTCGTGCTCTGGGCGACCCTCCTGCCTACCGGCCACGCCGCCGCCGGCGCGCCGCCGAAGGACGTCCAGGCCCCGGTCCACGTCGGCACGCTCACCGTGCAGGAGGAGTTCGACCGGGCGGCGCTGTGGCTATCTGAGGTGCTCCGCACCGAGATCCCGAGACGGCCGCCCGTCGAGGTCACCGAGCACCTCGAACACGCCGGAAACGAGGGCGAGTTCCACTTCGACGGCCGGATCAAGGTGCGCCCGTTCCTCGCCGCCTCGCTCGCCCACCGCGAGATCATCGCCATCGGCCGGAGCCACATCGCCCCGGGCCCTCACCTGCTGATCCACGAGAGCCTCCACCGTGAGGAAACGGTCGGCTGCTGGGTCCCGGAGGCCGGTCAGCTGAACGTCGAGGAGGGCATCGTCGACGCCCTCACCGCCGACCTGGCCCCCGCCTGGGGCTGGCGGTTCTGGCGCCAGCGCATCGCGATCGTGCCGCGCTACCGCGCCGAGGTGGCGGCGGTCCGCGCGGCCTCCGCGCGGGCGACGGGCTCGAGGACCTGGCGGACGTACGAGGCGCGGTCCTGGCGCCGCGCGCTGTGGGGCGCCTCGTGCGAGAGGCGCGCGGCCATGCTCGCGGAGGTGCGGTGATGGGCAGTCGCGAGGGTGTGCTGCGGCAGGCCGCGGGCCGTGTGGGCGTGAGCGTGGATGAATACGCTGAGCGAGTCTCGCGCGGCCTCAAGTGGTGCACCGGGTGCCGAGAGTGGCACGAGCGGGCAGCCTTCTTCACCGACCGCAGCCGGTCAGATGGTCTCGCGGCTTCATGCGCTGTCGCCATGCGAGCGCGCTACAAGTCGCGGGCGACTGGCGCCCCGATGGGGCCGCCTCCTTCCCCCGCACGCGATGGCGACGTCGAGCAGGCGCGCCAGCGGGTCAACGTCCTCGTCAGGACACGACGCCTTCCACGCCCGAACGATCTCCCGTGCACCGACTGCGGCCACATCTGGTCCGAAGGCGAGCGGCGCCATGAGTACGACCACCACCTTGGCTACGCGGCCGAGCACCACCTGAGCGTCGAGGCGGTCTGCACGACCTGCCACCACGCCCGAGAGAGGGCGAGGGCGTAGTGGGCATCACGAAAATAGAGTGGACGCACTACAGCTTTAACCCGTGGCGCGGCTGCACGCACGTCTCCCCCGGCTGCACCCATTGCTACGCCGAGGCGCTCTCGAAGCGCAACCCGGCGCAGCTCGGGACCTGGGGTGCGGGCGGCGAGCGGGTCATCGCCTCCGAGTCGTACTGGAAGCAGCCCGAGCGGTGGAACCGCGCCGCCGAGAAGGCCGGCGAGCGGCACCGCGTCTTCTGCGCGTCGCTCGCCGACGTCTTCGAGGACCGGCCTGAGTTGCACGAGCCGCGGGTTCGTCTCTTCGACCTGATCCTCGCGACTCCACACCTGGACTGGCTGCTCCTCACGAAGCGCCCGGAGAACGCGCGCACCATCATCAGTGAGATCGACCTCGGCGCCGGGGTCATGGGCTCTTCCTTCGTCGAGGCGTTCCCGAACGTCTGGCTCGGCACCACGGTCGAGGACCAGCGCCGCGCAGATGAGCGCATACCGGTCCTCCTCGACACCCCGGCGGCCGTCCGCTTCCTCTCCTGCGAGCCGCTGCTCGGGCCGGTCAAGCTCGACTCGTGCCTCTGGACGCCTCACGAGGTGATCCAGCGGGATGCTTCGTTCCGCCCGGTGATGTGGAACCGGGAGCAGCGGAACGGGATCGACTGGGTCATCGTTGGAGGAGAGAGCGGCCCGAAGGCGCGGCCGATGGACCTCGCGTGGGCGCGCTCGCTCGTCGAGCAGGGGAGCGCGGCCGACGTGCCGGTGTTCGTGAAGCAGTTGGGGCGGCATCCGCTGTACGACGGCGAGTTTCCGAAGGGGCCGCTGCACCACCGCGCGGGCGGAGACCCCGAGGAGTGGCCGGCCGACCTCCGCGTCCGTGAGTTTCCGGGGGGTGGTGCCTAATGGGCCAGGAGAAGACGCCAGAGCACATCACCCCCGCCGCGCAGCTCGGACGGGCCGCGAAGGGGCTGCTCCTCATCCGCCGCTCGATCGAGCGCGACGTCACCAGGGAGGAGCTGCTCGACGCTGCCGGCGTCATGGCCATGCTCCAGGACGACTTCCGGGACCGGATCGCCGGCAGGGCGCCCCATCCGGTCACGGGCCGCAAGCGGGTCATGCGATGAAGTACCTGATCGCCTCGCGCTGCGGCATCTACGGCCACCACACGCTGGTCATCCGCCTGCCGCATGACGCGCGCGGCCCGGCGCCCTGCATCTTCTGCTGGAGGGTCCCATGACCGTCCCGCGCACCGACGCCGGCAACGACGCGGGCGACCTCGAGCAGGAGGCCGAGCGCGAGCGCGAGCGGCGCGTCGATGACGCCCTGGCCGCGGTCTGCCCGTGGTGCGGGCGCGGGATGACCGTCTGCCTGTGCACTCCGGGCGAGGCGCCCTTCTGATGGGCGGCCGACGCGAGAGGGCAACGCCCCTGTTCGACGCCGCCGGCCGTCAGGCCATCATCTGCGGCGCGTGCAAGGGATCGGGCCTCGTGCCCGAGGGCTCGATCGCCGTCGCCGGCGACATCGCGCGCCCGGGCGACCGCTGCAAGGAGTGCGACGGATCGGGGATCTCTCGCTGGATCTACCCGGCCGACAAAACCGGCCCTCACATGAGGGACGACGACGAGCGAAGGAGCACCGCATGAGCACCGCCACCGTCTCCGAGCTGCAGCCGCGACAGCTGCCGCTCTTCGAGGGACACAAGGTCCCCCAGGCCCGCCTGAGCTTCGGCGGCTCGATGAACCTCAGCCTCACCAGCCCGGAGGACGTCGCGCTCGTCAAGGCGCTCACCCTGGGCGCCGAGGGCACCGTGACGTTCACGCTCGACGGCCACGAGCGGCCGCTGGCACTCGGCTTCAAGTGCACCGGCCGCGGCCACCGCTTCCGCAAGCTCGACGAGGTCGACTCGATCGTCTCGACCCACCGGATCTCGATCAACGACGTCCGCGAGGGCGACGAGGAAGAGGACGGCGAGTAGCTCACCGTGCCCGTCCTGACCGAACATCGCCGGCGGCGCCTCGACGAGGCCCTGCGCCTCGCCCGGGGCGCCGTGCGGGCGCTCGAGGAGGGCGCCAAGGCCGCGGATGCCGACGGCCTCACGCTGGCCGGCCAGGCGCTCCAGGAGGCCGGGAAGATCGCCGCGCGCCAGGCCTCCTACCTCGGCGACGTGCGGCCGACCGAGCCCGCGCGCCAGCTCAGCCCGATGCGGGGCCGCCGTGCCGGCGTCTGACCTCATCGACCGCGCTGACGTCCTCGGCCTCAGCGCCCCACCCGTAGCTCTCGGTCGTCGCGAACTGGTGCCCGTGGCCCATCCGCGCGGCGGCCGCCCTGACGCTGACACCCGCCGCCTCGAGGAGATCCCTGTGCGCATGCCTGAGCAGATGCCACCCGCGACCGGGGGCCGCGAGCCCGGAGGCTTCCAGGGCGCGCCGGATGGCGCCACGGCCGGCGCCCTCCATCTGACCGGGCCACAGCCGCTCACCGGGGCGCGTCTCGAGCAGGCGGGCGGCGACGAGGACGCGCGCGCGCGGCGTGAGGCGCAGGGCGCGGCGCGAGGTGGCGCTCTTCGGACGCCCGGTGGCGCCGTCGCGGCCGAGCGTGCCGTGGACCCAGAGGACGCCGTCGGCGAGATCCACGCTCTCGGTCGTGAGGGCCATCAGCTCGCCGATGCGCAGCCCGGTCAAGAGGATGAGCTCTCCGGCGGTGCGCCAACCGGGCTCCAGGGCATCGACCAGGCGCTCGCACTCGTCCAGCGTCAGACGGTCCGAACGGCGGCCGCGGCGAGGCGCGACGGGAGGGGCGAGGTCGGGCACGCGCTCGATCCCGTGCACGCCCTCCCGGAGGGCCTGGCGGATGACCGCGCGCAGGAACCAGACGGCGTGCTTGGCGTAGGCCGGGTCACGCCCGCTCTGGATCATGGCCGAGCGGAACTCCTCGAGGCGGGCGGTGGTGAGCTCGGCCACCGGGAAGAGGGGACGGAACCACTCCTCGCACCGGTTCAGGTAGACGCGATACTGCGCGATCGTCCGCGGAGCGCGCTCAGCGGCCTCCAGGGCGGCGAGGTAGCGCTCGGCCACGGCAGAGATCCCGTCGCCCTCTCCGGGCGCCTCACGGGCCCGCAGAGCGCGCTCGGCAGCCCGGCGATCGGGCCCGACGTTCTCGTAGTGCCACCGCCTGACGACCGGGTCCCACTCGGCGAGGAGCCAGGCGCACCCGCAGTCGCGCCACGCCCGCTCCCGGCCTTCACCGGTGAGGCCTCGACCGTGCCGGCACTTCTTCTGCAACCTCACCCGTCCCCCCTGACGCCGCCTCCTGCGGGAAACGATCGTCCCACACGGGAGACGGCGGGTGGGAAATCCCTGGAAACGGGCGCCCTACTGCACCAGCTCGAAGATCTTGAACGTGCTGCTCGGTCCGGACGAGATCGCCGCAGTGATGCGGCATCCGGGGGCAACCCGTCTCCCGCCGGCGGCAAGGATCGGGACTCTTCGTCCAGGGACGACGCATCTGCGCGGGAGACGCGGGAGACGATGCGCGGCGCCGTCCCGGGCACCCGCTGGGGCCTGGTCTGCCACCCGGCCGCGCCGGCGGCCGTCGTCCTCGCCGAGGACCTCGAGCGCGACCTGATCGAGCGGGCCCGCGGCCTGCATGACGCGATCGCCCGGACGCTGTGGTCGTGATCCCGCTCGCCCTTGGCCTGGACACCCAGCCGACCCGCATCGGCGTCGCCCTGGTGACGCTCGACGGACTCGATCCCGTCTGGGCCAACACCTTCCCCCTCGTGCGCCCGGGCCGCACGCTCGGCCACGCCGTGCGCGACGCCGTCCGCCGGGCCGGCCACGAGGCTGAGCTCGCCGGCGGCGCGGTGGTCCGGGTCGGCATCGAGCGCGGGATCGTCGGCGGCCGCAAGACGTCGCTCGACACGTGCTGGGACTCCGGGGGCGTCTACCACCTGGCCCTCGACGGATGCCTGCGCGTGTGGAAGGGCACTCGCCTCCTGCTCGTGCCGCTGCGACCGGGGCAGTGGAAGGTCGCGGCGCTCGGCAAGGGCCACGGGAACGCGACGAAGGACCAGGTCGCCGTGTGGGCCCGCCGCCGCGCGCTCGAGGCCGGCTGGGACGAGATCCGCATGAACGGGCTCCGCGAGGAGGACGCGACCGACGCGCTCGGCGTCGCGACCGCCGCGGCGAGGAAGGAGCAGGCGTGAAGTGTGACCACTGCCAGGACGCCCCCCCCCCCCTCGTCTGCGCGATCGACGAGCCCGAGCAGGAGGGCGGCCTGATGTTCGGTGACCAGCTGCTCGGCGTGCTGCTCTGTCTGGACTGCCTGGCCGTCTCAGAGGAGATGGGCCTCTGGTCGCTCGTCATCGGCCTGGACCTCGCCGCGTGAGGGGCTACCGGACGATCGTGGCCGACCCGCCATGGCCGATGCCCTGGACTGGTGGCAGGCGACGCGCCGGATCCTCGTCTGGATCCACGAGGGTCCACGAGAAGCGCGCCATGCCCTATTCGGTGCTCTCGATCGACGACATCGCGGCGCTGCCGGTCGCCGACGTCGCGCACGATCAGGCGCACCTCTTCCTCTGGGCCATCGACCGGTTCGTGATCGACGGATCAGCGGCCGCCGTGTGCCGCGCCTGGGGCTTCGAACCGCTACCCGGGCTCATGGTGTGGGCGAAGCGCAACGCGGGGCTCGGGAGGTTCATCCGGCCGGCCCATGAGCTGATCGTTGTCGCCCGCCGCGGTGAGGCCCGTCTGAACGAGATCGCGTGCCTCGGCCTTCACAGCTGGCCTCAGGTCTACCGCAACGGCGCCAAGGTCCACAGCGCGAAGCCGGAGCAGATGCAGGACCTGGTCGAGCGACTGTCGCCCCCCCCCTACCTGGAGCTCTTCGCCCGGCGCCCGCGGTTCGGGTGGCATGTGTGGGGCGACGAGGTCGACTCGGACATCGAGATGGGTAGGGCCGCATGAGGAACCACCTCTGCCCCTTGTGTGGATCTCTGGGGAGCCTCCCTGACGACCTGCTCGATCAGGTTGCGGCCGCGCTGGAGATGGCCGCTCAGCTGCGCCAGTCGGCGGGGGCATTGGAGGACTGTGCGGCGGCCCTGTCGGCGCGCTTCGCGCTACCGGACGCGGGGCCGTTGAAGGGGCGGCAGATCGACCGAGCCCTGGTCCACGTCATGCGTCGCCGCTTCGGTGTAGGGGTACCGGTCCACTACCGCAGCCTCCACGCCGAGATGATGCGCGAGGGGTTCGAGGTCGGCCTGGCGCAGCTCTGCACTCGCCTCAACCGATTGTCGGCGGTCGAGTCACGCAAGCGCGGCTTCCACGCCCTCCTGCCGTCCGAGGAGCGGACGTGACCCCGTCCGCAGACCTCCAGCGCGAGGTCCTCGAGCGCATGGACGACCTCGGCCGGGGCCGCACGCTCACCGCGTCGGTGATCGCCCACCACGGCCCGCCGCGGTCGGTCACCGCCGTCTGGCGCGCCCTCGAGGTGCTGTGGGAGCGCCGCCAGGTGGAGGACCGCGGCGAGGGCCGCTTCGTCCTCCCGGCACCCGCCGGCGGGGCCGAGCTCGTGCACGACCAGATGACGATCGGAGAGACCTGAGTGGACTGGTTCAAGGTGGCCGCCGACATCGGCACCAGCGCGAAGGTGGACGAGCTGAGCGATCGCGCCTACCGCGGGATGACCTACCTGTGGGGCTACGCGATGCGCCACGAGACGGGCGGCCGCGTGCCTCCCAACGCCGCGCGCATCGTCCCCCGCGTGACGCCGGCGGTCCTGCGCGAGCTGGAGCAGCGCGGCTTCCTGCACCGCAACGGCACCGGCTGGGTGATCCACGACTGGGACGAGCACCAGAGAGAGGCGCTCAAGCTCCAGGAAGACAGGCAGCGTGAGCGTGAGCGTGCCAAGAGACGTCGCGCAGAGGGGACTGGGGGCGCGTCTGTGCCGCCGAGAGGGAGGCCTAAGTGACGCCAACCATCCGCCGACAATCCGCGGACGCATCCGCCGACAATCCGCGGACGCATCCGCCGACAATCCGCGGACGCATCCGCGGAGAGTCCTTGGCGAGAAGTAGAGGGAGAGGGAGAGAAGACCTAACCCCAACATCTTGCTGTTCGTCGACGGCAACGTTCCCCAGCGTGCGCGAGCGCGCTCACTCGGAACAGCAGGCGGTGGGTGGTCATGACGACTGAGGCCCCGCAGACCCTCGGTCAGGCCGTCGAGGTCGGGCTCGTCAGGCTGAAGACCGTGTGGCGCCGGCACGAGTGGACGCCCAACCTGATCGACGAGTACCGCCGCGTGCTGCGCCGGATCGGCAGCGCCGAGGGCATCGGCAAGGCGATCGACGCCGTGATCGAGCAGACCGAGGTGAACTACCCGCCGCCGCCGGGTGCGTTCGCCCGGATCGGCTCCGAGCTGGCCGCCAGAGCCGCCGCGTCCACCACCAGGCCGGCGAGCCGGTCGCTCGACGAGTCCGCGCTGATCGACGCGCTGGCGTTCCTCGAGGAGAGCCGCGGGACCGACGACGAGGAGTGGGCCGAGGGCATGGTCCGCTCGATCCGAAAGCGCCTGCCGGACTTCGGCGCGGCCGCCGAGGAGCGCCACGGCCAGGGCGTCCAGTTCGTCCGTGCCGAGCCCTACCGCAACGACGAGCAGGGCACCGTGCGGTACGCCGTCCGGCAGCCTGGCGGCGGCGCGGCCACGACGGGCGACGACCCCGACGAGCTCTTCGGCCGCGACGAGGAGCCGTGGCCCCGGGGCCCGCTGAACGGTGGCCGGTGAGCGAGCCGGACGACGCCGAGGTGTGGGCTGTGGCCCGCCGGGTGTGCACGCCGGCTGAGCTCGAGGTGCTGAGGATCCGGGAGCGTCTGGCCGGCGAGGGCCGGGAGCACGGCTACCGATCCGTGGCTCAGGAGCTCGGGCTCGGCTGGACGACGGTGCGCGACCGGACCAAGCGTGCCGAGGACCGCATCCGCCGCGAGATGGGCGCGAGCTGACCAGCGTGCTGTCGTCGCGTCTGCGTCGTGCCCAGCTGCAGCGTGAGCACGAGGAGAGGGTGGCCTTCGCCCTGCGCGAGTCGGTGGGCGACGACCGCAACGTGACCGAGCCGCCCACCAACGGCGGCGACGAGGAGCGACTGCGAGGGATCCCAGTCATCGGAGGGACGACGGGTGCGGTGCGGGGTC
>Ga0181337_1000058_pt1 | contig 18945 bp, 32 predicted proteins | sample Sp13VDMM15DD_FD_168302 | JGI IMG/M metagenome (GOLD analysis project Ga0181337, IMG submission 168302) | Freshwater viral communities from Lake Michigan, USA - Sp13.VD.MM15.D.D | ecosystem: Environmental > Aquatic > Freshwater > Lake | place: USA: Michigan | collected 2013-04-23 | reverse complement strand
CGCGATTATGAGCGGACTTAACCGCAAGCAGCGGCGCGCAATGAAAAAGGTCGCCTGATGGCTACATTCACACGCATCCAGCTTGTCAACCAAGCCTTGAGAGACTTGCAAGTTGTCGGCGCCGGGCAGGAACCGGATGACGAGGATTTCGACGTTGTGGATGCCAAGGTTGACAGCCTGACTGATCAGCTTTCGGCGGACAACATCTGCGACGTGTCAGACATTGACGAGATACCGGGCGAGTGGTTCGACGCCATCGCTCAGCTTCTCGCGGTGTCATGCTCGACCATGTTCGGCCTGCAAATCGACGGGGCTAAGAAAGAGTATTTCGAGCAACTATTGCGGCGCGTCACGATGGCGCGCCCGAGCTATGAACCCGCGCAGGCGGACTATTACTGATGGGGGCGATACCGTTTCCGTTGTCGTCATCGCCGGGCGCGAAACTTCAAGAGGGCGGCGGGCGGCTTATCAACGCTTATGCCGAGAAGCTAGGCGAAAGTGCGCGGTTTCCCGTTGTGTGGAAGCGCACGCCGGGGCTGCGGCAGCGCGTTGACATCACCGGGCATTCACACTTGCGCGGCGCAATCCTTGTCGCGTCAACGCTGCTCGTCGCGATGGATACCCGCGTTTATTCGATCACGGAATCGGCTGGTGTCTATACCACAACGAACCTGGGCGCCCTGTCCGGTACGGATCGCCTGACGGTCGCAAAGAACAACGCCGGGACGCCGAACATCGTGGCCGTGACCACGGCAGGCTGTTTCAACCTGTTCACGGGTTCGGCCCCGACCAGCTTTGCTGATGCGGACTTGCCGCAGCCGAACAGCGTTTGCATGATCGACGGCTATTTCATCTTCTCGATTGGTGATGGCCGGATATTCGCCAGCGGTCTTAACGCCGTGACGATTTCGACCAGTTCCTACACGACCGAGCAGGGGCTTGTGCTTCGCCGCGTCGTGACATTCCGCGACGAAGTGTATGCGTTCGGGGATAAATGGTGTGGCGTCTATCGTGATGCCGGGACATCGCCTTTCCCCCTTGAGCGGCGCTTCACAATTCCACGAGGGATTTGCGGCACGCACGCCATTGCCGGCTGGGAGCCGGGCTGGGAAAACGAGTTAATCTGGGTGGGTGAGGATTTGCGCGTGCATCGCCTCGACGGCTACACGCCGAAGCCCATATCGACGCCGGACGTTGAGCGGGCCATTCAGTCCTGCGCGGATGCCTCGCTGTTGGAAGCCTCCGTTTACATGAGCGACGGCAATCCGATTTGGCAGTTGACCAGCCCCGGTGAATGGACGTGGGAATACAACCAACGAACCGGGAACTGGAACGAGCGCGAAAGCTACAACCGCGATGACAGCCGCATGTCGGTGGCGGTGCGGACTTTTGACGAATGGTGGTCCGGCGACCGCACGACCGGCAAGCTGTTCAAGATTGATAGTTCCTATTATCGCGAGGCAAACGACCCTCTGATCTGGACAGTCGAGAGCGGGATTGTCTCCAACTTCCCGGCCCGCGTTGGTGCCCCTAGGGCTGACTTTGATTTTACGGCGGCGGTTGGGTTGGCGGCGGGTGAAGACCCGATCCAGACCGATCCCAAGGTGCTTGTCTCGTGGTCGAATGATGGTGGCTACACCTACGGGAGCCCCGTACAGCGGGGTCTTGGCGGCGAGGGTGAACCGGAGGTTTCCGTTACCGTTCATCGGACGGGGTTGATTAAAGCCAAGGGCAAGCGGTTTCGTTTGCAGGTGTCTGATCCTGTCCATGTTGGATTTCTGGGCGGGCAACTTGCCGCCATTCAGCGCGCCGCATGACCATCCCGGAGTTGCCTCACCCGTCCTCGTTCGTTGTGGACGATAGGCGGCTCATCACCCATGAGTGGTACAACCAGCTTCAAAACATCTTCCGTAACATCGACTCGCGCATTGTCTCGATAGATACGGCTGCGACTGTCCCGACCATCACCGTCCCCGGTGATTTTCTAAGGACGGCGGGATATACGACAGTTGGTGATAACGGCGGCGCGCTTTATGAGCGCGTGGCGGCGCAACCGTCGCATGATGCCTATGTGGTTGACGCGACGGGTGCTTATTTTGAATTGGCCGAGCATGTCCTTACAATGGAAATGCTTGGCGGGAAATCCGACGACACGGCGCACAACAACACAACCGCGCTGAACCTCTATAACTCCTACATCGTCGCCAAGAACCAACAGCGGAAACTCGTTCCGCGTCCCGCGTCTTACTACTTCACGACCAAGCCGACATCGTTCAGCACGTTTGCCCCGTTCATCGACTCTGGCGGCGGTGCCGAAAGCACAAGGTTTTTGCGGCACTATACGGCGTCCGTTGACGAGGCACTGATTACGATTTCGGGGGCGCACTGGGGCGTCATTCGCGGGATTTCATTTCTGGCTCATTCCGGCTCAACCGGACGCGCGCTCTCTATCGTTTCAACGGCGTCACTTTATTGCGGCTTCACGCTGGTCGAGAATGTCAGCATCGGCCACGGCGCGGGGACGTTCCAAGACACGGCGCTGTTCGTTGACGGGCGGGCTAAGACGACCGGCGCGACGGGTGCCCGTGATGGGCATTTCAAGAACGTCACCACCACGGGCGCGCAATTCCTCGCCGTGCAGGGCTGGGAATGGATCGGCGGTTACATCGGGACCGGCGACCTCGCGATGGGCGCGGGGACCGGCATCGTTCTCACTCGCATGAAATTCAAGCTCTGGGGCGTTGACGGCGATATCACGATGACGAACTGCGACGACGTTTATCTCGGCGCAAACTCGATAGCCGGCAACGTGACGTTGGATGCCGATTGCTCCAACTGCCACGTCAAAGGCCGCGTGGTCGGTACGCCATCCGCGACCGGCACAAATACAACAATCAGCGACTACAGCTAGAGGCACCCAATGGGTCTTTTCGACATCTTCACCGGCGCACCTGCGAAAAAGGCAGCCGAACAAGCCAAACAGGCAGCCGGACAGCAACGCTCATATTTCGATCAGGTCGGCGGTGCGAACACTGCTGCCATTGAGGGCGGCCTTGACTTGTCCCTCGGGGCTCTGACGCAGGGCTACAACACCGGGGCTGGCGCTGTTGGTCAGGGTTACAGCGATGCGTCCGGTTATCTTAACAGCGGGGCCGGTGCTGCGCGGGCGGCGTATGACCCGCTGAAAGCCTTGTCCAGCAAGTACGGCGGCGCAACCACGATGGCGCTCAACTCTCTGGGTGTGAACGGCGCACAAGGGCAGGCCGATGCACGCGGGGCGTTCCAGGCCGGGCCTGCGTACAATTTCAACATGGAACAGGGCTTGGAGGCGATCAACCGCAGACGTGCGGCGGGTGGAATGCTAGACGGCGGAAATGCTGACCGTGACGCGCAGACCTTCGGCGCCGGGCTTGCCTCGAATGAATACGACAAATGGATGAACCAGCTTCTGGGCTTCACCAGTCCAGAACTCGCGGCGACCTCCGGGACGGCGACGGGACTAGCGGGTATTGAAACCGGCTTGGGCCAGGGCCAGGCGGGGCTTGCAACGCAACGCGGCTCGATGATGGCCGATCTTGCGCAGCGATACGGGACGGGACAGGCGGGGCTACAGACCGGCGCGGCCAATGCGAAGGTCGGGAGCGCGCTGGCTTTGGCGCAGCCCTATGCCAACACATACAAGCAGGAAGCCGACGCCTCCAAGTACGCTGCTGACGCACAGATGGCGGGCAGCAAGAATATGTGGGGGCTTGGGATGAACTTGGCTTCGCTGGGCACTGGTTTGATTCCGGGTGGTGGCATTGGCGCAATGTTCGGAGGCGGCGGCAACCCTTCAATGGGCGGCAACTCAAACCCGTTCATGTCGTCCGGCAACGTCAACCCCGCATATATGCAGTACGGCTAACATGGCTGATTACAACGTTGACTTTTCGCCTATCGCGCGTCTCCCGCAGATTTACCGGGAGGGGCAGCAGTATAACAGGCGGCAAAACGTGCTGTCCGAACTGGGACAGATGGGGCCGAACGCTGACTATAGCGCGATGGCGCAAAAGGCCCTCGCTGGTGGTGACGTTCAACTCGGCATGACGCTGGCGCAGCTTGGCAACAATTCCCGCGACTACCAATTCCGCGTTGACGAGGCGAAGCGCGATCAGGGCAACAAAGATCGAGATTTTGGAAAGCCGCAGATTATTGGCAGCGCCGAAACCGGATACTATGCGATCAATCGCGGCCCCAATGGAATAAACGCCGTTGGCGCGCCTGGAACCAGCCCCGCCGCTCCCGGCGTTGCGCCCGCCCCCGGCGCAGGCGGGATGCAGCCGCTAATACCAGGCAAGCCGTCAACGCTGACGCGCGAACAAGAGAAGGCATATGCAAACCGCGTCAAGATGTTTGACGAGGCCGCCCATACTGCTCGGGATATGACATCCGACATTGCCCAGATGCGCGGGCTACGCGACGGCGTTTCCTATGAGGGCGGATGGTTGCCCGACATTAGAACAAATGTTGGACAAGCCCTTGGGATGAAGTCGGGTCTCCTTGGCATTATCCCCAGCGGGCAAGAAGCGGGTAACGCCGCCGCGCTGCGGTCCAAGGCCGTCGATCTTCAGCTTGGGTTTTCCGAAAAAACAAAAGGCGCGATTACGGACAGAGAGCAGGCCATGTTTGCCGGGGCCACCCCCGGCCTTCACATGGCCGACGATGGCGCAAACATTGTGTTCGACGGGCAAGAGGCCGGGCTTAATCGAACTATCGAGCGCAGTAAATTCTATCAAACGTACTTGCAGCGCAACAGGTCGCTCGCCGGGGCTGACGATGCTTGGGATTCGTACATCAAGGCGAACCCGGTATTTTCCCGCAAGGACGGCAAACTCGTAATCAATAAGGGCAATGTCTCGAATTGGCAGAGCTATATTGGCGGGGATGCACCGCAGCCAAGCACCGCGACCAAACCAAGCGCCATTCCTCCGCGGGCCGCAGCCGCGCTCACGGCGAACCCGTCTTTGCGTGCTCAGTTCGATGCCAAGTACGGGCAGGGCGCAGCCGCTTCGGTGCTCGGGCAATAGATGGCTAACTTTTTCGACCAGTTCGACACAGCACCGACGCCAAAGGCGTCTCCGTTTGCCGATGCCATTTCAGGCATTGAGAGCGGCGGAAATTACAAGGCCATCGGCCCGGTTACAAAGAACGGCGACCGCGCTTTCGGCAAGTATCAGGTCATGGGCGCAAACATTGCGCCGTGGACGACCGAGGTTCTTGGTCGTCCACTGACGCGGCAAGAATGGCTGTCCAGCCCCGAATTGCAGGACAAGGTATTCGAGGCGAAGTTCGGCAAGTACGTTGAGAAGTACGGACCCGAGGGCGCGGCTAAGGCGTGGTTCGCCGGCGAGCGTGGGATGAATAATCCCAACGCAAAGGATGTGCTCGGAACGACCGTGCAGGGTTACGGTCAGAAGTTCAGCCGTGCGCTTGGGCCGACTGATGTTTCGGCGCAGTCAAAACCAGCGGGCGGCAATTTCTTCGATCAATTCGACGGCGCGGCAAAAGATGCCCCGGCAACAGACGCACCAACCAAGATCACCGTCAATCCGATTGCTGACCGTTTCGTTCAGCCGGAAGCGCCCGCCAACGCGCCAGCCATGCAGCAGGGCCTAGAGCGCACCGCACGGGATATGACGACCGGCCCGGCCACGTCTCCCGTTCAACGAATGGCGATTGAGCACGGCAACACCCTTGCTGCGGCGTCCCAAGGCGCAACGCCGAACGTCGATATCCTATCCAAGAACCTCATCTCAACCGAGGTGTTCGAGGGCGACGACGGTTCGATCCAGTTCCGCGATCCGCAGTCCGGGCAAGTTATGCCGACCGACAACACCAAGCACGTTGTCATGCGCGATCCTGCGGACAACACGCCAAAGGTTTATGCTAAGTCTGCCGAGACGGAGGAGAGCCCGATTGTGGGGCGAGCCCGCGTGCTTGCGCCGGGCATGTTGGCGGGCGCCCCTACTGCTCGTGCCGCGCTTCCTGCGGCTGGTCATATCCAGCCCAAGGCGTCCGACATCATGGCGACGGCCAAGCCGTCTTATCGGGCATTTGAACAGCAGGCGAGGGCAACTCCGGTTCCTGCCAATATCTCAGATCGTATTCGTGGCGCCCTCGATGATGTTGGCTTGTCGGAGGAGATGGCCGGTGCGCCGATCAGGGCCGCGCTAACCTATCTCGATAGCGGCAAGATGACATCGCTCAACGATCTACAGAAGGTCAAGAAGATCATCGGGCACGGGTTTGCTAATTCCGAGAAATCTGTCAGGGACGCCGCCGCAGTTGCCAGCCGTACTCTGATGGAGTCAATCACTGACGTTGCGCCGTCTGCCGCGCAAAACCTTAAACACGGCGATGCTGTCCACTCCACGGCAATGGCCGTGCAGGACTTGCAACGCAAGGGTGCTGTGGCTGATCTACGCAAGGGCAGGGCGGGTTATGGCGGCAATGCCGTCAACTCAATGCGTCAGGTTCTTTCCCCCATCGTGCAGCGTGCGGTTGAGGGGCGGAAGACAAGCTTCAAGCCAGACGAAATCGCAGCGATGCGGGAAATCGTAGAGGGAACGACTGCCACTAATGCCTTGCGTAGCGTCGGGCAACTGTCGCCGTCAAAGGGCATCATTCAGACCGTTGGCGCTGGCGGCGCCATGTACGCGGCTGGCCCTGCGGCTCTTGCAATCCCGGCCATCGGCGCAGCGTCAAACAAACTTGCCGCGTATCTGACGAGCAAGCAAATCGACCGGCTCAAGGAATTGGTCGCCAAACGTTCGCCTGAATATGCGAAGGCGGTTCAGAAGGCGGTTGAACGTTACGAACGCGCGCAAATGGAATTGGTCAACAATCCGACGCCGAATAAATTCGCGGCATATCTATCCGCGTCTCGCGCGCTGTCATCGGGCCTGACGAGAGACGGAATTGAAGTGACCTCTGGCGCGCTTCTGAAGGCGATTCAGGGACCAGTAAAGAGCGCCGCCGAGGAAGAGTAGCCAGCCGTTCCACGGCGCCCAGGCGAGCAAGAATACCAACACAAAATAAACCAGCAGCAGCCTCGCGAAAGCGGGGCCGCTTCCTTTTGAGGATACGGCTTTGGGTACACTCTGGACCAAATCAGGCACCATCGAGCGGGACGCCAGCGACGTTAAAGCTGGCGGGGCGCTGGCTTATTTCTATTCGGGTGGAACGACCACGCCGCTAACCGTCTATCAGGACGCGGACGAGACTACACCACACGACCACCCGTTGGAAGCGGCCTCCACGGGCCGTTGGCCCACCGTCTTTATCCCATTTACCACGTCCTATGACCTCAAGGTTACGACCGAGGCCGGGACGCAGCTTTATTACCCGGTTGAGGTGCCAAACCCCGACCCGGTCGAGGCTGCGGCAACGTCCGTCACCGACGCTGATATTTTCGTAACCGGCGACTGGAAATTCAGGACCACGACCGGGACACTAACGGGCTACGTCCGCGCCAACGGGCGCACCATCGGCTCCGCTGCGTCCGGGGCGTCCGAGCGCGCCAACGCCGATACCGAGGATTTATACACCCACCTTTGGAACGGCCACGCCAACGGCATCCTTGCCGTTTCGACGGGCCGGGGTGCTTCTGCAGCCGCTGACTTCGCGGCGAACAAAACCATCGCCCTTCCTGACTGCCGTTCGGCAAGCCCGATGGGCGTTGACGACATGGGCAACTCTGCCCTGAGTGCGGGCTACGGTGGAACGTACACGACCGGCAACGCGACCACGGGCGGTTCGGTCGGCGGCGCGAACACTCATACACTTGTAACCGGCGAACTTGCCGCCCACACGCACGGCGACGGCTCCTATGCGTCCAGTTCTGACGGCGCGCACACGCACTCCGGTTCAACATCCACACTCAGCGACGTTGCCCGCATCCCCGGTGTCGGTTCTACCGTTCAAGGGACCGGCGCGGTGACTATTTATCCGACAAGCGAAATTGCGGTCGGTGCCATCGCGCTGACAATCGCATCAGACGGCGCACACTCGCACGATGTTACCGGCACGTCTGGTTCCACCGGCTCCGGTACGGCGCACAACAACATGCCCCGGCACGTTCTGGGAACTTGGTATATCCGGCTATAGGACACCCCATGTATTCCGGCACGTTAGCGCCCGTCTCCAATGCGGAGACGTGGACGGACACCCTTGAATTTGTCAACGACACAACCGGCGCGGCTTGGTTCGTCCAGGCATCCCCGCCAGATGAAATCACGTTGAAGCTCCGCGATAAGCAGAGCGAGGCAACGGTTTTGTCCTTGAGCCTGTCAGGTGGCGATCTTGTGGTTGTTGGTGACGGACAGGTGACGTTCACCGCGTCCGCATCAACGATGGCCGGGATTGAGCCTAAGACCTATGACGTGGGCATTTTGTATGAGGACGACGACGTTGTGACGCAAGTGCTGCTCGGGACCATCCCCATTCTGAGGGGCCTGTAATGGCACTTAAAATCCGGCTGCTCCCGGCTGCGTCGATCAAGATGCGGGCGCTCCCGCAGTTCCCGGTTCGCGTGGCTGGGACCAACGGCATTGACGCAACGCTATCGGGGGGGACGATTACGGTTTCCCCGGCGTTTGACGATCAAACGGCCCTTGTTTCCGTGGCGGCGGCTGATCGGGATAATACGTTTGTCCTCGTCTATAACAGTGCCGACAGCACATATAAGCGTCTCGCCCTGGACGTTCTCCTAACGTCCATTTCGGGTGGGCTTGACGATACTTTGGTTTCCATTGCGGCGCTTACGCCGACTGCGAACCAGGGAATTTACTTTTCCGGCACCGATGTTGCTGCGGCCTATTCGCTCACAGCGGGCGGGCGGGCGCTGGCGGGTGTCACGGCTGCGGCTGACAAGCTTGCGTATTTCAATAGCGTCAGTACCGCGCTAACAACCGACCTTTCATCATTCGCGCGCACCATTCTTGACGATACTACGGCGGGTGCCGTTCTAACAACGCTCGGGGTTTCCGCGTTCGCTCAAACGCTGCTTGACGACGCCGCTGCGAGTGACGCGCGAACCACGCTTGGCCTCGTTATCGGGACCAACGTGCAAGCCTATGACGCAGAGCTTGCCGCCATCGCAGGACTGACAAGCGCAGCCGACAAGGCTCCGTATTTTACCGGGTCGGGTACCGCAGCTGTTGCGGACTTCACTGCATCAGGTCGCGCGATGGTTGGCGCGGCCAGCGCGGCAGCGCAGACGGCGCTTCTGAGTGCGTTCACGGGCGATAGTGGTGCTGGCGGTGTCAAGGGTTTGGTCCCCGCGCCTTCTGCTGGTGATGCAGCCGCGTCAAAATTCCTAAAGGCTGACGGGACATGGACCGCGCCTGCTGGCGGCGGCGACTTGTTGGCTGCCAACAACCTTTCCGATCTGGCGAGTTTCGCGACTGCCCGTGAGAATTTCGGCGTTTCGCAGGGCATCCATAACCTCAGCCTTGCCGTATCCGCCGCCGCTTCGGCCCTCACAATCGCCCTCAAGACAAAAGCAGGCGCGGACCCATCAGCCAGTAGCCCGGTTTCAATCGGCTTTCGTAACAATACCCTCACGACCGGCGACTATGACTCGCTGGACGTTACCGCCGCAACGTCTCTCGTTGTTTCGTCCGGATCAACGCTCGGCGTCACATCGTCAACCGCATTCCGGCTCTGGGTTGTCGGGTTTAATGACGGCGGCACGTTCCGGCTCGGCGTCATAAATTGCTCTGGCGCTAATCAGATTTACGGACTGGCCGATCATGTCGCCAGGTCCAGTACCGCAGAGGGCGGCGCAGGCGCAGCCGATAGCGCGGGCGTGATTTACACCGGGACTGCCGTCACCACGAAAGCGATGCGGATTCTCGGATTTCTGGAATGGAATACGACTGGCGTCACGGCGGGCACTTGGACGACTTCAAATCTTATCCAAGTACAGCTTTTTCATTCTGGCGTGGCGCAACCGGGGTGCGTTGTGCAGACGGTCCACGGCTACGACGAAACCGGCAGCACGACAACCAGCACGAGCGACACCGATGTTACCGGCGCTTCGTACTCGATCACACCAACTAGCGCAGCCAACAAGATAAAGGCCGCCGCCAGCGCATCCGGCACCATCTCTGCGGGCGGGGCCGGTGTTAACTCGGAAATGTACTGCAAATTAGTCCGGGGCTCTACCGCCATATCCAACTATCGGGCACTTGGCGTTGTGAGTGGTTCGGGAACGAACATCCAGACGGATGGCTCTATCTCACACATTGTTATCGACACACCACAAAGCGCGTCCGCAACAACATACAAACTCCAACACAAATCGAGCGTCGGAACGGCTACAGCCGGAACGTCTCGCATCGGCATGATTATTGAGGAGATCATGTGTTGATACGCGGCGCACTCGCTGTTGTGTTTATGGTCGGCGCGTTTGTTCTTTTCCTGCATGGCGTGGCGCTGCCGCACGATGCCCCGCGCGGCTGGGCCTACGACCAGGAATGTTGCAGCGACCGAGACTGTGCGCCGATCCCCGCCAAGGGCATCCAGGCATTGCCTGACGGTTCGTATCTGCTGCCGACCGGCGAAGTGGTCGATAAGAGCAAAATAAAACGCTCGCAAGATGAAGAATATCACCTGTGCCGACTGCCGGGCGGCACGCACATTTTCTGTCTCTACGTCCCCCCATTCGGATCATAAGAATGAAAATCAGCGAAAACGGCCTTGCCATCGTCAAGGCTTTCGAGGGTTGCCATCGCGCCGTCAACGGGCGGCCCGGCTACTTCAAAGCCTATAAAGACCCGGTTGGCGTGCTCACGATTGGCTACGGCCACACCAACCACCACAAGCCGCTGTTTGATGCTGACACCGTGTGGTCGCAGGGGGGCTGTGATGCCGTCCTCGCGGGCGACATGGTGACGTTCGAGAAGCGCGTCGAGCGCATGACTCGCGTTCCACTAGCTCAATACGAGTTCGACGCGCTTGTGTCGTGGGCATTCAACACAGGTGGGCCAGGACACGCGGGCGTCTGGAAGAAACTCAATTCTGGAAATAAGCACGCTGTCCCCGATGAACTCCTGAAATGGAACAAGGCGGGCGGCAAGGTGCTGGCCGGATTGACCCGTCGCCGCAAGTCAGAGGCGGAACTGTTCCAGGGCAAGATCGCTGCGGCGCTTGCGACGGCTGGCGCTAAGAGGCCGCCGACCATCAGGCCGCCGATGCCTGTTCCTCCCCCGCCCGACATTGAACCCGCCCCCCATCGCGGCGCTGGCTTCTTCGCGTCGTTCTTCGCCGCCATTCTCCGCATTTTCAAAAAGGGCGTCTGATGTTCGCAAATCCGATATGGTCGCTGCTGCTGCTCAGTGTACCTTTTTTGGTATATTGGTTTGTCATCCGGCCAAGGCTGCACGCCAAGCTGACCGAGATTTATTCAGGCGTCGGCTCGCTCTGGTCGCGTATCTGGGCGCGGGTCTATGCCTTCCGCACGTTCATCGTAACGTCGATTGGCGCAATCCTGATCGCGCTGCCTGACCTTCTCGTTATCATTTCGCCGCTGGACTTTTCGTTTCTGCCGCAGCCGTGGGCGGGCTGGGTCGGGCCGATCTGCCTGATTGTGGTCCAGCTTATGAAGGCTCTAGAAACCAAACCGGGCGAGCAGAAATGATCGCCTTTTTAATCGGGCTGATAGACCCGATAAGCCGGATCGCCGGGAAGATTGCGGACTACAAGATCGCCGCGCAGAACGCGCAGACGGATCGGGAGCGGCTTGCCGCAGACGAGCGGGTGAAGGGGCTAGAGGCCCGGCGCGACGTGATGGTGGCGGAAGCCGGATCGCGCACAAACCAATTCGTTCGCGTCGGCTTCGCCCTCCCTTTCGTTATCTATAACGCCAAGCTGGTGCTTTGGGACAAGGTTCTGGACCTTGGCTCAACGGACCCGCTGTCCCCTGAATTGTATCAGGTTCAACTCGCCTGCATCGGGTTCTATTTCCTTCACTCGATGGTCGCGCGCGTGGCGCGCAGATGACCGAAGATGACGATGATGGGAGGCAGTTCACTCCGGCGGAACGCCGCGCCCTCCGTAAGATGATGGAGAGCGAGGATCGCGCGGCATGGTTTTGGCACTCTGCACGGCTCTGGGCGGGGTACTGTTCCGCCGCTGTCATCGGCGCATATGCCGTCTATACGGCAATTCAGGGATGGCTCTCACCATTCTTCAAGAAGGTGGGCGGGCCATGAGCTATAGACCGGGTTTTTATAGCTTACGCAGGCGCGTCATATGCCATGCATCCGCGATCTTTATTGCGGTGTGTGTCGTCGGCCCGATTTCGTTCATCGCGTTTGACCGCGCGCCGCCGTTCGAATTGGCGGGCGGCCACACCATCCCGCCGGAATTGATGGCTGGCAAGCCGTATCAATTCGGCTGGAACATCATCCCGAAGCGGGCGCGTGATTGTGATGGCACCGTTTACTGGCGCATCATTGACAGCCAGGGGACGATCTGGGCAACGCCGCCAGCGCCGAGCCTGTTCGCTACGTTCATCGGTTCCGAGCCGCGCCGCGTTGTCGGTCGCGAGCGCATCATGCCGAGCGGTATCCCGCCCGGCCCGGTGACGCTGAAATCCTCGATGGAATTTATCTGCAACTGGACGCAGAAGCACTGGCCGATCCGGGTGGATTTCCCGGATGTGAAAAGCATCATCGTAAAATGAACTGGACGCTCGCGGTCCTGATCTCCGCGCTTGTCGCCCTTGCAATCGTCCACGCCACCGCCCGGCGCGATCCGGCCTTTCACCCGGACCTCTACTGTTACGACCCAAAACAGATTGACGAGTTGAGCGGGCCGATCACGGGCTATTGCGAATTCAAGACGAGGCAAGCATGGCGTTCGTCATCTGCATCGCCCTGATCTGGGCTGCCCTGATGTTCTTCGCGTTCCTCGCCGCGTTATACGAAACAACGCATAGGTGATTGCTTGCGCGCTCAAAGCGACGACAAGACTTTCATTGAATTGTTTGAAAAGCTCGGCGGGATAAAGACCGCAAAAATCCTAGGAACGACGGAGCGAAACGTCTTCGGCAGGCGCAGCCGACTAGAGCGGCGGCTTGGCATCAACATCAACGCGCCAGGCCGATCATTCGCCCCGCGTGAGAAGTACCCCCAGCGGGTTCAACTTGAAGTTCAGGACGGCGTTGTCATTGTCGGATCAGACGGCCACTATTGGCCCGGCGAACCGACAACCGCCCATCGCGCGTTCGTCCAGTTCTGCAAAGAGCTAAAGCCCGTTGCCGTCATTATGAACGGTGACGCCTTCGACGGCGCGAGCATCTCAAGGCACCCGCCTATCGGGTGGGAGAGCAACCCGACTGTCCAAGACGAAATAGAAGCCGTTCAGCTTCGCCTTGGAGAGATTGAGGAAGCCGCAGGCCGCGCCCGCAAGATTTGGCCGCTCGGAAATCACGACGCCAGATACGAAACCCGGCTGGCCTCTGTCGCCCCGGAATATGCCAGGGTCCACGGCGTTCACCTGTCAGACCATTTCCCGCTATGGGATGGCTGCTGGTCATGCTGGATTAACGGCACGATAGTGGTCAAGCACCGCCTCAAGGGCGGCACGCACGCCACCCATAACGCGACACTCAACGCAGGCACAACGACCGTTACAGGGCACCTTCATTCGCTCAAGGTAACGCCTCTCACCGATTACAACGGCACGAGGTTCGGCGTTGACACCGGCACGCTGGCCGATCCGAACGGCCCGCAGTTCGTGGACTACTCGGAGGACTCCCCAAAGAACCATCGCAGCGGCTTCATCGTTCTCACGTTTGTTGAGGGGCGATTGATGTGGCCGGAAGTCGTCCACGTCATCGGTGATGGGCTTGTGGAGTTCAGGGGCAAGATCATCAACGTGGGGGAGCGATGCACAAGCCAATCGGCAGCCTTAAAATCCGCAGACACCGCCCGGTTGACCGGAAGAATGAGGGGGTCCAGTCGCGTCCGCGCATCCCGCACGGCGAGCCGCTCACGCCAGGTCTCAAAAAAGAAGACCTCCCGGAAGCGATAGGGTTTGTTCACGACTTCCCGCCGTACAGCGAGGATGAGGACGAATACGAGGACGGAGATTGGGCGAGGAAAGCATGACCGAAAAACTGTTCGAGGTTGACGCTATCGCGATGGCCACCGTGGTGGAAAACAACAAGAAGAGATGGGTGATCCACGGGAAATCTGGCGGGCAATCGTATAAGGTTGTCGTGAACATTGGCGAAGATCAAGAGCGGTATATTGAGATCGACGCGGCAGTCCCATGTGCATGATTGGGCGAGGGCTTGGCCGAACGCCGTGTTCGTCAGGAAGTCCGAAGCATGGGATTTCGTTCTATGTGGATGGGTAGCCACCCCATGCCTCGAAGGGGCGGGGCACGGCGAATACTCCGTGATAATGAAGCACCCGGATTGTCAATGCGGGCGACTACCTTTGCCCCGACGCGCGAAGACCTCCGCAACGTCCAGGGATATTTAGAGCGCGAGATTAAGCGGCTGCAGCGCAGGCACGCGGAGATTACGCGGAGGCTGGCGTAATGGGTTGTTAGCTAACGCCCTAGTCGCTTATCAGCGCCCGCAAAATTGCCGTGCACAGCCAGTCGGGGACACTCTCGGTAATCAGGTACAAACGCCGTCACAGTTCCCATAGTATCCGCACGGGCACTTATCCGGCAGCACATAGCCATAACGGCAATTCTTTTGGTCCTTCTCGGCACCGCGCTGGTTGACGTAGCTTTTGTCCGGGTCGGCCCTAACCTCAGAGTGTGGCTGTTTATGGGGCGGCTCTCCGAACGGCCTGCACGGCTCGCCAGTGTCGCTCCAAATCCAGATTTTTTCTCCGTCTTTACCCCGCGCTACGACTGCGCGGCGTTCAGAATTGCTGGCCTCATCGTATTCCATTGAGCCTCCGATTGCCTCTAACGCTGGCGCTCATTTTCCGCCCTCTGATGGCTGTACAGCGAGCCGATGTTTTACGATGGCGCTCCACGAGTGCTTGAACGCCACCCAATTGCTGTTCTTGTCCACCAGCTTTAGTTCTTCGCTCGATAACGGCGCGAGAAGCAGCCCGCGCAGTCGTTTGATCTCGGTGGCAGCTTCGGCCATGTCCGCAAGCATGTTCGGAACAAACGCCTGCGCGGCCCTGTCATCCTGCCAGTCTTGCAGCCTTTCGAGCAGCGGGACGCCGTTGAAGGGACCATCGTTGACGAGTGGCGCGCTCATTGGCTGACAGCGCCTCCGGTTTCAACGGCGCGCTTTGCCTGCTCGATCAAATGGTCGGGTATCAACACCCAGGGCGGCGTCCCCCGGTGCAAATCAGCGGCCTGGATAATTTCTTCCAAGGCATAGCGCATACGGTCGTCTGCGCTTTCTGGTCTAGACGGAACGTCGGTCATGTAAAGTTCCTCCAAATTGTCGAACAGGACGCGCTCGAACTCCGGTCCAAGCCGCTCTTGCTTTGCCGCGAGGTCAGCCGCGAACTCGGCCAGGGCGCTATCGGGGCTTGAAGGGACGCGCTTTGCTGTGTCAGTCATCGGCGCACCGCCTCTATGTCATCCACGGTGATTTTCTTCGCGAGCAACAGCCGCAGCAGGATCGCCACGCACTCAGGCACGGCGCGCTCGTCGAGCGCCCAGCGGCGTCCGGTACGGGGGTCGGCACCGACTAGGGCAGCGGCAGCCGCCTGGGAAAGCCCCAGGCGGTCCAGTGCGGCGCGGAATTGGTTGGCGGTCATGCCGCCCTCCGCAAGTATTCGGCAAGCCGCCCTTGGGCGTAGCACTCGACCAGATCGCGGTCAGAGGCGCATGAAGTGCGAAACCGCGAGTATGAAATCTCGCGCACGTTGTTGCGGATGGACTCACGGATGAAGCCCTTGTGGGCATGAATGTGGATGGAGAACTCACCCTTGGTAAATGTGTAGTTGATGGGGTTGGTCTGCTTGGTCATGTCCGTCTCCCGTTTCGATGAACACAACATAGGGCCAAAGAGCCTATAGGGCAATAGGCCCTATCATCACGAATTGTTTCAATCCCGGTCGGGGTTTCTCAGCGCATGTCGTCGTAGTCGAGAAAATAACTCTTGCCGCACACGTTGCAGCCGTAACGTTCGCCATCGAAGCCGCTATAGGTCTCTTTGATGTTCGGGCACCGCGACCAATGCCCAAGACCCTGCGGGTGGTTTGGTATCGGCGTGAACACTGGCTTGCACTCAGGCGGCTGCTTTGCCGGGTCGCCTTCACGGTCGGCCATAGTGCGCTCCCTTACATCGTAAGGCGTTTTCTGGTTCACTCATCGCTATCCTTCTCCGTTAAAGTCGATGACGGCGACATATCCCGGAGATATGTCGATTTTAGCGACATATTACGCCCGCTTGGGCGCGCCATAACCAGCGGTTTAGGCTTGGTGGCAGTCATCAGTCGGTTCTCCCGCCGCTCGCCGTGCGCGCTTGGTACTTCTGCGGCAGGCTGAAATGCGTTGCCAATTCTTCGCGTTCGTTCGCTGCCATCACCATCCACGATCCCCAGCCAGTCGCGCCCTCAAACATCGCGTCGATTTGAGCAATACGGGCCTTGGCATGGTCGATGCTGGCAAACGGGTTATCTGCAATGGGCGCGCGTTCAGTCATCGTTTGGGCCGCCCCGTCAGGTGTTCACCGATGCTGGTGTCAACGGGCGAGGTCGGGATGATCCACCAGCGCCCGCGCCAGAGATACCGCGCGTAATGGATCGTTCCGTCATATCCCGAATATTCGTACTTGCCGAACATCCGCGCCATGCCGAGCGTGGCTAGGATTTTGATGGTGCTTCCGAGTTTCCGCAGCGTGTGCATGTTCGGCCTTCTTTGATAATTAGTGGTGGTCGATTTCCCAGATGTATGCGAGGAACGCGACCAGTGCGACTATCGCCACAATCCCACCCATGACGAACGCGGTTACTACATCCATTCGACCCTCCTGATAAATTAGCGCGGCTAAATGTCTGCCGGGTCGTGACACGGTTCCAGCGCGAGCATCTTCCGCGACTCTACGTCCAGCATGTCTAGTTTCTCTAGATGCCCTCCATCATAGAGTAAAAGACCGGCCATATAGGCGTGGCGCTCCGAGATATGGATGCCGTCGCACGTCGGACAGTAGTAGTTCCTGTTAAACGGAAGCGGCCATTCCCCCATAGTGAACCTCCTGTTCTGTCTTGCGCTGTTAACGGTTATTCGGCCGCGACATTGGCGAACATGCCGGCGTCGTTGGTAATGCGCCGCTCGGCCAACGCCGCGTATTCAGGATTGAGTTCGATCAGGATAGCGTTGCGGCCGAGACGGTCAGCCACCATGCCGGTCGTGCCGGCTCCGCCGAATGGATCCAGCACCGTGCATGGCACTGCCGGCGGCGGCCCAAAGTCATCGCGGCCACCGTCCCCGCTTATCGAACAGGCGCAACTCGGAACAAACCCATCAACGGATTCTGATGACCACTGGCGATTGCTCGTCTGTCCTAAGCTCGATGCGATCTTGGTTGTGCCCCGCTTCCACGGGTTGCCGCAGCGAGCGCAGCACCCGCCTCCGCTAGTCCCCGCCTTAATGCAAGGCTCGATCAGCGCAGGCGGGAAGGTGGCAAAGTGGGCTTCGCTGTAGCCCTGAGTGGCGACGTTCCAGACGGATCTCTTATTGCGCTTGCCGCTGCACTGTTCGGCGCGCTCCATCGCGTCCCATCGGTCGTTGAAGCCGGCATGGCGGCGACTGTGGCCTCGCTGCTTATCGGGGGTCCGATAGCCGTCCTTGTGCTTGCCTTTGAATGAGCGGGGATCCTTGAAGCCATTCTCGTCCTGGTTGGCGAGGCCGGTATAGATGGCATCTTCGGCAATGGCGTCGGCGTCGTGGTGGTAGACCCGGCTCTTGCTGAAATGGAACAGATATTCATGGGATCGGGTGCAGCGGTCCTGCACGCTTTCGGGCATCGGGTTAGGCTTCGACCAGATGATATCCTCGCGCAGATACCATCCGTCGGCTCGCAGGGCGAAGGCGGCCATCCACGGGACGCCGATCAGGTCTTTGGGCTTTAGGCCGGGGATAGTCCGGTCTTGCGGCCGAGCCGTTCGCAGATGCCGCCGCGCCGGCTGTTTCGGGTCAACGCCGCCCGATTGACCCTTGGCGTTCTGATAGCTGTCCCCAAGGTTGAGCCAGAGCGTACCGTCAGGCCGCAGGATCCGCCGCACCTCGGCAAACACCGCCACCAGCTCCGCAATGAACTGATCCGGTGTCGGCTCAAGCCCGATCTGTCCGTCCACGCCGTAGTCACGCAGCCCGAAATACGGGGGCGACGTGACGCAGCAATGCACGCTGTCATCCGGCAGGGTGCGGAGGACTTCGCGGCAATCGCCTCGGAGGATTTGAACGGCCATCGGTATCTATCCGCTATGAGATTGCGCGTCGGTCATGTGATGAAACAGTTGGCCGGACGCCGTGGGCAGCACAGCGCCCGGCCTGGAGCGCGCGGCTGGCGCTAGTGACCGTGGGGACGGGGAAGCCGCGCGTTTCTTTAGACACTCGGGCGAAAAGCCCTTGAGAGTCAGTGGGGGTGTTTCCGGGGGTTAGACACCGTAAAGCATTGGTTAAGCAGCCGTTTACGGTAACAATCCTATAAGGCGCGCTGAAAAATTCTTGTTTGTTTGTCATGGCTTGCGCGACCGATTGTCTAACTTGCGACGGGTTTTAGACACGTCCATTGCGGATTCAGCGAGCGTTCGTTGATCTGCTGCTTGCGTGTAACGCTCAATCTCTTTCAGCGTTTTGTGTCCGCTGACTGATGCGATTTCCTTCGATGATTTTCCGCCTTCTGCGAGACGACGCAGCAACGATTTCCGCAAGCCGTGCGCCGTGCATTTCTTTGGCAGACCAGCG
>Ga0181337_1000057_pt1 | contig 19056 bp, 23 predicted proteins | sample Sp13VDMM15DD_FD_168302 | JGI IMG/M metagenome (GOLD analysis project Ga0181337, IMG submission 168302) | Freshwater viral communities from Lake Michigan, USA - Sp13.VD.MM15.D.D | ecosystem: Environmental > Aquatic > Freshwater > Lake | place: USA: Michigan | collected 2013-04-23 | reverse complement strand
CTATCAGGACGACACCAAGGGGCGTCGTTGCTCGATGTTCATCGGCGCCGAGGACATGATCTTGTCCTATGGCTCGACCAACGTGCGCACCACGCCGCGTGCCACCCAGGTCATGCGCATGTCGCGCAACGACATCGAGGCGCTGCAGGAGGTGGGGCTCTACCGCGACTGCGACATCGGCGAGGCCGGGCGCGAGCTGAACGACATCCAGCAGGCCAAGGACAAGCAGACCGGCTTCGATGACATCAACGACGATCGCTTCACGGTGCTGGAGTCCCACGTCGACCTGTACATCGAGGAAGACGAGTTCCGTGGCAAGACCAAGCGCCGCATCGCGCGGCCGTATATCCTGACCGTGATCAAGGACACGCAGGTGGTGCTGGCGCTGCGCCGCAACTGGAAGGAAGACGACTCCAAGCGCCGCCGGCGCCAGCATTTCGTGCAGTACGACTACGTGCCAGGCATCGGCGCCTATGGCCTGGGCCTGTTCCACCTGATCGGGGGCTATGCCAAGGCCTCCACGGCGATTTTGCGCCAGCTGGTGGACGCGGGCACGTTGTCAAACATCCCGGGCGGTCTCAAGTCCAAGGGCATGCGGGTCAAGAACGACGACACGCCGATCAGCCCGGGCGAGTGGCGCGACGTCGACGTGGGCTCCGGCACCATCAAGGACAACGTGATGCCGTTGCCCTACAAGGAGCCCAGCCTGGTGCTGGCCGGCTTGCTGGAGAAGATCATCGAGGAGGGCCGTCGTCTGCCCGGCATGGCCGACATGAAGATCGCCGACATGTCCTCGCAAGCCCCCGTGGGCACGACCCTGGCCTTGATCGAGCGCCAGCTGAAGGTCATGTCGGCGGTGCAGGCCCGCACCCACGCGAGCCTGAAGCAAGAGTTCCAGTTGATCAAGGAGCTGGTGGTCGAGCACGACGGCGACAAGGAGTACGGCTACGAGCCCGAGGTGGGCGAACGCAGCTCGCGGGCGGACGACTACGCCATGGTCGAGGTGACGCCGGTCAGCGACCCCAATGCGGCCACGATGACGCACCGGCTGGTGCAGTACCAGGCCGTGATCCAGTTGAGCCAGACGGCGCCACAGATCTACAACCTGCCCCTGCTGCACCGCGGCATGCTGGAGGTGCTGGGGGTCAAGAACGCCGAGAAGCTGGTACCGCTGCCCGAGGACGCCAAGCCGACCGACCCGGTGACCGAGAACATGAATGTGCTCAAGGGCACCCCGGTCAAGGCGTTCGTGCACCAGGATCACAAGTCCCACATCGCCGTGCACCAGATGGCCATGCAGGATCCGCTGCTGATGCAGACGATTGGCCAGAACCCACAGGCCCAGGCCATGATGGCGGCCGCGCAGGCGCACATCGCCGAGCACATGGGGTTCCTGTACCGCGAACAGATCGCCGAGCGCCTGGGCTTCCCCCTGCCGGCCGTGGACGAGCAGCTGCCGCCCGAGCTCGAGGTCGCGCTCTCCGCGCTCATGGCCCAGGCCGCCCAGATGGCGCTGCAGAAGAACCAGGCCGAGGCCGCGCAGCAGCAAGCCGCGCAGCAGGAAGCCGACCCCGTGTTCCAGCTGCAGAAACGCGAGCAGGACCGCAAGGACGAGGAGACCCGCATCAAGGGGCAGCTGGCCCAGGCCAAGATCGCCGGCGACGCGGATCGGATCAAGATCCTGGAGAGCCAGCTGCAGGTCAACGCGGCGAAGGCGGCGGACCAGCAGGCGCTGAACGAACGCCAGCAGCAGATCAACGCGGCCAAGGATGCCGACACCTTCGCCCTGGCCGAGCGCAAGCAGACGGCCGACGAAGAGATCGACGAGCAGAACGCAGCGATCAACGCGTCCAAGGTTGGTGTGATGGGCCGCGCGCAAGACCAGACGATCCTGCAGTCCGACCGGGACACGGCGATGAAGGTCTACGACCTCATCCAGAAGCACAACCAGCAAAACGCCATGGGCGACAGCCGTGACAAAGGAGCCAAGAAATGACCCAGGACTTCGCTGAACACGTGATCAAGGGGCTCCAGGAGAAACGCGACAACATCGCGGCGGGCGTGCTCGCCGGAACGCTCGACCACGAGCGCTACAAATTCCACTGCGGGGAGATTCACGGCCTCGACCTCGCAGTGGACCACATCAAGGCCGTGCTTGAAAAGATAGAGGAAAACGACGATGAGTAGTCTCATTTTGCAACCAGGGAAGTACGAAATACCCATGGGCCCAGTGGATCGCGCTGACCCACAACCCGCGCGCGACGAGGAGTTCGAAGCCGCGTCGGACGAACAAAAAGGCCGCCAATTGCCCGTGCCCCAGGGCTATAAGATCCTGTGCGTGATCCCCCGAGCGGAAGAGCATTTCGAGGGGTCTACCCTTGTCAAGCCTGATAGTGTGCGCAAGGCCGAAGAGTGGGGCACGACCGTGCTCTTCGTGGTGGCGCTGGGTGAACTCGCCTACAAGGACGACAGCAAGTTCCCCAAGGGCCCGTGGTGCAAGAAGGGCGACTTCATCCTCACCCGCACCTACTCGGGTACCCGGTTCAGAGTGGCGGGCAAGGAGTTCCGCCTCTTGAACGACGACCAGGTGGAAGCCGTCGTCGAAGATCCACGCGGCATCATGCGCGCAGCAGCTTAAACGGAGAAACACATGGCCAAACCACGTAACGGGGGCGACCCCGATTTCGACAATTTCGATGACGACACCGTTGTCGACCAACACCGCCCCGAGGGCAGCCTCGATGTGGACCTGCCCGGCCCGAAGGAAGAAGAGTTCGAGATCGACGTCGTCGATGACACGCCGGAGAGTGACCGCCGCGCGCGCCCGCTGGTTGACGAAGTCGACGAACCGACCGACGAAGAACTGGCCACCTACAGCACCAAGGTGCAAAAACGCATCCAGACGCTGACGCACGCGCGCCACGACGAGCGCCGTAAGCGCGAAGCGATCGAACGTGAACAGGCCGAGCTGCTGGGGGTCGTGGGCAACATCCAGGACGAGAACAAGCGCCTGCGCGCGTTCGCCGTCGACGGCACCGCGGTCTATGTCAAGGCAGCGACCGAGGCGGCCGAGGCCAAAGTGGCTGACGCGCGTCGCAAGTTGAAGGAAGCGAAGGAGGCCTACGACACCGATGGTGAGATCGCGGCCCTCGAAGCGCTGAGCGACGCCAAGGCCGAGGTGCTTGTCGCAAAAAATGTACGCCCACCGGCTTTACAAGAACCTGTTGCAGATGTAAGAATCGCCGCATCGACGTCAACTTCGAAGCTGGACCCTAAAACCCAGGCCTGGACGGCCCGGAACAAGTGGTTCAATGCCGAGGGTAAGGAAGACGTCACGGCCTACGCACTGGGGCTGCACAAGCAACTGACCGATTCGGGCATCGAGCCCGCGACAGACGAATATTTCGAGCGAATCGACGCTCGCATGCAGTCCAAGTTTCCCGAGCTGTACGCCTCGAAAAAGGCCAAACGCGAGGACGAAAACGAGGGCGAGCCCGAAGATCCTCCCAAACGCAAGAGTTCGGCGGTGGCCGCTGTCAATCGGTCCACAGCCAAGAAACGCATCACGCTCACGCAGTCGCAAGTCGCGCTCTGCAAAAAGCTGGGTGTCACCCCGCAGCAATATGCTGCAGAACTCATGAAGCAAGGAGATTGAAATGGGCAAAGCACGTGTACCCCGCGACAACGAGTCGCGCGAAAAGGAAGCGCGGGACGACTATTCGCCGCCAAGCCAACTGCCAACACCGGACCCGCAAGACGGGTTCGAATTCCGCTGGATCGCAACCCATACGATGGGCCAGGCGGACAACGCCAACGTGTCTCGCAAGATGCGCGAAGGCTGGGAGCCTGTGAAGGCTGCAGACCATCCGGAACTGCAGCTCGGCACGGTGGAGGGGAACGTCGAGATCGGGGGGCTCATGCTCTGCAAGATCGCGACGGAGCGCGTGAAAGCGCGCACCCGGTACTACCAGGAGCAGGCGGGGCGGCAGATGGCAGCGGTGGAGAATTCTTACCTGCAACAAAACAACCCGTTGATGCCGAAGTTCAACAAGAGCCGTTCGACGGCGACTCGCGGCCGAGACGGTTTCGGAACCGACAACTGATAGGAGCCACACATGGCACTCACCGCTACCCCGTATGGGCTTCGCCCCATCAATCGCGTCGACGGGCTGCCCTATGCAGGTGCCCAGCGGCAGTACATCACCAACCCCGCTGGCTACGCCACGAACCTGTTCTACGGACAGGTCGTGAACCTGGACACCAACGGCCATATCGTGTTGACCACCGGCACCGGCGCCGACGGCACGACCAACTCGTTCCCCGGCTCGGGTACCCTGACGGGTTCCGTCGGCGTGTTCGTGGGCTGCGAGTACTGGAACGCGGAGGGGCAGCTGATCTTCTCGCAGCGCTATCCGGCCAACACGCTGAACGCCAAGATCTACGTGGTGGATGACCCCAACGTGCTGTTCCAGGCACAGCTGGACGGTACGGGTGCTCAGGCTGTTATCGGTGCCAACACGTTCTTCGCCGCGGCGCAGAGCGGTAGCACCGGCAACACCCAGACGGGCAACTCCACCAGTGCGCTGGAATCGACTGTGGTGGCCACCACCGCAGCCTTCCGCATCGTGGCCCATGTGTCGCCTCCAGGGGATCCGTTCCCGGACGTGTTGGTCAAGTTCAACCCGGGCTATCACAGCCTTACCAACGCCGTCGGCATCTAAGGAGCACAACATGGCAATCTCTCGCGCACAGATGCTCAAAGAGCTGATCCCTGGGCTGAACGCACTGTTCGGCCTGGAGTACAAGCGTTACACCGAGGAACACAAGCAGATCTTCGAAACCGAGTCGTCCGACCGGTCCTTCGAGGAAGAAACCAAGCTCTCCGGCTTCGGCGCTGCCCCTGTGAAGTCCGAAGGTGCGGCGATGGCGTACGACACCGCTCAGGAAGCGTTCACTTCCCGCTACTCGCACGAAACCGTGGTGATGGGCTTCGCTCTCACCGAAGAAGCCGTGGAGGACAACCTCTACGCTTCGCTCAGCAACCGCTACACCAAGGCGCTGGCGCGCGGCATGGCCCACACCAAACAGGTGAAGGCCGCTGCGATCCTGAACAACGGTTTCAACGGTGCGTTCCTGGGTGGCGACGGCGTCTCCCTGTTCGGTGTCAACGGCGCATCTTCCCTGGTGAACCACCCCCTCGTGGGCGGCGGCACCAACGCCAACACCCCGACGGTGGCTGCGGACTTGAACGAAACCTCGATGGAGAACATGTTCATCCAGATCGGTGCCTGGACCGACGAGCGTGGCCTGTTGATGTCGGCTCGGCCCAAAAAGCTGATCCTGCCTCCCTCGCTGCAGTTCGTTGCCTCGCGTCTGCTCAAGACCACGCTGCGCCCCGGCACGGCGGACAACGACATCAACGCGCTGCGTGAAGAAGGTGTGATGCCTGGCGGTTACGCCATCAACCACTACCTGACCGACCCAGACGCCTGGTTTGCGTTGACCGACATCCCCAACGGCCTGAAGCACTTCGTGCGCGTGGGCATGAAGACCGGTTCCGATACCGACTTCGACACGGGCAACATGCGCTACAAGGCGCGCGAACGCTACAGCTTCGGCTGGAGCGATCCCCTCGGCATCTGGGGTTCCCCAGGCGCTTGATTCGCGGTAGCGACGTGAAGGCCCACTTCGGTGGGCCTTTTATATTTCCGGGCCCCGTGCAATAATTCGCCAGCTCCCGGGCATCAACTCAGCGCAGCAGACGGACCGGGCCGACGTCATGCAGACTGCCGCGCTTCACTCGCATGAGAGGACTTCCCCATGGGATTCACCACTTTCTCCGGCCCGGTCCGCTCGCGCGCCGGCTTCATCGGCCAGGGTCCTGGCATGTCGGTCAACATCCCCAACGGCGCCAACACGCTGACGCTGGACCCCGAGCTGCATGCAGGCCGTGTGCTGCGTCTGAATGACGCCACCATGGTGCTGACGCTGCCTCCGATCGACGCAACCGACAACGATGCCCCGGGTTCGCCCAACAACATCGGTGCGTCGTACCTGGTCTTCATCGAGACCGCGGCTACCAACGTGAAGATCGCCACCAACGGCACCGACAAGTTCGTCGGCTCGCTGACCATGGTGGACACGGACACCGCGGGCGCTGCGACGGCCTACGCGCCTGCTGCGGCCAACGACAACATCAACTTCAATGGCACCACCACGGGCGGCATCGCTGGCACCTGGGTGCGCATCACCGCCATCGCGGCGCTCAAGTACTTCGTCGAAGGCGTGGTGCTTGGCTCGGGCGTGGTGGCCACGCCGTTCGCAGACACCTGATCGGAACTGACCCATGGCCTATGGAGCAGCATATCGCGACGCGGATGCCACGGTATCCGCGTACAACGCGAAAGACGTCACCCCCAACGATGTCACCGCACTCGCGGTCACGCGTGGGCTGTACATCGGTACCGGTGGCACGGTGCACGTGACGATGGCCTACAAGACCGAGGTCACCTTCGCGAACGTGCCTGACGGCTCGATCCTCCCTGTTCAGGTGGTCAAGGTGTGGGCTGCAGGCACCTCGGCTTCCGACATCATCGCCCTGTACTGACCTCAAGAAGGACTCAAAATGGCAAACGCACTCTACCCAAAGTGGAAAGAAGCCCGTCTCCAGGGCACCGCCAACGCTGCCCTTGACGGCACGGGCACCACCGGCGTGTATGCCGTGCTGGTGGACACCGCCGTCTACACCTACAGCGCGGCGCACGAGTTCTTCTCGTCCGTGGCGTCGGGCAAGATCGGCACCGAGGTGGAGATCGGCACCAAGACCTTCGTCAATGGCCTGTTCGATGGCGCTGACGTGACCGAGACGGCCGTGAGCGGCGCCAGCGCTGAAGCCATCGTGGTCTTCGTCAAGAACGCCGGTGCGAACACCACGTGGCGCCTGGTGGCGTATCTCGACACAGGCATTACCGGAATTCCTGTGACCCCCAACGGCGGGGACATCGCTATTCAGTGGAACGCCAGCGGCATCTTCCAGCTCTGATCGGGGGCACTGATGCCAGTGCTTAACTACCCCGGCGTACCGGGGACAACGCTCTATGCCGGTATCCCGCCGGCTGGGGGGACCGTTGTCTCCACGATCACGCTGGTCAATACCAGCGGCAGCACGCAGGCGGCCAACTTCGTTTCGCCTATGTTTGGCGTGCCATTCAAGCAGGGCGTGATGCCCAGTGGGCAGTACCCGAAGTTTGCCATCGCCAGCGGGGGTGCAGCGTGCCCGGCCACGTTGTGGAACTACAGCACGTGGCCTGACGGGTCGATGATGTTCTGTGGGGCCATGATCCAGGTGCCCTCCAGCATTGCGGGCAGCGGCACACTCCAGATCGAAGTCCAGACCGGGGGCACGGCGCCTGCGGCGAGTGGGCGCACCACGGCCGACTTGACGGCGGCCAACATGATCATTGAGGCCACGGGGGTCACCAACCTCTCCGGGGTCTGGACGTCCAGCCTGAATGATGGCATCACCGTGGCCGACGATTTCACATTGGTCGCCGACGGCGCGGCGGGGGCTATCTGGCGCGTTGGCGCTGAGTTCCGCCAGTCGGGCTCGGCCCACGGTCAGATGTACGGCACGCACTACGTGGCAGCGCTTAACACGTCCGGCGGTGCGCTGCGCGGTCTGCGCTACATGGGCAAGGCATCCCAGCCCTGGACCGACATCGCGAGCCCCGCTGCCACGGCGCGGGTGATGGTGGGCGTCCTGAAGTCAGGCTCGACCACGCTGCGCACGCTGCAGGGCACGCAGAGCGGCGAGACGGGCACGACCAACATCACCATGGCCCACTACAGCGGCTGGCATACGGCCGGCAGCGACGGGAAGTGGGACTACGTGCAGGGCGGGGGCGCCAGCTCGACGGACAACACGGTGCGCGTCACCTATGACAAGGCCGAATTCATCGCAACGCGCCTCGTGCCGCCGTACCAGACCGCGCTCAACCCAACGGCGCCCACGGCCGCGCCGTACCGCCCGTACTGTATCGGGGGTATGACCGTGCGCTTCACGGGGGCTACCGGTGAGCGTGACGATATCGGCGTCCTGCCGGAGTGGGTGGCACGACACATCCTTAACCAGCATGTCAACGACGAACAAACGGTGCGGGTCTCCAGTCTCGCGTCTGCGGGCTGGCGGTGCACGCTGCGGCGCAAGAGCACGCGTCGCATTTTGCCCACTGCGGACACGGCGAGTTCCTACACTGGCCTGGGCACTACGGCGCCCACGGTTCGCTGGTTCAGTGGCAGCGCGGAAAACATCACGCAGCCATCGTCCAACACGTCGCTGTGGAGCGAGGAGGACCAGTCCCACCACCGCGCGTCGACGGCGTACTACGCGTACCTGATCACCGGGGATCCGGTGCACCTGGACATTCTGCAGGACTATGCGGCGCAGATCATCGCGTCGCGCTGGCAAGGGGGTCCGACGTGGAAGACGACGATGCCTGTTGTGGGCGCCTGCGCCACAGGCAATGGTGAGCGAGACGCGACGATCCAGGGCGGCGGTACCTACAAGGGCGGCGGCACCTTCTTCGACATCTACGGCTTGCGCATCAGTGCGTGGATGGCGCGCGACGTCGGGCAGGCGGCGGCCATCTCCCCCGACACCGATGTCGCGAAACCATTTTTTACGGACGTCATCAACAACAGCTTCGACGCCGCCAACGACTACAACAGTCGCATGCCGTCGACGTGGCGGGACGCAGGGTTCTGGACCATGGAAGGTCCGACGGAAGTGTCACCGGCTGCCTGGATGAACGGGTACTTCTCGAACGCCATCTGCCACTTGGCGAGCATTCTGTCGACCACGAACTCGGCGACGTTCCGGGGGCACCTGTCCAAGTGGTACAGCGCGCAGCACGGGCTCGGGCGCAGCGTGGCTTGCTTCTCCAGCTACCACTGGAGCAACCGGCGCGGCAACACCCGCATTCAGACGGCTGCGGAAATGCTGTCCGTGCTGGAGTCCCGGTTCACTTGGAACACGACGACCGAGCGGTTCACCATCAGCGCTAGCTCGGGGTCGGGAGGTAACGCAAACGGGGGATGGTCGCCCACTGCCGGCGACATCTTCATGTTCGACCCAGAGACGGCGCCAGGAACGCGGCCCTTCGCAGGGGCGACCAACTGGACGCCAATGTATGTGGTGAACCCATCGGGACAGACAGGGCAGGTCTCTTTGACGCCAGGAGGGTCAGTGGCCGATGTCACCTCAGCGGCGGACTACTCGTTCTGCATGGCGGCGGTACAGAACTTCAGCCCGAACTGGAGCTTCAACGGCTTCAACGACCCGTCGGGATACGTCGCCAACGCCTATGGTGCAATGCGCCATCACGAGGCTTGTGGCGACTCGACAATCAACAGCGCGCGTGTCGCGATGGATGCATGCTGGGCATCGGCGGCAGCGGCAAGCGGGTCCTCGTTCGCCAACGAGCCGAAAAACGCCATGGCTGCGGCCTACCCCACCTAGACCATGCCTACCGAAATCGGCTCAACCATCGTACTTCTGCCCACGGGCTCGGCCCCGGGTGCGCAGGCGATCGGGTCTGATGTTCCTGCGGGGGCCAACCTCTGCCTGGCCTTCCTGAGTGGAAGCAATGACGCGTCCATGACGCTGACGAGCTTGGCGTCGAACTTCACGGCCGCGGGCTTCGTGGTGAACAGCAGCGGTGGGGGTACAGGACTTGGCGGTCAGTTTGGCGTGGCCAAGATCACGAGCAGTGGCTCAGGCAAGACCATCACGCCTGTCTGGAGCGCAACGAACGTCTATGGTCCGCTGTGCACGCTGGTTTACCTCAGTGTGACCGACCCTGATCAGTGCGTCACGGACTTGTCCGCCCCAGGCACGCGGCTGGTCATGGCGAACTCGGGCGACACCACGCCGGCCACGGGCAGCGTCACGAGCACGACAAGCGACATCATCTACTGCTACGACGCCAAGTACAGCACCAGCGGGACGCTGCCGGGCACTGACGGCGCCTATACATCGGTGCTGACCCAGGCCAGCCTGGGCGACGCATGCAGTCGTCTAAGCAAGCGCACGGGCGCGGCCACCAGCACCAGCGGCACGACCACAAACACCGAATATAGCGCTCTGGTTCTCGTTGCAGTGCGTGATGCAGGCAGCGGCGGCCAGACGGTGCTGCCACCCCTGCTGACCAACACGCAGACGTTCTACAGCCCCACGGTGATCGGCCCCAAGTACGTGCTGCCGCCGCTGCTGACGAACACCAACACGATCTACGCGCCCACGGTGGTGCTGGCGGCGGGGCTGCAGACGTTGCTCCCCCCGCTGCTGACCAACACGCAGACGTTCTACGGCCCCACGGTGCGCCAGATCCCGGTGCTCAGCAGCCCCACGGCGGTCGGGCTCACCAACAGCCAGATGCGGGTCGGCGCCACGACAAACGTGGCCACGGGCACACTCTATGTGGTGATCACGCTGTCGGCGACCCCGCCTTCCGTGGCGCAGATCATCGCCGGACAGGACAACACCGGCGCAGCCGCCACCTTCGCGGACAACGTCGCGGTCAGCAGCACCGGTGCGAAGACCTTCAACGGGTCTGGTCTCGCCGCGCTGACGGCGTACAACACGTTCCTGCACCACTCGGTGGGCGGGGGCCTGGGCAGCAACATCGTCACAGCCGCGGCGTCCACGTTCCGCGCGGGCGACACGGCTGCGAACATCCTGGCCAATACCGGGCCTGTGGGGGGTAGCCCCGCCGGTACGCTGTATGCGCTGGCGGGCACGAAGGTTTCGACCGACTGGATGGCTTACCGAACGATCTCGGGCCCCACGCCCGGCGGCGGCACGCTGACCGAGTATGTCGACGGCCGTTTTACCTACGTGGGCAGCGCGGCGGCCGTGTGGGTGATCCAGCCCGAGGTCAACGGCGTCGACGATGCGGCGGGGACCATCACGGTCAACTTGTACGACCAGGAATTCATCCTGCTCCCACCGCTGCTGACGAACAGCCAGACGTTCTACGGCCCCACCGTAACGCGCGGCCCTGTCTCGGTGCTGCCACCCCTGCTGACCAACACGCAGACGTTCTACGGCCCCACCGTGACGCGCGGGGCGGTGTCGGTGCTGCCACCCCTGCTGACGAACAGCCAGACGTTCTACGCGCCCACGGTGGTGCAGGGCACGCTGACGGTGTACCCGCCGCTGCTGACCAACACGCAGACTTTCTACGGCCCCACTGTGGTGGGCGGCATCGTCACGGTGATCGCGCCCTTGCTCGTTAATAACCAGACGTTCTATGGACCGACGGTTATCCCTGGTACGACGTCTATACAGCCTCCGCTGCTGGTCAACACGAACACGATCTTCGCGCCGCGCGTGCGGCACGTGGTCCCCCCTGTTCCCGGGGAAGGCGAAGCCCCGCGGCTGGCCATTGGCATCCGCATTGGTCTATAGGACAATCGCGCCACCTCAACCAAGGAGCTACCCATGGACAAGAAACTACCCCCCTTCATGATGAAGGGTGCCCCGGCCGCCAAGAAGGGTGCTCCGGCAGCCAAAAAAGGTGCCAAGCCAATGGCCCCGCCGTTCGGCAAGAAGCCGAAGAAGTAAGGGGCCCGCTCTGTGGCCACCTCCGGCACCGCTGCCTTCAACCTCGACCTCCAGGAACTGATCGAAGAGGCCGGGGAGCGGTGCGGCTACGAGATCCGCAACGGCTACGACTTCCGCACCGCGCGGCGCAGCCTGAACATCCTGTTCATGGACTGGGCCAACCGGGGTCTGAACATGTGGACCTTCGAGCAGCTGTCAATCCCGCTGGTAGCGGGCACTGACACATACGCGCTCGGCGTGGACACCGTGGACGTCCTCGACGCGGTCATCCGCACGGGCACCGGCTCCTCGCAGTCGGATCTAACGATCTCACGCATCCCGCTGCCGACCTACCAGAGCATCCCGGCCAAGAACTCGCAGGGTCGCCCGATCCAGATGTTCATCAAGCGCTTCGTCACGCCCGAGGTGACCTTCTGGCCCACGCCTGATGCATCCACCCCCTACACCTTCGTCTACTGGCGCCTGCGCCGGATTCAGGACGCCGGCGACGGTGTGAATGACCAGGACATCCCGTTCCGCTTCATGCCCGCCCTGGTGGCCGGCCTGGCGTACTACATGGCCTTGAAGCTGCCCGGCGCTCTCCCGCGCCTGGCCGAGCTCAAGATGCAGTACGACGAGAGCATGCAGATGGCCATGGACGAAGACCGCGACAAGAGCCCGCTGCGGTGGGTACCACGGGTGTACCGATGAGCATGCGGTACGCGTCGACCAAGCGGGCACACGGTTTTTGTGACCGGTGCGGCTTTCGCGCGGACCTGAAAGACATGAAGACGGAGCTGGTCGAAGGGCGGCCAAACAACCTGTTGGTCTGCCCGACGTGCTGGGATCCGGACCATCCGCAGAACTGGCTGGGCCGCGTACGCGTGGATGACCCCCAGGCGCTGCGCAACCCCCGTCCCGACCCCGCCCTTGAAGAGTCCCGAGAGATCCCCCCATGAACTACGCCGATCTGTGCGCCAACGTCCAGGACACCATCGAGAACACGGTGTCTGCGGAGATGCTCGCTTTGTGGGCCCAGCAGGTCGAGCAGAAGGTGTACAACCTGATCCAGCTGCCGGTGCTGCACAAGACCTTCACGGGGACGCTGTCCTCGGGCGTCCCGCAGCTCCTGCTGCCAATTGATTTTCTGTACCTGTCCTCGCTGGCCATCATCGACGACGACGGCTCGTACAGCTTCTTGCTCGGCAAGGAGACCAACTACATCCGCCAGGTTTACCCCAAGGTGACCTCGATGGGGCTGCCCAAGGTCTACGCGTTCGTCGACGAAACCGCGTTGCTGCTGGGCCCGACGCCAGACCTCGCGTATGGCGTGGAGCTGGAGTACGACCACTATCCCGAGTCGATCGTAACCGCCAGCACCACCTGGCTCGGCGACCACATGGACTCGGTGCTGCTCAACGGCATGCTGGTGGAAGCCGCGCGGTTCTTGAAGTCCGATCAGGACGTGGTGGGCCTCTACAACAAGATGTTCGAAGAGTCGATGGCAGGGCTGGTCTCGCTCGGCGGCAAGCTGCGCAAAGACGAATACCGTACCCCCGTTCGATAAGGACCCGCCATGCCCAGTTCATACACCAGCAGCCTGCGCCTCGTGCTTCCCGTCACAGGGGAGCTGACCAGCATTTGGGGCGACACCGTCAACAACGGCCTCACCAACCCCGTGGAGCAGGCCATCGCCGGCACGGCCTCCATCGCCATGGGGGACGCCAACCACACGCTCACGACGGCCACGGAGAGCCCCGACGAAGCGCGTTGCATGTTCATCACGCTCACGGGCGCCATGACCGCGCAGCGCAACGTCGTCTGCCCGTCGTACTCCAAGCTCTACTACGTCACGAATAACACGACGGGCGGGCAGAGCATTTTGTTCAAAACCAGCGGTGGGGCAGGTGTTGTGGTGCTCCCCGGTCAACGCGCGGGGCTCTATTGCAACGGGACTGACGTTCTGGTGGCTGACTCACAATCCACTTCCAGCGGTGTTGAGGTAGATGTGGCCAGCGCGGCCACAACAACCATCGGTGGGTTGGCGAGCAACAAGGTGCGCATTACGGGCACAACGACGATCACTTCGCTGGGGACACTGTACATCGGCCCTGTTTTCCTGCGCTTTGCAGGAGCGGTGACGCTCACTAACGGCGCGAACCTGGTTCTTCCCTACGGCAACAACATCACCACGAAAGCAGGCGACCTTTTTGTTGCGTGGCCCAAGGCCACGACCGGGGTGGCAGACGGCTGGTTGCTGATGCCTTCGAACACGGTGAGCAACCGCTTTACGGAGGACACAGGGGGCACCATTTTGCTGGACGTGATGAATGTCCGGGGAAGCAGCTTTACGCTGAACACAGGCCTCGTAGCAGGGGAGGTTTATTTTTTCAAGTTGACGACAAGCGTCATCGTCACCGCCGGTGCGGGTTTGACCATGAAGGCCAATGGAGTCAATTTTGGAGCAGCAAACCTCGTATGGTTGCCGGGGCTCGTTTCTATCTACGTGGAGACCACAACGTCGTACATCGTGACGGGGTCCGTTGCAGCATGAAGCGCTTTTTTGCTGTCGCTATTGAACGCAGCCGGTTGGTTTTGCGGTACGACACGCCTGATATATTGCAGGCGGCGACCATCGACGGAGTCAGCCCTGTGATCATCAGTGCAGGCGTGCTATGGAACAGAAACGGGACAATGCTCTACGGGAACCCGGTTGGAGGCAGTAACTCGCCAACGCGGTGGAAAGACCCGGAGAACGTGCACAACTTTGATGGCTTTTTCGAAGTCCGTGCGCGTGTTGACACGGCCACTTTGCCAGGGACGTCGACGTATGACCTGTTTGGATCTACGCCCGCGATCGGGGTTTTTTCTCCTTGGATCAGTATTGGCGGGGCCATGACGTACCAAGTAGGGGTACGCCGGGCAGCTGGGCAGGTGTCGGCACAGATCAACGGGACAGCAGAAATTCGGTACCGGGACTACCCGGTATTGTTCACCTCAAGGGCTTTTATTGCGCGCGTAGGCCCGTGAATGATCATCAACGCGAGGAACCTAATGTCCGACCCTACAACTGTTGCGACCGCCGTCGTTGCCAGCACCACCTCCGTGAGTCTGGCAGCGTTTCTTTCACTGTGGCTGGGCCCCGCCTACGGGCCCTACGCAGCGATCCTGTTTTCGGCCATGGCGGGCGCGATCTGGGGGGTTTCGGCCATACCGACTGTTACGCGCTGGGAAGGCGCGGGGCGGTTCCTTCGATATACCATGACTGCAGTTGTGCTTGTCGGCGGCGGCACAGCATTGACGGCGGGCTACTTGGACACCAAGATCGACTCCCCCGTCGAGCTATCCATTCTCGTGGCGTTCGTCATTGCAGCCATCGGGGACCGGTGGATAGATCTCATCAGCCGCCTCAACCCAGTGGGGTTGTTCAAACCCCGGGGGGCCGACAAATGACCTTGATCCTGTTCCAGATCCTGTGCCTCGCGCTGGCGTACAGCGCGTTTTGCCGAGCGACACACTTGAACAAAGCAGCCATGCTGCGTCTGCGCTGGGCGGTCACCATCATCGGCAGCGCAGCCCTCTTCGGGCTGTACCGCTCGTTGACGGGCTGGCAGCCTGACATCGTGCACCTGGTGTTCGCCGCGGCCTTCTGGCTCTACATGACTGCGTTCTCCAAGACGTGGCCCGCCAGCGGGGTGCCTCCGCAGATGCACCGAACGCAGCGCAAGCCCCTGGTCCCTCTGCGGTAGAAGCACATGGTCGAACTCACCGTCGAGAAAGTCCAGCGCACAACCGGAGCAACGCGTGCAAACGCCGAGCTCTTTCTTCCGTTCATTCAGGGCACGTGCAAGGCCTACGACATCAACACGCCGCTGCGCGTGACGGGGTTCCTTTCGCAGATGGGGCACGAGTCCCAGGGCTTTGCCAAGCTCGAAGAGGGTCTCAACTACTCTGTCGAAGCGCTGCTCGAGAAGTTCGGTCGCCACCGCATCAGCGAGGCCGACGCGCGCAAGTACGGCTATATCAAGGGGGTGCAGAAGTCCAATCCCGAGATGATCGCCAATCTGATCTATGGTGGCGAGTGGGGCAAGCTGCACCTGGGCAACCTGGTCTTCGGCGACGGCTGGGCGCACCGGGGCATGGGGGCCAAACAGCTCACCGGCCTGGACAACCACAACCGCTGCGGCAAGGCCATCGGCGAGGACTTCGTGAACCACCCCGAGCGCTTGCTGATGCCGGTCAACGCGATCCTGTCCGGGGGCTGGTTCTGGGCCACGAACGGCCTCAGCGAGCTGGCCGACAAGGCCGACGTGCGCCGCCTCACAAAGGAAGTGAACGGCGGCTACGAGGGCTTTGACAACCGCCTCGTCCTCTGGAACAACGGCATCCAGGTGTTCGCATGAACTTTCACCTTATCTGGGCGCTTGTCGTCGCGGGGCTGGTGGCGACCAACTGTGCCACGAACGCACGCCTCGAGAGCGCCCAGACGGTGATCAATACCTACAAGAAAGACATCAAGGACCAGAAGGAAGCGGCGCAGAAAATGCTCGACGAAGAGCGCGCCAAGAAGGAAGCCGCCGAGAAGGCCCTGGCCGATCTAAAGGCCGAACAGGAGAAGAAGGATGAAACGAACAAAAAGACCGTCGAGGTTATGGCTGGCAAGCTGGTTGCTGCTGGCCGGCTGCGCGACCCAAACGCCGATCGATGTGGGGGCGGTGGTGGTAACCGAGCAAGTGAAGCTCCCGCCCCCACCCCAAGTGGTGATGGAGACAAAGCCGAAACCGGCGGGCTACTTTCAGTGCAGCTTACTCAGCTACTCAGTCGGGTCTTGCGAGAGTCCGACGACATCAACGTCGCCTACGCCTCCTGCCGTGCCGACTCCATGAAAGTGCGCGGATTGCCTGTGGAGCCCCCTGAACCGTAAAATCGGCCAACTTTAGGAGCGTCCCATGGACAAAGCAGCTTTCAACGCGGGCAAGACCACAGGGGGTCAAGCACCTGGTGTTCTTGCATTAGCTACGCAGGGGTCGAGCGGGCAAGGTGCCGGGGGTCAAGCCCCCGTCGGCCCGTCTGGGGATGCGGCCATGAACACCGAGAAGGGGGCCGGACAGCGCGCCGCCATGGCGAAGTTTTTCCCCGACGGCATCCAGACCAAACGGAAAAAGAACTACGCGAAGGAAGAAGCCGCCTACCGAGCGGGTCTCGCCTCTGTGCCGGCGGTGGGTCTGAAAGCCGGGGGCAAGGTCAAGCGCGGCTATGGCCTCGCGCGCTGCCGCTGAGGGCTGACGCCCGTGGCACTCACCAAAGTCGTTTTCAAGCCGGGGATCAACAAAGAGGTCACCGCGTACTCTGCCGAGGGGCAGTGGATCGATTGTGACAAGGTCCGGTTCCGGGAGGGCTTTCCCGAGAAGATCGGCGGCTGGCAGCGTCTGTCGGCGAACACGTTCCTGGGCACCTGCCGCGCCATCTTCGGCTGGGCCACACGCGGTGGTGTGCGGCTGCTCGGTATTGGCACGAACCTCAAGTACTACATCGCCTCGGGCGGCTCCTACTATGACATCACCCCCCTGCGCGAGACAACGGCCGTAGGGGGCGCCACGTTCGACGCCACCACGGGCAGCCCGGTCATCACCGTCACCGACGTGGCCCATGGCGCCAGCGCGGGGGACTTCGTCACGTTCAGCGGCGCAGCCTCGCTGGGCGGCGCCATCACAGCGCCCGTGCTGAACCGCGAGTTCCAGGTGGTGGACGTGCTGACGGTGGACACCTACACCATCAACGTCGGCGTCAACGCCACGGCGGGCGACTCGGGCAACGGCGGTGGTGCGACGGTTGCCGCGTACCAGATCCACATCGGCTCGATCACGACGGAGCCCATCGGCGGCTGGGGCGCGGGCCCGTGGGGTGGTGGCGCCTGGGGCATCGGCCTGCCCAGTTTGCAGGCGCTGCGGATCTGGAACCACGCCAACTTCGGCGAAGACCTGATCTTTGGCCCACGCGGTGGGGCGCTCTATTACTGGGACAGCAGCGTGGGCACGGGCACGCGCGGAGTGCTGATCAGCGGCAACGACACACCCTCGCTACACCTCGCGCTGATCGTCTCGGACGTCTCACGCTTTGTGATCGCGCTGGGCGCCAACGATATCGGTTCGGCGGTGCTCGACCCCATGCTGGTGCGCTGGTCGGATCAGGAACAGTACGATTTCTGGACCCCTGCGATCACCAACCAGGCCGGGGGTCAGCCCCTGTCCAACGGGTCGCGCATCGTCGCAGGCCTGCAGAACCGCCAGGAAATCTTGATCTGGACCGACACCGCGCTGTACTCGATGCAGTACCAGGGGCCGCCGGCCGTCTGGGGTTTCCAGCTCATGGGCGAGAACACCTCCATTGCCAGTCCGCAGGCAGCGGCCGTGGCCAACGGTGTGGCGTACTGGATGGGCGCCGACAAGTTCTACGCCTACGACGGCCGTGTGCAGACGCTTCCGTGCAGCCTGCGTCGATATGTGTTCTCCGATCTCGAGCGGTCCCAGGCCGAGCAGATCGTGTGCGGCACCAACGAGGGCTTCAGCGAGATCTGGTGGCATTACCCCTCGGCGGGCAGCCTCACGAACAACCGCTACGTCATCTACAACTACGCGCAGGGCGTGTGGTACCACGGTACGCTGACCCGCACGGCCTGGTTCTACAGCGCGCTGTACGGGCACCCCATGGCTGCGGTGAGCAACACGATCGTCGAGCACGAGGTGGGCGTGGACTCCAACGTCACGGGCGTTGTCGAGGCGATCCCGGCCTACATCAACTCCGCTCCTGCGGACATGGGGGACGGCGAGCAGTACACGCTGATCAACAAGGTGCTGCCGGACATGACCTTCACAGGCTCCTCCGCGCTCAACCCCCGCGTCACCCTGGAGCTGATCCCGTCCAAGAAGCCTGGATCTGGCTACCAGTCACCGCGCTCGGTGGCGGGCAACAGTGAGGGAGCGACGGTGCGCAGCGCGACTGTCCCGGTGGAGACCTTTACCGAGCAGCTCGACATCCGCGTGCGCGGGCGGTTGATTTCGCTCAAGCTACGCTCCGAAGACGTCGGCGTCATGTGGCAGCTGGGCAGCCCGCTGTTCGATGCGCGGCCTGATGGGAAACGGGGATGATGTTCGGCAATACCACGCCGCCGCGTCTCCCCGACGCGAGCAGCACCTATGAAGCCGCGTACATCAACAAACTGATCAACGTGTTGCGGCTGTACTTCAACGGCCTGTCCTCCGTGCAGCAGCTCAATGTCTCGCGCCTGAACATCGACCTGAAGACGCTCCCCACTGAAGCGGACCTCGCCACCTTGCGCGACGGGGACGTCTACGTCGACACCACCGCTGGTGATGTGTTGAAGATCAAGCGATAATTCGCCCCCAAGAGGTACCCCTATGAGCCTGAAAAAAGCCGCTGAGAGCGTTCGTCGC
>Ga0181337_1000056_pt1 | contig 19594 bp, 38 predicted proteins | sample Sp13VDMM15DD_FD_168302 | JGI IMG/M metagenome (GOLD analysis project Ga0181337, IMG submission 168302) | Freshwater viral communities from Lake Michigan, USA - Sp13.VD.MM15.D.D | ecosystem: Environmental > Aquatic > Freshwater > Lake | place: USA: Michigan | collected 2013-04-23 | reverse complement strand
ATTCTGCTGGATCAGGCGCTCGACCTTCGAGCGCTTCAGTTCGAGCGTGACAACGCACCCGTCGTCCGGCAGCCACTCGACGAGCACTTCCTCGCCGCCCGCCACGATCTCGTTCGCGATCTCGTTGATCAGCGAGTCCTTCTCCATCAACTGGCTGAGAGTGATCCCGCCCTCCAGCTTCACGCCTTGGACCAGCGCCAGAAGCTGGTATCGGGCGCCGACCAGCGCCGAGTTCCGGCTGGCGCCGCGCCGCGCGACCTGACCCGTGATCTGCGACTCGACAGTGCCCATCCCTCGCACGCGGATGAACTCCTTCGTCGAGATGCCGGACCAGATGTCGAGGACCTTCCCCGCGCGCGTCGCCCGGGGCGGGGCCCCGGCGCAGCCGCTAAGCAAGGCGACGAGGAGTAGCGCTCTCACTGCTTGCCTCGGCGGATGGCACCAAACTGCTTCTCGTGCTTCTTCTTCTCTTCGCGCAGGCGCCGCTCGCTCAACTCCCGGTTCACGCGCGTGGCCTGGACGTTGCCCGCCGCCTCCATCAGGTCCTCGGCCAAAGTTTCAGCCTCCTGCTCGCTGACGTGCCGGGTGAACCGCGTGCCGAACTGGATAGCGATCTGCCCCCGACGATACTTTGACTCCGAGACCTTGATGGCCATACCCCAGTATAAAGGAATACCCAGTTCCTGTCAAGGGGTATTATACATCTAGTAGCAGATCAGCCCAGGCCGATGGCCGAAAGCTCCTCGCCCGTGTAGAGCGAGGTCTCGCCCGAGGGGAAGTCCATGACGTAGACGCGCTTGGGCTTCGGGAGCAGCGCGAGCGCCGCGTGCCCGTAGGACTTCACCGCGTCGGCCAGACCCTGGAGGCCCATCCCGTCGCCCGCGTAAATCTGGACCCTGATCCAGCCGCGCTTGAGCAGGATGTCGTCGACCTGCATCAGGCTCTTGCCCTGCGGCGTTTTGCTCGCCGGGTCCTTGGTGTCGCGGAGGAACTGGATCGCGTATTCCTGGTGCGTCTGCACCATGCCGTGGTGGATCAACTCGCCCTTCTCGTTGATCCAGCCCTTGTCCACGATCTGCTCCTTACCCGTGCGCTTGCCGAGCCCGGGCTTCGCGACGAGCGACGCCCAGATGTCAGCGATCACCGGCTTCTTGGTTTTCATGACGGCCTCCCCTTCTGAATCAGCTTCCCGGACTTGTTGACCTGCGGCGCGAGCGGCGGCAGCTTGTTGCCGCAGAATTTACAGGGCATCCCGAAGAGGTTGTTGCTGTTGAAAGACAACCCCTTCTCGCGAGAGAACTCCACGTTCTTCATCTCGATCTTGTAGTAGCCAGGCTTTTTGCAACTGGTGCACATGCACAGCGTTTCCACCAGAACTTCTTTGTTTTTTGACATCGTTACCACCTCCGATTTTGTGCTCATCGCGGCGGCGTCCCGCGCGTGATCTTCTCGTAGTGCATCAGGGCGCTGGCCGAGACCGTGCCGTTGATCCCCCACGCGATCCTCATCCGGTCGTAGACGAACTCGATCTGGAGCGTGGCGTAGCGGTGCTCCCAGTAGTCGTCTGGCTTCACCTCGGACCCGACCATCCGGCTCTCGGCCGCGTGCCGCGCCTGAAGCTGGCGCTGGAAGTCGGCGGCCGTGCTGCACGCGCGCGCGATCGCGAAGCCCTTGAGCCCGCCGCGCTGCTTGGCGCCGGTCTCGTGCTTCTCGACCGAGGCCTCGCCCTCTGAGATCACGCGGTCACGGAACTCGATGATCGTCATGCTGGCTTTCTCCCGCGCCACACGAATTGGTGGAACCCGCCCGGCGACTTGGTGCAGCGCGTCGCGTTGTCGAAGTAGGTGCCATGCGGACGATCGCAGTGCTTGCAGACGTGGACCTTCCAGAACGGCTTCTTCCCGTGGTCCTTGTTCCGGCCGCACTGGCACTCGAAGAACCCGTTGACCGTCTTCCACATATACTGGCGCAAGCAGGCCTCGGAGTGAGGCGAGCCGGGGCACGGCGCGCAACCCTCCAGGTTCGACTTCCGGCCAGTGAGCTTGCACGCGGAGCACGACTTCTCCAGGTAGGTGGGATGGCGACCGCCCTTGAACAGGGTCTTGGTCTCCCACTTGTGCGCCAACGGCGTGAAGAACTCGACGGTCATACAGGGCTGATCTTCCCCACTTCGGTCATGGTCGTGAACTTCAGGATGCGGATGGTCTTCCGCGTCTCGCGCGCCACTTCCTTCGCGATCGGCTTCAGGGCCTCCATCCGCTTCATGTCGGCGCCCACCAGCGGCATCCAGCCGCTCGGCGTGTTGACCCCGACCACGCCCTCGTCGTCCGGCCCCTGGTCGGCGGTCACGAACGCATACATCTCGGTGATCTTGGGCATGATTGTCTCCTACGGGAGCAGCGGCATCCCGAGCCGCGCCTGGATCGTCTTGATCGACTCCTCAACCGCGATCGTCGTGCCGTTGCTTAGCGCGATCGACGTGTCGTCCTTGGCCCCGGACATGTTCTTGAAGATGCGCGCGATCTGGTCCACGGCAATCACCTGGTTCCAGCCGCCGGACGTGACCTGGAGGAACCGGCGCTCCTCCTTCACGGGCTCCGGGGCCCTGGGCCCGGGGCCCTTGAGCAGCGCGAGTTCGGCCGAGAGCTTAGTCGCGCAGGTCTCCGCGTAGTCGCAGGGGTCAGAATGATGCGGGCAGAGCCAGTCAGCCATATCTATTTCCTCTTCTTGCGCTTCTCTTTGCGCTCTTTGAGCAGCGTCTCAGGCAGCAGCAGGTCCTCGCGCGTCGTCTTCAGGCCGAACTCGGTCTTCACCTTCCAGGTGATCATGCGAAGCGCCTTCCCGTCGTCCTTGGTCAGCGGGCGCTTCCAGATCACCTTGCGCTTCCACCACTCGATCGCGGCCCAGACCGAGGCCTCGACCTTCTTCGGGTCCTTGTCCGGCAGGCGGCCGACGAGGTGCGTGACGAACCCGCGCTCCCACTCAAGCTCGGCGAGCCGCATCCGGCGCAGGCCGTAGAGCACGGGCATCATCCTGACGTAATTCCGGCGGTCGGCCCGGCTGTGGATGTAGAACTCGATGTCCTTCAGGTCGAGCAGGTCGTAGTTGAAGACGAAGTCGTCGCTCTTGTATATCGTGAACGGGACAGAGCGCTTACGGTTGTGCTCATCGTGCCCACCGTAGTAGCGGTCGCGCTTCCACACCTTCTCCGACGGCATATACTGGCAGATGTAGACCTCGCGGCTCTTGTTGTCCCGGTTGTCGTTGTAGATCGACCCGGTCATCTCGGTCCGCACGATGCTGTAGACCCCGGCCGGAGGCTTCTGATAGTGCGCGAACTTCCTTAGGTTGTAGGGGAATCGGCTCTCCCAGAAATCGTTCTTCGACGTGTAGGGCGATCCGAACCCGGTCCAGAACCCGTCGAAGTAGACGCGGGTGCCGCGCGTGATCTTCGCGTTGATCTTCTCCTTCCAATCCTTCCACGGCAGGTGACCGTCGCCGAGAGCAAGCTCATCATCGTAGACGAACCTGACCAGATCACCGTAGGTCTCCGGCTTGTGAAGCTGCACGGCGTGCGCGATCGGGAGGAAGACCTCCGACCGGTCGAGCAGGCCCTGGAGCATGAGCATCGCCTTGCGGTAGCGCTCCAACTGCTTCTTGGCGTCGCTCTCCGAGAACCGGTAGTCCGAATCCTGCTCCTCCTCGTCGTCGTCGAAGTCCTCCTCTTCGGAGAGGTCGCCACCCGCACCGACCGCCTTCTGGAGCGCGGCCATCTCCTTTTTGAGAGGGAACAGGCGCTCGTAAATCTTGAGGTGATCGGTGTAGATGCGGTAGATGTTCGCGCCGTTGCGGATCAGGATGTAGACCTTCTTGTTCTCCGCGTTCATCAGCGCGTTCGTAAACCAGTCGCCGCTGTATTCCAGGTTCGCGTGCCGCCGTGTCCTGAGCGCGACCACGCCCTTCTCCTCAGGCAGGAGCTTGGCGATGTTGTTGTCCGTGGCCAGCCACTTGTCAAACTCCTCGATCCGGCGGAAGTCGATGCCGCCCTCGGTCGGGTCACCAAGCTCCTCGTCCATAAACAGGACCTGCTGGCGCAGGGAGATCGGGGTGTCGGCGGGCGCCGCCTGGCCCTGTCCGATCTGGACAAGCTGCTCGTGGATGCCGAGGTAAAGCTCGATCAGGCCGATCACCTTCTGGATCGCCTCGACCTTCTCCAGGTAGCCGCGCATGATGTTCTGAAGCTCGTTGCGCTTGCGGTTGAGCAGCCGGTTCATCAACTCCAGCTTGCGCGCGACGATCTCCGCCGACTTCTTCATCTGGATCAGGTGGTTCTTGTCACCGACGACCATCAAGTCCTTCGACTCGGACGGCGTCTGGTCCTCTTCGTAGCCGGAGAGGTCGGCGACCTCGGTCAGGGTCCTGGCCATCGCTTCTTCGGGCGTGCCATCGACCTTGATGTATTCGCGGTTGCTCCACTCGCTGAACTTGATCGTCCCGTAGTGGCTCCAGTCGTCGCTGTTCCACCGGCTCTCAAGCTCGATTCCCTTAATGTTGATCTTGCCGATGCGCTTGATGCTGCCGTCGCGGTCGATGACGTGGTCGCCGACCTCAAGCTCGATCCCGTGCCTCTTCATCAACTCGACGACCTTTGGCGCCAGCGGGAAGAAGACGCGGCGGGTGAGGGCCTTGCTCATGACTGTGGCCCCGCGAGCAGGAGCGGCATCTTCTTGGCGTCGATCAGCTTCGCGAGCTTAGTCGAGTTCTTGCCGAAGAACGTGTCGGCGCGCAGGATCGCCTGCTCCATGACCGCCTGGAAGCTGGCGAAGAACGCCTCGCGCTCGGCCGTCCACTCCATGACCGACTCTCCGCCGATCCAGACCTTCTTGCCCTCGTCGTTGAAATAGGCGACGGTCCCGCCGTAGCGGATGCGGTTGGCCACCATGTAGTCGAACTGGATTTTCACGCCCCGGTCGTCGGTGAAGTGACCACGGTTATAGATCACCTTGCCCTTGGCGTTCTTGATCTTGCCCTCCAGGTCAATCCGATAGAGGATCACCCGGTCCTTCTTCTGCCTGAGCCCGGCGAACTCGACCACAATCCTGGTGAAGGACTCGTCGCACTCCTTCTCCGTGTCGCCGGACGCGCGCATTGAGTGCACGGCCTCGCCGATCTCGGCCGGGACCTTGATCTCGAACTTGCCGCCGGAGCGGTAGGTCATCTGCTTCGTGTAGACTTTGCCAGCGACCTCGAACTGCTCAGTTTTTATGACGCTCATGATCAGCAGACGAACAGGTAGTGCTTGTGCGTCGACGGCCGCTTATCGCAGGGGCATGGATTGGGCTCGCCGGTCTTGAACGGCTTGTCCGAGATCACCCACTTGTTGCTGATCCCGGTGGGGACGGCCGCGTTCATGTTGAACTCGATGTTCTTCACGTCCGTGAGGCTCGTGCAGGCCGAAGCCTGGCACAGACCCCAGGTGTAGCACTCGAACTCGTCCTTCCCGACCAGTTTAACCGCCTGCGTTTCCGGCATCTTCATCTCCTCCACCAGACTGGTGGACCTGCCGGGAGTCGAACCCGGGTCCCGAACGCCGCCCGACACGGACACCACGATCATCGCCGAGATAAGCTCCCGACCGGCTTACTCACCGCCTCCACCAAGTGGTCCTTGTCGCAGTTCCACCACCCGCGCTCCGCTTCGCTAACCCCGGTGCTTAGAAACGGAGCCAAGAAGCTCCGGGGTTCTTGTCCAGTCCTTAGGCGACGACGAGCGGCTGCCGCGCGAACGCGGCCTCGACGATGCTTTCGGCCTGGGCCACCAGCGTGTTAGGCTTGTTGGCGTTTGTCTTTTGATCGGCTTTTTGAGGGGCCTGCCGATCAACCCCTGATCGCGTCCATGCCTGATTGCATCCGGTCGAAGCCAATTCAGGCCCAAATTTGTTCTTCATTTTACGATTTCGGCCCCGCGAGCAGGAGCCCGACCCTCTTCGTGTCGATCATCGACATCATGTGCTCCGACTCCTGGTCGAGGATCGTGACCGCGCGCGTGACCATGCCTTCCAACTGGCGCTGGAGCGTGTTGAAAAAGTCCTCACGATCCTTGGTCCAGGGCATAACCTTGATCAGGTCCTTGTCCTTCTGCGGGCGCCAGGAGAACGCGACCTCGGAGCCGTCCTCGTCGCGATAGGTGATCTGGCTGTCGACCGTCGTCTTGTAGGCGACGCGATGCTTGATCAGGAGCCCGATCCACTCGGACGGGCCGCGCCCCCAGTTCCCGAGTTCGCGGCTGATCTTCTCCAGATCGTTCCGCTGGTTGTGGATGTCATTCGACGCCCCGGCCACCGCGTAGAGGATCACCTTGTCCTTCTTCGTCACGGCCGCGTGATAGTCCTTGATCTCCTTCTCGAAGGCGTCTACCGCCTCGTTCTCGGTCACGCCGATCACGTCGATGTTCTTCCACTTGCCCTGGTCGTCCGGGGACCAGCCGCGCAGCGCGTGTGCCATGTTCGGCGGCATCTTGATCGAGAATTTCTTCTCCTTCTTCAGGTAGACGATGTCCAGATAGTGACGCTCGCCCGCGATCATGAACTCGTGCTTACCGATTTTTGGCATCTTGGCTGGCCTCCATGACGCTTCTATCCCCGAGCGCGAATCCCTTGACCTGGGCGATGATCTCCTCGCGCTCGGCGCCCGTCGGGACGAAGGCAAAGGCGTCGACGATCAGCGCCGCGTCCTCGGGCAGGCGGCCGACCACGCGGCAACCCTTGTTGTAGCGCCAGGCGTAGGCGCCCGACTGAATCTCGGACTGGCAGAACGAGTAGGTGATCTTCCCGGCCTTGGTCCTGGCCTTGTAGACGTAGTCCACGGCCTTGATCTGGTTCGGGCACTCCTTCGTCGGGCTCGTGTGACCTCCGCCCGAGTGCCAGGAGCACGCGCAGTGCCAGAACTCAACGATGTCACCGAGCCGGATCGCCCGGCCGTCGGCGTCGTTCAGCCCGATCTCCTCGCGTTCCATTAGCTCATCACCCGCCGCATGAGGCTGTTGCTCACCGTGGCGACGAACAGTGAGCGGAACGCGCGCTTGCGCTCCATGGTCTTCAGGTCGAGCGCCCCGTCCTCGATCATCTCCAGGACGATCCGATCGAAGTTGACGAGGCCCATGAACGCATCCATGAAATCGAGCGGGTTCTCCTCGTCGTCGATTCGCTTATTGAAGGCGTCGACCATGAGCTTGACCAGCTTCTTGACCTCCTCGGTGTTCGCGGGCTTCATCGGGATGTCGGCCAACGGGTGTCGGCGGTGCTGCTCCTGAGTCGCGAGGTGGACGACGACCGCTAGGTGCTTCTCGTCCATGAGCCGGAGTTCGGCTGCGAACTCGCGGGTCAGAACGTCGTCCATCGTCTCGCCGTGCAGCGGCTTCGGGTCCCAGCAGTCGGCGCAGTTGCAGCCCGCCGGGTGCTTGTCCTTGCGGACCAGGGACTCCAGGGTCGTGACCCGGCGCTCCAGGACCCCGCACCCGGCGCAGTCGAAGAACTCCTCCAGGCTCACGGTCTTGTGCACCTCCTGCCGATGCTTCAGCAGGTTGGCCTTGGCCTCGCCCAGGGTCTCGCCCGTGTAGCTCTTCTGCCGCTCGTCGAATGGATCGCTCACGCTACGACCTCCTCAGTTTTCTCGTCCAACTCCGCCCTGATCTCGCGCGTCAGGTGCAGGCGCGCCAGGTCCTGGATCGCGTCCTCGACCATCTCGGCGCGCGACCGCTCGTCCATCGCCGCGCTCACGATGTCGAACGGGGCCCAGCGGTCCAGGCCCTCGAACGGGCTCCAGGTCCAGTAGGTGCCGCACTCGATGCAGAAGTAGTTGGCGCGCACCCGGTTCTCCTTCGGGCTGCGGCCGAGCACGCCGCTCGTCAGGTCGCTGGCGTCCTCATACTCCATGGGCGTCGTGCAGTCTGGGCAGATCACGGCTGCCCCCGCAGGTCAACGAACTCGATGCCCGCTTCCTTCATAGTAGCCTGGTTGCGCTCCACCTGCTCCTGGCTGTCGGGGTCGAGCGGGGCGCTGACCAGCCCCATCTTCTTCGGCCCCAGCTTCTTGAACATGATCGGCCGGTCCTTGTAACCCCAGACGCCGCCGATCGACAGGCTGGCGACCAGGCGCTGCATCCAGGCCACGTCCACGAGCGTCGGGCGGTAGGTGGTCATCGGGCCGCCGCCTGCTTCATCACCGCGTCGAACGTCTTCAGGTCGTCGGCCAGGTTCCACTTGGTCTGGGCGCTGGTCCGCTGGCCGCTGGCCTGCGCCTGCTCCAGGGCCGCGCGCCCCAGGTTCGTCACCTTGCGGTCGTCCTGCCACTCGTTGGGGTAGCAGCCAGCGCGCTCCAGGAACCCGGCGCCCTCCAGGGCCCGGATCGTGTTGGTCCCCGTGTGCCAGTCCGGCACCTGGTCCCGGCGGTCGCGCGCCTGGGTGATGAGCAGCGGGGTCGTCCAGAAGCCGCCGGGAAAGCGCGCGATCCGGCCCTCGCCGTGTTTGATGATCCAGAGCATGGCGACGAACTGGGCGTCTGAGAGCTTCTTCGCCATCAGCGTGCCCTCCGCTTATCCAGCGGGCAGCCGCGCGCATGATCGAACTCCCCGGGCTTCTTCTTCTGGCCCCGGGGCAACATCGGCTGATCGCAGCCCTTGCAGAGCTTCCATTTGGCCACCGGGACCTTCTTCGTGGCCAACTTCCTGATGCACTTCTTGCACGTCCAGTGGTCCTCGCGCGCGGAGAACCGCGTGCTGTGCGTCATCTTCAGGCCGCAGACCACCTTGAGGTCGATGAACGCATGGACGGCGGGCACCGGCGCGATGTGCGGGCACTTCTGGAGCCGGATCATGGAGATCGGCACGACGTATCCGCAGGTGATCTTCACGTCGGTCGTCCCGCGCGGGTCCTTGTGCGGCCGGACCTCCTCGACCCGGTCGCTGAGGCACGAGTGGGTGTGGAGGTTGACCGAGCGAAGCTCCCGGGGCGTGCCGATGACGCGGACGTGGTCGCCGGGGTGCAGGGTCTTGCCGCTCGGGTCGACGGTGGTCATCGCGCGGGCCTCGTCAGCGTGTCGAGCATCGCGAAGATCGCGCGCTCACCGGCACCCTGACCGTTGTCCCGGTCGTAGAGCCGGAAGTCGAGCGGGTCCTCGGACACGTCGATCTTCATCACGCGCGGGCCGATGTAGTCGAAGTAGGCGGCGGGCCCGATCCCGGCGCGGCCCTGGCCGACATGCTTATCCAGAAGCGCCTGGGCCTCGTCCACGGACATCTCCTTGCGCGTGGCGGCGGCCAGCAGGCCCAGGGCCCCGGGCAGGTTCGGCCCCGAGGCGTTGTAGAGCGCGGCCAGCACCTGGGCGTCGGTCAGCCCCTGGCGGTTGCTCACAGGGCCCCCAGGACGCGCGCCACGTTCTCGATCGGCATCGCCCGCTGCTCGTCGTCCGAGACCCGGAGGCTGACGAACTGGAGCGCGCCGTTCAGGACCAGGGTGAAGAACATGGCGGACTTGGTCTTAACCCTAAGGATGACCTCCTCGTCGTTCTCCACCTCGATGCGAACCAGGCGCAGGTTCGGGAACTTCGAGGCGACCAGGACCTTGGCCCGGCGTTCCAGGTCGCTCAACTGCTTGTCGTAGGCCATGTTCGCGGCGAGCGCGGCCTTCACCTTCTCGATGTGGGATATGAGCGCAGGGCGGTTGCCGGGCGCGATCCGCGCGTCGCGCAGGCTCCAGACCTTGCGGGCGCAGACCACAAGCCGATAGTCGAAGGACCCGTCGCCGCGATCGGCGCGGTTCCAGCCGATAGACTGGCGCGAGATGTGCGCGTCGATCTCCGGCTCCTTGAGGTTCCACTCGGCCTCGACCCGGCCCGGTTCCTTCATGTTGAAGTAGACCTTGTCCGCCTTCCTCCGGGTGAAGCCCAAGGGGAGCAGGATCGCCTCGGCCGCCTCGATCGCGGCCAGGGACTCCTTGTGCTCGGTCGCCTGATAGCGGGCCTTGCGCTGCTCGTCGGTTTCGGTCGCCGTGCTCATCTCGTCCTCCTTCGTCAAAGTGTCCTGGTCCGCCCGCGTCCGCTCCGGCGCTGCGTCATCCGGCCTGCGAACGGTGCACCGGACGGTGTCCAGGGGTCCTGCAAATCGCGCTGGGGCAGCACTCCCCACGAGCTACATGTCCGCTGCCTTCTTACTCCAAGGCGCCAGCCCGCCTCATAGCCGGGGAGGTTGATCCCGGCCCATCCCTGCTCTCGCCTTGCAGCCGGGGGAGCCTCCCCTGCCATCCCCGCTCCGATCGGTGTCCTAGCGTCAGGTCCTGGTCCAGCGGGGCAGGTCTTCCATCTGTCGCCCGGGGCCCCTCCCGCCGAGGAGGGGCCCCAAGCTCGATCTTTACTTCGACGCGGCGACGAGCAGGCGCTGGATCGTCGTGTTCAGCAGCTTGCCGCCCGCGTCGTTCAACTGGTTGCGCTTCTCCGCGTCGAGTTCGCCGTTGTGCGCCTCGAACGTCACGGCCTGGATCAGGCCGTAGCGGGACTTGTCGCCGCCGCTGATGAAGCGGTTGCGGATCGAGTCCTTCACGTCGCCGGGGATGTAGTTCGTGGCGGCCAGCGCCTCGACCACGGCCACCGCGTCCACGACCTCTTCCTGCGTCGCGCCGTTCATGAGGTCGATCATCTTCTTGAACTTGTCGGCATCGAACGCGGTGCGGATGAGGTCGCGGACCTTCATCCACGTCACCTTCGAGTCGGCGGCCACGGTCTCGGCCGAGAGGAAGCCTTCCTCCTCTTTGCGCGAGCCGCTGTGGATCGCCATCACGCCCATGTCGGTCACGAGCAGGTTCGTGCACGCGGTGCGGAGGTCGGCGGCGCGCACGCGCAGCCCGCCCTCACCGGTCTCGGAGTTCTCGATCGAGATCGCCGGGTGGTGGATGTCCGCCTTGCCCCCGGTGCCGCCCGAGCCGCCGTCGCCGAAGTGCTTGATGTCGTGGGAGCCGTCGCCGAACTTGCGGGTCGTGGTGACCTCGGCCGACGTGCCCTTGGCCACGGCGTAGAGCCGGAAGGAGTCGTCCGCGAGGCGGACATACCAGGGCTCGGCGCCGACCTTGTCCAACTCCTCCATCGCGAGGTAGAAGAGGTCGACGTTGTCCAGCGGGCGATACTTGTTCGAGAGGAACGCGCGGACGTTCCCGTCGAGCGTGCGGAGCATGTTCTTCGACGGGTCGGCCGCGAAGAAGTGGTTCAGCGTCTCGGCCGCGAGCGGCAGGTGCTTCGGGTCGGCCAGCAGGCGGTTCATGTAGTCGCCGGGGACCTTGAAGCGCTGGGCCATCTGGCGGCGGGCCGTCGGCTTGAGGCCCATCAGCGCGTCGGTGCTCCCGGTGCCGACGTTGATCACCAGGTTGTTGTCGATGACGCGGGCCTGGAGCTTGCGCGTGTCGGCGATGTAGTCCTTCTTCGTCGTCTTCTGGCGCTCGACTTCGGCAAGGACCTTGCCGATCTCGGCGTCGGACATGCGGGTCTGGCTCGTGATCGTCTTCGTCACCTTCGGCGTGTTTTCGTTCATCTGACCTCCGTGGATTGGATTCCCTGCGACCCCTCCAGTATAACCCCGGAGCCCGATCTTGTCAAGGGGTATTATACATCTAGTTGCCGCTTCCCTCCGGCTTCAGGTCGTAGTTCTTTATCACCACGCCCTCGTCCTTCGAGCCTCGGACCATCATCGGCCACCAGTAGATGCCGACGTGCTTGCCCAGCAGCGGCTTCTCCGGCGTGAACCGCTTGAAGTGTCCTCGACAGATGTGAATCGCGTTGTGCGCGCCGCTCGGAGTTCCCGGCTGGCCGCCGACGACTCGCGTGTGCCGCTGGTCGATGACGATCGTGTGGTAGCGGAACAGCGGCTTGCCGCGCTTGCGCCAGGCCTTCATCATCTTCGGGCTCGGCGCCTCGTTCTTCTGGATCGCCACGTTCTTGGCGTGGAGGAAGCACAGGCTCATGAGCGGGACCTTGGAGATTGCGAACAGGTCGTTCGACGCGCCCTCCTGATCTTGACCGTGCGCGGCGTATGCCTTGGTCGCGACGTTGGACGCGGTGCAAGTGATCCCGGGCGTCACCTCCCCGACCACGATGTCCGGGACCTCGGAGATGATCTTGTGGTGGCTCGCGAACTCACCGTGCGGGCCCACGCCCCAGAACATGTGCCCGAGGTAGATCGCCTGCCCAAGCTGCTTGTCCACCTTGAACACGAAGGCGTTGCACGACCAGCGCACGTCGATCCCCTTGAACTCGCGCGTCCAGCACGCAGCACCCGGCTCCTTCTCCCGGTCGCAGGAGTTGATGACCACGGCGTAGTGTCCGACCAGGCCCAGAAACTTGTCCTTGAACGACCACTCGATCACGATGTTCTCGAACGACGGCGCGATGTTCGGCAGGTCGCGGCGCACGTCGAACTCGCCCTTGTTCATCTCCATGATGTTCTCGGCCACGTTCGTGGCCAGGAGGACGAACGCGGAGCGCAGCCACTTGTCGATTAGCGGCATGTCCAATTCATAGGCGTTGCCGATCGCGCCGGGCTTGACCAGGATGTCGATCAGCATCGGACCCTGCCCACGGCCTTCTCCACCGCTTTGTGCATGTGCTCGGGGCTCTTATAAAGGAGACCGGGGTAATCCGGGACGTGCTGGACCGCGTGCACACATTCGTCGCGCATCTCCTGGCGCACCTTCTTCAGCGCCGGGACCAGGGCGATCATGATCTTGCCGTGGACCTCCATGTGCTGCTCGACGGGCAGCGCGGGGATCGCCTTGATCAGGGCCTCAGCCACGTCCGCCGCCCGGATCAGCGCCGCGTTCCTCTTCGGCTTCATGCGAAATGCCTCATGTTTTTCAACTCGCGCTTCGCGCTGTCGGTAAGCGCGATGTCCTCGGTAGTCAGCATCATGGCGATCTTGGGGAGGCTTGCGGGCTCGGATTCCTCGAAGCCGTCAGGCACGGCGCCGGAGCGCCGCAGGCTCTCCAGCTTCTTGCGGAAGTCGGCGAGGATGTAGCCCTCGAACTGCTTCAACTCCTTCTTGGTCCAGGCCATAGTCTAGTCCTCCATCCTGATCTGAACGAGCGGCAGGCCGTCGCTCTTGCGGCTGACCTGGATCAGCGCGTCGTCCCCGTCGAACTCCAGGCGGTCGAGGCGCGCCGACTTCTTGATGTAGCCAGCGTGGACCAGGGCCAGGCGCACCTGCGCGTCCGTGGGCTCGGCGGGAAGCTCGATCTCCTTTCCGCTGTAGGTGGCGTTGTTGATCTCGTAGCCGTCCTTGCGGTTGCCCCACACGTCGAGGCTCACGATCTTCCAGGTGCGCGGGGCGCCGGGTGCCTTGGGCTCGATCTGTGGCTCGACCTCCAGGTCGTCCAGGACCACGGACTGGCGCTCGATCTTGCACGGGCACTTCCAGGCGTGGCGCTGGCAGTCGATCTCGGACAGCGGGGAGAAGTATTGCGCGAGGCAGCCGAGGTCTGGGCAGAGGAACATGTGGACTTCCTTGTCCTCCCCCAGCCAGATCATGATCTTGGCCATGGCCTCGGCGGTGACGATCAGCTTCTTGGACGCGGTCATAGGGCCCCCGTGATCTTGGTCGGCGCCGACCAGCGTGGATCGCGGCGCATTGACGGATGGTCGTCCTCGCGGTCGAGCGGGATAGCCACGGTCTTCCCGGTGAGGCCGTGGGCGTAGCGCTCGGCCTCGATCAGGTCTGAGAACTGGCGCTCAAGGCGTTCGTCGCGCTCGTCCGCGTCGTCGTCCCAGACCTCGACGGTGATCGGCTTCTTGACCGCGTAGCGCTTAGCCTCGACGAAGAAGCGGACCCGTCCGGTGAACGTGATGGTCTCGGCCATGGCCTAGCCCACCTTCAGCGAGCGCTTGAGGTATCGGCGAAGATCGTTGACGATTTCCTTCGTGAAGTAGCTCTTCGGATCGGCCTTGGCCGACTGCCAGAAGACGGCGATGTTCTGATCGCTCCGGCGGGCCTTCATCGCGCGGATCAGAAGGCTTCCGTGGACGTATCCCTCGTCGATATGGGAGATCAGGTGGCTCGTGTCGCCCGTGGTCTCGCCCCAGCCCTTGCCGGTCTTGACCTCGGACATCGAGCAGAGCCAGCAGTCACCGGCGTTCGGCTGGGGCAGGCCGTCCTTGATGATGGTCTTGTGAACCTTCGTGCAGAACTTCGCGATCTTGCGGAGCAGCACGGCGGTCTCAGCCGACTTCATCTCCAGGGCCGCGACGTTCTTTGGAACGCCGTCATCGCCCACGACCATGCCGTCGGCGAAGGGGTAGCGCTTGTCGTAGTCGATGGACCCGTCCGCGCCACGGCCGAGGATGAACCACTGGCCCTTTTCCTGGATGATCCGCACCGGGCCATACTCGTTCATCCGGTCCTTCGTCGTGTTCGTGATCCAGCCGCCGCTGCTGAGCGTCCAGGTCCCCGTCTTCGTGTCGCGGACCAGGATGTCGGTCTGGTGGAGGCGCCAGAACTCCTTGTCGCCGATCCGGTAGTGGAGGGTGTTGTTCGCGACCGTCTTGACCTCGGTCGGCTCGGCGCCGTGGTCGCGCTTGATCTCGGCGACCATCCCGCCCTTCGTCTCTCGCTTGGCTTGGAACATGATCATCTCCGTGCGGCTTCAGATTCCGCTGCGTCCTCAGCGGTCCACTCCGGCAGCTTGAGGCGGGCGACGAGGTTAAGGAAGATGGCCTTGCCGTTCTCGGTCAGCGTCGCGTAGCCGATGGAGAGGCTGGGCTTGAACTCGATGCGCGAAAGCTGGATGCTGGTTGCCTCTCGGCGCCGGGCGTTCGACGGGCGCTCGCGGAGCCAGCCGCCGACGTTGTAGTAGACCTCGACGAGGTAGTAGGCCTCGCAGATGTCGAAGCGGTCAAAGGTCGGGTCGACGGTCGCAATCGCGCTGCTCACCGGGTCCTCCGATCGACGGGCACGCGCATCAGGGCGCCGCCCCAGACGATGACGTAGCCGGACCAGCCGCTGGCCGAGTAGAAGCCGACGGGGGTCGCGCCCCAGTAGCGGGTCGGCGCGGGCTTGATGATGATCGACGGGTTGCCGATGCTGGAGTCCTGCCAGCGGATCGGGCGCGCGGCCCGCATCACGGGCAGGCCCCGGACCTGGTCGGCGGTGAACCGGATGAGGCCGCGCAGGCGACGGCTCTGCTCCTGCTCCCGGCTCGTCCGGCCCCAGAGCGTGACCGTGACCACGATCGGCTGCGGCTTGCCGAGGCGAAGGCGTCGGCTGGGCTGCTGGATCACTTGACCTCCTTGGGGCGCTCGACCGTCTGGCCTTCCTTGAAGTTCTTGATCCCGAAGAACTTGCGCGCGCAGTCCATGCCGACCCACATCCCGTGGATCACGCCGTCCTGGCCCTTGCCCGTGACCGGCGCGAACTGGCCGGAGGGGATGTCCTTGGAGCAGAGCGAGCAGTGGTGGCCGCCGCCGAAGCGGCTGTCGAACTTCGTGTCCTTGGCCCACTGCACGACGCCGACCTCCTTCATGATCGGCTTGAACTCCAGGACCAAGCCGTTCATGAACGAGTAGTTGTTGGAGTGGGCCGCGCCGTGGTGGCCGCCGCCGGTCCCGGCCCAGACCTTCGTGTCCTCGTTCTCGCGGAACCACTCGCGGCCCTTGCGGGTGAAGCGATACTTGGGGCACTTGGTGCAGGTGACGATCGTCTCCGACGCCCGGCTGTTCCACGCAGTGCAGCCGTCGACGACCTTGCCGTCGACCGTGCCGATGCGGCCGTCGCCCTTGCACAGCGGGCAGAGGACCCAGACCTCTTCGACGACGCGGCGAAGCTCCCACTTGATCGCGGCCAGGCCCCAGTCGGAGGGCACGGTCTTCATCGCGGTCAGCGTCTCCAGGCCCTTGTCCGAGTGCTGGCGGGGGTCAACCTGGCCCTTGCGCTGCTCGATCGTGACCTTGGCGATCTCGACCTTGTAGAGGCCGCCGCCGAAGGAGTTGCGCGAGCGGCGAACCGTGATCACAACCTTGCCGTCGATCACGTTGCTGACCTTGCCGACGATGGTGTAGCCGCGCTCGTTCTTGAAGCTGACCTTGTCGCCGACCGCCGGGGGGAGGATCGTGTTCATACTGTTAGTATAACAGACTAACATGATTTGTCAAGGCCCAGACCATGCTATTTTTTACTGCCCCGTGGCGCGCAGGAACTTCTGCCAGGCGTTGCTCACCGCCCTCTGATGGGCGTCCCAGGCCGCGCGCAGGCGGCTGGGCCCGGCCCCGCAGTCGCGGACCAGCTTGAACCTCTTGTCCGCGCGCGCGTGCGCCCGGGTGAACGCGGCTTCAGCCGTCTTGTTCATTGTCGCCATGGCTACCTCTCCACCGTCTGGTTGAACACGGCCTCGACCATGTAGGCGAGGAACAGGGGGTCATTCTCTTGCCCCAGCTTCAGGTTGATCGCCGCCATGTTCGGGGTCATGACCTTCTCCGCGATCTCCTTGGCCGGGGTCATGGACCGGCGCCAGATGGCCAGCGCCTCGGCGATCTGGGTCCCGGTCAGGAACTGGCTGAGCGTTACCTGCTTCGGCTCCCTCTTATTCTCAGCCACGGTGCCCCTCCAGTATCCGCTTTGCGAGCTTCGCGTCCATCCCGTCCTCCAGCGCCCGGTCGTAGTCGCGCAGGCGCTCGCGCAGTTCGAGCAGCAGCGTCAATTCCCGGCCCCTGATCTTGACCAGGGTGGTGACGCCCCGGATCGCCTTGGCCACAAGCGCGCGCTTCGCCCTGGCCCTGGTCGCCTTCCTCAGGCGGGCCAGGAACTCGTCGTGCTTACGGCCGAAGAGCGTGTCGATCTGATTGCTCACAGGGTGATCTCCGCGCGGCTCACGGCCTTGGCCAGCGGCTCGCCGACCTTGTCGTGGTCGTAGCCGTCCATCCAGTTCTTCTCCCGGTCGAACTGGTGGTGCGCGTTCACGATCACGCGCGCCATCCGCGAGAGCCTGTGCTTGTCCGGGATCAGGAGATGCGGCTGCCCCTTCTCCGCGTCGATCACCGCGTCGGCCATCCGCTCGGCGACCGTCGCGTGCGGGTAGGTATGGATCAGCTTGCGCTGTTGGCGGTCGTGCTCGATCAGCGCGTTCTTGAGCACGGCCGACAACTCGGCCCGGCGCTCCTTTATAGTCAGGCGGTAGCGTGCTTTCATCTCACCTCTCCAGATTTGATCTTGGACAGCGGCGTCGGCTTGAACCCGCGATCGCGCTCGATGCCGAGCCCGAAGCGCAGCTTGAGCCCGGCGAGTTCGATGAGGCTGAAGTAGCCAAGCTCGTCCTCGTGCCCGCGCACCCAGCCGAACATTTCGCCGGTCGCCGGGTCGTATTCGGTCGCATACCAGGTCCAGGACCCGGTGGGGTTGAAGAACTTGACGTGGACGATCGGGTCCTCGACGCCGTCTTGTCCACGGAGCGCAGGGATACGCGCGGCGATCTCCTTGGTCATGAGCATCATGCTGACGCCCTTCCAGCCCGGCGGGAGTTCCTTTGTCACTTGACCTCCGGCAGATGGAGCCCGCTGTCCAGGCACTTGGCGCAGAACTGCTTTCCGGGGTGCGCGCGCTCCGCCAGGATGTCCCTGATCTTCTGGGCCATGTCCGCTTGCGCGCGCGGCGAACTGTCGCGGATGTGCGACCAGTCGAACTCGGTCTCCGCGATCTGGCGCAGGTCGAGTTCGCCGAACCCGTCGCCGAGTTCCCAGATGCTCATCTGCTCCTTGGTCGTGAGCACCTTCTCGTGCTCACCGCGCAGGAACTTGACGACCAACTCGAAATTCGACTGGGCCATCATCTTCAGGATATCGTCCTCGGTCTCGGCGCCGGTCAGCTTCTTCATCGTCATGTTCAGGACCTCACCTTGAGGGTTCGGACGCGGCCGTGCGCCCAAACCCGGATCGTGCCCGTCGCGTTCCACCGGCGCTGATGATCCCGGCAGAGCTTGGCCGGTCCACAGGTGATCACCGTGCTCTGCGTGCAGACCTCGATCATCTTGTCGGTCATCATCATGATCGCGTTGCACTCCTTGCGCGCTGGCTTCTGGGAGACCTTGGGGCTCACCGGCGAGGCCTCTCGAAGCTGAAGGGCTCAGGGCGCAGGCCCTGCTGCACGCGGCGCACCGCGATCTTCGCCACCTCGGGAAGCTCGCCCTCCGCGCGCCAGTCGATCGTGAGCTTCAGCGCGCGGTCCTTGTTCTCGCGCATCACGAAGTCGAAGGCGAACTCGACCTGCGTCGGGTCCACGATCCTGATCTGCTTCGAGGCGCTGGCGCGGTCGAGCAGCGTCTGCAACTGCTTGATCTCGTCCTGGTTCAGGGCGTCCATTAGGCCTCCACCAGCGGGCGCCCGCTGGTCCCGGTGATGTTCTTTTCGAGCAGCGCGGCGACCAGTCCGACCACGGAAGGCTTCACGCCGCCGATGTGCCACTGCCGGAGCTTGGCCCCGTTCGGCGGCATATTCTCGAAGCCCTGGTCGACCGAGTCGTAGATCGTGATGAGCGTGTCTCCGATGCGGAGGACCCACGCCGCGCTCGACTTCTCGAAGGTGCCGAGCGGCTTCCCGAACTTCGACGCCAACTCGTCGTAGCTGGCGCTGAGATATCCCTGGAGCGAGGTGCCTGAGAGGTGGGAGTCCTGCGTCACGAAGGCGCTGAGGGTTATGTTCATACTGTTAGTATAACAGAATAACAGGTTTTGTCAAGCCCCTCGGCCGCTGTTTACAACTTTGTAAACACCGGGCCAAAGGTCCCATCCCTAATATGGGCACAAAGACTGAAATTACTAGGTTGTCGAAAATCGAAAAGTGTGCATCGGCCTTTTTGCCGAAATCGGCCGGTCTCCCGAGGGGGAAATTTTTTGAGAATCATTTGATGTTGAGGCGGTGTGACGGATTCTCCTCGGAGATTTGACAGAGAACAGGGCACATGCTAGTATCGGTGCACAGCTTTTTCTGAAAATTTTTCTGGGGGTCAGCAGGGAACATGAACGCGCGGGTCTGGTCGTCGAGCAGCACCGATTTAACCTAGCGCTCATCGTAATCGGCCATCGAAAGATGGCCGTTTTTGTTCCTGCTGCACGATAACTGAATGGCGTCGACGGGCATCAGCTTCTGGTCCTGCGCTGCGTCTTGCGCGGACCAGAAGGAGCGCGAGGTGGTCGGGCTCTACAGGGGGAACACCCCCCTGTTGGTGAGCCGTCCGTGGTGCGCCCCCGCCTGCTCCCCCGTCCTCCAGATCGCGACGCGCAAGCTATTCCCCGTCCTCTCCTCCCTGATCAGCGTCGCGGACTACCACCAGCACGAGGGCGCCTGGTATGGGGAGATCGCCACCGACTGGAAGGCGGTCGCCGCGCTCAGCGGGATCAGCCGGAACACGATCACCGCCAGCCTCCAGGACCTGATGCGCGCCGGGTTTATCCACTACGAGCCCGCCTGGGGCCGCGTGACGCCCGCCCTGATCCGCGTGCTGCCCTACAACGCGAAGACCGGGCTCCGGGTGTTCCAGATCGAAGCCTCGTGGCTCCGGGCCTATATCCTGCGCGTGTT
>Ga0181337_1000055_pt1 | contig 20188 bp, 22 predicted proteins | sample Sp13VDMM15DD_FD_168302 | JGI IMG/M metagenome (GOLD analysis project Ga0181337, IMG submission 168302) | Freshwater viral communities from Lake Michigan, USA - Sp13.VD.MM15.D.D | ecosystem: Environmental > Aquatic > Freshwater > Lake | place: USA: Michigan | collected 2013-04-23 | reverse complement strand
GAGAGCGTGCGCCGTGTGACCTTGGCCAGTTCACCAGCCTCCTTCATTTCCTTCAGCTTTTGGAACTTCGCACGTTCCTGCTCGCCCTTGCTGAGCTTCTCCCAGTTCGGAATGATGTTGCGCCACGACTTGTCCATCGACGCCAGTGCTCGCCGGGCTTCGATGATGCCTTCTGGACCGCCTTGGCGAATGCCAGCGGCGTAAATCATCTTTTGGCTGTCGAAGAGCTTCTGGCCGACGATTACAGCTTTCTGCCGGGCTGCTGCTTCTTCTGCTTCCGCTTTTTTGAGAATCATGCGCATCGCGACGAGTGCGCCGACAGCGAGGGCAAGAGCGATACCGATTGGACCAAGTGCCACAATCACCATGCGCAGGCCGGACAGGACTATCTGCCAGCCGACACGAAGCGCGCCCATCAGACCGGTAAAGCCTGCGCGTAGAATGTTGCCAAGGCCAATCCATGCGGCATTCGGTTGAACGCCGCGCATCCACGTGGTCAAGCTGGCCAGTGTGCCAGCCATACCAGCCCTGCCTGCGGCAGCCGAAGCACCGGCACTGGCGGCGCGTGTCGCGGCAAGCTGCATTTCCACCTGTTGGGCCAGACGGCTGGACAAAATGACTGCGGTGAAGGCTCGGACAACACCCCACAGGTTGGCAACCAGCACCAGTGCCCCAATGCTCAGCGCACCCATGACTGCGTAAGCAACTGGTTTGAATTTCAGAATGAAACCGATGGCATCTGACATGGCGTTTGCCACTGCGCTGACGGCGAACACGAACGGATACAGCCCGCCGTGAACAAGGCTCATCAGCTTGTTTCCGAGACGGGTGAGCGACTCGTTGGTACTGTGCATCTGCTGGCGGAATCGCTCCTCCAGCGTTATTTCCTTGTACTGCTGCTCGGTGCGTCGCTGCACGGCCAGCAGCAGCATGTTGGCCTGCTCGGCGCTCATGCCGAACATGTCTCCGAGAGCTTGCAACCGCATCTGGCGTTCCCAGCCCTGCGTTTGACCAACGAGTTGCTTGCCGAGGCTCTCGAAGTTTTGCATGACACCTTCCACGCCCTGCGCGGTGGCGAGGAACTCCGGCGACATAACACCGAGCGCGCCAGCGCCAGCGATGCCTTCCGGGGTGGACAGCTTGGTGAGAAACTGCTCAACCTGTCCGACCTGTCCGCCGAGGTCTTTGAGCGACGCCTCGTACTGGCCGACCAGCTTGAGAATGTCTGGCATGACGCCCGCACCGACGCCGGGCCTGAGCAGTGCGATGGCCTTGCCGAGATTGGTACCGAGGCGTGCAGCTTCATCTGCGGCCAGCGAGGTCGAGTTGACAAGTGAGGCCACCACGTCCGCCACCTGCTGGAAATTGCCCTTGAGCAACCGCTGGGCGACCACGGCCAGTTCGACCGACGCTTCGATGGAGGCACCCAGCCCCTCGTGCATCATGTCAACAGTGTTGGCGACTTGTTGGTAGTTCTTCTCCGTCTCAAACCCGACGCGCACCAGCGCACGGCTGATGTTGGTGGCCGTGACGAACGAGGCTCCCGTTTCGCGCATGATGTGCAGCGTGTCGTAGAGCAGCTTAAATCGTTCAGTGAAGTGCGAGTTGGCTTCGATGAGACTCTGGTTAAGCTCGTGCTGGAGATGGACGGTCTTGACCAAGAATCCGAGCATCACTTCACCTGCGACCAGAGAACCGCGTCCGGTGGCGCGAATGGCTTCAGACAGGCGCAACTGGTCACGGAAGATGAGGCGCTGACTATGCAGCGCCTTCAAATGCTGGTCGTAGACAGCCTGCGTTATCTGACCGTCTTTTAGCTTCCAAGCAAGATTGGCTTGAAGCTCGCGGCGCTCCGTAATCAGCATGTCCTTGGTCTTGCCCAAGGCGTCGAAACCAGCACGGAAACCTTCACCAATGCCGGTACCGCGCAGCACTATCTTGTCGAGCGCGTAACCTATAGGCAGGATGCTTTTGAACGCACTCAGGAGGCTGTCCGCAAACCCCTCGGCCTCCTTATGCAACGACTGCATCCGACCGGCCATACGGTCGATGCCTGTCTGCGCTTGTTCAAAACTTGGTCCTGCCATGTGAAATTTATAGTTGACTAAAATCTAAACCGGTGGACTTTGGCTTATGGCTATTTTTATCTGGATTCTACTGCCGGTCTGTCTGCCGTTGTTCGGACTGGTCATGCTTGCCAAGAAACCGGGCGCTCTCGGCGTCGTCCTGCTGCTGTTTCTGATGGCGTGTTGTTGTCAAATCATCGAGGATACAACCGGGATGCCGTCTGAACAGGCGATTGGTTCGTTTTTCGCCGAAGGTATCGCACTGCCTGTCTTCGAGTTTGTCGGCCCGTTTTGCATCAAGTTCCAGTTTCCGCTGTTGCTCATCAGCATCGCCGCCGTCGCCGTCGCCATCATCGCCGGGATGGTCAAGTCTGGTCCAGCATCCGGTTCACGACCTTCATCGCGGACTCCTTGAGCTTCGGACTCTTCAGTTTCTTGCCGCTGGTGTCTTCACCCTTGTCCTGTATCGCAAATCCCTTCATGCGGTCGGTCTGATTTGTGACTTCCGCCGTCATGTCCATGTACATCTGCGGTTTCTTACCACTCATGGCCTGCGTTGAGGTCATTCGGTTGTAGGCCAGCGCCTTCTTTCCAAGACCCAACTTGCCGGTGTCGTCACGGCCCTCGGCGACCTCTTTCGGCACTTCCGGCTCAGCAGCCTCAGCCTCGGCCTTTTTCTTCTTGCCGATGTTGCCCTTGTTTTTGCACCAGCCGCACGCGCAGCCTGCTTTGTGAGCGCCCTCGGAGAGCGACGGAGCATGGAAAAGAGCCTTGACCCGCTCCGCGCCGCTGATTTTGTTTTCTGGCATACGTCATAACTACGTCTCCTTGAGTATTTAGGTCGAATGCGCGCGGAATTGCTCGCCCACATGCTATTGGAAGACGTTGCTCCCAAAGGGAGCCTCATTGTCTTTGGGCAGGACTACCCTGAACACGGGCAGTATTTCGATTCCATCGCCGACTTCCGCGAGCCGCTGGAGAAGCAGGGTTTCGTAGACAAGGAAGCGGCGGCTGCCGGGACGCAGGCCAAGACCAAGATGGCAGCACTGGGCCTGTCAGCGGACGACGCCTTCGTGCAGTTTGGTGCGGACACCACGGACGACACGTTCATCATCAAGAAGGATGAAAAGTCGTTCCGCATCGTGGGTCAGCCGTTTGTCACCACCAAGGACGGACTGGAGCACATCCAGAGCCGGTTTGGGCTGGAACCAGACTCCATTGTCACGCACCAGAACCGGGAGAGTGATAACGTCAAGAAGGTCCGGCTGCGTGACTTGGTGCAGCTTTCCTCTGGCGAGATGGAGAAGGCGGCGGCTGCACAGGACAAACTCAAGGTGCCGCGCTACGACCTCAAGCAACGCGCACTGGATTTCAGAAAGAAGAGGACCGTGCTCGGTTACTCGAAGCCGAAGGTCAGCAAGAATCCGCGCGGCAAAGTCTCGTTCTACCCGATAGATGTTCAAATCGGATTGTCTACACGAGCACCGAAGAAGGGCGAGCGCGGCCCGGTCGTCATCGACGTGGCGGATGGTTCGCCTGCGGCCCGCGCTGGTTTTCGCAAGGGCGACCGCATCATCAGGATTGCACGCTACTTTCCGAAGGTGTCCCAGATTGACCAGACCGGCCAGTACTTCGGCCCGCACTCCATCAGGACGCAGAAGGACTGGAAGTTCATCATGGGCCAGTTTCTCTCCGGCCACACCTACGCCATCAGCGTGGTGCGCGGAGACGCCGAGCACGAACTGCCGCTGGTGCCGAAAACGATTCAGCGACCGAATAACGACATCCACATCAGCGCGTCGGAGTTCAATCCACCGGCTCCAGAACGTGAAGGAGCCGCCGCCCGCAGGTCAGCCTACAAATGGTACCAACAGCAGCACGAGAGCAGAAGATGAAGACACTCGTGACTGAAGTGACGATGGATTTCCTGACGGCGCTGGCGCTCTACGAACGCCTGACGTTCGACAAGCTCTTCAAGGCGAGCGACCCCAAGCGTGTGGCGCGCTCCTTCACGGTGCGCGGACCACCGTTGGAAATCGACAGCTATCAGGACGCGGTTTACTACGCGTTCAACTTCAAGGCCAATCCCAGCACCACGGGATTGCGGCACAAGGGCTACGTCAAATTTTTCAAGGGTAAGAACGGTCAGGACAAGCCGCTTCAGCACACCGACTGTCTGGTGGACTGCACGTGTCCTGACTTCCGATACCGCTGGGCGTGGGCCAACAAGCAGCGCGGCTCCAGCCGGGTGGGTGCGAACTCACTCAATCAGGCGCTCAACCGCGCGCCGCGCAAAACCAATCCGACGAGCAAAGTCGGAATGTGCAAGCACCTGCTTGCGATGCGCGAATACATCTACGGCCTGCTGGCATCCTTCCCGGCGCAGGACCGTTTGGACACGGCGGACAAGCTCAACAGCCTGACCAAGTACGCGACCAAGCGGTGGGCAAATTTCGACGAGCTTGTCCGACAGGCCAAGGAACGTGAGAGGGAGATGACGCGGCGACGCGAACTGCGCAATCGTTACGGGCCGATTGCTCCGCAGGGTCCACCCACAGCCCCACCGGTTGGTCGGCGCGAGCGCCCCGGCGAGATGCCGCAGCCTCCGCAGGTACCACCGGTTCCACAGCCTGCTGCACCCGCACAGCCAGCGCGTCCAGCACGCCCAGCGCAGCCACCGCAACTCGCCATTCCTCCGGGTCAGCGAGGGCGCACACTTCCGCAGGTGCCGGAACCGCCAACGGAATATGGACCGTACGGTGGATACAAAACAAAAGCAGAACAGGAATTTCGTCGGAGACAGGGACTCGGAGACTCCGTGGTACATCGACTGACGAATTTGTTAATGGAGCGTGTAGTTAAATCAAACGGCAATATGAACACATTACTCGAAGCAAAGAAAATCGTCGAAGACATGGAGGACGAGGCGTTGCAGGCTGATGCCGCCGCTGGTCCGGGCGCTGGTCCTGAAATGGGCGGCGACATGGGCGGCGGAATGGAAGGCGGCGACATGGGCATGGGTGCCGATGTAGACATGTTGCCTCCGGGCGAGCCGCCCATCAGTGACACCGCCATCGGTGCGGACACTGAAGGCGACACCGCACTGGGTCTGCTCACGCAGATGAAAGACCTGCTCACCGTTCTCGTCACCGCTGTCGCGCCGGAGTCTGAAGTCGCGCCAGAGGCGGAAGCTGGTGGCGCTCCCGGTGCCATCGCCAGCGGAGACGCAGGTGCAGAATTTGACATGGGCGACATGCCGCCGGAGCCGCCGGTTGACGCCGAGACGCCGACCGAGGGCAAGCCCGAAGAGGACGGCGCTGGTGAGGACGGCCCGCCCGAAGAAGACGAGGAGGATGAACCCTCCGACCGTCGTCCTGACGGCGACTAATCGCCGGATTGTCCGCAACACTTAATCCAGCACCCCGCCATGCCATATCCCGGAGAATACCCAAATCCGCTTCCGCGCAAAACGTTCGTCAACTGCCCGGTTGTCAGTGGCTACGTGACGGCGCGGTTGCAGTCTCAAGCACCCATCCCGGACAGCATCTCTGGCACCGCCCAGAATATGCTCTGCACGTTCGAGAACGTGGGCGGCACCGCGTTCAGCGTCCTTCTTCGAGAGACGCCTGACCGCAGCATCTCCGGCACGCGCTACAACCTGACCAGCCCGATTTTCCTCGTGCCTGCCGGTCAGGTCACGCAGACGGTGCTGGGCAAGCAGCCGTATCTGGAGGTTTACTGCACCGGCACCACGACGGGTCAACTGCGCTTGCAGATTGATTCGCAGCGCAGGTGGAATGAGCTTGGATTCGGCAAGGACGACCCGTTCTATCCGCCGCAGTTGTTTCAGGCCAAGACCGTTCCCGGTCCTCTGACCTGAACCTAGTTTCCACTGTTTGCATCCACCACCGTCGAGAAGACCGTGGTGGATGTTTGCTTTCCAGCCCCCTTTGTGCGCGCCGATGCCTGTGTCTCCTGCACGTTGAGGTTCTGGCCGGGTGCCTCGGTTTCCGGGACCAACTGACGGTTGGCAACCTGAGCGACCACGTTCGACGTGTCCTTCGCAATTTCGCCGCGTGTAAACAGGAAGGTACCGACGACCGCACCGTTTTCAATTTCGTAGACAAGTCTGCTCACCACGTAGAAACCAGACCACGGTGAGGAGTCTTGGTCAGGCGTGATGACGAGCTTGATGATGTCACCGACGCGGATGTTGACCGTCTTGGAGAACGTTCCGATAAGCTCGAAGGTCTGCTGCCGGGCGCGACTGTAAACGTTCAGCGCGATGTTGGTCGCCTCCTCTGGCCGGTTGGCCGAAAGGTGGTACTGGATGTTCAACTGCCCGCCGACGACGTTGCCCAACTGGTAGATGCTGTCGGCCAGCCGCAACGTCTGGTCAGGCTGGTTGACCACTTCCTTGGTGTCGCCCGTGTACGGGTCGTAGGCGATGAGCCTCACGCCGGAGCAGCCGTCATCCCAGAGCACCTGACTGTTGTCCTTCTGAGTCAGGACGGAGTGAGGGCTGGCGTAGTAGTGCCACTCCTTCACTTCGGTCTGGTAGTCTGGCGTGTGGAAATGCAGGACGTTATCCCGCATGTAAAACAGGTAGTTGCCACGGCCCTTGGCGTTGACCGCGCGGTTTAGCAGACGACCCTTGATGAAGGCAATGTCGTCGATGTAGCTCTGGATGAAAAAGAAGTCGCTCTTGGTTTCCTCGACCACGAAGTCCAACTGGTTCTCCGCCGCAATCTGTTTGACCATCGAGGAGATGAGTCCCTTGCGGATGATGGTCTTGTTGGCCCGCGCGGCGGCGAAGAACGCATCGGACGTGACCAGATTCATGGCGTGTCCGGCCTGCTTGCCCACGGCCCGCACGTCGGCGGCGTAATCGACGATGTAGTGGTCCTGCCACGGCAGCCAGATGGCCTTCTTAGGCGTACCGTAGCCGACTCTGGCCCGCCAGCGCGGATTGCCTGTGCTCATCACCGACTTGATGAGCCGGTTGACCACATCCGGGTGCTGCGTGGTGATGGTGTACTCGTAGCGGGTTTCGCCCGTGACGGTTTCCAGCAGGCGGGCCTTTTGAAACACGACGAGGTTGCCCAGCGGCAGCGGGGGCTGGTTGGTCAACGGCAGTTCAAACTCCACCAGTGCAGACCCGTCGAGATTGTCTACAACTATGTTTTGCGTTGGCATTGGTCAGCCTTCGTCCACTGCGACAAACCGTCTTTCGATGGAGTCGAGGACCAGCAGGGCTGGCTCGACGGAGAATAAAGTCAGGGAGGCTCCTTCAGGCTCACCCAGCGCCTCCATCAGCCTGTCAATGGTGGACGCACTGTGAAACAGCAGTTCGCACTCCTCTTTGTCCAGCTTTACACCGTCGTCGCGGCCCGCGCTGTCGTCGTCGATGAAGATGACAGCACTGGAATGTTTGCTGGTTTCGACTGACGTGACATACGACTCGCCCCTCAGTTCTTCCAGCAGTTGCACGAGTGCTTCGGGTTTTTTCATTCAAAGATAGTTACGGTGTGAGATTTAATGAGCGCAAAGAATTTCTGTACGACCCGGAACTGTTTACTTTGGCCGACACTCAGACGGCGCTCGGCATCTATGCTGAGTACGTCCGCCGTCATTCGCCCCGCCCCCTGCCCAAGTTTATGGAAGTGGACCGTGGGTCGGCCAGATACGATGCGCTGTGGCACGTGCCACTGGACGAGAGAACGGCTTTTTCACGGGTCATCGACATGCCCTGCATCATCCAGTTCGAGCGCCCGGACTGGCGGCTGACGAGAGTAGGCATCGTGCCCAGCCAGAAGCACAAGGTCACAATGGCCAACAACGTCCTGCGCGACCCGGCCATCGACTGGTTTCCGCAGCGCGGGGACATGATGTTCTACAACGGCTACCGGCACATGATTGTCAACGTGGTGCTGGACCCCAGTGCGTTCTGGCAGCAGACCAACGTGTGGATGGGGCTGGTCTGTGAGACTGTCATTCCGGCGGAAGGCGACGCGCGCCCGCTGCTGGACGTGGGTAACGCCGCACCGCGCGAAATCATGCAAACCCGGCCACTGCCTGAAGTATGAGGACACCTGCTCAAATAGTAGACGCCATTCTGGAAGACGAAACGGACGTTGCATCAGCCTACGCTCGCACGGCAGGCAAGCCTCCGTTTCAGCCCATCAATCATCCACTCAAGGACAACTCTGGCGGGACGTTTCCAACCTGCCGTAAGTGCGGCAGCGTTCACGTAGATTTTCCTGCTTACTCCGGTGACTGGTTCGACTGCCGGGCGTGCGGCCATTCGTGGGAGCCAACGGTGAATCAGAAGGCCAAGATGGTTCGAGGAAACGACGCGCGCAGACAGGCGATGGACCGCCACGACCAGCAGATGAACCCCGGTAGCTGGAACCGATGATTGACCTGTTCAAAGACGCCATCCTGCCGGGCATCGAGAGCGAGTTCGTCAGAGGGTTTGACCAGCGCGAGCGCCGCGAGCAAGTGGCCAACGCGCTGTATACGTGGCTGGTAAACGATGCGAAGAAAAAGCCCGTGCCTGACCTGCCCGACAGGTTGCAGAGGATGCGCAAACGCATTGACCTGATGGTCGAGGACATGGAAATCAAGTTCGTGAATAACAAGCCAGTAGTTAAGGTGGCGGGTTCCTCAGAGGACACGCTGAAAGCTCTCCGGCTTGGCACAGATTGGTTCGTCGGTACTGACGATGTGGTCGAGCTAGTGGTGACAGGATTGTTTGATGAGTAGTTAGCGTTAAGAACAGCGAATCGCATGAAAGACCTAAATCGCATCATCTCGGAATCACTCAACAGTGGTCGGCGGAACTACGTGCAGGATGCCACCAACCGAATTCTCGGCGAGGACATCCAGAGCGGCCAGACTGTGGCAGTGGTGGACGACCCGATTTCCGGCATGACGGGAGCCAAGGGCAAGGTGAAGGCAATCGCCGACTCCAATCCCGGCTTCGTCGATGTCGAGTTGGAGAACGGCACCACGGTCAAGATGCAGTCCAGCCTGCTCGTGCCCGTCTAGTCCCTCCGAAATTGATTTCCAGCGCGCACGGCTCCAACACGCGAGCCGTGCGCTCTTTATTTGGTAGTTAAGGCGTGGCTGACATTCTCAACACGACCGACGGTACACCGAGAGTCCGGGCTGGTGGGCTGGAAACCACCGCCATGCGCTACCATGAGTTGTGCATTCAACGGTGGCTCAACAGTCTCTTCTTCGTCCGCGAGGGCTATCCCGTTCCGGTGGTCATCACCAGCCCGATGGATGCCTTCAGCCACTTCAAGGAGTTGTGGGCGGCGGCGAACAATCCGTTCGCTTATCTGTATACACTGAAGGACTCCAAGGGCGCTCCGCTCTACGAGCCGCATCCGGCCAACGTCCGCTACCCCATCATCTCCTGCCATCGCAAGGGCTGGAAGTACCGGCAGTATCAAAACTTTTCCATCCACCGCTGGCGGCATCTAAACTGGCCGACCGTCAGCAACACCGGGACGAACATTCCCGGCGTGAATGCCCAGAGTGTTGGGCTTCTGAAATGCGACCTCGGCAACGTCACCACCAGCCGGATGCCGATGGCGTGGGACTTCAAGTTTCAAATCGACTTCTTCTGCAACCGGCCTGACACGCAGGCGTTCTTCGTCGAGCAGTTGATGCAGGACATGTGGCGCACGGGCGGAGCCATTCCGCAGACGTGGCTGTCCATCACGTATCCGGGCTGGGGCAAGCAGAACATCCGGCTCTACATCGACGGTGACATTGAGAACCTCACACCAGAGGAGCCGGAGACGGACAAGGGCGTCGAGTTTCGCACGAGCTTTACCGTGGTGCTGGAGGGATTCGACATCGACGTGCGCTACGAGGTCTTTCCGGCGTTCTGGACGCTGGTGTTCCGCTCGTCGGCGGGCAGCAGCGTTCCGCCGTGGATACTGGAGAACGGCTACAACCTCATCGACGTGGTGGATGTGCGCGCCGAGGGCGAGGAGAACCCGACGATGGACGTGCGGGTCAACATACCGTCCTCCGGCACCTGCGTCACGGTTTTGCAGAACGAGCCAGAAGACACAATCATCACCTTGAACGGTCTGCGAAGTGGAAATACCTTTGGACAGTTCACGGTAATCAGTTCTTGAAGATGTATGAACGGAAAACCGACAAACCCCGGTGACGGCCAGTACGTGGTCGTCGAGAACGGCCAGCGCGTCGCGCCTTCCACTGCCAACCAGCAGGAGGCTCAAGCGGAGGCTGACCGGCGGAACAAGCTCGCTGAGTCCAGCGGCAAGCCCAAGAACGAGGGCACTGCTGCGGTGAAGCAGAACTTGTTCGGCTGATGCCCTACGAGGACATCCCGGAAGCAGTCCTGAACGCCCCGCCTCGCCGAAGCAAGGCGGCAACGCAACCTGTACGCCCGACGCAGATTGCCAGACCGGTGAAGGAGATGCCGACGAATTCGGACGCCATCCTCAACAACATCATCGTTCGCGAGATTGAAGACCCCAGCGGCCCGATAGAACCCATCAGCCCAACGGTCGGGATTTTCACCAAGCTGCTGAACGCCATCGCCAGCGGCGCGGACATGGGCGACATCCAGCCAGACCTCCATCGCATCATCGCGCACCAGCCGGAGAAGACGGACGCCCTGCTGGCCGTGCTCAACTTAATCGACCAAGAGCGCACTGGAGACTGGCTTGCCATCCGGGCGTCATCGGAGAAGGTCATCAAGCAGGCCGCGCGGCGCGGAGACTTCACGACAGGCGAGATGGTGACGGTGTGGCAGATGGCCAGCCGTGAACTGGACAAGCTCAAGGCGATGATGTCGAAAACGGTCAAGGCGGTGGACACGCTGACTGTCGTCGAGAAGGTGGACTACCACACCCAGCAGATGGAGAAGGAAACTCAGCGGCGCTTCGACGGCACCACGCCTCAAGGCCGCGAAATCATCCGCAAGAAACTTTTCGCCTTGAAGCGCGACCTGCCCGGCGGTGAAGCCACCACCATCACGAAGACCACGGAGATTCGCACGGAGAGCACCCAAACGGTTCCAGCGTAGACATTTTTAACCGGTTCTAAGGAGTTAGTGGAAAAACTCGTAATTGCCGGGCACGGCTTGTACGCCGTCACTCTGTTACTCGAAAATAATGTCTACACTTGTGAGCAAGATGCGGCATGGCTCGATGGCCATCTTGTCCTGCACCGGTTCAGCGGGTGGAACGGGCAAGGCGGTGATGCGCTCTCGTTGCAGAGCTTGGGGCTGTCGAGTGTCATGCTTGGACTCAAGGTCAAAGACATTTACGAGTTTACGATGGGACTCATCACCCACTACGGCTGGCAGCTTGCCAACGGAGCACCTGTGCTGGAGAACCTCGGCGAGATTGGAAAAATCCACTGCCAGCAGGGTGCTCTCTACGTTTACGACCGCGCGATTCTGGCGGCTGACGCGTCCACAAAAACCGACTGCGTTCTTCTTCGGTGTGGGCAAGCGGCAGCGAAACTGGGCGAGGCGAGCGTACGACCGTCTAATAATTGAGTTAGGCGGCAAATGCGTCAAATGCGGGGTGCTATCCGCGCTGACCATCGACCACATTGACGGCTGTGACTACTACCACCACAAAATCGAATGGTCGCACAGGGTCAGCATATACCGGCGCGAAGCAAAGGAGGGCAAGTTGCAGGTGCTCTGTGAAAAGTGTAACTGCAAAAAAGGCGACCCGCGCGACCTGCCTGATGATGACGGGCAGTATGACCTGTTTACGATGGCCGTACCGAAAACTGACTCTGAACCGTTTTGACGAAGCGTTCGATAGTGCGTCTGCGAGCCTTAACCGTTTTGCGGGACCATCCGGGAATTCCCGCCACGGTGTTCTGCGGACTCATGTGGCCGCATCTGAAGCATGGCGTGAAGGGCGGCATGAATCCGACGTTGAGGGCGGCGCAGTACCTCGGACTGCTGCGTCGAAACAAGCTCATCCGTCGAACGTATCGAATGTTCAACACCAGACATGGCAGGCAGCCGTGCGCTGTCTGGTTTCTAACAAGCTGGGGGTTGGAAGTCTGTGAAAACAACAACCGAGCGAGTCGAACAAGCGGTGTCCGATGTCTTGCACAGTGGGCGCGACCCCTCGTTGACAGAATACGAGCAAAAGCTGTACGACGAACTGGCCGCGCGCATTCGGGCAGGTGACTTGACGGCGGACGGAGAGTTGTGGCGGCTGGACTACGTGAAGGAGCCGCCCACGATGGAGGAGTTCCTTCTCAACGACTACTATCTTGGAAGGACGTGGCGACCCATTCCCGGCGAGAACGAGGGCATCTGGCCTGCGTGGTTCGACATCTTCACCAAAGACCTAAACTTCAATTCGCACATCCACAACATGGTCATCACCGGTTCATTGGGAATCGGCAAGACGGTGATGATGGTCACGGCGCTGCTTTACCGCATCATGCTGGCGACCCACTTGAGGAACCCGCAGAATTTCTTCGGCCTCAACCGCAACTCGAACATCGTCTACAACTTTTTGTCCGTGACCAAGGAGGCGGTCAAGGACACGGCGTTCGGCACGGCCATGTCCTTCATGGGGGACAGCCCTTACTTCATCGAGACGTGCGGCTACGACCCGGACAGCGAGTACAGCGGCTACCGCATCCCGATGCTCAACAAGCTCAAGGACGGGCGGACGAGCAACATCTGGGTCAGCGCCGGTTCCAAGGGCCAGCACGTGCTGGGGCGCAATCTCATCGGCATCGGGCTGGACGAAGGTAACTTCCGTCTCGAAAAAGACCCTGACCTGAAGGCGTATGAACTGTACGACCAAGTGCGCACGCGTATCAGCAACCGCTTTCAGAAGATTGCCAGCTACCTTCCGGCCTTGTCCGTCATCGCCTCGTCGGCGCAGGACGAGTCCAGCTTCACGGAAAAGGTCTGCAACGAAATCGAGGAGGGCAACCGGATGCGCGAGATGGACAACGCGCGGCTGGCCAACCCGCAGTTGAAGCTGCTGCCGACGCAAGTTGTCTACAGAAATTCCGTCTACAAGATTAAGCGGCACGCCCTGACCGGCATCGGTCCTGACCATCACTGGTTCCGGGTGGCCTACGGCCTGAAGAACATGGAGCCGTTCATCCTCTCCGGCTGGTATAAGGAGGATGGCACGCCTCTCATGGTCGATGCGGACGACCAGCACGAGGAGCCGCCGCACGGCGCACGCACGGAACTGGTGCCGAAGTTTTACTGGGAAGCCTTCAAGCGTAACTGCAAGGCCCAGCTTCAAAATCTGTCCGGTATCAGCGTCGGCGGCGCGCACCGTTTGTTCCCGTCGCTCATCGACATTGAGACATGCCTCACTCTTTCAGCGGAAGAGCTTGTTCCAAATCCTATGAAGCCCGGCGTTCAGCGCATTCCGGTGTCCTCGGAGGATGGGATGAACATCTGGGATTATCTCAACCACAAGGCGTTTTTGACGCGTGTGGCCAGCCGCATCCAGCCGATGCGTGCGCCCAACAACCTGCGCTACGCCCACATCGACTTGGCGACCCAAACGCTGGCAGGTGTGTCTATTTGCCATCTGGCGGGCAGCCAGTTGGTGGATGGACTGGTCAAGGACGGCCAGCCGTTTGCCGAATACCGGCTCATTGTGGAGTACGACTTCATCCTGACCATCTGCGCGGGCCAGAACAAGCCCATCAACATCGAAAAGATTCAGCGGTTTTTCTTCTGGCTGCGCGACATGTGCGGCTTCCAGTTCGGGCTGGTCACGGCGGACATGTACCAGTCGGAGATGCCGCTCCAAATGCTGGAGGCCCGCAATTTCAAAGTGGCCAAGCTCTCGGTGGACCGGGACAAGAGCGTCTATACGGCATGGCGTACCGGCTTCGAGGAACACCGCATCCGTGGACACCGCAACGAGCAGATGGTGCGCGAGTGCGAACAACTGCTGGAGATGGACAAGAAGTTCGACCATCCGCCGGACGGTTCCAAGGACACCACGGACAGCGCGGCAGGGGCTTACTTCAACGCCATCAACTCGGACGAAAAGATTACCCTGTCGAGCCACAATGCGCCTTCAGTTTACACCGGCCAGAGCATTCAGCCGCAGAACGAAGCTCCGCCTGTGGACATCCCACTTCCGGCGAAGGGTTACACACGCAAGAAGGTCTTTGACGCTTGAGGTAGTTAAGGCATGGCTGGCCAGCGAATCGAGCTACCCCAGTATTCAATGTTCGCGAAGACTTCGGTGTACGAAGTCGATTCGCAGATTGTGTTCGGTCTGATGCGCGATGCGGTCGTGCCGGACCCGACCGACACGCTTTACACTGTGCCCCAGCAGGGCGCTGACCGCCTCGACTTGGTGTCTGCCGAGTTCTATGGCGTGCCAGACCTCTGGTGGGTGATTGCCCGGTGCAATCTGGTGCTGGACCCGTTGTCCGGTGTTCCGACCGGCACCCAGCTTCGCATTCCAACGAAGGAACGGCTGGCCAGTGAAGGAATTTTGAATGTCTAAGCGCGCCCTCATGGTTGTGGCAGCACTGCTGGAGAACGACGACGTGTCGCCGTCTGAACTGGCAGCGTCCATTCCTGACCGTCGCCCGCGCATCACCATCTCGTACTCAATCGTCACGCCGGAGAGCGCGGCCAACGGAGACACAGCGGATAACGGCTGGGAAAACGAAGAGGGTGTGTCAATGGAGCCGGACGAGTTCGACCGGGAGGATGAACTGACTGTGGCCCATCTGGCGGCAAAGTTTCTGCGCGACAAGGGAGCCAACGAGGCTTCCAGTTCTCATTTTCACACGGGCATCTGGTACACGTCGCGCGAAGAAGACCACACCAGCAGTGACTCGACAGAGTACAACTACCACCTGAAGGATTTCACGCCGGAGGAAGAGGAGGCGACGTGGAACCTCCTGCACCCGCCGAACCGAATTCACTGATATGGCCTACTTGACCGAAGCAAAAATTGGCACCGTGCTGGACCTGCCAGTCTGCATTCCGGCGACGGAGTTGCAGATGGGCGACTGGATTATCTTTGCCAGCGTCAAGGTCATCGAGCCGATGCGGCTCACGTTCAAGATGCTCAACCTGCAACTCCACAGCGCCTCGGTGGACATCGGTGACATCGACACGTCGAACAAGATTTTCGGCAACCTCGGCCTCGCCTACGTGGCCCTGCGTCGCGACTACTCCTCCGGCTCGCCGGGCATCACGGGCGCGCTGGATGTCGTGGTGGTGGATGAAATTGAACTGGTGGCCAGAGACATCACCAACGTCGTCACACTGGACACACCCGGTCTGTACTCTTGGATTATTGCCAACAACATGCAGCCGAGTTCGGACTCGGACATCTCCACCAGCACGTCCATTGACTTCCGGGTTTCTGCCACCGGTCAGGTCCGAATCGAACTCGACAGCGCATGAACACCGGATTTGTCACTCCCAGCCGGTTTAACCGCATCATCGACATTCCGTTCGCCCTAGCCCAGACGGAACTTCGCAGCGGCAAGCACGTACAGGTGGCCCAGATTCCCGTGGAGCTTGGCCAGCGGCTCGATGTGCGGCTCATCACGCTGCACATGCCTCGCGTCCTGACGCCCGGCGTGAATCCGGTGTATCTGAACGAGTTTCTAGGCTACGTGAGCGTCGGCGTTTATTTCGGGCAGGCCATCAGTTGCCCCATCGCCCACGCCAAGCTGACTGAAGTGGGTTCTTGCACAGTGAATCCGTTCGCCATCAGCCGGATTATCACGCCCGGTGTATACACCGTGCTCGTGGCCAATAACACCAGCAACATTGACGTGGCGGCAGTGGTGACGGGCTGCGCGAAACTTTACCTGTAATGCCAGACCAACTTGAAAGCGCACTGGTCCTGTCTCTGCGGGACACGATTAAGTGGGAATCATCGCTCGATGTGCAGAGCAGCGGCACGCTTACGCCCGTACTTCCGGCGTCTGACTTTGACCAGAGCACCTACCAGCGACGTGACCGTGAACTGGCGTTCCGCGACCTGATTACCAGCGCCGCCGTGGTGGAGGTCGCCGTGCAGGTCAGCGATGTCTACAATTTTCTGCCGGAGAAGCCGATGATGCAGGGGCCGGTGTCGAAAGACCTGCCCTTCAGCGCGGCTGAAATCACGAGCAGCGGCACAAATCTGAGTCAGGTCCGGCACGTTCGTCAGGTGTCCATTCCGTGGGATGCTGCCCGGTTTGCTGACGCTGACCTCTATGGCCGTGACGCACTGGTTTACGAAATTCTGGCCAGAGCGTGCCAGCAGGCTTTCCTCAATCCCAGTATTTCGCGCATCGACCCAAACTCCACTGTCATCGACTCAGGCGGCAGTCTGGCGTGGTCGCTGGCAGAAGGGGTGGCGCAACAGCAGGACATCAATACGGCGCTTCCACTAGACCGTGATTTATTCAAAGTCCCGGACCAGAACCTTGCCGACCGTGACAACCTCATCGCCGCCTATGCCTCGCGGCTGATGCAGGTGCTCAAGAATCCGTTCGATGCGGCCAACCGGCTCTACGTGAAGGTGGATGGCGGTGATGCGCGCGAGCCGGAGATTTACACCTACACCCAAACGACCGGCAACCGGCGCATCTGGCTGGCGGAGCCGACGCTGAGCAGCCGTAACCGGATTGTCTACGACACGCTCAACAAGACGCTTCAGTGGACCCGTGAGCGCACCAACGAGGTTCATCCTCCGCAGATTTTTGCCCTGTCCATTCCCGGCATTGAAGTTGGTCAGACGGTGAGCTTGGTGACGGACGTGCCGGAAACGCGTGATGCCCAGTTCTGGCGCGGCAAGGCTGGCCGGGTCATCCCCTCTGGCGACCAGTACACTGACACGAACAGCTATCTGGACTTCACGGCCAATGTGGATGCGGTCACGGGCGGTGTCATTCAGATTCCTTCCGCCTCGTTGACGGTGCCGGGCATCCTGACCCTGCACATGAACGGCAGCCTCGGTTCGGGCAGGCACCGGGTCAGCACACTCGTCGTGCCGACAGGGCAGGTGGAGATTGCCGGGGCGCAGAACGTCTCGAACACCAGCGGCACGCTGGCCGGGGCCACCTACGAAATCAACGTGCCCAGCGGCAGCCTTGCGAGCCTCACCTATCAGGTCGATGAGGGCGACGGTATCGTCTACAACGGAACGGTTGTACTGCCGGGCAACCAGTTTGACGGCATCGGCGGAGTGCCCAACTACTCACAGGCAGGGGCAACTGATTCCGCTGTGCGACAGGCGCGTGTTGCATTCTCACTTGCACTGCCGCCCGGCGCGTGGGAGGCGCGCGTCGAGTACACCAATCTCACGGGCATCTCGACAGGATTCAACCTACGGGCGCAGTACACTGCCACGGGGCAGGATGCGGTCGATGTCATCACGGACGCCATCAAGCAGCCGTTCAGCGGCGACAACGGCGACCTGTTCATCACACCTGCCTCGACCTTCGTGGTGGAGGACGACCAGTTGTTCAACTTTTCGGTCTTCTGGACCGGCGGTGACGGCCAGTTCCATCTGCGGCGGCTCATCTTCGAGAACACGGCCATCAGCAGCGGCAGCTACTACATGAACAGCGCCTTCGGCGGCGACACGTCGCAGGCGACCATCACGGCGGACATCAATCTACCGCAGGTGGTGTCGTTCATCTTTGCAGGCACCAATCCGATTTTTCCGGTGGACTGGACTGTCAACTGGCAGTGGCTTGCGCAGCTTCCGATTCAGTTCCGACAGGTGGACGTGCAGACCATCGGCACCTACGCCACCACACCGGTATCGAGCCTGTTCCAAGGCTGGCGTCAGGAATGTCTGGAGCGCGCGGAGCGGGTCATCCAACAGGGCTACAACGCCACGGTCAAAGTGTTCGGAACGGCGGTGCCTGTCTTCCGCGACACCGGTTCAAACTTCTCAGAGGACGCGCTGGAAAGCTGGATGGGATTTGCCGAAGTCCTCAACCCGCGCCTGCGTGAGATGACGGTCATCACGCCCACCGGTCTGGCAGTTGGCCGTCAGTACGAAGTGACCAGCGGCACGACTTTCTACGGCAGCGGCACATTTACTTCCGGCCAGAAGTTCTACGCGACCACGCAGACTGGCACTGTCTACAGCGACGGCACGGTCAAACAAGTCGGTGCCTTCAAGAAGTCTAGGCCCGGCCACTTCGGAAAGCCTGCACTCATTCCGTATGGCCTCTACATCGACACGGACAGCCAGCCGAAGGCGTACTACGACACGCCCTATTCCCTGCCGGTCATCGCAGCCTGCCAGCCTTGGATGATTGACCTCGGCGTCTACGTGGCGCAGGACGAATTTTGGATGCCGGACAACATTACGGTGGCGTTGACCGCGCCGGATGTGACGGAAGTGGTCGAGCCTTTCGTGACACAGGTCATCACGGATGGGGCAAATTTCAGCGGCGAGTTCCGGGAAGGGTCGCTGGACCTTGCCATCAACTCGGACGCCGCACTGATGGCGATGGAGTTCACCACTGGAACACTCTTCGACGTTATCGTCTTCTCCACCGGTTCGCAGACTGGAACGATGGTCATGTCCTTCGACACCGGCACTCTCTTCGATGTCGTGGCGTTCTCCACCGGTTCACAGACCGGAACGATGGTCATGTCCTTCGATACTGGAACACTGTTTGACGTGGTGGTGTCTTCCAGCGGCACGCAGAACGGAACGATGGTCATGTCCTTCGACACCGGCACCCTGTTTACGGTCACAGTAGATTCCGGCACTTACACAGACAGCACCGGTACCTTCAGCGGTGGTTTTTACGCTGGCACCTATGCGTAGTTAAAGCGACGAACTTATGAATCCAGTCAATTTTGAAAACAGTCAGGTGGCATACGGCGAGTACAAGGTTGCTGTTGTAGACGCCAAGACCAAGGAAGTGGTCTGGGAGCAGAAGGAGTGGCGCAAAAATCTCATCCTCAATCGCGGGATGCAGGAGGTCGTCAACCGGTCGTGGGACCAGTGTTTCTTCGCGGGCTACTGCGGCACGAGCAATTCGGCCAATTATCTGGATTCCGGTTTGTCTACGGCGGCTTCTGATGCGGCTGGCAATGTCACCATTGCAGGCGGCGGTACATTCGCTTTCGCCAGTCCTGCGGATGTCGGCAACGTGCTCAAGTGGGATACGGCTCAGGAGCACCGGGTCGCGTCCGTTTCCAGTGGTTCGACGGCATTTGTCGTTCCGGCTCCCGGAGGCGCTGGCATCGCCGCAGGTGAGTTCACCATGTTTTACACCAGCCGTACGGCGTTGGTGTCTGAATCGCGGCGCACCAGCACCTACCTGACTGGTTCTCCGAACTGCGTTTCCTCACGCACCGGAAATCTTCTGCAAATGCGGCGAACGTTCGACTTCGCGGCTGAGAGCGGTCCAGTCACCTACAACGAAGTGGGTGTCGGCTGGAACATCACACCGTTCACGGCCAACACGACGTTCGCGCGCATCGTTCTACCGGTTGGTGTTCCACTTATTGCCGGGCAACAGTTGCGCCTCATCTACCAGCTTAATCTGTTCGTCAGCCCGATTGTGGCCACGGCTGGTTCGATGGTCGTCACCGGTTGGCCGGTTGCTCCGACCGTGAACACTGACGGTACTTTCAGTGCTCAGTTTATCGGGATGAACAACGTGTTCACCACCGGCAACCAGTCCACCTACGATGGCGGTGGCAACTCAAACGAACCGGGAATCAGCGTTATTGCACGCTGTACGATGTGGATTTCAGAGACGAGCACGGCGCTGTCGGCTTACGCCTCAACTCCGCCCGCACGGCTTTTCGGAGGAAACTCACCAACGGTAAGTTCCGGCAACGGTATACTTCCGTCTCAGGTTGATAATGTCACTGGCAGCGTTGCCTATTCCACGGTGAAGCGCGCTACATGGCCGACCGGTGCGGCCAATTCCACGCTGATTCGTTCAGTCGGCATCGGCATCGACAACAACAGCAACTTCACCGACCCGACTGACAAGTCTGGTTTCGCCTTCGTGTTCAACTCACCGCAGACGAAGGCCAACACCCAGACCTTGACCATCAACATCAAGTACACGTGGAGCAGGCTATTTGTTCTGGACTGATTATGCCGCACATCAAT